>ERZ773170.1163-NODE-1163-length-21458-cov-74.725039_pt1 | contig 21458 bp, 19 predicted proteins | sample MGYA00581002_ERZ773170 | MGnify/ENA primary metagenome ERZ773170 (study PRJEB29015, sample SAMEA2737811) | human gut metagenome | biome: human gut; feature: human-associated habitat; material: faeces | place: China | collected 2012 ... | reverse complement strand
TCAAGCTCTTTACTGCAATTGAGATTGCCATTGAGATTGCTTGCGGATTTTAGGATACAAACTTATTTTGCTTTTTATTTTATTATTTTTTTATATATTTAAGGTAAGCACACGTAAGCGTATATTTAACTGTAGTTTTGCAAGTGAAAAAATAGTTTATATTTTTTCAGCATCAAGTATTTTTATAACCTCGTCGCCGTCTTCAGTTTTTACCTCTTTTATTTTTTTCTTCTCAATTAATGCTGCATAAACTTTTCTAGTGTGGTCAAATAGGAAATGCTTTTTCCTCCCTAAAAGAGCATAAATAAAATAATCCCGCCCAACATATCCTGCGCCATATTCCATGGCCCACTTTGTACATGTTTCTAACTCAGACATAAATCTCTCCTCAGAGATAAGACCAAAACCTTTAGGAATGTTTATAACTTCCTTCGACGCTAAAGAAAAGATATCATTCTCTCCAATTTGTACTATTTGATTGACAAGTCCATCGGTTTGGGTGCCATTCTCCCCACTAACCATATTCTTTTCTGAAGATATTTCCATAAGTTCTTCATCACTATCAGAATCATCTTCGACATCTTCTGTTATAGGAATTAAAGATAATGGTAAATCTGCACCTGATTTTATATACACAACTTGCCCTGTAAGCAAGAACTCGTTCTCTACATAATGCAGAAAAACATCATTATGTTTTTTACTAGGCACCCAATCCCCTTTGGTAGTATCTAACGTGATAAAAATGACATTTTTATTTTCAGATTCAATATACCGAAGTATCTCATGGTATATAATCATGTCAGATTCTTTACATTTTCCTTTATCCTCTTCCTTATTTCTGTCTCCACAACCAGGAAAAGCAAATTTATAGCAGCCAATATTATCAGACTTTTCTTGATTGAATAGATTTAAACATTCTGTATATTTTTGTTTTATTAATTCGGTTTCTTCTTTTGAAAAACTATCAAGAAAGACACAACCAGAAATGGCTTTGCACAACTCATCCTCCATATACATATCTGATGAATTCAAATTGAAAGAAGCTATTTTTTCTGTGATGCGGGCTTTGAAAGCGTCAATATTCATCAATAATTTATCACGGTCGATTGCCACACGATTAAATAATGCTGAATAATCTTTCACCAACTGTTCTATTATTTGGACTTCTGAAGGAAAATCATACTTAAAAATATGATTGCACTCAAGTCTTTTTATATTATCACTTACTTTCTGTCCTAAAATAATTCCCTTAATTCCATCAAGGGCAGAATTCATTTCTCGTTCTAAATTAGCAAGTTTTGTATTATATCCAGACAAGAACTCTAATCTATGATTTTGATATTCCACATCTACTTGTGAAGGTATAACTATTCTTTCCTTATTTTGGTTGATAAATTTTACAAATGCCTCACGTTCCAGCTTAGACAAATGATAAGTATTTAACAACAAATTAGTATCAAAAACGATAATTACATCATTATACCCCCATTCATCAAAACTTCCAGGATCATTATCCTTGTAATATTGATGAGCTACTTGACGTTGCTTTGAATTTCCATTTTCATATTGAAAACAAAAACTATTCGATATTTTTTGCATTACTGCTCCTCCCCATTAGAATAAATTTCCTTAATTGCATTATTAGTAGCAGCCGTATTTTTCCACGCAGAACCACGAGCCAACCTACATACATAAATTTGAGTAGCTTCACCTAATGTTTCAAAAAGCTCATCACGAATGTCACTTGCAATATACCTTGTTTGTACAAGATATGCATTTTCGAAAAGTTGCACAACATCTCCAAAATTATGCAATGCATGTATAACTTCTTGAGTATTGCAACTTTTGTTTACTATTGCTATATAAGTATTCATTATTTTGTAAATCACCATTAGATCGTAACTGCTGATTTTCAACAGCTAGTACATCTAACATTTTTTAAAATACATATTATTAGTTAGCCATATCTGAATGCGTGACCAATGACCATCACTAAAGGATCTTTTGCTCTTCTTTCACATGTTTGCTCAATACCAGCAAGATTTTTCAATCTTACGGCACTTCACTTTATTATAATAGAAGTCCAATATCGTTGAGGAGGTCTTAAGCCTGATCTACTGGGTATACATATACTAAAGAGACTACTTGCAACCTGCATATAATTAATCCCTTCTAAATATATCCCTGGTATATACCTTATCCTTGACATCATCCAGACAAGTATCATAGCGGTTGGCGATGATAGCATGGCTCTGTGCCTTGAAAGCAGCCAAGTCATTGACAACCTTGCTGCCGAAGAAGGTGCTACCCTCTTCGAGTGTTGGCTCATAGATGATGACCTCTGCGCCCTTTGCCTTGATTCGCTTCATGATGCCCTGTATAGCACTCTGCCGGAAGTTATCGGAATTGGATTTCATCGTCAGGCGATAGACACCGATGACGCAAGAATTGACTTCGGCACCAAACTGATTATTCTCGGAATAGCTATACCAGCCTGCTTTCTGCAATACGGCATCGGCGATATAGTCTTTGCGTGTGCGGTTGCTCTCTACAATCGCCTCTATCAGGTTCTCGGGTACATCGGCATAGTTTGCCAAGAGCTGCTTGGTATCCTTTGGCAAGCAATAGCCACCATAACCGAAGCTTGGGTTGTTATAGTGGGTACCAATACGTGGATCGAGTCCTACTCCATCAATGATGGCCTTGGTATCGAGACCTTTTACTTCTGCATAGGTATCAAGTTCGTTGAAATAGCTTACACGAAGGGCAAGATAGGTATTGGCAAAGAGCTTGACTGCTTCTGCTTCCTTCATGCCCATGAAGAGAGTATCGATATCTTCCTTAATGGCACCTTCCTGCAATAGGGCTGCAAAAGTCTTGGCTGCTTCCTTCATCTCCTCGACATCTGTAACCTGCATGATAGCCTCGTTTTCCTCAGCAAACTCAGGGCGGTCGATAATCTTGGGATAGCCAACGATAATTCGACTGGGATAGAGATTGTCGTAGAGTGCCTTGCTTTCACGAAGAAACTCGGGTGAGAAAAGGAGATTGAACTTCTTGACTCCCTTCTTGGCATACTTCAGGTAAAGGCTACGGGTATAGCCTACAGGGATGGTACTCTTAATGACCATCACAGCGTCTGGATTCACTTCCAACACCAGGTCAATGACTTCTTCGACATGGGTTGTATCGAAATAGTTCTTTACCGGGTCATAGTTGGTTGGTGCTGCTATCACCACAAAGTCGGCATCAGCATAAGCTGATTTGCCATCGAGGGTTGCTGTCAGGTTCAGTTCCTTCTCTGCCAGATACTTCTCAATGTAATCATCCTGTATGGGTGAAACTCTATTGTTGAGTTTCTCCACCTTTTCGGGGATTACATCTACTGCTGTTACGTGATGGTGCTGAGATAACAGGGTTGCTATGCTCAGACCGACGTAGCCTGTTCCGGCTACTGCTACTTTTATATCGTTGAAATTATTCATAGATTCTATGATTATGTTTAACTATGTCCTTCAGAATTTGGATTTATTCTGTCTTTATTCTACCGTTACACTCTTTGCCAGATTTCTTGGCATATCTACATTCAATCCCTTATCTACTGCCACATAATACGCCAGTATCTGCAGGGGAACGACGCTGAGAAGAGGGACTAAAGTATTGAGGGTCTGCGGTACTTCTATCACAGAATCGGCTATCGCCTTGACTTGTTTGTCGCCTTCGGTAACAATAGCCAGGATGCGTCCGTTGCGGGATTTTACTTCCTGCATATTGCTGATGATCTTCTCATACAACTGGTGATGAGTGGCAAGGAATACGATCGGCATATCGGTATCTACCAAGGCTATCGGACCATGTTTCATCTCGGCTGCAGGATAGCCCTCGGCATGGATATAGCTGATTTCCTTTAGCTTCAAGGCTCCCTCTAATGCTACGGGATAGTTGAATCCTCGACCGAGATAGAGGAAATTATGTGCATAGGTGAATACTTTAGCCAGTCGGGAGATCGATGGTGTCTGCTCCAACACTTTCTCCATCTTGCCGGGTATCTCTGCCAACTCGGCGATGGTCTCTACATAGTCTTTTTCGGAAAGGGTGCCAAGCTCATGACCTAACGCCAAGGCAAAGAGGGTAAGGACGGTGACCTGACCGGTGAAGGCCTTGGTACTCGCTACTCCTATCTCGGGTCCTACATGAATATAGATGCCGGTATCTGTCTCTCGGGCTATGGATGAGCCTACGCCATTGACGATGCCGAAAATCAATGCTCCATGCTGCTTGGCAAGTTGAATGGCTGCCAAGGTATCGGCTGTCTCGCCACTCTGACTTATGGCTATCACCACATCATCGGATTCAATGACAGGTTCGCCATAACGGAACTCGCTGGCATATTCTACTTCTACTCGCTTGCGGCACATCTTCTCTATGAGCTGCTTGCCGATGAGGGCTGCATGCCAACTGGTTCCGCAAGCTACGATGATGATATGCTTGGCTGACATGAGTCGGTCTTTATAGTCTGTAAGGGCTGACAACACGATGTGGTTGTTGGATGGATTGTCCTTATCCGCAAACAGGCGACCACTCATACAGTCTTTCAGGCACTGGGGCTGGTCGTAGATCTCTTTCAGCATGAAATGGTCGAAGCCTCCCTTGCTGAGTTTGGAGATGTCGAGGTCTACGGTCTTGATGTCATAATCGCATAACTTATGGTTGAGATTGATCATCTCTATATCCTTACCGATTCTGATTTCGGCTATCTGACCGTCTTCGAGATAGACTACCTGGTCGGTATATTCTACGATAGGAGTGGCATCACTGGCGATATAGAAGTCTTGCTTGTCGGCTCCTACGCCTACCACCAATGGACTTGACTGGCGGGCTGCCACAATGTGAGTGGGGTTCTTGCATTCGATGACTGCTATGGCATAGGCGCCCACAACATCATTCAGTGACTGGCAAACGGCTGACACCAAATCTTTGCCATTCTGCTGATAGTATGAGTCTATTAACTGTACCAGCACCTCGGTATCTGTTGTGCTCTTGAACTGATAACCGCGTGCTATGAGTTGTTCTTTCAGCACCTGGTAGTTCTCGATGATACCATTATGTACCAAAGCCAGGTCACCACTCATACTGACATGGGGATGTGCATTTTCGGCTGATGGTTCGCCATGTGTTGCCCATCGGGTGTGGGCTATACCGATATGGCCTCCGCAGTCTTTGTCTGCTGCGAGCTCTTCCAAGTTTGCCACCTTGCCCTTTGTCTTATAGACATTGAGTTTGTCCTCTCCATTGACGAGTGCTACTCCGGCACTGTCATATCCTCTATATTCGAGTTTCTTCAGTCCTGCTATCAGGACTGGATATGCTTCATTTTGTCCTATATATCCTACTATTCCACACATAAATTTATGGTTATGTCGTTATATTCTGATTGGTATTTTTATTTTGCTTTTTATTGTTTGTTTTGGGGTATTTTATTCTTCTGGTTGTGACTATATATATGTACGCATACGTATGCGTACATATTATAGCTATAAATATATTGTTTCTATTTATAATCGCACCTACTTTAGTATTACCATCTTTATCTTGTGATAGCAAGGTACATAAGCAGCCCCAGTTCCCAAGTCGCTTTACCCAAACTCAACTGGCAGGGTAAAAGATACCGATCGTTACAATTGCTTCCTTATCGGAAGTATAGCTCAATGCCTTGCTCAATACTCGGTGGTATTGATGACCAGGGCATCGGATGGTGTCACCACGATGTTGGCTGCAGGATGCTTCTTCTGGATCTTCCAATAGGCATAAGCGATACATGGAGCTGTATTGCGAGTTTCAGGTTCTGCTAAGATATTATCTACTGACAGATCAGGGATTTGTTCCTTAACAATGCTGATGTATTTCTCGTTTGTCACTACCCACATGTTTTCGACAGGACAGATTGGTTTCAATCTATCTACTGTCAATTGAATGAGGGAACGGCCGACACCCATCACATCTATGAACTGCTTTGGGTAATCGGGGGTTGCCATTGGTCAGAAGCGACTGCCTACGCCGCCAGTCATAATAATGACTTGTATATCGTCGTAATTAGTCATAAAGTATATCTATTCCAACCCTAATTTATGAAAGAAAATTTTGTTACGCATTGTTGCGTCTTCGATAACTTTCTTAAATGACATAATTTCCACATAAGCATTATATTGTGATATATAACCAAAATAACCCTCATCATCAGGGCTAACTGATAAATTTGCCATATCTGCAAATTCCCTGATTTTATCAACGATATCACATACTATATAAATATAGACAGGAGTATTATCCTTATTTACTTTGACATTTTCTATACCGTCAGGCATTTCATACTTTCCAGATAATATTTTCCTAGAATATCTTAGAGCCTGCTGAATAGGATTCTCATTATCTGGATAGTTCGTTCTTTTCGGCCTTTTAAATTCAACAATAGTAATTGGAGAAGTGATTACATTCTCACCATTTCTAAAAAACATCTTCTCATTATAAAAAGCTTGCTCATTATGAAATACTGCAATATCCGGTTCTTTGTGATCTTCTTTAGAAATAACCTTATCGGATGCTATATAATGACTGAAAACTAACCTTTCATCCAAAAGCCATAAATTATGGTCTTCATAATCTATATCTCTATCATTTTTTATCATCGGAAAAAACAAATTGTGCAATTCACTCTCCAAATGAGTCTTGCCTAACTCTGTTCGTTTTCGTAACTCGTTATATAGGTCTATAACTTTCTTCCTGTTACAAACGTAATGAGCCAAGTCGTTCTTTCCGTCTTCCGTCACTTTTGTAAACAATTCAACAACTTGCTCCTTAAAGGTTTTATCGTTAGAATCTTTTTGACTATCAAACAATTCTTGTATTTCTATTCGAGATTTTTGTTCTTTCTCAAATTTTATCTGTTGGAATTTTAATTCCAAATCTAAGTCTTTTATTCCTATTGGTAGGTTTTCTAAATCCAAATCTTTCAATAGACTTTTATTCCACGGAGCAACTTTAGAAACATAATCCAACACCTTTTGCTTCTTCACTTGAAATTTCTCTTGTATATGTTCTTTGAAAAATTTCTTTGTTATAACACTGGCTTCTCTTTCTATACGCTCTACTGAAATATCTGTAAAAAGATCATCCTCAGTATGAGATAGAGAAAAATCACCTCGTTCAGTATCCACATGATCATCTAAATAATTTCCAATAACATAAGAGCGAATAGTATAATTCTTCTGTTTGCCATTTTCTATATCAAGTAAAGTCTCCTTAAACTCTGGAACATAGTTGTGAAGAGGTCTGTTAGTCACTTCTCGTCTATGTGCCGTTAAAATCACCTTGTTCACTATTGGGGAGAAATATACTTTATAGACTTTTACTGTAAATTGTTGTTTGGCATGTCTTTTATCTTCCAATTCAAAACTTTCTTCTTGAACGAACTGGATAGTATTGTTCTTACCAACAAAATCATTCAAGATAATAGGATTGCTTCCATCACATTCTTTCAGTGTTATGATTGGCATATTTTGGGTGGTATCAACAAAAAATACTAACAGACGTTCTACGAGTTTTCTGGCAATAACCTCCAAGCCTTTATCTGCATTATAACCTTTTACAGCAGACTTCAAATGTAAGGTTGTTTTGCAAGCAATATCTTTATTCTGACATAATTCGTTATTCTCGTTTTCAATGATTTCTTGATTGTGTCCGAAATCGAATGTACGATGCCAACATTCTTCTCCTATATTGTAATAACTGTCAACTGAAACTTTTTGGAAGTATTTAAGATACATAAATCTACCAAATCCTTTTCCACCAGATTCATATTTATGCCCAGAAAGGTATGTATCAAAAGAATCCCGGTTAGTTTTGGTAAACCCAACACCATTATCTATAATATCAAAGCCTACAATGGAACCACAACTTGAAGAATCTCCATTATCATCAAAGCCTTTTTGACCATCTCTGATAGCAACTATATCTATTGACCCATTTTTACGCTTGCCTATAGAATCTATAGAATTACATACCGCCTCTATAATTGGGGTCAAATATGTAGTTTGGGCCTTAATTCCTTTCACTATTCCTAAAATATTTAGCTTGCTCATAATAAATAATGTCTTTATAGTCGTTTTACACACACCGTAAATAAAGGTGTTCCCGAAGGAACACCTGGACTTATTTGTCACCCCCTAAGCCCAAGAAGTCTGCGTAGTCTACCTGGTAGACGTCTGCAATGTGAACGAACATATTCCCATTTGCCGAAGCGGAAACGAAAATAGTCGCATACACTGACAGGCTTTTCCGCAGTGCTGCAATTACATCTGACCATAATTTACAAATAAATATATTTTCAATCATGATTCAAATAATAATTGCGCTGACATTATTTTAGATGAAATGATGGACTTACATCATTCCAATACTTTTCTTTAATTTTTCCACCTCGGCTTCTAATTTAGCTAAAAGTGCCATAGATGCTTCAACTTCCTTTTGAATGAATCTTGGCATTGTATTTGTACTGCCATGAGACAATTGGTGTATCATAACTTTTTGATAAGTCTTCATTCTTTTAATCATAGGGATGATTTTTTGCATATTTGGATTTGTCTGATACTTTTCTATCTCGTTTTTCGATTTTTGTATTTTATCAGAATCACTATCTGTAGAATTTAGTATATTGGATATTGAAGAGACCAAGTCTTCACCAACAAATTGTTTTTGTGAATTTACACGAATATAAATTGGCTTTCCATTTACCAAACGAGTTATTAAAAATGTTGCCTCTTGTGACGCTTCAATCTGTAATATCTTAGACAATTCCAAAACTACAGCCTCAAATCGCTTTCTAATTTCATTTCCAACAGTATTCGGTTGCAAAAGTCCTCCTTCAAATTCTCTTTTTATATCCTTTGAAGTTTTGAGTTCATTATAATTATAAAGATTGGCACCACAATTGGTTTGATATAGATTTTCGAAGTTCCACTCATTTTCCTTGTTTTGACTTTTGATTTGATTGACAAAAAGATTATTGAACCCAATATTGTGAGTTAAAATAACTTTTTGAAAATCACTAAATTTTGCCAAAAGGTATTTAGTAATATATAGCCGATTACATGCGTCCAAACTAGTAACGACATCATCTAATACTAAAATCTTATGTTTAGTAATGTCTGTAGCTTTTAACAACAGAATACTTTCCAAGATTAAGAGCAATCTTACAAGATTCAATTTAGCCTCATTGAATATAGCATGAAGTCCTTCACTGGCTCTTAATTTTGCATCAACATCTTCTACAAAAATGTCAAAGTCAGTATTCTCCTGTCCTATATTTATGGTTTCTATAAAATCTTGCGACAAAGACTTGTTTACTTCTCTAATGATTTCTTCAACGTTACTAGAAACAAAAGAATCTATATCATCACAATCAATAAAAGCATTCTTTAGTATGTTTGCTAGATTGAGATTATCCTTTGTGTTAGAAGGGAAAATACTTTCCACATCTATATTTGAAACCATAAAGCTCTGGTAGACTGTACGATTAATATTCTTAAACGAATTATCATTCAATTTTAATTCAATGTCAACTGTGTCGCCTTTATGCAGATACTCTTTATAAAATGCCTCTTCGTCATTTTGCCTTTGCTCTGGGGATCCACCTATAGTTATTTTACCTTTCAACAACCGCTCTCTAAAGAACAACAGTTTCAATGCTTCATAGACAGATGTTTTACCTGCTCCGTTTTCTCCATAAAGCAATAGATTCTTGCGTTGTGCAGAAAGGATAAAAGCAATTCTGCTACCAAAAGCTTTGAAATGATTAATTTCTAATTTCTCCATGCTTTATTATTTTTTAGATGGTTTACTAAAAAAACTAACCAAAAGTTTCTTTTTGTATATACTGCGCTTTTGAAGTTCTTTATATGAAATATCATTAGGATGTTCACCAAAAAATTGCTTTAATTCTTTATTCTCTGTATTCGCATAAATTTTTAACTTTTCTGTATATTTTTTTAAAACACGACAGTGATCCAAAATCGCTAAATTTCCCAAATCATCTAAGTGTTCATTTAGGTCATGTCCCTTCCAATCCGTTGGCAAATACTTAATGTCTTTGGAAGTCAACAATCGATCTGTATCATAATACACGAAAGCTTCTGGTTGTTCCAAATAATGAGCGAGTAATGCATATCCATACTTCAAACGACCAAGGTAATTGAAAGAATCGATGGTTACATTTTCCTGATAATACTCATCTACAGGCAATTGATGAGATACTTGTTTTATAATTGTATATATGCCATACTTGACCATCGTCGTAGAACCCATATAGTAACAATACCTAACTATTTTCTTTAGTGTATCTATAAGTTGTTCCTCGTTTTCGAAACCATTATGAAACAGATAGGCAATAACTGCAAATCTTGGATAATTATTGGTATAAGTATCTATTAGTTGCAGCCATGATGCCAAAATAGTCTTTTCGTTTTTCTTTTCATTATATGCCGTCAATAAGTCAAGTATATGATTTAAATCGGACACAACATCTATTTGGCTTTTTCTCATCAATACTGAATCCGCAGATTGGAAGAACTCACGAAGACTTATCTCACTTTTGATATTGTTTTCTTCACCACGGATAATATGTGAGTAATATCGGAATAAGTCATCAATACTAATCTTTAAATTACGGCAAGTATCTTTTATACCCACCCATTGGTTAATAAACTCATCCTTTTCCTCTTTGTTTAAAGCCTTGTTATACAACTTTGCCTTAAAGATATCTGCATCTTCCAAGTTCATGCCTCTGTCATTGATAGTTTCAAAGATATTAAGAGCCTTATCCTCTGCATCAGTGATGTCTGCAGCACTTAGTTCTATAGGAAGAATAAAGACCCGCTCTAGCATAAATCGCAAGAACAACATTAGTTCTTTATCTCCAAAGGTTGTATGAAAGTCATAAAACAGATTGTAAAAGTAAACTCCGTTTGCAAAAATATGATTCCAATCCTTATGCGCTTTTTTGCTCTTGGAGTTCTCTTTCTCCATTTCAAAGTTAGATGAAGTCCAAGCATATATCGCAGCTAAATGCGTTTGGTCTGTAACCTCAAAAACCTTGGATTCTATCTTAATCGTACTATCGCTACCATCCCAATTATAACAGCATAGCACATCTTTTAAAATCCTAGTATTAGGTAGTATCACGGACAAAGCTTTAAACATCAACCAAATAGAAATTAATCGTTGCTGTCCATCAACTACACGAGGGTCCTGTTTTGTATCATCTGATACTGCAAGAATAATATTACCTATAAAATAATCACGCTTTTCATTGTAAGCTGCCACTATATCATCATATAATTTCTGACATTGGTCAAACTCCCAACTATAAGGACGCTGATATGAAGGTATTATGAATTGTTCTCTACCTGTAAATAAATTGGAGAGATTCTTTTGTTCTGCATTAAGTGATAGTGCCATTTTTTATATTTTTATCTTTCTATTGTACAACTCAATTGTCATTATTGACTATATTGTAAGTATTCGATATCACCTCATATTATCGATAAGCATATGAGGTTTAGCCCTCCATCAGCACAAGCTAATGGTGGTTATACCATAATTTGACTAAATTTTAATTTCATTTTTAATTATTCTTCATCTTCCCCAATACTCGGGAAGAAGAGTATAAAGTTTATTCTATTTTTCCACATTCATGGAGTCGTTGTTTAATGCCCTGCAAAACCATCTCAAGCCCACTGCTTCTGATTTTGTTTCATTTCCTCCTTATCTGCTTCTGATATCTCCTGCTGCGAAATATACTGTTCCATACATTTCACTGCTTTTTCCTTTATCATATCAAGATCCGAACTAAGGACTTTATCATGAAGTAAATACTCTGATACCTTGCACTGAATATAGCCTTCAAGATAAGCTGTACATAAATCTTTGACTTCTAACATGAGCTTATTTTTTTGCCATCAATATTCTTTTACTCACACCCCAAATAGCAGGAAATATTCTCAATCTGAGCATCCATTTCATCTTGAGAACAGATTTTAAAAGGTATATCTAAAATATTTGCGACCTCGTTAGCATACGCTTTTTCTTCTTGCAAAAAATCATTTATGAAGGATAATGAATATTCTTTTGAATCACGTGCTATAAACCTCTTTCTTATTGTATCGGAACTGACATCTAATAATAATATCATATTAGGATTAATAGTTTCAAAAGCTTCTAATGGAACTCGTTCTATGGTTCCTTTCGTTGTCAATAAACAAAAATGACCATCAAGAAGATAAGGATTCTTATAACAATCAATATCTCCAATTAATCCTGCAAACAAACATATGTTCTAAATAATGCCATAAAAATCTCATCTATTAGCACTATCAAAGCAAATCTAAAGAAATAACTATGATAAGAGAAATCCGCTGAAGCCAAAACACAAAACTCAGGCTTGTTTACCTGATAGGATAACGTATTATGCGCACAACGATTTCGATGTCTATAGACCACCTCTTCATATTTTTTACTCAATGCTGATTGAAATAAGTTGTAGGACTTAACTGGTCTAATCGGGTAATTTAAATGTCTATAATTTAAGACGGCTCTAAACTTCGACTTGAAAAACAGATATTCCCTGTTCTGCCAGATACATAAGTTTGAAGTTGAATACAATTGCTCTATATCATCCTGTATCTTACCCAAAAAAGTAGCATCAATCAAAGTAGAGGGTTCAAAAGACGGCTGCATCTTCTGTATTACCTCTATCAAATCATTGAATATCCCATTTTTACTGCTATAAGTCGAACATTCGCCATACTTTTTCTTATTAAGGAAATCATACCTATAATCATAGTCATGCGTAGCCAGTTCCCAACAGATACATTTCATCTTTTGCTCTTGAGCTCCTGTCATTTTCAAAAACAAAGATTGCATCAAATATTCACCCATAGGATAGGAATCGATACCATCACCGGCAGCCCTACTCGCTGCGATTCCATCCTTTAATATCTTTTTTAAAGGTGAAAGGATAAAATCGGAATGTTGACTAATATACATAAGAAGAATATATTTTACAAGATTCTACTAATCGATTACGTATAAATGTCACTCTATTTGAGTTTTTTAGAAAAGACGGTTCACTTCTCATTTTATCTATTGCAGCCTCTATTTCTGACTTTAATGTTGCATATCTTCCTCTATTATTCACTGCTACATATTGCTCCCGAATCTTACGCCCTTCAAACAAGACATAGTACATTAGCCCGAACAACCAATAATCAGCTTCATACCATGAGGAAAATATTCTATTATCCTTCAATCCCATGCGAAGTTTCATATGACTAATAGTAGATTTCAAAGTTTTGAAACGTTCTTTCCATACATCGTCGGGGAAGATTTCAGAAAAATCAAATTTATCAAACTTATTAACTCTGTCTTCTTGTTCTATTCCAAGAATATATGAAACATAGTCTGCATAATAACTTTCTCGTGAACTATATGCTGAATATCCCATCATAACATCCCAGGCGGTATCATGATTAGAAGAACAATATTGAGAAAGAATTGCCAAATACCTAACAAAGTCTATCTTAACAGGTTGCAAATCCTCCATAATTCTCAAATCACCCAACACATCGGAGCCATCATCGCATTTACCTTCAAAGAACTTTGTGAGATCTTGATTCTGGTAATACAATGATTTGCGGCTATCCATAGGTTCCAACTTCTTACCAAAATAGTTGATATTTCGAAATAGCTGCGAAAAGTTTTTCTGTACTTCTGTTGCAATTCTTGTTTCAGGCACGACATAGGAGAAGCCTAAATAAGTTTTCTCGAAGAATTCATCAGTAAGACCATTTATCAGGTCATCTGTTATTCTGATATACTTATCACTTGTATTTATGTTACTAATAATTTCAAACTTATCCTTGCCATACTTTAGTATATCTGTATATTGCCATAGGAAGCCTTCAGATGGAGAGGCACCATCATCAACAGCACTATCATCTTCATTTGCAACTTTTATGCTATCACCCATCTCAAATTTCTTTTTGTCTGGGAAATAGCCGAGATAAGCTAAAAGTAAAGAAGTTAGCCTCTGCTGCCCATCCAATATCAAATTCTGTCTTATGGCACTATCATCATACAATGCAATAGTAACTGGCTGTACAAACTGTCCATCGGACAATGATTGCAATAAACGTTTTACATCACGTTCACGCCAAACAAAATGACGTTGGTATTCTGGCAAAACTATATTACCAGATAGCATCAACTTAATCCAATGTTTCAGGGTATATTCCCCGTAATAAACCTTATTTTCCATTTTTCAGAAAGTTTAGTTATCTCTATATCACCAAATTATTTTTTCATATCTATTGATTCGAAAAAACAATTTCTATCATTCTCCCAAATGGTATCATCCCTAACCTCCGATAATGAAAGAACTCTTTCAAATGATCCTTCATTTATTGCCAAAAATTGCACATTACATTATCTCCTCATTAACTTTGCTGCAAATTCAAAGAATTCTGCAACGTTTTTGAAATTATCAAACTGCTGGCAATATAAAGTGGCATAAGGTTCAGGGAACCTTTGGCGGATATCTGCCTTTATCATATTATTGTTCGAAAACGTACCCGTCCTTTCTTACCGTTAAAGAAGTCATCTTTTCGAATCCCTCCGTCTCCCTTTAGCCAAAGGGAACTCCACCCTTCTCACCAAGCCTCTCTTTCCTCAGGAACGAGAGGATGTAACCGCCCTCCGGTGCTCAGAACCGCTACGCTCTAAGGTTGGCGGACCATCAAAGGTCTGCGCCAGTTTTTGCGGGATGGGACCGCATAGGGAAGACGACAACTGCTAATGCGACAAAAAATTAAATGTTTTATTATTTGGTTTGGAAGTTTGCATCTTCAGCTCCTTATTGAACTTTGGAACCTTCTTTCCTTCCAAATTAATGGTGGTAATACTTACTCCAAATATTAGAAGAAAGACTATTCCAAAAACAAAAGAACCTAACATCCATCCAAATTTCTGCCTACTAGCTGTTTCATTGATACCAAGACGTTTAAAAGCCAAAGCCGTTTTTCCTTGTCCTATAAGCGCATACCGACCAGTGATTCCAAGTATATAAAAGAAGCCCAAGACTATTGACGCAAGGAAACATAACCAAGACATACTTAAATACAACATATTACAAAAACAGATATTAGTAATGAACAGTTTAAGAACTGTTACACTCAACGTAATAATCGTTGTTGATAATGTTATGATTAGCTTAGTGGTATCAATCGCCAAATCTACAGCCTTTGCAAAAGCAGTTTTCTCATCAATCATTTTTGCAAGGATAGGTTTTACAATAATTAGCTTCAGTTACGTTGAAAGAACGAGTTGTTATAAAACTATTTTCTGCATTACGCATCAACTTTGCAACAAACTCATTTTTCCTTTTAATCATCTCTGAAACATAAGAAGGTGACTCAAAATCCTTATCATTCAGACTCATGATATACTGACGGACTCGGTCTTTTATCTGTCGCTTCACAGAAGGAAGAATATGATAACTATGTTTTCTTATACCGCTATCAATATCATCCATTATATATTTTTCTAAATATGATTTATTCATTGACTAACTTCCTTATAAAATTATCAACATATTGACAACACATGCTTGCATATGAGGCTTTGGTAACCTACAGCGTACCTCTGTCTTTATCATGCTAACTAAAGCCTCCTTAGTATAGGCTTTCAATTCCATGTATTGTCGTTCCTTCACCTTCGTAAATTAGCAATTAATCTTTTAAAATTATTATTGATAATTTGCTCATTACATCCTATCTTACCAAGATATGAATAAACGTTATTCAAATTGTCCTTCCTGCTAAATGGACTATCTGTTTCCGTCAGAATCCTATCAGACGGAAGATTGTCTATAATTTTTCTTCCTTTTAAAGTAGATACCATAGCTTCGTTAATAGAGAAATAGTAACCTGCATCCAGAATATCAGAAACTAAGGACAATTCACCAGAATACCAATGGAAAACAACATTCTTAATATGATATTTTTTCAATAGGGAAAGCACCTGCTGTTCTGCATTGCGAGAATGAACACTGATTATTTTGTTCTTACCAGATACTATCGCAAATATCCTTTCCAAACTTTTAATCTGCAGCTCTTGAGTTACCACACCTTCACGAGAAAAATCCAACCCTATCTCTCCAACATAAGATGTCTTATCTATTAAACGCTCAAACAAAGGCAGTTCTTCTTGCAACTCATGTGCCAACAATGGGTGAAAGCCCAAAGCCAGACGTATATGCTTGAAACGCTGCACATATTGGTATCCCATCTGAAAATGACTAGGTGCATTAGTCATACCAATAACAATGTCACCTCGTTTTTCCTTTTCTATTATATAATGTTCAGGATTCGGCATCATGTCAAAATGACAATGTGTATCTATCATAAAATACCAGCCTTTCGTTTTATATTATCATCCGCTTGAAGGGAAATCCAATCCTTGATTTGCTGATAAGAATGCATTACTACATCAACATATATATCAAGCTCATTTTCATCAATGCCTTCTGCCAACAACTCATTCTCAACTGCAGGTCTATTTATCTTGCGGATAAAGCGCAATAACATATTAATATCCAAGCTCGTTTTTCTCTGCAAATTGTTGATGTCAAAATAACGTGTACCATGAAATATGTCTGTGCCAAGCTCTGCTGGGTCATCCAAGCCTATAGCATGCATGGCAACCCTACGATAGATACAAGGCATACACATACCACAATGATGAATCTGATTCGCGTGGATATATGCTCCGTCTTGATCCCACCAGCGGTTATGAGAGCGCTTAGCACAAGAACAAGATAAAGGGCTTAAAACTTCCAATATATGTTTCTTATTTTCATCTTGCGCACAATCAATCATCATGTCTGCTTTCGACTTGAAACGATATGGATTAACCAAAGGGTTACGAATACCAACACTCTCCAACGCTCGCATGATTAATTTCATGGAAACAGGATGGGTTGTGCGTGTGCTACAGGAACTTCTTCTAGATTTGCACAAAGGAATGTTGATAGATATTGTACCATTTTCTGGAACTATCACTTCTTGGGTTTCTGATATGCTTTGAGCACAATACAATCCCATTGCGAAAAACAGAAAAGAACGAGACCTAAAGGTATTCTCATATTTTACTTTTCTTTCTTTTATACAGTTTTTCATTCCTATCTTTGCCTTGATAGAAGTATACTTTCCATCAAAGAACTCATTTGTAGCACATGAATGGAAAATTCTTTCTTGGTCCATACTTTCTTTACCCATGTCATAATGAGATACAAGTAAGACCTTCTTGCCTTCTTGCAAAGTTGAAGCTTTGTCCACAAAACCTATCAAAGAATCCAACCCACCAGAAAACAAAGATACACATTCATATTCATCAGTATGATAATGGTGTTCAATTTCTGGTGCATAAGCTATTTGTGGCATCTGTACAAATGTAATATTCCAATTATCTCCTGTCAGATAACTCAAGGCCGTATTAAGCTCATCACTATGCTGATTAAATATGGCAGCATTTACAACTGGTACATTCAACAAGTCAATATTGCGACACCAACTATCATCCGAGAAAGTTAGCCGATTGAGTATTCTATCTGTAGAATACACAACCTGCCCCAATAACAGAATGTCAAAATATACAGAAGTGGTATCTTGTGAAAACTCCCATAAAGGAAAGAAGTCAAAGTTTAAAACTGCCGTGATTGGATTACCATCTGTATCAAAACTATGCAAGCTAAACTTACCCAAACATCTATCTTGAGCTTCATGTGAAGGCTCAAAAACTACATTCACTCTTGCGCCCATATTTTCAATATTTGTTGAGTTAAACTTTCTATGAAATGTTCTCCTTCTGGTGAGAAGAGGTTTACTTGATGAAGTTGTTCCAAACAAGCCTCATTGATCTTGGCTCGGATAAAGCCACGAATTTGGGACGCTATTTGGTCTGGATCAACTCCTTTTGAGAAAATCTGAGCATCAAACAGAATACCATTCAATTCCATGATATACTCCACTTGGAAATCTACCATCCAAGCTTCTATTTGCTCATCTGTTGCATCTTGCAATACTTTCTCAATGTCGTCAATGGTCTCAATATCTGAGAAAATCATCCCAATCAGTTTCTCGAAGGCTACTCTTGCCGCTATGTCATCAAGGGTGGAATGATCAGAATTTGACCCAGGATTTGAAACCTGTCTTTTAATTAAGACCAGTACATCCCTAACACTTAAATTATCAAATGCTGTATCAGGACTTACTTGCGCAACATAAGCTGCCAAGCCATTGTTGCGAACGGAAGAAATGAACTTTACGAAATTCTTTGCCACTCTTCCACCTGACCTGCCATAACTTGAATGAGAGTCATGAATAATAGCTCTAGCCTCATTGTGCAAGAGATTATTCACATGTTGCTGATTAATCCCATTGCGGTGTTGAACTATTGTTGACATAGCTCTTTTTGCTGACGCCCAGTTAGGAGTCGTCTTTAACTTTAAAGATTGAGATGTTCCCATAATTTCAACGTTTAAATTATTCGTTTAACTTTCTCATCAAAAGTTCTTGTTTCTACAAATCTTTTCCAAGCATCAAAAGTTCTATAATTCTTCAGAATAACACCCCATGTTGGAGCCAAATCTTCTGTATTGATATTATCGAACAAAAAATTACAATCTTCTTCATTCTGGACAATGAGGTGAGAGTCATCTGCTTGAATTATGTCCACCACCTTGGCATTATTAGGGTCATGGATTAATTCTTGATTTAACAACAAGATAAGCATTTGACGTTCTCTTTCATCAATTTTTCCCATTTCCTCCTGTATAAATTCCTTTATTACCTTAATACTCTGTTTATGAAGAAGATTTTGACATAATAGCCTAACAGAATTTGAAACTAAGTTCTCTATTGGTACAGAGTTCTTCAAGGAGTCTCTTGCTATCCAAAAATATGGTGCTAAATTAACTCCACAAAGGCTTGGTTCTACTTTTAGCCATTCCCAAACCAATTTGTCTTCTGCCCATTCTGCCCAACGACTATCATCTAACTTTTTGTCTTGTTTGGCGTTTTCTTCGACTTTATCTATGTCCTTAATAGTACCATTGTTTGTTAGTTGCATGCCGTATAATACCTCAAATAACTTTTGGTACTTAAAATTATACTCAAGAAGCATTAGCTTAGCCAAAATAATTTCATTGATTTCACGCATACCAGCAACCTTGACCATTCGTAAGCGCAAATCAAATGTATTCAAAAAGCGTTTCAACTGTCTTGGAGTTCCATTTAGAAACCGATTCATCATAGGAACAATCTCTAGAAGTTTCTCTACATCTAGGATTTTCTGACCATTCAAATCTTGTTTCAATTGCGCATAATTATATGGTCTAAAAGGTTCTTTATCCTTAAACTCATAATATTTAGCCAGAACTCCATCAAAGTAATTTGGGTATTTACTTTTCAATAGCAAGAACATAACATATGTCGCCTGCTCGCTAAATGACAATTTTGGCAGACGATATGGAATCTGAATCAATTTCTCCAAATAATCAGAAAAAGGACTATATATAACAGATTTGTCTTTATCTTGAATCGGATAGTGTTCCTTTATAGCCAACTCAACCATTCTTTCATCAGCACCTAATACAAATGCTGTATGATCAACATTGAGAAATAACTTGATAGCCTCAATACACTCTATCATTCTTTCACCAGAACATCTATCCAAATCGTCAATATAAACAATGACTGATTTAAATTCTGCATCTTTTATTATGCTCTCAAACAACTTTCTAAAAGAAGTAACAAGCAACGAAGTTCTATTATTATCAAACTCATTCTTGAATTTATCTATACTATCAACACCTATACATGCTTTCAGTTCCTCAGAAGATGGAAGATGACTCTTAATTTCAGAAGGAATTTGGCTCCAAGCATATTTCTTGAATAACAGAACACCTACCTTCAGTAAATTGATTCGACGCAAAAGCCCATCCAATTTTTCAAAGAAGTCTCTATTTGCAGAAAGATAGGATTCCACAGAATCTAAAAGTACTTGAATAAGAGAATACTTTGTTGACTCATAGTTTTCGTACTGCCAACCATTGAAACGCACCTGAAGGACACGCCATTCCTTACCTGCATCCTTCTGCTTGGCAATTGCATTATCCACCTCTTTTTGCATCAGAAGCATCAAACTACTTTTACCATATCCCCAGTTTCCAAATATACCAATAGATGTTGGCAGCATTTTATCATCCAAAACTATATCTTTCAATAATTTGGCATGAAAACGATAGCCAAGCAAATCCTCTGCAGTTTCAGTATCTTTCCACATTATTTTCCTCCATTTTTTAATTATCGTTATTAAAATCTAATAATTATTTTAGCATTACTTTGTTGGTAAGCGGTCACTTTAGGCACGTTAAGCCATAAAGTGAATGCTTTTTTATTATCTATTAAGAAAAAGTCATTTTAATTTATGTCAAAGAAGTAACTGCTGACAGCTGCCATCTTTGAGCGAGTAAGTCCACCAATTTGTCCTTATATAGATTACTAAAGGAACTTTTGCTCTGCCACCTCCAATTTGCTCAATGTAGGCATAAGTTTTACTATCTTGCGGCACTTCACTTTATTACAAAAGCAGTCTATATCATCGAATGAAATGAGCAGATGGCTCCAGGACATTCCTTCTATAGCTGGATCCGATTTGTCATCAGCCCCAGTAACGTGGATGCCCTTTGGTAAGTGTTTGCTTACGTCGGCTGTAGAAGGTGAATTCAAGCAATCCTGCGTCATATTCGCATTCTACTTTATGTCTTTTGCTGCAACCATACCCGATGGTTGTCGTAGCTTTGTCGCTTTTTTCATAATGTGCATCATCTGAATTGTATTTATGGGTTTTATTTGGCACGCAGCCTATGCACATGACTTTTACTTTCGTCACACTTTTTTTTATGAAAAGTGTGATTTTATTGCAAAAATACTAATTTATGTTGGATTACGTATAAGATTTTATCTTTTTTCTATTTATAATTTAAAAATATGCTGTTTTTTTAGGAAATAGGGCTTAAAAAAGGCTTTCGAAAAACCTCCTTAGCATTAAGAGAGGTTTTTCGAAAAACTACAAGTACTTTCTTGACATTCGAAAAAATAAAAGTAATTTCTTGAACCTTCGAAAACCTACCTGTACTTCCTTGAACCTTAAGAGATCTTCGAAAACCCACCAGACCTCCCTTACCCTTAAGGGAGGATCCACCTCTCATCTCGGTCTTCTCCCCTCAGGGGAAAAGAGGAAACCGCCCTACTCGGTGCTCAAACCGCTTCGCTATAAGGTTGGCGGAC
>ERZ773170.1162-NODE-1162-length-21461-cov-80.785200_pt1 | contig 21461 bp, 18 predicted proteins | sample MGYA00581002_ERZ773170 | MGnify/ENA primary metagenome ERZ773170 (study PRJEB29015, sample SAMEA2737811) | human gut metagenome | biome: human gut; feature: human-associated habitat; material: faeces | place: China | collected 2012 ... | reverse complement strand
GTAACACAGCGTGGATGATCATGGCAACCATCTTGGTGCTCTTGATGTCAATCCCAGGTATTGCACTTTTTTACGGTGGTTTGGTGCGCCAGAAGAATATCCTCAGCATCCTGATGCAGACGGTATTCATCGTGGCAGTAGTCAGTTTGATATGGGTGGCCTTCGGATATTCCTGGGCTTTCTCTACAGAATATGCGGATAGCGGCAACCCTTTGGCTTGCATTATCGGAGGTTTCGATAAGTGCTTCCTCCATGGCATCGGTTTGGATGCCATCATGCCAACAGGTATTCCTGAGCTCTCTTTCGTGATGTTCCAGTGCATGTTTGCCCTCATCACTCCAGCCTTGATTCTCGGTGCATTCGCCGAGCGTGTCAAGTTCAGCGGTTATGTACTTTTCACTGTTCTCTGGGTCATCATCGCCTATCTTCCTATGGCTCACTGGGTATGGGGCGGCGGTTTCCTGCAGGAGATGGGAGCCATCGACTTTGCTGGTGGTACCGTGGTACATATCAATGCCGGTGTAGCTGCTTTGGTCATGGCACTCTGTGTTGGCAAGCGTGATGATTATCGTGCTGGTCATCCTATCACACCTCACAACATCACCTTCGTGTTTATGGGAATGTCGTTCCTCTGGTTGGGATGGTTCGGCTTCAATGCCGGTAGCGGATTGGCTGCTGATGGTCTGGCAGCCAATGCCTTCCTGGTAACTCATATCGCAACAGCTGCAGCAGCCACCACCTGGATGCTCATTGACTGGATTGTTAACAAGAAGCCAACCACGGTGGGTGCTTGTACCGGTGCCGTAGCCGGATTGGTAGCCATCACTCCTGCAGCAGGCAGTACGGATATTTTAGGTGCCTTCTGCATTGGTATCATTTCCACCATCGTCTGCTTCTTCATGGTAGCCGTAGTGAAGGAGAAGTTCAAGTATGATGATGCCCTTGATGCCTTTGGTGTGCATGGTATGGGTGGTATCCTGGGATCTGTCCTCACCGGTGTCTTCGCTACAAGATACGTAACTGGAGCCGAAGGTGTGCAGGGTGCTCTCTATGGCGACTGGCATCAGCTCTGGGTTCAGGTGGTAGCCACCGTGGTAAGCATCATCTACAGCATCGTAGTTACCTATATTATCTTCAAGGTAGTAGATAAGACAGTAGGTGTACGTGTTGACAAGCGAGTAGAGGAGGAAGGTCTCGACATCTACGAGCATGGTGAGAGTGCTTATAGCAACTAATTGCGAAATTTGATTATCAGATATGATTAGATTAATGGTGTTTCATTTTGAGGAATGGAACACCATTTTTTATGAGAAATCCTCAACTTGCACAATGAAACGTTTAAGTTGTTGATATTCAATAACGTTATGCCCACTATTTTTCCAAAGAATTCCTATATATAATAATGTATAATCCCCGTTTCTCCTTAAATCTTCTAGTTCTTCCTATATTCAAGTGCTTTTTTATGTTAAATCTCTATGTTGTTTAGTGACAATATCGAATATTCTTTTTATATTTGTCAACAAATTAAAGAGCTGACAATTATGACTAATAACTCATTTTCAATAAGATTGCGGGAAGCGCGCCTGATGATGGGGCTCAGCATGGATAAACTCGTCGAGCGGACCCATGGAGCCATCACCAAGCAGAGCATCTCCCGTTATGAGAAAGGCATCATGCGCCCCAAGCGTGATGCCCTGCAAGCCATAGCCAAAGCCCTCAACATCAGCGAGGCATATTTCAATGGTACCAATCTCAAGATAGATGTTCCGATGCTCCGCACCACCTCCAATGGTAAGTTATCCGAAGACGAGTTGCAAGCCCTGGAAGCAAAACTCTCTTTTTGGGCAGAGCAGTATCTAGCCAAGGAGAAAGAAGCGGGTTTTCCTACCCAGTTCAAGAATCCGATAAAAGGCACCAGGGTATCAACGCTGGAAGATGCCATCCAGGCATCCAGTCTTCTTCGTGAAAAGTGGCATTGCGGTGATGGTTCCATTGCCAGCATTCTGAGACTCTTGGAAAGAAAAGGCATCATGATACTTGCTGCAACTCTCCCGGATTATGTCTTCGGAATGAGTACCTGGGCAGATAAGAAGCATCCGCTGATGATTCTCGATATCAATCCGGAAAAGAGTAGTGTGGAGAAACTACGTTTCACGGCAGTTCATGAGTTAGCCCATCTGCTTCTCCTCTTCCCGGAAGACAGTCCGTTGAAACAGGAGAAGCGCTGTGATCTCTTTGCCAGTTTCTTCCTTCTTCCCAAGTTGACGCTTATCGAAGAGTTGGGTTCCAAGAAACGTGAGAAGATTACGCTGGAAGAGATGATAGACATCAAGGAGCTATATGGCGCCTCTCTCGCCGCTTCCATCATTGCCGCCAGAGATTACGGCATTATCACCACCGAGTATAAACGTGCATGGTATGCCGAGCATATAGAGCCTAATCCCCGTGAAATAGGTAATGGCCACTATGCATTTCCCGAGACATTGGGAAGGGAGAAGAGAGTCAATTCAATCATCAAAAGTATGGAGGAATAGAATATGCAGAATGAAAGTCAAAATATAGAATATAAGGAATCATGGCGTGATGAATATCTGAAATGGATATGTGGTTTCGCCAATGCCCAAGGTGGGCGCATTTATATCGGTGTAAACGACCAGAAAGAGGTAATCGGTTTATCTGATGCCAAAAGATTGTTGGAAGATATTCCTAACAAGATAGTTAATTATCTGGGCATCGTAGAAGATGTAAACCTTCTTATGGAAGGTGATAAAGAGTACATAGAGATTGTGGTCTCACCAAGTAATATGCCGATAGCCTATAAAGGTACGTATCATTATCGTAGTGGTTCTACCAAGCAAGAACTCAAAGGGCTTGCTTTGCAGCAATTTATTATGGAGAAGATGGGACATTCATGGGATGATATTCCTGTTTATGGGGCAACTCTTGATGACATAGACCGCAATGCGATTGACTATTTCTTGCAATGTAGTATCAAGGCAGGTCGTATGGATGAATCAGAGGTCAATTCGTCAACAGAGAATGTATTGCGTAATCTTGGCTTGTTTACCAGGGAAGGTGAATTGAAGAATGCTGCCATTTTGCTTTTCGGCAAGCATGTTGGGCAGTTCTTTCCATCTGCGGTATTCAAAATAGGACGTTTTCATACAGATGAGAGCGATTTGATTATTCAGGATGTGATAGAAGGCAACCTGATTCTGATGGCTAGTAGGGTGATGGAAGTACTCCGAACCAAGTATCTGCTTTCGCCTATTCACTACGAGGGATTGCAGCGCATAGAGCAGTTGGAGATTCCTGATAAGGCATTACGAGAGTTGATATACAATGCCATTTCGCATAAGGCTTATAACGGTCCTGCCATCCAAATGCGCATCTACGATCGCAGTATAGAATTGTGGAACTACGGTTTGTTGCCGAAAGAGTTGACTCCGGCAGCCTTATTGCAGAAGCATTCTTCTTATCCTCGTAATCACAATATTGCTAATGTTTTTTACAAAGCAGGCTTTGTGGAGTCATAGGGACGGGGTTTCAAGAAGATTGCCGAGGAGTTTGAACGTGCCAGCTTGCCATTGCCAACGATAGAAGAAAATGGAGGTGGAGTGATGGCGATTGTTCAGCGCAAGACGATAGACGAAGTTATCGCAGAGCGTGATGGGGATGTCGGTGTAAATGTCGGTGTAAATGTCGGTGTAAATGTCGGTGTAAATTCAAGAGAAAATTCCGATGTGAAACTAACAGAGCGACAGACTATTATGGTGTCTGTTATTAAGTCAAATCCTATGGTGACAGCTAAGCAAATGTCTGAAACATTGTCGGTGACAGTAAGAACTATAGAAAGAGATTTGGCGTTAATGCAAAAAGCAGGAATCATAAGACACGAAGGAAGTGATAAAACCGGTGTTTGGGTGATACTCGAACAAGGAAATACTAATTCTTAATAGTGTTAGATATGAAGGAAAAAAATAATGAGCAAATCGTCTTCGATATGTTCGAAGAGGTTGCAACCGAAAGCATCGCTGAGGCTCGGAATGCATACACCTATGAAGAAATTGATGGGTGCTATCAGGAGGCGAAAGAGATTGCTGATAAGGCAAGGAACCATCTGAGAGAAATTTTATGATAAGCAAAAAATATATTTATAAAACGAACATTTATTTTAAATATGAGAATTCTTTTAAAAACTTCACCGAATACTACACCAGTTCCTTTTGATTATCAACAGAAACTGGTTGGTACTATTCATAAATGGATTGGAAACAATTCTATTCATGATACGATTTCATTGTATTCTTTCTCTTGGTTAAATGGAGGAAGAAAAGTGGAGGATGCACTTCAGTTTTCACAGGGTGCAACGATGTTTATTAGCTTTTATGATGAAAGTATCATTAAGGTTATCATCAGAACAATTCTTGAAGATCCTGAGATGTTTTGTGGTATGTTTGTAACTGACATAACTATTGGTGCTGAACCTCAATTTTCAGAGCGGGATTTGTATTATTGTGCTAGTCCGATTTTTATAAAAAGAAAGTTGGATGATGGAAGCATTAAACAGTATAATTTCAATCATGCACAGGCAAACCAATATCTTAAGGATACTCTTTTGTCAAAGATGAAAGAGGCAGGATTGGAAGAAGATGAAACGTTGGATATTTGTTTTGATCTTTCTTACACCAAAAAGAAGTTGAAGTTGGTTCGTTATCATGGTATTGGCAATAAGGCAAGTCTTTGCCCGGTTGTCATCAAAGGTAAGCCTGAGACGAAACAATTTATATGGAATGTTGGTGTAGGCAATTGCACGGGTATTGGATTTGGAGCAATTTACTAATTATTAAAGGATTTGATTATGTATGTCGTAACATATAAAGGGCAGTTTGGTTTCATTAAACCATGGACCGCTGTTCGTGATGGAGAAACATTCAGTCAGCAGTTTCTTACACCTTCAATAATAGAAGGCATAGAGAAAAAACTGTTTCCTGAACTTTTGGACGTTCCAGGAATCCATAAAATTTTGAGGCACAAATTGAAGTATGATTCCCTGGATTCTCAACAGGAAGTGATACAGCCAAGAGGTTGGGAGTATAAAAACAGAACTTTCATTAGAAATCGTTCAGTATTAAAGCGTTCTGTTCTTTTGCATCCGGTTTTATGTATTGCTTTTGAAAGCGAGGAAGATGCTATTATTGCATCGAAGCAACATGTATGTGTATGCAGAAATGAAGATATACTCTTGCCAGAATCAGAAATCAGAGTGATGGAAGAAGAACAATTCAATCAATTACCTGGTTTTGAATTGCGCTTTGGAAATTCAGAGCAGTCTTTCCTGGTTGGCTATAATCGTTTTAACGATAATCAGCCAATGGTTGGCTGGATAGAGTATAATGGTCAATCTTTACTTTAATAATGTAACTATATGAATATTCATCAAGAAATATTAGCTAAAAGCGAGCAGAATGGACATGTTTGTTTGTATCAGCATCTTAAGAATGTTGCTGATACCGCCCGTGTTATGGCTAAACATCTAGAATTTGATGAACAGATTGCGGTAGAAGGAGCTTTGTTGCATGATATCGGAAAGGTAAGTCCAGTGTTCCAACAATCGCTGATTTCTCCAAACAAGAAGAAGCCTGGTTCTGTTTTTCGCCATGAAATAGCTTCCTTGTTCTTTCTGTCGTTGGTATGTCAGGAACATAGAGATGCAGTGATAGATATGATAGTAGCGCATCATAAATCAATGTATAAAGATGTACGGGAATTGGGTATTTTAGATTTGGATGATACATCAGATTGCTTCAAGGAACATTCAAAGCTTTTCCCAGAATGGAGTCATATAGCCATTGATATTCTTGAGAGCCTTGGCATGAAAACTCATGAGGTTTCATTAGAAGAGGCAGAAGAAAATTACGAATATGTCATAGACTATTGTGATGGCAGAAAAAAGGGGTGTTCTGAATGGAGAGGGTTGTTGATGGCGGCAGATCACATGGCTTCTGCTATGGAGACTGCATTTGAAATGCCGCTTGATAAACTCTTCATCAAACCTGATTTGTCTTTTTACAATAGGCAAAGTGAACTCTATCCTTTATCATTGATTTCTTCGGATAGTAAGAAGATGCATACGTTGGTAACGGCTCCAACTGGAGCTGGAAAAACTGATTTTTTGTTGAGGCGTTGTCGTGGAAGAGTTTTCTATACACTGCCTTTTCAAGCATCAATTAATGCTATGTATGATAGAATAAAGAATGATTTGAGTAATACTAATGCTCAAGTTCATCTTCTACATGCAGCCTCTAATCTGAAAGTGAAAGACGGTAAGATAGAGGAAAGTATCATGCAGCGTCATGTTGGTGCATCAGTGAAGGTCCTTACTCCACACCAGATGGCCTCTGTAGTTTTTGGTATCAAAGGATATGAGGCCATGGCTATGGATTTAAAAGGTTGTGATGTGATTCTCGATGAGATACACACCTATTCTGATGTTATGCAGTCTATAGTTCTACGCATTATAGAAATTCTTGTTGCGCTGGAGTGTAGGGTACATGTTGGTACGGCAACAATGCCGACAGTATTGTATCAGAAGATACTTCAACTATTGGGTGGAGCTGATGCTGTTTATGAGGTAAAGTTGGATTCTCGGACGCTTCAATCATTTAACAGGCATCAAATCTACAAGCTCGATGATAAAAAAGAATCTTATGGTGTGATAGCCTCAGCAATCGAAAGCAATTCTAAAGTTCTCATAGTATGTAATCAAGTAAAAAGAGCACAGAAACTATATGAGTTTATTGAGAAATTATATCCGGATGTGAAGAAGATGCTTGTGCATAGCAGGTACAAACGAAGCGACAGGGCTAAATTGGAAACAAAGTTGCGTGAAGACTTCAATCAATTAGAAAACGTTCCATGCATCGTAGTTTCCACTCAAGTAGTAGAGGTCAGTCTTGATATCAGCTTTGATATAATGATTACTGAGTGTGCTCCAATTGATGCTCTTACACAGCGTTTTGGACGAATTAATCGCAAGCGTACAAGAGATACCATAGGACACTACAAGCCGATATATGTCATAGCACCATCTGAAGATGATAAAGAAGCTCTTCCTTATAGTCTGGATGTTCTGAAAGATACTTTCAGTGTATTGCCAGACAGTGGTGACATCATGGAGGAATGTCATGTTCAGAAAATGATAGATAAGGTATATCCAAAGATTGACTTTCAGAATATAGACTTTACTGGAGTGGCGTTCTTGGAAGGAAAATGGGTGTTAAAGGCACTTTGTCATCATCCGAAATCAGCGTTACTGGAAACGCTTGACATCAATTCTGCTGTTTGTATTACAGAAGAAGATAAAGACAGATACTTATGTGCCAATGGATTGGAAAGAATTGAAATGGAAATACCTGTAAGCTATCATTCCATTGCACATAGAAATCTTGATCAGCTCAATAAGGGGTCGCATCCTTTTGTCATTCCGAACAAAGGATATGATAAAGAAAAGGGATTGTTACCCGATTTGTGTAAAATAGAATATTATCAATCGTTTGAAATACTGTAAAATATGATAACATCAAATATTGGAAAGATATTCCTGGATGCTTACAATGAAGAATATGGCACCAGCTATGATGCCCGAACTTTCTTCTTGGAGCAGTTCTATCCCTTGTTTTTTGATCAAAACAAGTATATGATGACTGCAGGCAATTCGCCTTTGGAAAACCCAAAGTTAAGTTGGGATGATATGATAAAGGGGAAAAAGCCTTTTGAAACTCCTGAACAAAGAAAGAACCGCTTCGAAAAATTGATTAAGAAAATCGAAGAAAGTGAAGCTGATGCTAGCATTGCACGAGGTTATGCTTCTTTAGATGTTGCCGCAACAACATCTGGTCAAGTAACAGATTTGAAGTTGCCTAATTCTCAGGAAGAAATCTATGCATCGTGGATTGGAGATGCTCTTGGTATTGGTGTTCAGGGAGGTTTTTCGATTCTTTTTAGCAACAAAGAGATTTTACTTGATATTTTTGAAGGTTGGAAGCTCTATCGTACGAGTCTTAATGAGACAACCATGCTGAAAGGAAATCAGATTAATACTTGGAATGGTCAATGGCTGTCCCATTATTATGATCCAAGAGAATATGATGCAGATATGCCTTTGGCGGGATATAGTCCTTACAATACGAATAAGGATGGAATCATCAATATTGATACCCAAACATGGACAAAGATTCTCATTGGTATTTCTAAAAAATATAGAAATGCTCAAATTTTGGGCTACATCTATAGCATAGGACAGACAAATACTACCATTGGTTTTATACCATTTAATTTGAACCAAATACGCCGTCCAATTCATCTTTATGAAAAGATATTTGGGATGAGCAATGGTAAAAATGCAGAGTCTTTATGGGGAACTGCAATTGGATTTAAAACGGCTTGTACTTATGGGGCTATAGGTATAAAAGCCATGGAGCCTAAAGGACTTAGAGATTATGTATATAAGGGAAAACAGCCAAAGGCACATAATTATGATAATATTAATTACAATGTTTATATAATTTGGATATACGCTATGTTGAATAATGATGAATTATGGGAGAAATCCCAAGAGTTGGCTGAGTTGTTGAACGAAGCCTCTAGTGATAAAGATAAGTCTATCAGTACCAAACGTAAAAATTTGGTTGAGACAATGCTCAATGCAACTAATAAGAAACAGTTCATAGCAGCTGCGTCAGAGGTTGTTTCATTCATTGGTAAGATAGATGAGTTTAAAGGAATCGTGAAGGAGATTCATGGTATGCCAACAGACAATGTACCATACTTCTTAACACTTTTGCGTTTCCAGTATAAGACATTATAATAACAATTAAAAATACAAGATTATGAAAGAGAATTCTTTTATTTATTTGCGAGGTTTCAAGCATGCTGCGTTCACAGTATTCTGTGTAGAAGATGGTCAGAAATCTTATTATGACCCACAGTTCAACGTAAGAGTTCCATTTGCTAGTGGTCAACAGGTTAAGCGTTCTATCCTGGAGCAGCTTAACGATGTTTTAGGTGTTCAACCTTCTCCTACCGAGTTCTTTTTTGATGTAGATAAGAAAGGTGCGCTTAAAGAAGGTGAGGTCCTTTCGTCTTGTGATCCACATTATGTTGACCAGCTTTTAGGTGGCTGGATGAGAACTCCAAAGGGTGGAAAAGAGAAAGCAGTAAAGCGTAGAAGTCCATTTAGTATTTCTGCGATGACTCCTTTGCATCCACTTTTGGCTGCAGTTTCTAAGGAGAACATTTCATTCGATCGTTCTGATAAGCCAAACGTGCATAAAGTTGTTGTGCGTGATGCAAATGGAAATCGTTTGACAGATGAACAGGTTAGTGACTTTTTAGAGGGTAACGATAGAAGTTTGTATCGCAAATGGATTCCAGACAATAGTCGTGCTACAGGTCTCTTTGTATATGATGTAGCTATTGATTTACGACGTTTGTTCTGCGTTTCAACTAATCAGTTGGAACCTGAGATTACATCAGAAATGGTAGAGAAGTTGAAAGAAGATGGATGGAAGGTAATCACTACTTCTTTTGGTGAATGCTTGTTGATGCCGAAAGAGCAGCGTGAGCAGATTATTCCAGCTATAGCCGATGCTCTGATTGATTGGCATATCACATCCAATCAGGCAAGAACATTCAGTTTGATGGAGACTTTAGCCATTGCTATTAGTGATAATGCTAATACTTTAGCTGCAGCTATTCGTGCCAAACTTGTTGAGGATGGAGAATCTAAACCAAAGGCAAAGCCTATCATTGACGAAAATGCTGGTGCCAAGACATTTATAACTCTTCCATGTGCAAGTTATGTCGTGACAGAGACGGAAAGCGCAGATGCTTTGGCTAAGGCTAAACAGGAGTTGGTTGATAGAATGATGGCCTTTGATTACGAGAATCAGATTTAATGTAAATAAAGAGGCTCCTGGTTTTTACTTGGAGCCTCCTATTGGTTTTTCTCTATGGTCATAACAGGTACTCATTTCAACTATTACCAGCTTTGCCATCGCAAACTATGGCTGTTTGCCAATGGCATCAACATGGAACAAGAATCAGACTTGGTCTATGAAGGAAAGCTGGTGCATGAATCAAGTTATCCGCAACGTACATCAAAGTATGAGGAAGTGGAGATTGATGGTATCAAAGTAGATTACTATGATGCCAGGAATAAGGTCATCCATGAGATAAAAAAATCTAATAAGGTGGATAAAGCTCATGAATGGCAACTGAAATATTACATGTATGTTTTCGAGCAACATGGAATTGATGGCGTGAAGGGCATCTTGGAATATCCTCTTTTGAGAAAGACAAAAGAAGTAATCTTGACAGATGTCGATAGAGATGACATTCAGGTTATATCTAAAGACATTATTAAGATAATCTCTCAAGATGTTTGCCCGTCTAAAGTCAAGAAAGGCATCTGTAAGAATTGTAGTTATTTTGATTTTTGTTATATAAACGAATTGGAGGAAGAAGAATGAAAAGAAGTTTCTATCTGTTCAATCCCGGCATCATGGAGCGCCGAGATAATACGCTGAAGTTCACGCCTGTTGTCGTGAATGAAGATAATGAAGAAATCAAGCAGCAACCTCGATTGATTCCTATTGAGGATGTTGCGGAACTGTATGCCTTTGGAAGTCTGCGGGCAAATAGTGCTTTGTTCAACTTTCTGGGGCAGAAAGGTATTCCTGTTCACTTTTTCGACTATTATGAGAACTATACCGGAAGCTTCATGCCAAGGGAAAGTCTTCTTTCTGGCAAGGCATTGTTGGCACAAACATCTGCGTACCAAAACAAGAAGAAAAGGGTAGAATTGGCGCGAAAATTCATTCAGGGAGCAGCTTGGAATATGGTTATGAACCTCAACTATTATAATCGTAGAGGAAAAGACCTGCAGGATATTATCGATACTATTAAAAGATTGAGTAATACTTTGCCAGATGCTAAGGCTGTAGATGAGATAATGGGAATTGAGGGAAATATCAGACAGGCATATTATGCTGCATTCGATATCATTCTCGATGATTTCAATATGGGGGCAAGAACCAAGCAACCGCCGGAGAACGAGGTTAATGCTCTCATCTCTTTTGGTAATATGATGTGCTATACCGAAACTCTCCGGGCTGTTCATCAAACTCAGCTCAATCCCACGATAAGCTTTCTGCATACTCCGGGAGAAAGACGTTTTTCGTTATGTCTGGATATATCCGAGATCTTCAAACCTATTATCGTGGATAGAGTCATCTTCAAGGTACTCAATAAACATGCTTTAAGTACCAGTCATTTTGATAAGAAACTCAACAAATGTCTTTTGAACGAAAAGGGAAAGAAGATTTTTGTAAAGGCTATGGAAGAGCGTTATGATGAGACTTTCCGTCATCGTTCTTTAGGACGTAATGTAAGCTATAAGCATCTTATAAAACTTGAATGCTATAAGCTACTGAAAGATATTTTGGGAATAGAAGAATATAAACCTTTTAAAATGTATTGGTGATATGTATGTGATTATAGTTTACGATGTAGGTGAGAAGCGAGTAGGCAAAATGTTGAAGCTTTGCCGCCAGTATTTATGTTGGATTCAGAACTCAGTTTTGGAGGGAGAATTATCTGAAACTAAACTTCGGGAATTGCAAATGAAGATGAAAGCTATCATTGATGAATCCGAGGATAGTGTCATTGTTTTCACCAATAAAATGGGGTATAATATGAACAAACAGATTCTTGGAAAAGAAAGAATGTCTACCGATAATTTCTTATAAAGAGTTGTCGATGTGGTTCTAATTGCTGGATTTTGATTATGCAAAACCTCCAAAAGTGCTCTTTGACTTATTGAAACCTCCATAAATAGGCAGGTTGTCGTAAGGCCGCAGAAAAAATATCTTTAGGCATCGACATATTTCTGAAGATTTTTTTGTATCTTTGCACCCACAAACCCATAGATTCTTAGGACATCTACGCCCAAGACTTAACGGGGTTCTAATCGCACCTTTATGGAATTGAAATTACCAAGTCGCAAACTTGCGTACCTTATAGGTAAGTTCTAATCGCACCTTTATGGAATTGAAATGGTCGTTTGAGTGCTGATGACTCCTGTCTGTTGATCAGTTCTAATCGCACCTTTATGGAATTGAAATACGCGACGAATCATTAGTTGCATCAATAGACAACTGGTTCTAATCGCACCTTTATGGAATTGAAATTCTGGTTCTATGGATTTGTCTGCTCAGCTTGAACGTTCTAATCGCACCTTTATGGAATTGAAATATTGGTGAGGATTTGCAGCATGATTTTTGTGACAAGTTCTAATCGCACCTTTATGGAATTGAAATGAGTTAGACATAGTAGTAGATGGAACGGAACCCGAGTTCTAATCGCACCTTTATGGAATTGAAATGAAGCCGATGTCTCAATATTCAATACTTGAGTATGTTCTAATCGCACCTTTATGGAATTGAAATAGAACCAGCATGCTTAAGATGAGTAGTATCATTAAGTTCTAATCGCACCTTTATGGAATTGAAATAACTCTGCCCGTGTTGCTGGCCTTAGCGGTCCAAGTTCTAATCGCACCTTTATGGAATTGAAATTTCACAATTCTTTTCGGGGCTGTGTAAAATAACGACGTTCTAATCGCACCTTTATGGAATTGAAATAGAGCCTGAAAGTATCTTAGACCCGGACAAAATAGTTCTAATCGCACCTTTATGGAATTGAAATAACTGAATCATCAAGCAAGTCATTTTTGACTTCACGTTCTAATCGCACCTTTATGGAATTGAAATACTTTAACTCAGCCTTAATTTTAATGTGCGAAGAGCAGTTCTAATCGCACCTTTATGGAATTGAAATGTCTGAGCAGCATACAATTTTGACTGAGCAATAACAGTTCTAATCGCACCTTTATGGAATTGAAATCCGATTCAGCCATTTCTAGTTTATCTACTGCTAAAGGGTTCTAATCGCACCTTTATGGAATTGAAATGATGATATGAGCTGGGATGATTTCTGTGACGAGTGGGTTCTAATCGCACCTTTATGGAATTGAAATCCGAGCCAAAGACTCCAGTCATTATCATTATTGAGTTCTAATCGCACCTTTATGGAATTGAAATAAAAGACCTGCACCTGCAGTAAGAGCAGCAGCACGTTCTAATCGCACCTTTATGGAATTGAAATCCGAGATACTGAAAGGAGTTACCGAGGGACTGGATGTTCTAATCGCACCTTTATGGAATTGAAATGCATCAATCATCGCATCAAGCATAAGAGGATAGATAGTTCTAATCGCACCTTTATGGAATTGAAATAAGGCAATACGTTGATTTCTTCTCACCCTTCAGCGTTCTAATCGCACCTTTATGGAATTGAAATCGGACGGAAATGATAACCCTGTAGCTGAGAACTTCGTTCTAATCGCACCTTTATGGAATTGAAATACATGTACTTTCTCCGTTTTCAAGCGAATAGTCAGTTCTAATCGCACCTTTATGGAATTGAAATCAGAGTTGTTATCTGAGTTATTCTCAGAGTTGTTATCGTTCTAATCGCACCTTTATGGAATTGAAATGAGATACCCACAAGCGAGAGTGAAAGATTATCCCGTTCTAATCGCACCTTTATGGAATTGAAATTTCAGAAAACTTCGTTCGTCCGTCTGAGCTTACCGAGTTCTAATCGCACCTTTATGGAATTGAAATGCAGGTAGAAATGATGTTCCACATTAAGATCACTCGTTCTAATCGCACCTTTATGGAATTGAAATAAGGGTGATTGTACCTATCAGCCCAGATATCCCGCTGTTCTAATCGCACCTTTATGGAATTGAAATATTAATCTTTAATGTTACCAATTTCCAGATTTAATGTTCTAATCGCACCTTTATGGAATTGAAATAAACATCATAGATATGAAGAAAATCGAGGTAGGAAGTTCTAATCGCACCTTTATGGAATTGAAATGTACGTGCATATACGATAGCCAAAAATGTATTTTCGTTCTAATCGCACCTTTATGGAATTGAAATAGAGTATTCAAGAAGTACCGCAAGGAGCTGAAGGGTGTTCTAATCGCACCTTTATGGAATTGAAATTATATAACAATGCTTCGTTCTTTGACTTATTTACGTTCTAATCGCACCTTTATGGAATTGAAATAGGATAATAGAAATACTTGCTACCATCTGGATCTGGGTTCTAATCGCACCTTTATGGAATTGAAATGGCGGTTTTTGCAGCCGCAAAGATACTCTTGTTCGTTCTAATCGCACCTTTATGGAATTGAAATTACATTTTTAGTTTTATATATGTAACTAAAACCGGTTCTAATCGCACCTTTATGGAATTGAAATTTAAAAAAGTACTGCATACTATCAGGCGTTGCCACTCGTTCTAATCGCACCTTTATGGAATTGAAATATGGGCTTTCTATCACGCTTTCGATGTCTTCCACCTGTTCTAATCGCACCTTTATGGAATTGAAATTCGCAAATTACAAAGCTGCTGCTCTGTCGGCTGCGTTCTAATCGCACCTTTATGGAATTGAAATGATGGTCAAACGTTTATCGGTATTTCTTCTTCTAGTTCTAATCGCACCTTTATGGAATTGAAATAACCTAGGAGACTTTATGTTTATAAGCGGCAGGGCGCGTTCTAATCGCACCTTTATGGAATTGAAATAATTTGAATGAATCTTTTTCTTTGCAGCTTGACCCGTTCTAATCGCACCTTTATGGAATTGAAATCATTCCGTTCATATCTTGTTGATACCACAAGCCAGTTCTAATCGCACCTTTATGGAATTGAAATTATATGGTAATATACGGGCGTGCCTCCTGATCCTCGTTCTAATCGCACCTTTATGGAATTGAAATTGCTAGTAATAACCGGAGTGTGTTCCTGGACAAAGTTCTAATCGCACCTTTATGGAATTGAAATTTTCATACTCTTTTCCAACTTCGTACTGGAATCCACGTTCTAATCGCACCTTTATGAAATTGAAATGTAACAACTGGGTACGCTGTAGCACTGAAGCGTACGTTCTAATCGCACCTTTATGGAATTGAAATGCATAATCTCCGCTCTTGCGTTAGTGCAGTCTTCAGTTCTAATCGCACCTTTATGGAATTGAAATACAATTAGTTGATATTCAAAAACAAAGGTTATGGAAGTTCTAATCGCACCTTTATGGAATTGAAATAGCAGAAATGTACACTCACCATCACCGATGATGTAGGTTCTAATCGCACCTTTATGGAATTGAAATGGAGAAGCGTAAGAGTGTGAGCGAACTGGATGAGAAGTTCTAATCGCACCTTTATGGAATTGAAATGGGCAACATATTTATAAGGTCTTCCGGCTGAAGGATGTTCTAATCGCACCTTTATGGAATTGAAATCAATCAAGGAGCTGCCACTGCTCATCAGGAAGCGGAGTTCTAATCGCACCTTTATGGAATTGAAATTTAGTAGATTTACCAAAAGCATAAGCACCTGCTGCAGGTTCTAATCGCACCTTTATGGAATTGAAATGTAACACCCACAGCCTTATAGAAACCACGTGAGAGAGTTCTAATCGCACCTTTATGGAATTGAAATCCGTGAATTAAACGAGTAGTATCAGAAATAATCAGTTCTAATCGCACCTTTATGGAATTGAAATCGTTGAGCAGCAAAAAGAGCAGATTGCGCAATGACATATTCTAATCGCACCTTTATGGAATTGAAATACACGCTGATTAGCAGCAGTATTATAATCTCGTTCTAATCGCACCTTTATGGAATTGAAATTACAGACAATAGTGAACGAATCGCCACCATTGACATGTTCTAATCGCACCTTTATGGAATTGAAATCGACCAGAAGATTCAAACGAACGCTGAACAGTACGTTCTAATCGCACCTTTATGGAATTGAAATAACAAAGAGCCTAAAAGACTTGCACCTGCAGTTAGTTCTAATCGCACCTTTATGGAATTGAAATCTAGATGTCACTTCAGACCACTTAAACGTGTCCAGTTGTTCTAATCGCACCTTTATGGAATTGAAATCCGCTCCCGCATTGGAACTCCCGAGCAGGGCGGGGGGGCTAATCGCACCTTTATGGAATTGAAATCATATTATAATACTTGCCGTTTTTCGTCAATGTGTGTTCTAATCGCACCTTTATGGAATTGAAATATAGAATCCATTTCTGGAATCACGAAGTCAGACGCATGTTCTAATCGCACCTTTATGGAATTGAAATAAGGAAGATTACTAAAACGCAAATCCAAGAAATTCAAAGTTCTAATCGCACCTTTATGGAATTGAAATAGGAAATTGGAGTGAAACGCTCGCTGCGGAGCAAGGGTTCTCATCGCACCTTTATGGAATTGAAATTAGTGCCGGGGCAGGGCGGGCGGCTTTGCCGTGGGTTCTAATCGCACCTTTATGGAATTGAAATGAATATGATATGTTTACTGTCTTCGCAGCCAGTTCAGTTCTAATCGCACCTTTATGGAATTGAAATGGTTGTTGATCACATTACCATCCTTATCAAGTGTTTTGTTCTAATCGCACCTTTATGGAATGCATCATTGAATGCTGGCTCGTAGCGGTCGTATTTCTTCACCCACTGCTGCATGTTGTCACTCTTAGCTATGCGAGTTGTTCCGCCGAAGTAAGAGAAGGCATCGGATATACCACCGAAGAAGTTCTCCTCAAGTTACGAGAATCCAAACCACAATCGGCATAATGCATCGGATATACCACCGAAGAAGTTCTCCATGGAAACGTTGTATATAGCCTTTGCAAATCCCAAGCCGCTATATGGCAGGATACAGACCAAGACGACAACCTTGGTTAGCTCACCTGTCTTCGGGTCGGTAAGCCACAGGGCATCGCCGGCGAAGTCAATCTTCATCTCTTCCCCAGGAATATAGGTGTTATGGAAGCTGAGGTTGTGTGAGTACTGATACTCACGGATTGACTTCTTGAACTGGGTGTATCCATATCCGTCGGGATGCTCCTTGTTGTATGATTCGTGCAGGGCTTGAATGGTGAGGTAGCGGTTATGCGACAAGTCTGACACATATTCAGGCAACAGCCCGTCCAGCACCTGACGTTGGGAGGATGGGGCTGTTATGGGTTTGGACAACTGGAGGAAAGATTCTATTTCCCCGTCATTCATGCGGCCTATCACGCCATAGGACAAACCTTGGGAATCCGCTAAGGTCTTGTACCGGTTAAGTACACCACGTGTCATGTGTAGTTGCTCGCAAATGGTACGTTGCGGTATTTTTGCCGCTAGCATTATTATTATTATACATGAGCAGAACTTAACATCTTTTTGGTACCGATTGGTGCGCTATGATGGTACCGATTCGCCGATACTGTCAAAGAAATTAGCAAAATCGGGCTATTTTTCTTTATTTAACTCCGAAATTAAGTGGAATATCAGAGAAAATCTTTAAATTTGCATTTAAATACAATATTTTGTAAAGAATGGAAGATCGAGAACTGTTGCTGAAAAGTGACCCAGAGTTTGACCGCCTCGCCTTTACGGTGTTGGCTATCGAGGCTTCGGCACAAAAAATGGGTATATCGCCGTCTGAAATGAGAAAGCGATTGGATAAGGTGGGGCTAATCAAGAGTCTCATCCAAGATTGCTATGATACTCTACATACAGAGAGCCGGGAAGCTGTAGCGAATGATGTGGTCGAAGCTCTTAAAAATTGGGAAAGAAAAGAATAATGGAAAAGCAAATATTATATCATGGTTCAAATGTCTTTGTTGAGTATACTCTCCGCCAGATTTGCATTTTAAGCCAAGAGATAGTTGATAAGTATTTGCAGTTCAAATCATATGAAAGGATATAATTATGTTGGATTTCTTATTATGGAATAAAATCGCTCGTATCATAAAGCAACTAGCCGATACGTTACATATATCAACCGACAGAGCTTTACAGATATTCTATGACTCTGATGTTTGCCGTATGTTACATGACAAAGAACTTGGCTTGCATCTAATGAGTGATACATATATTGTAAATGATTTGATAGAAGAGCTGAGGAATAAGCAATAGCAAAACAATGGATCATTAGAGGAGGAAGATTCTTTGTACTGTAGCACCTTGATTGTTTAGTACGATCAAGGCAAATGCTTCATAATTCAAGATTGAAAGTGGGTATGGTGTCATCCCACAACTCATCGCCCACCAGCTGATTTCCGCTTGCACAACAGGTGTTGGGCGAGCGCATATCAGCTGTTATGCAAGCGCACAACAGCTGTTGTGCGGCTGGAGAGATAGGCTTTTCCGGCTTATACTATTAGTTCTTCTGGCAACAAGTAAAGGTTACTCCGAAGACTATTTACGTTAAATCGATGCAGCAACGATAGTACTTACAAGGCACAACGATAGTACTTACAGGGCACAGCGATAGTACTTACAAGATGCAGCGATAGTACAGTTCAGTCTTGCAGTTTCGACGGATTTGCAATCCGTCGTATAAAAAGGTTCGACTTATCAAACCTGGGGATTTGCAATCCCCCCTGTCGGAAACGATTTACATCTTTTTAATTGCCAAAAACTTGCACGATTCAAAAAAATACCGTATCTTTGCGGATAAAGAAAGGAATAGGAGAAATGATTATGGCAAACAATGAATACAGAAAGCTGCCGGTAGGCATACAATCTTTCAATGTTATCAGAGAGGAAGGATACCTCTATGTTGATAAAACTGACATGATTTGGAAATTGGCGAACCAAGGTTTTAAGTATAATTACTTGAGCCGTCCTCGCCGATTCGGAAAATCTGTGCTTGTTGATACGCTCCAGGCTTACTTCGAAGGAAGAAAAGATCTCTTCGAAGGACTGAAAATCATGGAGCTGGAAAAAGATTGGAAACAGTACCCGGTAATTCGACTTGACATGAGCCGAGGGGGAGCAACCGCAGATGAAGTTAAGGCATATCTGGATCAAACGTTTGATGTTTATGAGCAATTATATGGCATCCATATTAAACCAACAGATTCACTGGGAAACCGCTTCGACCTCATCATCAAAACCGCCTATAAGCAAACAGGAGCTAAAGTTGCCATTCTCATCGATGAATACGACTCTCCTCTCCAGCACTCCTGGAAAACTCCCGAGCATGAGGGTTGCACAGACGTATATAGAAGCGTTTTTGCCATTCTGAAGGCTGATGATGCCTACCAGCGTTTCGTCTTCATCACGGGCATTACCAAGTTTACGCAGATTTCTCTCTTCTCGGTTCTCAACAACCTGACCAATATCAGTTTTCTTCCAGAATATGCTGCCATCTGCGGCATCACAGAAGAAGAAATCGGACAGAACTTCAAGCCGGAACTGGAAAGAATGGCAGAAGTGAACGGCTGGACTTTGCAGCAAACCCATGATAATCTGAAGGATTACTACGACGGCTACCATTTCAGTCGCAGAAATATGGTGGACATCTACAATCCTTTCAGTCTCCTCAATGCACTTGATACACAAGACCTGAGCTGTTTCTGGGTTTCATCAGGCGCTACCTCCATGCTGCCGAAGTTTGTGGATAATATGGAGCTTCGCTTACGTAATTTCGAACATTGTCCAATCTTACGCAAGACGCTTGAGAGTTCTGATGTAATCAATGGTGGTGCCGAGCTTTTCCTCTATCAGACGGGCTACCTTACCATCAAAAGCAGTGATGAATTTGGTTACTTCCTCGGTTTTCCTAATCAGGAAGTGAAACAGGCTCTTTACGAGGTGGTGCTGCCCACGCTGACGATGCAATCTGAAAGCGATATCATCAGTCTGCAGAGTAGTCTGTTCCGTCAATTGGGTACTGGTGAAATCGCAGATGCTATGAAAACATTGAAAGCATTGGTTGCCGACGTGCCTTACAGCAACAAGAAGCTTGCCTCAATGGATATGGAAGAGCGCTATAGACTCATCATCAGTACCATTCTGAATGCCATCGGACTGAAAGTAGAAGTAGAGCACATGCTTGCCACAGGAAGAATCGACCTCATAGCCCAGACTTCCCGCTACATCTACGTGATAGAACTGAAGCTGAGAAACAATGGCGGCAAGAAGGCTGCCATCAAGCAAATTCTAGACAATCAATACCTGGAACCTTTCAAGGCTGACAAGCGAAAGGTGATAGGCCTCGGCATAGAACTGGACGAGGAAGGAAAAGGCATATTGGATTGGAGGATTACTTCATAGATTTTCCGTGCGTAATCCGATGAATAATGACACACTCTCACAGAGGATAAAAAGGTGGATTTTCAGCAGAAAATCCACCTTTTACACTATATTCTCCGTTTTGTCCACCTCTTTTCCGTGTATTTTGTGTACTTTTGCGGCTGTGTATGAATCGCAGCAGGAAGTAACTTCCAAAAGCTGTGGCTTCATGCTACCAGCAAATAACAAGCAACAAAATAAAAACAAGCCTAAAGAATAAACAATGAATAAGAAAAGACATTTTTTACTCTCGGCTGTGCTCGCCACAACATTGGCAGCCAACGCCCAAGTAACCATCAACGTAGATGCCTCTAACCCAGGCGTCAAGGTTTCACCTAATTTATATGGTATCTTCTTCGAGGATATCAACCATGCTGCTGACGGCGGACTCTATGCCGAACTCATCAGCAACCGCTCTTTCGAGGATGATGACAAGAACATCCCTACCTGGAAAACTTCCGCTCAGGAAGGCGCAAAAGTCAATGCACAACTCATCAACAAGGGTCTGCTCAACAAGGCACAGGGCAAGGCTCTCCAGCTTACCATTGCTGCCAAACCTGCTGCCACAGCCTCTCTCATCAACGAAGGCTTCTGGGGCATCAACGCCGTTCAGGGCAGAACCTACAAGCTCTCTTTCTGGGCAAAGGGTAGCTACAAGGGCGGATTGAAGGCTCGCCTCACCAACGCCAAGGGCGACAAGGTTTATGCAGAAACATCCCTCAATGCCAAGGTGGGCAAGAAGTGGACAAAATATACAGCTGAACTCACAGCCAATGCCAACGATGCGAAAGCACAGTTTGAACTCGTAGCCAACGGAAAGGGTACCATCGTTCTCGACGTGGTTAGCCTCTTCCCTCCTACTTTCAAGAATCGTGAAAATGGCTTGCGCCCTGATTTGGCTCAGCTTCTCTATAACATCCATCCTAAGTTCGTCCGCTTCCCAGGCGGTTGCTACGTAGAGGGACAGGAGTCTCCTGAGAATGCATTCCACTGGGAGAAGACCATCGGTCCTATCGAGGAGCGTCCGGGACATAAGAACGTGAACTGGCGCTACCGCACCAGCGACGGTATGGGATTCGATGAGTATCTTCAGCTTGCCGAAGATTTGAACGCCAAGCCTCTCTATGTAGTAAACGTAGGTTTGTGGCACGGCGGTATGACTCCTGTAGACAGCATCCAGCCTT
>ERZ773170.1161-NODE-1161-length-21478-cov-4.361341_pt1 | contig 21478 bp, 18 predicted proteins | sample MGYA00581002_ERZ773170 | MGnify/ENA primary metagenome ERZ773170 (study PRJEB29015, sample SAMEA2737811) | human gut metagenome | biome: human gut; feature: human-associated habitat; material: faeces | place: China | collected 2012 ... | reverse complement strand
TACACAGTGCCGCAAGGCGGACACCTGCGCCTGCGGTCAGGACTGTATCTCCCACCGCGATCTCTGCGTCCAGTGCCGAAACATCGATCACCACGCCGGAAAAGCCTTCGTCCGCAAACAGGATGTTGCTGCCGTTGCCCAGCAGGTAATAGCGGACAGCCTGCTCTTTGCAAAGCGCAACTGCACTGCAGAGCTGCTGCTCGTTTTCCGGCATGACAAACAGCTGTGCCGGGCCTCCGATTTTAAAGGTACAGTGCGCCGCAAGCGGTTCATTCTCCCTGAATGGGATCGCTGCTGCCTGCAGTTTCTGCTTGAATCGTTCCATGATAACTTACTCCTTTTGCGGTGTGGGATCAATCCATTTTATCGTCCAGACCCAGACGGATCAGCAGTTCACGCGCTGCGTTGTAACCCATCTTCTTCTGGCGGTTGTTGATGGCTGCAGTTTCCAGCACGACAGCCAGATTGCGGCCCGGTGAAACCGGAATGCTGGTGCTGGGAATGCTGACGCCCAGAATGTCGTAATATTCGTTTTCCAGACCCGTACGCTGGTAATTCTTGGTGGGGTCCCAGGCTTCCAGCTGGACCACCAGGTCCAGGCTCTCGCTCAGCTTGACTGCACCCACACCGAACACCCGGGCCACATTGACGATGCCAATGCCGCGCAGCTCAATGAAGTGGCGGATATTCTCCGGAGCAGTGCCCATGATCTGCCGGTTGGACACCTTGCGCAGCTCTACCGCATCGTCGGCCACCAGACGGTGCCCGCGCTTGACCAGCTCAATGGCCAGCTCGCTCTTGCCGATGCCGCTGTCGCCCAGGATCAGGATGCCCTCGCCGTACACCTCCACCAGCACACCGTGCCGGGTGATGCGGGGGGCGAGCTCCAGATTCAGCACGCTGATCAGGCTGCCCATCAGGGTGCAGGTGGTCTCGTTGGAGCGCAGCAGGGCAACATCATGCTTCTGCGCCAGCTCCTGCATCTCCGGGAAGGGGGTCAGTTCCTCGCTGCGGCAGACGATGACCGCCGGGGGCTGCTGCCGGAACAGCTGTTCCAGCGCCTCGTAGCGCTTTTCTGCCGTCAGACCGGACAGAAAGTTCATCTCTGCCAGACCCATGATCTGCAAGCGGAGCTTATCAAAGTAATCATAATAGCCCGCCAGAAACAGACCCGGGCGGTTGACCTCGGCGATCTCCACGCTGATCTCATCCAGCGCCCGGGGGGTGTATACCACTTCCATGCTGACGCGGTCGGTCAGCGTTTTAAGCGAAACATTGAACGTACCCATCCTGGTTCCTCCTGTATCCTTTTGCCGCGCTGTGCTGCGGGCGCTCTTGTTCCTATTATAATAAAATTCGGCGGCAAATACAACGCCCGGGGCACGGTTTTTGTACCCGCGGCGGGAAACCGACGCTGCATCGCTGCCCGTGCACAGGATTTTTACATTTTTCTTACTTTACATGGTTTTTACATTTCGTCGATTTCAGATTTTACATTGTTTTTCTATACTTAAAGCACAGGAGAAAAACACGTCAAGATAAAGTGAGGAAAACACTTATGACCATTTTTAATGTCTTTTCGCTGCTGGGAGGTCTGGCCCTGTTTTTGTTCGGTATGGACATCATGGGCAAGGCACTGGAAAAGCAGGCCGGCGGCCAGCTGCAAAAAATTCTCAGCAAACTGACCGATAACCCCCTCAAGGGCTTTTTTCTGGGTCTGTGTGTGACTGCCGTCATCCAGAGTTCCAGCGCTACCACCGTTATGGTGGTGGGTTTTGTCAACAGTGGCATCATGGAGCTGCATCAGGCCATTGGCGTGATCATGGGCAGCAACGTAGGCACTACCGTGACCAGCTGGATCTTGAGTCTTTCCGGTTTGCAGGGCGACAGCCTGTTCATCCAGCTGCTCAAGCCCACTTCTTTTAGCCCGGTGCTTGCATTTATCGGCATTTTGCTGTATATGTGTAAGAGTGAGAAGAAAAAAGGCGTGGGCACTATCCTTATCGGCTTTGCCGTGCTGATGACCGGCATGACCACCATGTCCAACGCGGTGCTGCCGCTGCAAAACGAGGCATGGTTCACCAGCCTGTTCACCCGCTTCTCCAACCCCCTGCTGGGCGTTCTGGTGGGCGCACTGGTCACTGGCATCATCCAGAGCTCCAGCGCCAGCGTGGGCATCCTGCAAGCACTGAGCGCCACCGGTGTGATTACCTACGGCAGTGCCATCCCCATCATCATGGGTCAGAACATCGGTACCTGTGTGACTGCACTGCTGTCCTCGGTGGGTGCGAATAAGAACGCCCGCCGGGCCGCTATGGTGCACCTGTACTTCAACATCATCGGTGTAAGCATCTTCCTGTTCGGATTCTATGGGCTCAACGCCGTCTGCCACTTTGCCTTTGTGAATACCACCATTGAGGCTTGGGGCATTGCAATCGTGCACTCGATATTCAACATTCTGGCTACCGTCATTCTGCTGCCTTTTGCCACCGGACTGGAAAAGCTGGCCATCCTGACCATTCCCGATTCCCCGGAAAAAGAGGAGTTTGCTCTGCTGGATGACCGTCTGCTGAACACCCCCGCTGTGGCTGTGGAGCGTGCCCGCGCCGCTACTGCCGAAATGGCCGAGCTTGCCCGGGTGGGCGTGGTGCAGGCCATGAGCCTGACCCACGAATGGAACGATGAACTTGCCCAGAAGGTGCGGGACGAGGAGTGCCGGGTGGACCGGTACGAGGACGCGCTGGGCACCTATCTGGTCAAGCTGTCCGGCCGGGAGCTGAACCATGCTGACAGCCAGAGCGTGAACACCCTGCTGCACACCATCAGTGATTTTGAGCGCATCAGCGACCATTCCGTCAACCTGCTGGAATCTGCCGAGGAGATGCACCAGAAGGAAATCCACTTCTCCAAGGATGCACAGGAGGAGCTGCAGGTGCTGGAGGATGCGGTGCAGGATACCCTGAGCCGCACTACCGATGCCTTCCGCAAGGGGGATCTGCACCTTGCTTCCAAGGTAGAGCCGCTGGAGGCCGTGGTCAACGAGCTGGTGCGTGCCATCAAGGCGCGGCACGTTGCCCGCCTGCAGGCCGGCAGCTGCTCCATCGAGTACGGTTTTGTGCTGGACGATCTGCTGACCAACTACGAGCGTGTGTGCGACCATTGCAGCAACGTGGCAGTTGCGCAGATCGAGGTGGCACAGGATAGCTTTGACACCCACGCCTACTTGAACGACCTGCGCCACGGCAACGACACAAAGGAAAGTGAAGAATTCCACCGCCGTCTGGGCCGCTACCGTGAGCGGTATCTGTTCCCGGACGGACAGACTGCTGAGGAGAACTGAGTTATGATCTATATTGTAGAGGACGACGCTTCCATCCGCGAACTGGAGCAGTACGCCCTGCAATCCAACGGCTACGAGGTACAGGGCTTTGAGAGCGCAGAGCCCTTCTGGCAGGCCATGCGCACCGCTGAGCCGGAGCTGGTGATCTTAGACGTGATGCTGCCCGGCGAGGACGGCTTTTCCATCCTGAAAAAGCTGCGCAACACCCCTTCCCTGCGCAAGCTGCCCATCATTATGGTCACTGCAAAATCCAGCGAGCTGGACACCGTGCGCGGGCTGGACTGCGGCGCGGATGATTACATTGCAAAGCCTTTTGGCATTATGGAGTTTCTCAGCCGGGTGCGTGTGGCACTGCGGCGCTCTGCCCCGGAGGTAAGACCGGACGTGCTGGTGTTCCATGAAATTCAGCTGGACAACGCCCGCCACAGCGTCACAGTGAACAGCACCCCTGTGGAGCTGACCTACAAGGAATACTGCCTGCTGCGGCTGCTGCTGGAAAATACCTGTCTGGTGGTGACCCGCGAGACCATTTTGCAGGTGGTGTGGGGCACCGACATCTCGGTGGAGAGCCGTACCGTGGATATGCACATCCGCACCCTGCGCAAAAAGCTGGGCGATGCGGGGCATTACATCTGCACCGTGCGCAAGGTGGGCTACAAGCTGACCGATGAGGAGGCCGAAGAAGAATGAAGCTGCGCAGCATGGAAGAAAAAATCAGCTACCGGTTGTTCCTGATGGGCTTTCTGGGGCTTATATTCACCGCAGCGCTGTGCATTTTTGTATTTCATAAGGCCTTTACGGCGCAGGCATGGTCGGGGCTGGAGCGCGAGACCGACCTTGTGTGCGCCGGGTACGAGCAGACCGGAGACCCCGCACAGCTGAGTGCCTTTGTGACCGATGATCTGCGCGTGACGTTGATCAGTCAGGACGGCAGCGTGTTGTTTGAATCTGCCACCAACCAGCCCATGGAGAACCATCTGACCCGCCCGGAGATCCGCGATGCCATTGCAAACGGCGAGGGTCGGGACATCCGCGACTCCCAGACCATGGGCTACGAGACCTATTACTACGCGCTCCGGCTTTCCGGCGGGGATGTGCTGCGCGTGGCACAGGACGCCGAGACCGTGTGGTCCATCTATGATGCCACCATCCCTGCCATCGTACTGAGCTGCGTGGCGCTGATGCTGGCCGCTGCGGTGCTGGCAGCCCTGCTGACCAAAGCTCTGGTGCAGCCGGTGCTGAACATGACCGAGGATCTGGATCACATTCAGGAAAACGTGCCCTACCGGGAGCTGATTCCCTTTGCGGAAAGCATCCATTCTGACCGCATTCTGCGGGAGAACAACGAGAAGATGCGGCAGGAGTTTACCGCTAATGTCAGCCATGAGCTCAAGACCCCGCTGACCAGCATTTCCGGCTACGCAGAGCTGATTGAGACCGGCATTGCAAAGCCGGAGGTTGTGCCGGATTTCGGCCGTAAGATCCACAGCGAGGCCACCCGCATGATCCAGCTGGTCAACGATATTTTGCAGCTTTCCAAGCTGGATACCGTAAGCGAGACCGGAGACACCCCCGTGATGGAAACGGTAGACCTTTTGGAGGTTGTCAAGGAATGCGTAGAACGCCAGAAACTGAACGCCCGGCGCGCGTATATCTCGCTGACTTATCTGGGCGAGAGCGCCCCGGTGCTTGGCAGCCGCGCGCTGCTGGATGAACTGTGCCAGAACCTGTGCGACAACGCCATCCGCTACAACCGCCCGGGCGGCAAGGTGCAGATCATTACCGCTTGCAGCCGGGACGGGCACTGCTCCCTGACCGTAACAGATAACGGCATCGGCATCCCGCGGGAGGCACAGTCCAGCGTGTTCGAGCGCTTCTACCGGGTGGATAAGAGCCGCAGCAAAGCCACCGGCGGCACCGGACTTGGGCTTGCCATCGTCAAGCACATTGCCCGCATCCACAATGCCCGCATCAAGCTGGAAAGTCAGGTAGACGTTGGAACCACCATCACCGTTACCTTCCCCACTGCCTCTTAATACAGCATGAAATGCACGTCTGTCCGCAATTGCGGGCAGGCGTTTTTTGTTGGGTCAAAACTTGCGCCGCTGCCGTCCCGCAGCGCTGCCCGGGCTTGCAGGTGCAGCGCATCCACGCCCTGCTGCCAGCAGCTTTGCAAAAGCGCGGTGCACTGTGCCGCAAGTTGTTGCTGCTGCGCCTGCGTGGGCAGCGGGCTGTGGGCGGCACGCTGACAGTCCAGCCGCACAAGCACCTGCGCCTTTTGCAGGGTGACCGAAACGGCGCAGCGTCGAATGCCGATGCGCTCCCCTTCCAGCCAGAGCTGCCGGGTGCCGCCCTGCCCGGCAAGCAGCCGGAAAACTTCGGTCTGTTCCGGGGATAGGGGCGTATTAGCTGCCACAGTATGCAGAACGCCGCCTTCCTGTATCGTCACCTCTTTTGCGCTCCACTGGAGAACAGGCAGAAGCCCCGGCTCTGTGTGTTGATACAGACGGGGCGCGGTGGACGCGGCAGCCTTTAGCTGTGCCATCAGGGCGTCCGGCAGTGTGGCTTGTGTTGTCAGGTGCTCTATCTCTCCTTCTGCGCAAAGCAGCCTTGCCGCCGTGCGTCCGCAGCCGCGCCGCAGCACCAGCTGCTCGTACTCTGTTAGTAATGGCTCTGCCGCCTTTGGCAGCAACAGGTAGTCACACAGGCGAAAACTTGCGGTTTGGGGCAGTGCCTGCTCTGCCGCAGCCAGCGCCCGCTCCATCGTTTGCCCCTCTGCCTGCACAAACTGTAATGCGGCAGAGGCTTCGGCGGCATCGGCGGCGGCCTGCGGTGCCTGATAGAGCAGCCCTGCCTGATACCTCTGTTCGGTCTGCGCCAGATACACCGCCCGCACCATGCTTTTCTCGGTGCTTTCGCAGCGCAGGAACAAAAAGCACCACCCCGTCAGCAGCAAATACAGCAGCGGCTTGCAAGATTTCTGTTTTCTCATAGCTGCACCTCTGCTTCCGGCTGCTGCCAGAGCAACCGGATGGCGGCGCACAGCATAGACGCCCTGTAGACGGCACACAGCAGCCACAGCAGCAAAAGCAGCGCATCCATGCGGGAAAAGCTCCCGCTGCTCCACGCCCGCAGCAACTCCAGCCGAGGGTATGCGCCGCTGCCAAACAGCAAAGCGTCGCCCAGCAAAGCCGCTGCCTGCACCGCAAAGCCCCATACCGGCAGCCAGACCGTGTGGCGAGCAGACCGCGCACTGCACAGAAGGGCTCCGGCAAAGTATTCTGCGTAGACCGGAACGCTACAGCCTGCTGCGGCCGGCTGTGCCGGGGTGAACAGGCGGTACCAGTGCAGCTGACCAGCAAGCCCCAGCAGGCAGACCACGCCGCCCACGGCTACAAACCACCACAGCACCCGCGCCGAGGCATTCCAGCTTGCGGGAGGGACGGCCCACCCCGCCCAGAGCAGCAGCGGCAGAAAGCCCAGCAGCGCCATGGAGGAAAACTCTGCCGTGCACAGTCCTTGTGCCTGCACGAGGGTGTGCACCAGCTCCATAAAAAGCCCGGCTGTCAGCGCCAGCCGCACCGCAAAGGAGGGTGCTTTATCCCGCAGCGCCGCCGCTGCCAGCGCCGAAAGGATGCACAGGCACGCCGTGCTGACTGCGCCCAGCCACAGCGCCCGACGCACCGGGACGCTCTGCGGGATGCCGTCTGCCAGCGCTGCTGTGACCACGCTGAGGGTCAGTGCCGCCGGGGTAAAACGTTCTGTGTGCTGTTTCATGACTGCTTTCTCCCCCTCTCCCGTTTTTGCCAGATATTGAACCCGTGCCGGGACAGCTGTCGGTAGTTGCGGCGCAGAACGCCGTCCTCGGAAAGCGGTTGCTGCGGGAACGGGTGCGGCGCAAGATAGGACACGCCCAGCGCTTCGGTGCTGACGATGCTGAGCAGAAAGCCGAAAAATGCTGCGGCAAGTCCCACCGGTCCGGCAAGTCCCGCCAGCAGCACCGTGCCAATGCGCAGCAGGGTGGCAGGCTCGTACAGGCCCGGGGTGACAAAGACTGCAATGGCGGTAATACTTGCAACAAAGATGACCGGGGTGCTCATGAGCCCGGTGGCAATGGCGGCATCGCCAATAATGAGCGCTGACACCAGACTGACCGAGTGCCCCAGTGACTGCGGCATCCGCAGCCCGGCCTCCCGGATGATCTCTAAGATCAGGATCACCAGCAGCATCTCGGCAAACAGGGGCAGCGGGGTGGCCTTTTCGGCTGCTTCGATCTTATACAGCAGCTGCGGGGGCAGCAGCTCCGGCAGATGCACCGCCACGCACACAAAGGCCCCCGGTAAGAACACCGTAAGGTAGAAGGAAAAATATTTCAGCACCCGCAAAAAAGAGGAAAAGGCAGCTGTAGAGGCATAGTCGTCCAGACATTCGAACTGCTCGCTGAACAGCGCGGGCAGCACCAGTGCTGAGGGGCTGCCGTTGACCAAAATTACCAGCTTGCCCTCGCAGAGCTTTGCGGCAGCGACCGCCGGGCGCTCGGTGTAGTGCACCGGGGTGAACAGCCGCGCCTTGCCGGGCAGCAACCACGGCACAAAATAGCTGGAATCCAGCAGTAGCTCCGGCCGTGCGCTTTGCAAAATGGCGCGCACCCGGCGCACCATGGCGGGGTCGGCACGGTCCTTGCAGTAGCAAAGAGCGTACTCGGTATTGCAGCAAGTGTGCGCCTGTGCGGCCTCCTGCATAAGGGTATCGGTACGGACAAGACGGCGCAAAAGGCTCAGATTCACCCGCAGAAGGTCGGTAAAGCCTTCCCTGCTGCCGCGCAGATTGCCCTCGCCGGATGGCTCTTCTACGGAGCGGAACTTGAGCCCCTGTACCGAAAAAACGATGCCGCTGCTGCAGCCCTCTAAAAGCAGCACCGCCATGCCCGCCGTCAGCCGCGCTACGAGCTGCGGCATATCCTGTACCGGAGTGCTCTCGGCCGGAAAAGCCGAGCCGTGCAGGATATGCGCATAGGCTTGTGCGCCGGTAAGCCGGACAGAAGCAGACTGACGTCCGGCAGCGTCCAGCAATAACTCCCAGAGAGAATCCAAGCTTGCCATGCCGTCAAACAGCACGATACACCCCGGACAGCCGTACAAAACGATCTTCTTCGCATAATAATCTGCCGATTTGCCAAACCTAGCATCAAGCGCGGACAGGTTTTCCGCAAGGCTTTGCGAAAGCTGCTGCACATCCATCACTCCTTTGTGTGTGCAGTATGCCCGCTTTGCCGCAGCGGAATACGCCGCGCACACCGCACCGGGAGGGTTTGTGCATGAAATTGCTGCTTTGCCGCACCATTATCCTGTATCTCTGTGTTTTGTTTGCCATGCGGCTGATGGGCAAGCGCCAGCTGGGAGAGTTGCAGCCGGAGGAGCTGGTATCCACCATCCTGATCTCCAATCTGGCGTCCATCTCCATTGAATCAGAAGATGTGCCCATCACCGCCAGTCTGATCCCGCTATTTCTTATTGCGGCGCTGGAGCTGCTGGGTTCAGTGGTGAGCTTCCGCAGCCAGAAGTTCTTCAATTTTCTCTCCGGGCGTCCCAAAACGGTGATTCTGGACGGAAAAATCGATCAAAACGCTTTGCGGATGCTGCGGCTGACCACCGCAGACCTGATGGAGGCGCTGCGCGGCAAGGATATCTTTGACCCGCGCAGGGTGTCCTACGCTGTCATTGAAACAAACGGCACACTGTCGGCGGCGCTGCGCCCGGAGCAGGAAGCAGCAACTCTGTCCGACTTGCAACTGAAGGTGCAGCAGACACAGGCCACCATCCCCTTTGTGCTGGACGGGCAGGTGTTGGAGGACAATCTGCGCTGGTGCGGCAAGGACCGTGCGTGGCTGGAACGCACCGCCACGGCAAACACTGTTCTGCCGCAGGAGATCCTGTTGCTTATCGGCAACGAGACTGAGGACTATTTTCTGCTAAAAAAGGAAGGCCGTCAGCCGGGAGGAAAACGATGAAGCGGATCTATGCGTGTATCCTGATCGTGGCGGCGCTGCTGGGGGTATCCCTTTACAGCAGCGGACGGGTGCAGGGCTTTGCACAGGACATCTCAGCTGACTTGGACTGTGCTCTTGAGGCTGTACGGCAGAAGGACTTTGCCACCGCGCGGCAGGCGCTTGCCGAGGGTGCAGAACTGTGCGATACCATGCGGGAAACTATGAGCCATCTGCTGCGCACGGCCGACTACACGGAACTGGAAGCCGCGCTGCGGGCGGCAGACGGATACCTTGAGCAGCAGGCCGCAGAGGAGGCGCTGGGCGAGCTGCGCCGCGCACAGGTAGAGGTAGAGCGGCTGGAATGGCTTGCCCGACGGCTGGTGTAAGATGAGCAAAAAAGGACACTGCACAGTGTTTCGTGCAGTGTCCTTTTTAAGTTACAGTTTACTGGTTTTCCTTGCGGTCGCCCACAAGTTTTTTCAGTTCATCAAGGAAACTTTCCACATCCGCAAACTGGCGATAGACCGATGCAAAGCGGATATAGGCCACCTCGTCGATCTTTTTCAGTTCCTCCATGGTCAGCTCGCCGATGCGTACGCTGGGGATCTCGCGGTCGTAGGAACTGAACAGGGCCTGCTCGATGCTGCTGACAGCACGTTCCAGCGTTTCGTAGCTGACAGGACGCTTGGCACAGGCGCGCAGCATGGCGTTGAACAGCTTCTGCCGGTCAAAGGGTTCGCGGGAGTTATCCTTTTTGATGACCACCAGCGGCACTGTTTCCACCACCTCGTAGGTGGTAAAACGCATGTGACAGTTCAGGCACTCGCGGCGGCGGCGGATGCGCTCGTTATCTTCAGTCGGGCGGGAGTCGATCACCTTGGATTCCTCCGCACCGCAATAAGGGCACTTCATCGTTTGTTCCTCCGCCTCAGTTTTTCTTTTTGCTGCGCTCGCTCCACAGCACCCATGCCGAGGTGGAAACGCACAGAGAGGTGTACACACCGCTGACCATACCCATCATCAGCGGGAATGCAAAGGTAAAGATGCTGTCCAGACCATACAGCTTTGCCACAATGCACATCACGCCCAGTGCCATCACAGTGGTGATGGTGGTGATCAGGGTGCGGCGGGCAGACTGGTTGACCGACTGGTTGACCAGTTCCTCAAAGCTGCCCTTTTTGCCCATCAGGGCGCGGTTCTCGCGGATACGGTCGTACACCACAACGGTATCGTTGATGGAGTAGCCGAGGATGGTGAGCATGGCGGCGATAAAGTTGCCGTCCAGTGCGGTGCGCAGCAGCACAAAGGTGCCGAACACCACCATCAGGTCGTTGACCAGCGCCAGCACTGCCATCATACCGCCGGTCAGACCGCCGATATTCTTGAAGCGCAGGGCAATATACAACAGAATGAGCACCAGTGCAAACACCACAGCTACCAGACTCTTCTGTAGGAACTTGGTGCCCATGGCTGCGCTGACATTGCTCAGGGACAGCTGGGCAAACTGGTTATCCGGGTAGTTCTCATTCAAGGAATCCAGCAGGTTCTCCACCTGCTCGGTGGTCACAGTCTCGGTGCCGGGCATGGAGATCTTCAGGGTCTGGTCACCGGTGGCTACGTTCTCGCCGGTCTGCAGGGTCAAGCCGGTGTTTTCCAGCGCAGCAGCAGCGGTCTTTTGCACCGCGGCTTGGTCAAAGCTGCCCTCGTAGGACAGGGTGATCATAGCACCGCCGGTGAACTCAGTATCCAGATGCACACCGAACACTGCGGCGCACAGCAGGATGACTGCCATCAGGCAGGCGGAGAAGGTCAAGAACTTTTTGCGCAGGGATACGAAATCCACCGGCTTCTTTTCGGTCTTTTCCTGCCCGGGCTTTGCAGCACCGTACAGCCACGGATTGCGCAGTGCCTTGATGGCAGCTGCGCCGCGGATCATGACACGGGTAGCGAATACGCCAAACACGAAGTTCAGCAGCACGCCGGTAAGCAGCGTATAGCCAAAGGCGTAGATGGTGCCTGCGGTAGAGGGTCCGAAGGCGAAGAATACAAAGTGCAGTGCCTTGGCAAACAGGCCATCCGAGGGGCCGAAGGCACCCATGAGCACGATTGCCACGATGACAATGGTCACGTTGCCGTCAATGATAGGGGTCAGGCCGCGGGCAAAGCCGCTTTTCAGTGCGCCGTCCAAAGATTTGCCGTTTTTCAGCTCCTCCTTGATGCGCTCGGCGGTGATGACGTTGGCATCCACACCCATACCGATAGCCAGAATGATACCTGCGATACCGGGCAGGGTCAGGGTGAAGCTTTCAAATACCGGGAAGTAGCCGGACACAAAGGCCAGCGTAGCCGCCACCTGACCGGCCAGCGCGATGCAGGCCAGAAAGCCCGGCAGACGGTACAGCACCGTCATGAACACCACGATGAGGGCAAAAGCGATCAGACCTGCCAGCACCATGGCACCAAGGCTGTTTTCGCCCAGACTGGGGCTCACGGTAGAGTAGCTGTCCACGCTCAGGGCAAAGGGCAGCGCACCGGAGTTGATCTGGCGTGCCATCTTGACCACGGCATCCTGCGTAAAGGGATTAGAAGCCGAACTGGTGATGATGGCCTGTCCATCGGTAATGGCGGTGTTGACGGTGGCGGTGCTCACGTTTTCGTCGTCCAGCCAGATGCTGATGCTGCCCTTATCGGCGGCCAGCTTGGTTGTGGCATCTCCAAATGCCTTGGCACCCTCGGTGGTGAACTTGAGGGCAACGTAATACTCAGAGCTGCCGCCGTTGCTCACAGCGCCGTACTGCGCCGAGGCGCTTTCGACCATGGAGCCGTCCAAAATCAGCTCGCCGTCCTTGCTGGCTCCCTCGCGGAAGGTCAGGTAGGCGGTGGTGCCGATCTCCTGAATGGCAGACTCGGGGTCAAAATCCGTCTCGCCGGACTGCCACGGAAACTCCAGAATCAGGCTGTCGGAGTTGTTGTCCACATACAGCTCGTAGTCGGTCACGTTCAACGCGACCAGACGGTTCTCGATAACCAGACGGGCGGCATCCAGCTGCTCGTCCGTGGCATCGTAGCCATCCGAGGGCACAAAGGTGACGTTGACGCCGCCCTTGATATCCACACCAAAGCGGATATCCTTTGCACCCTTGATATAGGTGGTGGTCACATCGCCGTATTTTGCCGCCACGCCAAAAAAGGCGGTGTAGACAAACACAACGATCAGCAGCGCGGTAACGACCAGCTGCCATGCTTTGCCTTTTGTTTTCATAAGTCGGGAACCTCCAAAAGCGGCGGCTGTGCAGCCGCAGCCGTTTTTGTTGTGAACCGCAAGTTTTGCCGACGGTTCCTCTCCTCACAGAGCAGCCGTCGTGCCGACCTTTCTGTGATAAAACTCCCCTGCCAGCCCTGCAAAGAGCCCCGCAGAGGAGAATATACAAATTATTTCAAGCCTTAGGCCATATCAGCCAGCAGCTTTTCCACAACGGCCAGACGCACGCAGACGCACAGCAGCTCGGAAGCGGTCTCCACCTCGTCCAGACTGGGGTAAGTGGGGGCAATGCGCAGATGAGAGTCCTGCGGGTCCTTGTGGTACGGATAGGCAGAGCCTGCACCGGTCAGCACCAGACCTGCATCCTTGCACAGTTCTGCCACGCGCTTGGCACAGCCGGGCATGACATACAGGCTGATGAAGTAGCCGCCCTTGGGGTTGGTCCAGTGGGCAATATCGCCGCAGGGGGTAAGGTTGGTGGCAAAGGCGGTCTTGACGGCATCGAAGCAGGGCACCAGACGGCGGCGGTGCTTTGCCATGTGTGCCAGAACGCCCTCCTTGTTCTTCAGGAAGCGGACATGGCGCAGCTGGTTCATCTTATCGTAGCTGATGATCATCACTGCAAAGCGCTTGCACATATACTTCATGCTGTTGTCGCTGCATGCAATGGCAGAAACGCCGGCGCCCGGGAAGGTGATCTTGCTGGTGGAAGTGAACATGAACACGCGGTCCTGCGTGCCGTACTTCTTGCTCACGTTCAGCAGAACGGGGGTCTCGATGATCTCCTCGGTCAGGTGGTGGACGATGTAGGCCTCATCCCAGAAGATCTTGAAATCCGGGGCGGCGGTCTTCATCTTGGCAAAGCGCTCGATGGTCTCATCGCTGTAGGTGTAGCCATCGGGGTTGGAATACTGCGGCACGCACCAGATACCCTTGATGGCTTCATCCTCGCTGACCAACTTTTCCACCAGATCCATATCCGGGCCCTGGGGAGTCATCGGAACATTGATCATCTCTACGCCAAAATATTCTGTAATCGCAAAATGACGATCATAGCCTGGAACCGGGCAAAGGAATTTTACCTTGTCTAACTTATGCCAGGGAGTCATCCCCATAATACCGTGGGTGAAGGCATGGCTCACTACATCGAACATTACATTCAGACTGGAGTTGCCGTAGATAATGATATTATCTGCAGGCACTTCGATCAGTTCTCCCAACAGACGCTTTGCTTCCGGGATGCCATCCATAACACCATAGTTACGGCAATCAATTCCTGCCTCACACTTCAGATCTGTAAAGCTGTCCAGTACATCCATCATACTCATGGAAAGATCCAGCTGCGCTGCGCTCGGTTTACCGCGGGACATATCCAGTTTCAGTCCTTTACCCTGGAACTCCTTATACTGAGCCTCCAGCTGACTCTTTTCCTGCAGTAACTCTTCTTTGCTTCTGTCTTTATAAGCTGTCATGCTTCCTCCCATTCTGCCGCGTAACCGGCCTTTCATTTGCGAGTTTATTTTCTTTTTTACTCTTCCTTACATTATCCACAATTCAGAAATGCTGTCAAGACGAAACTTTTTTCAAAAAAAACTTGCCAAACCGATGAAATATCAGTATAATATCTATTGTTGGAGTTCTGCCGGAATAGCGCAGTTGGTAGCGCAACTGATTCGTAATCAGTAGGTCGAGGGTTCGAGTCCCTTTTCCGGCTTTTCTTTATAGGAATTTTAATTCATGACAATAGAATGCACGCTCTGCGAGCATTCTATTGTTTAAGGCACTGGTATTCCAGTGCCTTTTTGTTTTCCCAATTCACTCGTAGCTGTCTGTAAACAGATTTTATGCTCGCATAAAAATCTGTTTACAGACAGCTACGAGGGGAGCGCTATTTCATGCGCAAAAGAAGCTGCGCAATCTCATACTACGCTTTATTCCAGCTCGAATGCGCCGGTATAAAGCTGATAATACTTTCCTTTCTGCGCGATCAGCTCATCATGGCTGCCGCGCTCGATAATCCGTCCATGCTCGAGAACCATGATCACATCGGAATTCCGAACTGTGGACAGTCTGTGTGCGATAACAAATACGGTACGCCCCTTCATCAGATTGTCCATACCTTTCTGTACGATACTCTCGGTACGGGTATCAATACTTGATGTTGCCTCGTCCAGAATCAGTACCGGTGGATCGGCAACAGCGGCTCTTGCAATAGACAGAAGCTGTCTTTGTCCCTGGGACAATTCCTCGCCGTCACCGCTTAGTAATGTATCGTAACCATTTGGCAACATCTGGATGAACTGGTCCGCGTGAGCAAGTTTTGCAGCATTGTAGATTTCTTCGTCAGTGGCATTCAGTTTACCGTAACGGATATTGTCTTTGATCGTTCCGGTGAACAAATGTGTATCCTGAAGAACGATTCCGAGGGAACGGCGTAGGTCATCTTTTCTGATTTTTGTAATGTCGATGCCGTCATAAAGGATCTCACCGCTTTGAATGTCGTAGAAACGATTGATCAGGTTGGTGATCGTTGTCTTGCCGGCGCCCGTAGATCCTACGAATGCCAGCTTCTGGCCAGGTTTGGCAAAGAGGCTGATATCATGAAGAATAATTTTGTCTTCATCGTATCCAAATGTCACATCTTTGAATCTTACATCTCCGGTCAGTTCAGTATAAGTCACAGCACCATTTTCGTCAGCAGGCTTTTTCCATGCCCACATACCGGTTCTCTCGGTACACTCCACGATCTTGCCGTTTACCTTCTTGGCACGGACGATGGTCACATATCCCTCGTCGGTCTCTACCGGCTCATCCAGCAGATCGAAGACTCTCTTGGCACCAGCCTGTGCCATAACGATACTGTTCAGCTGCTGGCTGACCTGGCTGATAGGCATGTTGAAGCTCTTGTTAAAAGTTAAGAAGCTGGCAAGCTTACCCAGCGTCAGTCCTGCGAAACCACCCAGCGCTATGGCACCACCGACGATGGCACATACCACATAGCTTAAGTTACCCAGCTGGGCATTGATGGGTCCCATCAGGTTTGCGAACTTATTCGCATTGTATGCGCTGTCGCACAGTTCATCATTCAGAGCCTTGAACTCCTCCAGACTCTTATCTTCATGGCAGAATACCTTGACTACCTTCTGGCCTTCCATCATTTCCTCAATGTAACCGTTGACTTTACCGATATTCTTCTGCTGCTTTACGAAATATTTTCCGCTTAAGCCCGCTACCTTACCAGTGACGAACATCATCAGTGCCACCATGATCAGACTGACTGCTGTCAGAGGCACACTTAATACCAGCATACTTCCCAGGGTACCGACTACGGTGATGAAGCTGGAAAATACCTGCGGGATACTCTGGCTGATCATCTGACGTAAAGTATCAATATCATTGGTGTAAATGGACATGATATCGCCGTGGGAATGGGTATCAAAATACTTGATCGGCAGCTTTTCCATGTGTTCGAACAGATCATCACGGAGATTCTTCAGTGTTCCCTGAGTTATGGTTACCATGATACGGTTGTAAGCATAAGTGGCCGCCACACCGACCAGATAAAAACCAGCCACACGGACAATTTCCCGGAACAGATTGCTGAAGTCAGGAGTCTTCTGTCCGATCATGGGCATGATATAGTCATCGATCAGTCTCTGCATGAACAGAGTACCCTGAATGCTTGCCACAACGCTCAGTACAATACAGACCAACACAAAGATAAAGTGAATGCCGTAATTTTTAAAGATATACGCCATCAGTCGTTTAAATACTTTTCCCGGATTCTCAATACGTGTACGGCCCTGCATTCTTCTGCCGGGTCCACGCATTCCGCCGCCCATAGGTCCTGGCATTATGACTCACCTCCATTCTCATCAAAGTCGCCGCCACCCGTCTGGGTCTGGGCTTCATATACTTCCTTATAGATCTCATTAGTACGAAGCAGTTCTTCGTGAGGTGCAAATGCATCGATCTTACCGTTATCCATAACGATGATACGATCTGCATCCTGAATACTGGAGATACGCTGTGCAATGATGATTTTCGTCGTACCGGGGATCTCCGTAGCAAATGCCTTACGGATCTTCGCATCGGTAGCGGTATCCACGGCACTGGTAGAGTCATCCAGAATCAGTACCTTCGGCTTTTTCAGCAGTGCTCTGGCAATACACAGTCTCTGCTTCTGTCCGCCGGATACGTTACTTCCGCCCTGTTCAATATAGGTATTGTATTTCTCTGGCATCTTCTCAATGAATTCATCGGCGCAGGCCAGACGACAGGCACGGATGCATTCCTCTTCAGTAGCATTCTCGTCGCCCCAACGGAGATTCTCTAAGATGGTACCGGAGAACAGCACATTCTTCTGTAATACTACAGATACTTCGTTACGCAGAGTCTCCAGATCATAGCTTCTGACATCCTTACCGCCGACATAGACCGTACCCTCATTTACATCATACAGACGGCTGATGAGGTTCACCAGACTGGTCTTGGAACTACCGGTACCACCCAGAATACCGATGGTCTCTCCGGCTTTGATCTCAAAGTTCAAATCATCCAGTACCGGCTTCTCACTCTGTTTGTTATAGCGGAAGGTCACATGATCAAAACGGATACTACCGTCTGTCACATCGTAGTCAGGTTGTTCGGGGTTGGTGATGTCCGCCTTTTCATTTAATACTTCCGCGATACGCTTTCCGCTGGCAGCGCTCATGGTCATCATAACGAAGATCATGGCTAACATCATCAGGTTCATCAGAATCGTCATACAATAGGTCAGCAGGCTCATCAGTTCACCGGTAGTCAACTGGCTGGCAACGATCATGTGAGCGCCAAGCCAGCTGATTCCAAGGATACAGCCGTATACGGTAAACTGCATTACCGGCCATACATAAGTCATGGTACATTCTGCTTTTTTGAACATCTTGTAGATGTTGTAGCTGGCCTTATGGAACTTGTCGATCTCATAGTCCTCACGCACATAAGCCTTTACCACACGCTGTGCGGCTACGTTCTCCTGTACGCTGGCATTTAAATCATCGTATTTCTTGAATACTTCACTGAAATACTTGGACACTGCTCTCATAATAAAAATGATAACGATTCCAAGGAACACTACCGCCACCAGATAAATACTTGCCACTCTTGCATTAATCAGGAACGCCATCAGCATAGCACAGATCAGGCTGACCGGTGCGCGGAAGCACATACGTAAGAGCATCTGGTAAGCGTTCTGGATATTGGTAACATCCGTGGTCATACGGGTGACCAGTCCTGCCGTGGAGAACTTATCAATGTTGGAGAAAGAGAAGGTCTGAATGTTCTCATACATGGCCTCTCTTAAATTTCTGGCAAAACCGGTGGATGCTTTCGCACCGTATTTACCACCCATGACACCGGCGAACAATCCGACAATAGCTGCCAGGATCATGTAACAACCGATGGCAAAAATATGTTTCATATCTCCCGCCTGCACACCGTCATCAATGATGGATGCCATCAGGAGCGGAATCACCATTTCCATGGCTACTTCCAGGATCATGAAAATAGGAGTTACAAGAGATGCACTCTTATATTCCTTGATCTGTTTTGCTAATGTTTTGATCATAGCTGGTTTCCTTTCTTGTATTTTTCTATCCTATAATAAATGTTTTGTAACCTCTCTGTTATGCATGACTGCCAGCATCACTCGTTCCGGCATGGCCCGTTACAACGTCCGGTCCGCCTGCTGTCCTGCCCCAGATTCTGCATCATCTTATCTAAAATAGTTAAGAATGTCTGCTTCTCTTCTTCGGTAATACCGTTCTCCAGCTCTCGATTGAAATCCCGGATCTGCTCTTCGATCAGATTGTGATGCTCGATCGCTTTCTCCGTCAACAGGATCCTTTTCAGTCGGGCATCCTCCGTGGATGCCACCCGGACGATATAGCCCTTCTGTTCCAGATTTTGGAGCATTACCGTTGCCGTGGATCTGCGGATTCGGAATTCCTTCTCCACATCCTTCTGATATACATCGCCGTTCCGGCTCTTGTGATACAGATATCCCAACAGCGGCCCCTGCATTCCGTTGATTTCATTTCCTTCCATCTGAGCAAAGATCGCATCGATCTTCCGGCGGATCATGTTGTTGGCGGCCTTGATCTCAAATCCAAGCTGACGGTTCGTCAGTACACTTGTCTCCTCGTTCATCCTGCCTCCTTATCTCCTATGCCTCTAATGCGGTGTTCGTCAAATCCTCATGCCAGCATGGGATTTTCCTCTCTACTCGCGCAAACTATGAGAAACTCGCGAAGCGTGTTTCTCAAGTTATCGCGGCAGTCGCCAAGGTCTCGTGCAAGCACGGACTTTGGCTCGTTGCTCGCGTAAATAAAAATGTTAGATAACTAACCATTTTTGTTAGCCATCTAACATTATAACGCAATCTTTTATGTTTGCAAGAAAAAAAGTATAAACTCTTTATAAACTCCGTCAATCCTTCAGTACCCGGTTCAGAACTTCATCTTCCAGCACCAGTTTCTTTGCTGCTTCGCGGTATTCTTCCTCGTGGAGATAGGTATGGCGGTGGGGTTTGATGGTGGGAGCCATGTCGATGGCTTTGAGGAAATCGGCCTTCTTCATATGTAAGGTTGCCACGTAATCCCAGAATCCGGTATCTTTAAGTACCGTGCTGACACGGATGTAACGGTGATCCTGTACCTTTGCCATGATATAGGTGGCAATACCTACCTGGATGCCATGAAGCTGCGGCACTTCCAGGATCTTATCCAATGCATGGGAAATCAGGTGCTCACTTCCGCTGGTAGGGGCACTGCTGCCGGCAATCTCGTTGGCAATACCGCTCATGGCCAGAGAATCCAGCAGTTCTTTTAGGAACAGCTCGTCTTTGATGCTCTCATAAGGGGTACGAACGAAGCTGTTCACCGCTTTCTTTGCGATCATCACTGCAAAATCATTCACCTCACCGCAGCCGGCCTTTTCTTCGAAAATCCAGTCATAGAGTGCCGTGATCTTGGAAATCATATCTCCGATGCCGGAGTAAATGAACTTCTCCGGAGCGGTACGGATCACCTGGGTATCCACGATAATGCCATAAGCCAGTCTGGCAGGGACAGAAGTACGCTTTCCCTGCACCAGAAGGGATGCGCTGGCACTGGAAAAGCCGTCGCTTGAACTGGAAGTCGGCACACTGATAAAAGGAAGGTTCCGCAGAAATGCCGCATATTTTCCGGCATCGATGACCTTGCCTCCACCGATAGAGATCACCGCCTTTGCCTTGTTGGGAATGGCGAAAGCCAGCGTAATGATATCGTCAATATCCACCGTATCCAATTCATTGTATTCCAGAACATTCACGTCCGCTTCCTTCAGTGAATTCATGACCAGCTCTCCGAACATATCGATCAGTCCGTTACCGAAAAATAACACTACCTGATCCAGACCTTCCGTTTTTAAATAACCACCGATCTTACCTAATGCCCCGTTTCCGATCTTCAGGATGGACGGGATCGCCATCTCTTTTCCTATCTGCATGGTAATCTCTCCTTTAACATTTCATAAAAAAACTTTGCCCGAAACCGCGTCCGGACAAAGTCATTTTACACTGTTTTCTATTTCAGTTCAACTTACAATTGGATCCCGAACATCTGCAGCACCCAGCAGATCAGTCCCAATGCCCAGCTGGCGAAAATTCCGTACAGGATCACAGGTCCTGCAATGGTGAATATCTTGCAGCCGATACCGAATACCTGGCCTTCTTTCTGGTATTCCACCGCCGGGGCTGTCACGGAATTGGCAAAGCCGGTGATGGGTACTAAGGCTCCTGCACCTCCCCATTTGACAATCTTGGGATAAATATGCAGTGCCGTGAGTACCACCGATGCAAACACCAGGATCAGGGAACACCAGCTGCCTGCCGTCTGGGGATCCATTCCCAGCACATTGCCGGTATAGTTCAGGATTCCCTGCCCGATACAGCAGATGATCCCACCGGTCAGAAACGCTTTTCCCATCTGTGCCCACAGATTGTGGGTGGGAGTCACCGATTTGACATACTGTTCGTATTCCTGCTTCTGCTGTACATCCGGTTGTGCCGGATTCCCGGACATATGCGGGGTCTCTTTCTGCATCTTCTGCTGATTGCCCTGTTTTGTGTCTTCCTGTTTCATAGATGTACCATGCCTTTCCGCCGCCCGGCCGCTTGCACGGCAGGCAGACTCTGTGACTGCTCTCTCTGATAACAGAATGTCCGTTTTCACTCTTTTTATGTATGCTTCTATTTACAAATTTTCTTTTAACACAGTTTTCTTCCATAAAAACAGACTTCTCAACAGCTCCGCGACCTCTGCCACGACGGTATCCATATCATTTCCGGTATCCGTGATCTGTTCCGCATCCATAAGATTATGATCTTCTGCCAGTGTCTTGTGCACCATATCCGGTGTCGTCACCATCTGCTGCAATTTCACCGCGTCATAATAATACCCCGGTGTCACATCCACCGGAAGCCATCCAATACCGTCGAAATAGACCTCCGCGGTCGCAGGATCCTGCGGCCGCGGAACGCGTTATCCGCATTCTGTTCCCGATTCTCTGTTGTCGTTTTCTCTTCGATACTGCCTTCCTCTGCCAGAGGCAGCTGAAAAAACACGGTGAAATCCGAGCCCTTATCTTTCAGACTCTCTACGACGATTTCTCCGCCCATGAGCTGTACCAGCTGATCCGTGATGGCCATACCGATTCCGGTGTCATGTACCCGGATCATGAGGTCCACACCGTTTTCCTGTAAAAAAGTCTTTTCTTCTTTCCTGTGGTTCTGACTGTCCACCGGATTCCGGCTCCCCATCTTTTTCCGAAAAATAATCCCAGGGATAATTCACGGAAAATCCGC
>ERZ773170.1151-NODE-1151-length-21544-cov-9.757132_pt1 | contig 21544 bp, 17 predicted proteins | sample MGYA00581002_ERZ773170 | MGnify/ENA primary metagenome ERZ773170 (study PRJEB29015, sample SAMEA2737811) | human gut metagenome | biome: human gut; feature: human-associated habitat; material: faeces | place: China | collected 2012 ... | reverse complement strand
AATATTTCGATTTTCTTCCCATATGAAAATGCCCTCCAAGCATACAGTGAATTTTTTTTCATCTGTATACTTAAAGGGCATTATAACCGTCGCCTTATGGCTGCTTTTGTCCGGCGTTTTTTCAATTTTGATGCATCTTTTGGAAAAATGCAACAAAAGAAATAACGACCATACAAGAGTAGGAATACTCTTGTGTGGTCGTTTTCTTATGTTTTCTTCTATGTATCTTTTACTCACTGTCATCTGTTTCAGGAGTGTGTTCATCCAAATATTTTTTTATTTCCGCTACATCGTCATCATTGCGAGCTCGATTAGTACATTGACCATTGCTTCTATAAATTTTCATTACAGATTCGATGTCTTCAATGGATAATTCTTCTAAGTGCTCTTTAAAGAAACTCATAAAGCAATCGGCATCATCAAACCCGTTATAAGTCGGAATCATTTTTACCATAATTAAAATGTATTCTGGTAAATCAAAATCTTCACTCTCTTTAACTGTTTCATATATCATTCTTGAACAAGAAACGTCATAAGCAGTCACGTTTTCCTTAAAGTACATATATACACTTTTACTTTCACGAGGATAAAATGCTCTATATAGACTTAAGCCGAGAGGGTTCGTTAATACTCGCTTACTTACATAATCAAAAACAGCTTCATTTTCCCTTATAATATCCATAACTACCGGATACGATGTGATAATTGATATCAAAGCATTTACTCTTACCGAAATATCCTTTAGCGAATCTACAGTCACTTTATAGAATACATCTATAATTGTTTCTTCGGTAAATAAGGAAGTGTATCCATTTTTTAGTGCGTAGTCAGTCATCGAAAAAGCAAAGGCATATAAACCGCAGATGTTCTTTATACATTTCTCATCATCAGACACTAACAGTAATCTAATAAATGTCTTATATGATTTTTTGAATGAATCATATGTCATTCGCTTTAAATATTTCTCAATGATGGCTTTTTTTACAGAGTTATCTAAACCATTTCTCGGGATGTGCGAAATAGACTCTGCGTATTCTTCTACGTCTGATTGAGCAATAGAGAATAAATCCATAATGAAAGGTGCTTTTACTGAAAGTATGTGATCATACATAGAACAAATAAGCATTCTAGCATGATAATCATTTGGCACAAACAATGAATTATCGTTAACTTTCAAATGAGCACATTTGTTTCGGCAGTTTCTTAAATAGTCGATGTCTTCAATAAACTTATCAAAATACAGAGGACAATTGTCTTTAAAAAACTGTATTACTTCATTTTCAACCTTTGAATACTTTTCATCATCTTCAATCATCGTATTGATCTCTTTAAGTTTCTTTTCAGCTTTTTTATAACCTTCGTTCGCCATAGTTTGGAGTTTGATAAATAAATCATAAATAACAAACGAATATAGCAAGACTATGGTAGCACGGTAGTTTTGACTGTAATATGATTGAAGTATTTCTTTAAAGTAATTTCGTGAATCAGCATTGTCAAATACCCTATAATCTTTTTCATCAAATAGCATTTTATTCACCATCCTTCTTCGTTCCATAAGTTGCAGTATCTTCAGCTACCATCATCAATGGCTGATTTGAAACAACATCAGCAGTAAATGAACCACCTACCCCAAAGAACTTCTCGAAGAATAATTTAAGCTTGTCAATGACACCTTGCTTCTTGGCAGCTCTGTTGCTACCACCAAAACGAGATACAGGTGGCATAAGCTTATCAATGTCTGTACCTGTGGTTTTGATTTCACCATCACGGAATGCGTTCTCGATGAATTTTCTTGTTTCAGGTTCTTTTAGCTTTTCATCTCTTATAATCTGAACAAGTTCTTCTTCACGCTTTTTGGCGACATAGTCATGCCATTCTGTCATGACATCTTCAACATCATTGATTCCGGCAATGAATGTTTCAATAAGTGCCTTTTTGCTACGAAGTTCCGGACTGGCATTAATAGCCTTTTTGATTGTGACAAGCACTTCCTTGTCTTCGAAATGACTGTCATGATACTTCTTAACAAGCATAAGGATATAGTCAATATTAATTTCTATCTGCTTGATAAGTTCAACTTCAAAGACGATATCATCGGTAATATCTGTGCTTTCACCATGCTTGCGTCTGTTATTCCATTCATCTCGCAAGTCTTGATACCTGCCAAGATAATCCTGTAAATCACGTTCAGAAATCATCTCTTTACCTGCAAATTCGTCAAATGCAGATAAAAGGTTTCTCATACGAAGAATTGCACCAAATAATGAGATAAAATCTTTCTGATTCTGCTCACCGATAATCTTTGGCTCTGAAAGTGGAAATTTAGATGTTAAATCATCCATCATATCCACATATCCCGGATACTGCTTCCCATCAATGCCTTCATAACCATAGTAGTAATCTTTGAAACCTTTCATCAGAACGATACCACCTGCGTTCTTATCACCGAAAAGAGAAATAGCAGTATCAACTTGTTTCTGAAGGTTTCTAAAACAAACGATATTACCGAATGTCTTAATTGAATTAAAGATTCGGTTTGTTCTTGAAAATGCCTGAATGAGTCCGTGCATCCTTAGGTTCTTATCTACCCATAGTGTGTTCAAAGTAGTAGCATCAAAACCTGTTAAGAACATATTTACAACGATGAGTAAATCAAGTTCCTTGTTCTTCATGCGAAGAGAAACATCCTTATAATAGTTCTGAAACTTGTCGCTATCTGTCGAGTAGTTCGTATGGAACATTTCGTTATAATCTTTGATGGCCATATCAAGAAAATCTCTTGATGACTGGTCAAGTGCTGATGTATCTTCTGAATTTTCCTCATCAAGAATACCGCTTGTATCTTCATCATGTTCTGCTTCATTAGCACCATAGCTATAAATGGTTGCGATACGAAGTTTCTTCGTAGGGTCTGCCTCCATCTGCTTTTTGAATTCCTGATAATATAATTTTGCCATTGGAACAGATGCAACGGCGAAGATAGAGTTAAATCCACTTACACGTTGTTTCTGTTTGATTTCTTCTACAGCACCTTTCTTGCCAGATGCAACTTCAGAAATATTGGTAAGGGTGTTGTAGATATACGTTTTATCACCACGATAGGTTTTTCTGTCAAAGTTGTTAAGTATGTATTCAGTCACAAGCTTGATACGTTCAGGTGCCATCATAGCCTTTTCACGAGCAATATCCCACACCTGTTCATCATCGATATCTTCACTCATATCCATTGTCTTAATATAGTCAACTCTGAACGGGAGAACGTTTTTATCGTTGATGGCATCAACAATAGTATAAGTGTGTAACTGGTCACCAAAGGTCTGCTCTGTTGTGAAGAACTGTGGCTTACGGATACTTCCAGTATTTGCAGGAAAAATTGGTGTTCCTGTGAAACCGAATAAGTGATATTTCTTAAAGCTTTTTACAATAGCTGCGTGCATATCACCGAACTGACTTCTATGGCATTCGTCAAAAATAATTACTACGTGCTTGTTGTAAACTTCGTGATCTTTATTCTTCTTAATGAATGTTGCAAGCTTTTGAATAGTCGTAATGATGATGTGAGCGTTGCTGTCCTCCAACTGCTTTTTAAGAACAGCAGTAGAAGTATTGCTGTTAGCTGCACCTTTTTCAAAACGATCATATTCTTTCATTGTCTGGTAGTCCAAATCCTTACGGTCAACTACAAAGAGTACCTTATCAATGTAAGGGAGCAATGAAGCTAGTCTTGCAGTTTTGAATGATGTAAGAGTCTTACCTGAACCTGTTGTATGCCAGATGTATCCACCTCCGGCAACATCACCATATTTTTTATAGTTATTAGCAATCTCAATACGATTCAGAATACGCTCGGTTGCAGTAATCTGATATGGTCGCATTACCATAAGCATATTTTCAGAAGTGAAAATGCAATACTTGGTAATGATATTAAGAATCGTATGCTTTGCAAAGAATGTTCTTGTGAAGTCAATCAAATCCGGGATAACACGATTGTTTGCATCTGCCCAAAATGATGTGAATTCAAAGCTGTTGCTTGTTTTACCTTTCTTTGTACCCCGTGCAGCATTTACATCCCTAATGGCATTGAAGCGAGTGGAATTTGAATAATACTTGGTGTTTGTTCCGTTTGAAATAACAAAAATCTGAGTATATTCAAACAGACCACTTCCTGCCCAAAATGAATCTCGTTGATATCGGTTAATCTGATTGAAAGCCTCACGGATAGCAACACCTCTGCGTTTCAATTCAACATGAACAAGAGGAAAACCATTTACAAGGATTGTGACATCATATCTATTGTCATGCTTTGCACCGTCTGACTTACCAATGACATACTGATTGATAACCTGCAAAAAGTTATTGTGAATATTCTTCTTATCAATAAGGGTAATATTCTTTGTACTTCCGTCATCTCGTTTTAAGACCTGAACATTATCCTCCTGGATTTTGCGTGTCTTTTCAACAATTCCTTCATTCTGGTTGGCAATAGAATCCTTAAAGAATCTATCCCATTCAGACGCAGAAAACTGATAAGCATTCAACCTTTCAAGCTGAGTGCGAAGATTTGCAATCAGGTCTTTTTCCGTGTGTATCTGAAGATATTCATATCCCTGTTCTGTAAGCATACGAATAAATTCCTTTTCAAGTTCAGTTTCTGACTGATAGTTGCTAGAACGTGCCTTCACAGGCTCATATTTTGTAACAACTGTATTTTCACTTGTCTCTGCCACGATATTGAAATATGGCATATAAGACACCTCCTTTTGAGATTATAACTGTTTGAAAGAAAGCAGTTTATCTCTGTAAAATTCATATTGTTTATTTCTTGCTTCTATTTCTGCAGGTAAGCCGGAAGAAATGTCATTGCAAAGAGAATCAAAGCGGTCAAGTATAGAAATAATTCGTTCTTGCTCATCCAAAGTTGGAATTACAAAAACAAAATTGTTGAACTGACTCATATCGACAGAAGCGAAATTTCCTTGATTAAGATGTTCACGACAAAAAGCTCCAAGCTTATAACAATAGTAAAACAAGTATTTTATACTGCATTGCTTTTTCCATTCATCTCTCAGCATAAGGCAAGTAAATCTTTGATTTGCCAAGAATGAACAGGTAATCAATGCGTGTTCACCTATTGTTGCAGAAGTGCTAACGATAATCGAATTTTCAGGAAACACATTTCCTTTTACAGCTTTTTTAGATACGCCTTGTAAGGCATAATCCAAAATGCGCCCATTCTCTCGAATATCTTCCATTCTAAACCAAGGAATATCATTGCTGTTCCAATACTCTTTATTACTTTTAGACGGTGTGTAGCCGTTTCTCGTAGTAAATAAATCATCCAATTTAACAGAAACAAAGCCAAAAACATACTGAATAAGCTTAATTATGCTCTGTCTGTCTGTCTGTCTGTCTGTCTGTCTGTCTGTCTGTCTGTCTGTCTGTCTGTCTGTCTGTCTGTCTGTCAAGATTATCTTCCCGGTTTCGGCGTATGTCAAGAGGGCATCACGATAAAATTCGTACTGCTTTTGCCTTGCTTCAATTTCAGCAGGAAGACCGATATTTAAGTCGTTACATATCTTTTCGAAGTTGTTTAGAACATCAACTATTCTTTTCTGAGTAGCAATCGGTGGTAATAAAAGATTGTATTTCATTACCGCATCTTTATCACCACGTGGCATTTTCGCACCTTTGGATTTTGCAGTGTCATACTCAAAAAAGCGTTCTGATGACAAATTACAATAAAGGTACTGTGGAAGAACCTTATCCGATGTTACGTGTATTACTAGAACATCACCATTAGTTCCTCCGATATTATCAGCAAACCATATTTTCCTTAAATAAGGTCTAATATTGCCAATCAGTATATCACCTGGATAATACTTTGTTAGATTTCCGTCCGTTGGAACGTGTGAAGATACTGTTTTACCACGTTTTTCTTGCAAAATATTGTCTACCCCTACATAAGAGTATTCATCAACTTCATTTGCTGGAATTCTTTCTTTTGAGTATGTTGCAATATCTTCCAAGAATACTTCTTCAGTTTCTACTTTTTTTCTTCCAAGCAATGTGTCCCTATAATACTCATACTGTTTCTTTCTCGCTGTAAGCTCTGCTGTAAGCTCTGCTGTAAGCTCCGTGAAATTGTCCAGAATACGGACAATTTCACGCTGTACTTCAAGAGGGGGAACAGGAACTGGGAATTGTTTAAATTTATCTAATGCCACAGCTGGTAAAGTACTACAACCTTTTGTATTCTTTTTGCATAATTCATCTATAATGTCCGAATAGTAAAATAAAAAGCGTATATATAAAAATGGTTTAACATGTTCTTTTATATGGATATGGGTTAACTGCTGATTACATATAAAAGGAACAGTGACCAGAGCATGTTCTCCAATTGTAGCTGTTGTAGCAAAAATAATAGAATCTGCAGGAAATCCCTCTCCTTTAACACCAGTAAAATTAACGTGTTGAATAGAATCTGATAATTCTTTTCCATTAACTCTAATATCTTCCATTCTAAACCAAGGAAAATCACCATTATCCCAGTATTCAGCTTTTTTTTTAGAAGGCGTATAACCGTTTTGTACCTCACATAACTCTTCTATCGTTTTATACTCAACACCATCAGGACACAATTTCTGAATCAATTCATCTAATCTACTCATTTACTGCACCTCAATTTCTGCAATAATTTTGTCAATCTCATCTCGCAGAACCTGTTCACGAGCAACAATTTCTTTTATTTCGGCATTAAGCTTGACAATATCAATCTTTTCTCTTGTGTCTTCTGCCTCAACATAAGTTGAGACAGAAAGATTATAGTCGTTTTCTTCAATTTCTTCATAGGTTGCAAGGTGTGAAAAATGCTTTGTTTCTGTTCTATTTGCAAAGCATTCCACAATCTTATCCATGTTTTCTTGTGTAAGCTTATTGTTGTTTGTTACCTTGATGCACTCGTTTGTTGCATCAATAAACAGCGTTTTATTATCTACCTTATTCTTCTTAAGAACCATGATACAAGTTGCAATGGAAGTACCAAAGAAAAGGTTAGAAGGTAACTGAATAATACAGTCAACAAAGTTATTGTCAATCAGATACTTTCTGATTTTCTTTTCAGCACCGCCACGGTACATAACACCAGGGAAGCAAACAATCGCAGCAGTTCCGTTCGATGCAAGCCAAGAAAGACTATGCATAATAAATGCAAGGTCAGCTTTGCTCTTTGGTGCAAGAACACCTGCAGGCGCAAAACGAGGGTCATTTATAAGCAATGGATTGTCATTACCTGCCCATTTTATCGAATATGGAGGATTTGAAACGATTAGTTCAAATGGCTCATCATCCCAATGTGCAGGTGCGATAAGTGTATCTTCACACGCAATATTGAATTTATCAAAATCGATATCGTGTAAGAACATATTGATACGGCAAAGGTTGTAGGTTGTGATATTGATTTCCTGTCCGTAGAAACCATTTCGTATCTTATCTTTGCCAAGCACCTTTTCAGCTTTCAAAAGGAGCGAACCAGAGCCACAGGCTGGGTCATAAACTTTGTTGATTTCAGTCTTGCCAACTGTACCAAGTCTTGTAAGAAGTTCTGATACATCAGCAGGAGTGAAGAACTCACCACCGGACTTACCTGCGTTACTTGCGTACATAGTCATAAGGTATTCATAGGCATCACCGAATGCATCAATATCGTGATTCTTAACATCACCAAGATTCATATCAGCCACACCATCAAGAAGTTTACAAAGCTTTTCGTTTCTCTTTGCAACAGTTGAACCAAGTTTGTTACTGTTGACATCGAAGTCATCAAAAAGTCCTGCAAAGTCAGATTCAGATTCACTGCCTTTAGCAGACTCTTCAATGTGACGGAACACTGTTTCAAGTGTTTCATTAAGGTTTTCATCATCCTTAGCTTTTGATCTTACATTGCAGAAAAGTTCAGAAGGAAGGATAAAGAAGCCTTTTTCCTGAACAAGACCTTCTCTTGCTTCCTCGGCATCGTCATCAGACATCTGCGCAAAATCAAAATCAGTATTACCTGCTTCAATTTCACCTTCATTGATGTAGTTAGTAATATTTTCAGAAATGTATCTGTAGAACATAGTGCCAAGTACATAGTTTTTGAAGTCCCAACCATCTACAGCACCACGAAGTTCATCTGCGATTGCCCATATAGCTCTGTGAAGTTCATCACGTTCCTGTTCCTTCTTATTATCGATAGCCATTATCTTTTTCCTTCCACTTTAAAATCAAGCCATGCTTCTTCAACACCTGCATAATCAACATCGTGTTTAAGGCAGAACTCTTTTATATTTTTCATTGCGTTAAGGTTAGGCTTCGCTTTACCGCCTTCCCATCTATTTACAGTAGAAAATGCCACCTGTACTTCTTTGGCAAAATCTTGCTGTGTCAGAAAACATCGTTGTCTGATTCTTTTAATTTCTTCAGGAAATCCCATGTTGCATCTCCTTTTCTCAAATGTTTCAACAATATAGCGTTATTATATCATATATTTATTTATGAGTTTTTTCCCCAAGAATATCTCATGTGGTCTTGGGATATTTTTTTATCTTTTTTCAAAAAAGCGTCCTTTTTCATCTCCTCCCAAGGATAACAGCTAGGAGGACAGAAAAAAGTCCTCAAGGAAGGAGGTCATACAGATGTATGGATAAGAGTTTGATTACTCCACAATCCCCAAATTCATGCAGGGTTGATATTTCCACAGAATAAACAAAATCGGCATAACCTACAATGCTGTAAGTTATGTCGAATTTTTACAGGATTAAGAATCCCTTAGTGAAAGCATCTAAAAGCGTGCCTTTTTTGTTATCAAAATATTCGAAGTCCCTTCGGAAAGAAATTCTTGACCGTCAAATCAACGACTTTTCCGAATGCAAAGGCCTTGTCTTCGCATTCAAGCAAATACCAGCCGTTTCCTTGAGCAGGTCGTTCTTTTAACGAAATGACGTTTCCGGCAACGTATTTTTGCCAGTCTTCTTTTTCAACGGCAAGTTTTCGCTGACATTTCGCTGGATCAAGCGCAAGCGCAAGTCCATAAGAAGGCTCAAAGCGCTTTTTCTTGAACGTTCCCAGCAAAAATCCCGGTCGAATGAATTTCAAACGCGAAATGTCGGGCCAGGATTCTTGATAAAGATACAGATGATCGCCCAAGACCTTCAGATTGCTTAGCGAAAATCCTTCCAGTTCGAATTCTTTGGCAAAGTTTTGCCAAAGCTCGACTTGTTCCGAACTCATGGCAGCCTTTTTGCCATGTTTTTTCTTGCCCTTCTTCTTTTTAGAAACGTTTTCACCCACAGGACGCATATCCTTCAGTTTGGCAATAAAATGCCCTTCACCCTTAAAATGGTGCATCATCAGCCTTACGCAGCCTCTGAGCTCCTCATTTCCGTCAGAAAATGCAGGGCGTCCCTCATCCATGCCGGCGTACTTTTTAATCGGAACAAGTTCCAGATACGGGTATTCGTTCAAAAGCCACGTTATGATCTGCTCATCTTCTTCCGGCGCAAACGTACAAGTCGAGTAAACAAGCGTGCCGCCTTGTTTCAGCATCTTCATGGCATCGGCCAAAATCAGCTTTTGCCTTGCGGCGCATTCATTTGGATAGTCCTTATGCCAGTATTTTGTCGCAGCATGGTCCTTTCTGAACATCCCTTCGCCTGAGCATGGCGCATCGACAACGATTTTATCGAAAAACTGCTCGAACGTTTTTAAAAGTCCGGTCGGATCTTCGTTGGTGACGATAACGTTTCTTGCCCCGATTCGCTCCATGTTTTCAGCTAAAATCAGCGCACGTTTCCTGTTGATTTCGTTTGAAACCAACAAGCCTTCATTGTTCATCAAGGATGCCAGGTGACTGGATTTTCCGCCCGGCGCCGCACACAAGTCAAGAATTTTTTCGCCCGGTCTTGGACCGCAGACTTCACCGACGTACATTGCGCTCAAGTCCTGACTGTAGACATATCCGGTCTGATGCTCAAGCGAGTTGCCGCTGACGGAGCCGACATACCCGACTGCAGAATAATCAACCGGGTGTTCCAGATTCAAAGCAACGTTTTGATAATTTGATTTCAGCGGATTCAATCGAAAGCCCTTTTGAGGTTCGGTGTCAAAACTTTCAAAAAAGGATTCGGCCTCATCTCCAAGCAGTTTCGTGTATTTTTCAATAAACTCATCAGGTAGATTCATGATCAACAACCTCTTCTAGTCTTTTTTCATCTGGCGCTTCAACATCCAGTAAAACAGGCCGCTTGAGCAAACAAAGAGTCCGCCCAGGAAGCAAAGCACCAAAACATAAGAATTAAGATTGTAGAAGAGCGTTCCGGCAAGACCGCCCAAAATCAATCCGAGCGCAATGCAGACGCTGAATGCTCTCCATTCGGCAAAAATAAAACGAGGAACGTCAAACTTTAAAAACATCGTTTCATCGTAGTTTCGCTTGGAAGAAATAATCCAAAAGACGATTTCGCCGATCATCAAAACGATGACCAAAACAATCCCTAAGGCTTGTGCCCAGTGCGAAGCAATCCACGACTCATCAGAGACGATAAAGTGATTTGCGACCTGACGCTTGACTGAATTGGCATCAAGAGCCGTCTTGATCTCGCTTGGTTTCAAGTCTTGCGAGCTGTCGAGCAGGATGCGATAATTATTCGAATATGCATCTTGAAGCTGAGCAGTCGAAAGAGAAATGAACACCTGGTTATCGAGCTCAGAATTATAGTTGTCGCCCATAATGCCGATTACGGAAACATATTTATCGTTCCACTTCAAATAAGCCTGGTCTTTTGGACGATACAGCTTGTTTTGCCAATTTTTACCTACAACCACCGTCGCTACGTTTGATTCAAAGTCGCTGTCCGAAAAAAAGTGCCCTGAAAGCATCGGTGGAGCGGTGAAGCTGCCCTTGCCGTAAAAATAGGTCACGTTTTTGTTTTCACAATCCTGGTAATGAACCTGAACGTTGTTCAACAAATCAGTTTTTTCGATTTTCTGGTTAAGATCATACAAGGTCACGTTCTGCTTCAGCGTCACGCGATACGTGTTCGGTGAAAGATTATGATTATTAAGCTGAATGATCATGTCTCGTTCCTGAATCTTAAAACACAGATAAACCGAAAAAAATGCGACTAAAAAGATATAGAAAAATACGTAGATGCGCTTTTTAAACAAAATCTGCCAATCCTTCCGTTAGTGGATGCCCAATGCCATTTTGGCATAACTCGTCATGCGGTCCGTTGTCCAGGCCGGTTCCCAAATGAACTTGACATCGACTTTTTTAATTTCTTCAACGTCTCCTAAAGCATTCGTCACAAGATCGGCTAAAAGATCGGTCAAAGGACACCCCATCGTAGTCAAAGTCATGGAAACGACGCATATTCCGTCTTCAGTAAGATCTATCGCATAGACAAGACCCAAGTTTACGATGTCGACGCCAAGCTCCGGGTCGGTCACCATTTCCAATCGATCCAAAATTTCTTCCTTGATTTGTTCATTCGTACGTTCTGACATTTGATCTACCTCGCTTATCTGTTTTCGTAATATTCAGCAAATTTTTCAGCCATCTCAACCGTCGTTTCATATGAGACCTTGTGCACGGCCTTTTCAGTTGTCGTAAAAGTCGTCTTTTGAGCGTAATCTTCATCCTTGATTCGATCGTAAAAAGCCTTTGTCGGCTTATACGGTACTATCTGATCGGCCGTTCCGTGCCAAAAATGGAACGGGCGTGCGGCAATCTTTTCAGGCGCAAGCGACAAATCAATCGCGCGTAAAGCCTGAAGCTGCGAATCAACGTATTGCTGCGGAACGTTTTTGACCTCCGGCATCGAAGCAATCAGCTTTTTTGCAAATTCGACAGGACACGGGGAGCCCATCAGGCAAACCGCAGAAGAAATCCAATCGTAAGAAGCCATTAATGCGCATGTCGTGATGCCTCCCATTGAAAGGCCGCTGACACCGACAAAATCATCTTTGATCCCGGTCGTTTCTTCATAGTAATCGACAATCTTTGGAAATTCAGCAACAGAATCAGCAATAATCTGCCAGAATTCCAGAAAATGCGTTTTAGCAGGGCCACCAACCATGCGTTCTCCGTGGTATTGAGCATCAGGAATGACCACTCTGAAACCGCGTTTGGCTATTTCATAGCCTTGCGTCAAAACTTTTTCTTTACAGCCTTCCCAACCATGGTAAAAGAACGCGAGCGGCAGCGATTCATCTCGCAAATTGCTGTCATTAAGTTCCAAAACGGGATACTCTCCCGCATGTTTGCATGCAACTTCAATCATCAGAAAACCCCCATCCGAAATATCTATTCTAATTATACACTATTATGGCATATTTCGCCTTTTACCGAAATTGAAATTTAATGATTCATAAACGTTAGTTAAAGTAACAAGGTATGCTTTCTCAAAAATCATCGCATTTGCCGAAAATATGCCTGATTTTCCGCAAGGATACGGGTGCATCTTCTTTTTTATGGTATTCGACGGACTCGATCTGTCCGATTTCATCAATTCCTTCGACATAAACGCAATCACCGAATTCGTATTGATCCTCATCTGCAAGGCACATGATTGCCGAGCCGCTGTCATCAAAACAGACGTTGCAAAAAATCAGCTCGTCCTTGCAGCGCAGCACCTTCTCATAGTTGAACGGGTTGAGAATTTCGCCGGCGACTCCGTAATAATAAAGCAGATAATTCAATTTTTCAGCAAACTTCGGCCAATCGACGGGCAGACCGCGCTTGTCAAAACTGCCCTTGACCTCTTTTTTTCTGCCGAATTTTGTTTCGAGTCTGATCAGATAATTTTGCTCTCCGGCAGGATTTTCGCAAACGTCAGCGGGATTGCCTTCAACCCTTGAAAAAGCATTCACTGAAACATCATCCAGAAAATTAGATACGATGCCAGCAAGCTGCACGTTGCTTCTCACCTTTAAACGATCAAACGTGTTTCTTTGCACGACGATTGCCTCGGATGCGCGATCAATCACGATTCTTTCGCTTGAATCGACGATTTCTTCGTCTGAAAAATTCAGGCACCGGTTGAACAAAAGCTCGATTCTGGCGACTTTGTCGGGATTTCCGTCAAACACCAGCAGATCATCTCGCTTGAACATGGAGCGAATCATATCAGAGATGGACGAGAGTCGTCCGCTTTTTTGCAGTGCCCCGTGCGTTTCGAACTCTTCTCCTGCTTCATTTACGAAAACGAGCTTCCAGTCGTCACGACCTGATTTTTCAAAAAAAGTTTCGTAAACGTCTTTCAAATCTCCCATGACCCCGTCAAAAGCAGGATTCGGAAAAAGATACTCGTCCCCCATGCCGGGCGGATTGTGATTGACGATTTCGATCGTTGCCTTTTCATCATTCAATTCCAAAATCTGCTCAAAAATCGTGCTTCTCTTCTTTCTCGAATAAAGCGTGACTTTCTTGATTTTGCCTTCAAGCGGACGATGCGTTCCAAAATCATTTTCCATTCTGATTCCCCCTAAAAATGCAGTGCTCTGACGCACCTTTTCCTGAATTTCCTGTCACTTTTTCAAAAACGTTTTACTTTCCTGAAGCCAGATCAGATAATAGATTCCTGCTGAGTTGATATTAAATCATACCATATGAAGCAATACCAGCTCACGGCTTAGGCAACCCTTATTCTCAACCTAATTTGACCAACCCATCCACGCCAAGACGAACGTCCAGCACCAAGCAGTGCCTTTCTCCGGGACAACTTTACAGTCAGTTCGGCAGTTGAATTTGTTTCGGAATCTTTCGGAAATGGTCTACCCTAAAATCGCAAAGACCATTTGACTGGGCACAATCCGATGCCCTCTATCCCATCCGCAAAAGCATTCGGGACTACTTTCTTGATGATTTGTAAAGCACCGTTAACATCGGCGTTAATTAATTGACCAGTATTTGCTTTGTACAAGCCACGCTTTAATCGACGTTTAATTGGCGACAAGCCTTTGCGCTGTCGGGCCTTGTTCCCATTCTCTCGAATGGGTTCTTCCTTATCTAAGAAAGATGTTTGACTAGTATAGGATTCGCTATGCTGAATAACTACAATGCCTGCTAAGTTCGCCTTATATTTAATCAAATTGATCATGACTTGATGTGGAATTCCAATGAAGTTTTGATTATTCTGCTTACTCATGCGGGAACGCTGTTTTTGCCCCTTGTTTTTTCCAATGATAATCGTGTTTAGCTCATGGCTTAGCGCAAAATCAACAATACGCTTACTTGCTTCATGAGCAAAACGACTCATCTTTTGGTTTCGGTAAAAGTCAAGACTAGCCAGCTGATGGCTGGAACGATTTTGACCTAGCCGGTCATGCAAGCTGGTCAGTCGAGCTCGCTGTTTGTTGTAGAACTGGTTAATTGACTTAATTGGCTTGCCGTTGACGATTACCGGCGTAATTCCCGGTACGTTGGTTGCCAAAGTAAAAGCGTTATTAACGCCCGGATCAATTCCTAGGTAACGCCCATTGTCCGGCTTGTATTGAGTGATCTGGTTAGTTTTATAGACCACCTCAACGATAAAACGGCGGTTCTGTGGGACAATTCGCACCTCTTGAATCGACGTTGTTTCCGGGTGCGCTAATTTAACCTTAAACTTGTCCATGCAAGGAATCTCAACGTAACCATTCTGCCGTAACTTGACAGTCTGATTGTCAACGATAATAGTGCTCAAACCACCCTTTGTCCGATACTTTGGCAATTTAGGCCGACCCGTGAACTTGCTAGGATTCTTGGCGTAAGCTTTCCGAGCCTTGTTCCATGAATCCATGCTGCGAGCGACCAACTTGAGTTGTTGTTGGACCAAGTGCACGTTATTCATTGAGCTATAAATCATGCTGTCCTTTTGGCGCTTAGATTGCTTTAATGATGCGTCTAACTTGTTATAAGACAACCACGAACCCTTAAACAAAGCCTGCCTAGCCCGATACAAACCTTGATTGTAGACGTTGTTAGCCAGGTGGCTAAAATGGTCTAAAACAGCGTATTTCGGGTGAGTCGGGCGAATCACATGACGTTCTGTCAAGTAGTCATACTGCTGTTCAGTCAGATTTTGATGAATACGCTGATAACGAAGCAGCTTATTCTTTTTCGTTTTTTGTGCCATGCAATTCCACCTCGCTTTCCTCATTATTACTTAGAGCCTCCTTAATCTTCTTGCGTCTGCCAGAATACATACGCATTGAAAAGGAATGAAGCAAGCCGATGACTTCCTCGAAGATTTCCTGTTGATCGGTTTTCTTGTCACATTTGAAATTGACAACATCAACCATCCCGTCTTCGTCTGACCCTAACCCTTTTTTTGAACGTTCATCACCAACGCAAACCATTTTTTGCTGTCTTTATGCCTGAAGACCTCGTTTTTAGGCGATTTCTTCCATGGATAATCAAAACTTGCATCGTCGTTTTGGATGACGAACTTTTCAAAATCATCCCTGTTCATCAAAATCCCCCCACTTAAGCGGATTTTTCCACCGAAATCAGGCTGCCTGTTTTAAATTCTTTCAAAATATGATTTTCAATAATTATATCACACAAATATTACGAATGCACGTTCGATTAACGTTAAAAAAACCGCTCGTTCGAATCAAAACGAGCGGCGTCAATAGGATTATATTTAAAATACTTCGGTTCGAAATATCTTCCCGATTTCCCTGCTAATATTCATATACGGATTATCTTTTATGATATCATTGTTTGACTTCAACAATTTATCCCCGTTATTCTTCGCATCCGCCACTCGATCATAAAGAAAATCATCATAATTATTTCCCTTGAATTTGTTGTAGTTCGTATTAAAATAGTCTTTTCCCGAGAGTTTTCTTTTTAGCTGCTCATTTGTGTACTGCCTGTTGACCTCCTCAAAATGCAGCAGAATCCATACCTCAAAACTAATCGACGAAAAAAGGAGCTTGTATCAAATTTTTTCAGCATAGTTCACGCACTTAGCAACTTCATTATCACTCATCTTGTCACGATCAAATGCCACGTACACCTCATCGCTCTTTCGCTTGTTATTTCTTTCCTGGATGTATGCTCTCTTCAAAATACTGAGGCCGTATTTTCTTAAATTTTATTTTATTCGCATGAAGACACCTTGCAGCAATTCGCGCAAAAAAATTCTCACTGCGCCAAATTGCAGTGAGAATCTGATTTATCATGCTTTCGTTGCTTGTCCTGTTTTCACGTCGTACACGTATCTTTCCGACTCTCCTTCGCCATTCGGGCGATTGTCGGCTTGAACTTCTGAAATTCTTACTTTAAAGTTCTCTTTTGCCGTCATTTCATAAGCAAAATTTCCGCTCATGTTCTGCACCTGCTGTTTGCTTGGAACGTATCTGAACGTCATCGTGCGTTCATTTTTTCCGCCTTCATCGAACGTAATATTGTATTCTTTCATTTTGTTCTTCCCTTCTCAAAAATTCTTTCGTCATATTTTCCCCAACGCGTTACGAAAATCTCCTCAAAAACCTTGTTCCATTTGTTCTTTGATATGATGCGATCGTACTGCCTTTTGGCATATGGCACCAAAACGTTCGTCGTTCCAGACTCCTTTTCGGGTCTGATTATGTAGTTCGTGACCGTATCAACGTTCTGGCCTCGCCTCGTATTGCGCCCCAAAGACTGTTGATAGTTGATGTCTGAAACAGGCAAATCCAGATAAATCGATGCATTGCTCGTTTTTGACTCAAATGCGACTGCTCCGCTCAAATACTGGATGAATACGGGACTTTTTCCGTCGTTTTCTTCAAAATAACTCGACGAATGCCCGTTGATTTCAAAATATTTCATGTTTAATTTGTCAAATTCATCCTTCAATCCCTGCAAAGTCACATCAAAATTATAGAAAATAAGCGGCTGCTCCGTTTTCGGAGAACGGCACAGCTCGATCACTTTTTCAAGCACGTTTTTATCCGCAGTAAGCACTCTCGCATAATCGACGCATTTCGTCGTGTTGTCCGAATACGCTTTTTGCCTGTCCAGTTTTTCGATGTGAGCAAGCTTTTCAAGTCCTTCATCACTCAAACGTACTTTCACGTCCTCAAACTCGTTTTCAGGAATGTGAAAATTCTTCGGAGCATCGGGAGCATAAATAATCTTGCTGATTTTTTCCAAAACACATGCTTTGTCAACGAAACTTTCGAAATGAATTCTAAACTCCTGATCGACAATTTTGCGATTAATATCAGTCATATCGAGTCCTCGCTGAAGATATTTTTCATAATCGACGATTTCGCGTTTGTAAAAGTCGTTTCGGCTGGTATAATCTCCGTTCAGAACCAGATACCCGACGGTATCCAAAATGCTCATGTCGAACGGAGTTGCCGTCAGTCCCAAAATTTTCAGCTCCTTGTCGCTTTCTTCCGCAAGCGTTCTGAAAATGCCTCTGAAATTCTGATTTGCCGTCTTGGTCGTATCCCTCAACTGCATATGCGTTTCGTCAAGGATCAGAAGCGTGTTCTCTTTTTTCAGCTCTTCGATGAATTCTTTCCACAATTCGGGTTTTCTCGTCTTCATGACGTTCAGTCCCGCAAAAGTGCCGATTTCCTGATTGTTTATCTTGACGATTTTCATTTCGAGTCCATAGTACTTTTCACAGCTCTCAATCGCCTCGTTGAACGACTTGTCGAGTCTTTTCGCTTTCGGAGCGATTATCATGATTTGAATTTTTCCGTGTCTTGCCAACCGATTAGCAACCTGCATCGCAATAATCGTCTTGCCGTAGCCAACGGGGAGCTTGAGCAACGTGAACCTGTTGTCCAACACGTGTTCGAATGCTCCGAATGCCACGCCTTCGGTAAGCGGGTCCTCAAAGTATTCTTTTGGCAGCATTTTATCATCGCCTTTTTGATTTTTATGATTTCATTATACAACTTTGTGGCTTTTTTGTCAAGTTTACACAAACCTGTAAAAAAATTAATCTTTATCTTTTGCGTAAATCACCCTGAATCAAGTCGCTGATTATTCTCGGCGATGACGTTCAAACCAACCAACAGTGCCTTCGTTCCTTTTTTGATCGCAGAAAAAAATAACCCGTTCCCTTCATTTTTTCGGGAACGAGTCCTTTTGCACGAAACAAACGGAGAAGCAGGACGAGAAGCAAATTGACGCCCCGCTCTGAATTTGGCATTACGTTCAAAAAAGCGCCCCTACGACAAATTATGTTGCCAGTTCTGACCAGAAAAAAGAGACTGTCGCAATAAAAAAATTTTGTTCTAAGGTTTTGGCATATCCATGCTCGCTGAAAGTCAAACCTCTTTTAATTCTGAAAAAACGTAAACATCCTTTGGTCCTTTTTTCAAAAAAGTCCATGAATATCCGTATGCTTCATCTCGCCGATGAGCAAGGCACTCGCAGATGTCTCTGACGGCCGGAAGCTTCAATTTCTCTTTGGCGTCTTCAACGTTTGCAAACTTTTCCTGAATGCCTTCTTTTGGGTCGAATGCTGATATCGGGACCTTGCTCTTTTCGATCGATCTTGCCCTGAACGATACCCATGCGAGGTTGTCCGCACTGTTGAGTCCTTCTTCAACTGAAAGCGAATCGTCGATGTATGTGACAAACTTAGCCTTATCCGGATAACGATTTTTTATGAACGCTTTTGCAACCAATCGCGTAATCAGTTCAAAATGCAATTTTCCGTCAAGTCCTTTGAGCCTGATGCAATATATTCCGCTTTTCATTTTGGAAACCTTTAACTCTTTCCCGCCTCGAGGAACACCGTTGACCAGTCTTCTGATGCTTCTTATTCGACCGTCATTTGAGATTTCATAAATTCCTTCATATTCTTCAATCGTTCGCCATTCTTGCTTTGACATTTCTGACAATCCTTTCCGCGCGCTTTCATCCAAATCGTGCAAGACGCAACGTTTCAACTGCTCCGCTCAGAGTAATTTTTGCTTTTAATCAATGGCGTTCTTTGTCTTCGGTAAGCCCTAAAAGATAATCCACTGAAACATCGTAAAAATCCGCAAGTTTTACAAGGTAATCGGCCCTTGGCATGCGCGAACCGTTTTCGTATCGGCTTACGAGAGACGCCGTACATCCCAATACGCCTGCGATTTCTTTAATGGTGCAAAGATTTTTAAGCCTTAATTCTTTTAATCGTAATTCGATGATAAACACCAACCCTTCTTTTTTAAGATATTGATTTTGCAAGCGTCGCATTTCCGCAACGTCGTCTTCACAGAGCTCAGTCTTGAGCTGAGCAACAGATTCTTTCTTCAGGATCCTATCGAGGTCTTTTCGGAACAAGCACGAAAACAACGGACCGAAAAGAATCCGATTTGCAATATATATTATATACCAAAAACTAGTTTTTGTCAATATTTGCACTGATTGCTCTTCTTGCTGCACGCCTTAAACCGGATATCAAAGAAAATCACGATTGCAGCAAGGACCATGATTGGTACAAGTCGAGCCTCCATCCAGTACTGCGTTTTTCTCATAAGCATTTGGCAACCATCATCGACCTCTTCGCTTGAGAGGCATTGCAGCACAAAAAAATTCTCACCGCGTCAAAGCGCAGCGAGAATCTGATTAATCGTTATAAATTTCTTGTCTTTTTTATCTCAAAAGCCCTTCATCAGTCTTCCGATCGAATTTTCTCAGAATATGCTTGATCTTATCCAACGGGTACGGTGCTTCTTCTTTGACATGATACTCAATCGATTCGATTCTGGCAATCTCTTCATACCTGTCTTCTCCGACCGGAACAATGACAAAATCGCCCGGCTCAAAAATGTCTTCATCTGCAAGGTACCAGTACTGATTACCGTATTCTCCAAACGTGACGCTGCAAAAAATCAGTTCATTGCGCCGACGTCTGATTTTCCCGTATTTTCTTTCGTCCAACATTTCGCCCATTCCGTAAAATGAAACAAATTCCAACAAACTTTCTATAAACTCGCTCCAATTGATCGGAAGGTCCTTTTTGTCAAACGTTCCGGTGATTCTTCGACATTTTCCGCGTCTTGTCCTGATGTCGATCTGGTAGTCCCTTGATTCAAGCGGATCGACATAAACGTCAGTCGGATTGCCTTCTTTTTTTGAAAAGACGTCAGCATCGAGATTGTCAAGCAGCTGCGACACGCCCCCTGACACGTGATATTTATGACAAACATCGCACTCCTCTGCAATCTGGCGGAAATATTCGATCGTTTCCGACTCGCGATCAACCACGAGCTTTTCGTGATAATCCCAGATCACGTAATCATCTTCTCGATCTTTCATCATGATTTTGGTGTTTCTGTCATATTTTGCCTCGATGCGATCAATCGGATCATAATTTCCGTCAAATAAAAGCAGGTCGTTTCTTCCGAGCTTTTCGCGCATAAACTCAGACAGTGATCTGAAAGTTGATTTCCCGAACATCAGACCGCTTATCTTGACAATCCTGTCTTCCGTATCGACAAGTTCAAGCTGCCAGACTCTGACATGAAATGCAAGTGAAACATCATAATCCTTGAATGAACTCGAAAAAGCCTGCATGATGCTTTCCAACGTTTCTTTATTTGTCGCTATCTTTTCAACAGCCCATGGAATCTCTGCATTTCCGATGGACTTATAGCGTTTCAGCCATATTCCCCCGTCAGAAGAAACGGTCAGAACCTGCATTGCGTCTTGATCGTCTGTTTGACCCGATTCCTTGTTCAAATCTCCCGAAACCAGTTTGAACCGTTTCAGCTTTCCCGTCAGAACAAACGGATTTGTCTGCTTCTCATCAGTTATCGTCGCAAGCCGCGCAAACGCTATGATAAACCACGTTCTGAAACTCAGTTCGGAAAAATCATCTTGTTCCATGGCCGTCCACTTTGAAAAAATGGCGGAACCAAGCAGATGAACGTCTGTTATGTCATCGCTGATTTCGTCAAACCCTTCAGCATCCCACACGTTCTCATCAGGATATTCACACTCCAATCCTTCACCATATTTCATTACCTCAAAACCCAGGGTGAGGCACTCGTCAGCAAACGTTTCCGTTGCTTCGCCAAACGTCGCCTGCGGATTCATGTAAAGATTATAGTATTTGATTGCAAAGGCTTGGATCTCTTTGTTTGTTGCCATTGCGTTTCACCTCGATCGTTTTTTGGGGATAAATGCAGAGCAAAAAGCTCCTGTGACATAGAGATTGATTACATCACAATGAAAATTAGCATTATGCTTATACTTTTTGATAAGCACCTTGTCTTGTCATCTCTTTTATGCAGGACTCTATAGCCGTAATCCTTTAATATCTTTAATACGTGATAAGATCGTGTTGCAGCTGCAGCTGATAACGCCGGGAAGCGTATCAATGACCGTATGCAGGAAGCGTTCCATTTCATCACTTGACGAAGCAACGGCATGTACATGCAGCTTATCTCTTCCTGTGACACGATAAATCTGCGTGACGGTATCATTATTATGTAATATATCCGTCACCTGCGACAAATGGTCTGGTCTTGTCTCGATTTCAAAATAGCATGAAACAGCACCGCTGATCTTTTGAGGGTTTAT
>ERZ773170.1149-NODE-1149-length-21559-cov-9.821568_pt1 | contig 21559 bp, 19 predicted proteins | sample MGYA00581002_ERZ773170 | MGnify/ENA primary metagenome ERZ773170 (study PRJEB29015, sample SAMEA2737811) | human gut metagenome | biome: human gut; feature: human-associated habitat; material: faeces | place: China | collected 2012 ... | reverse complement strand
CAGCCGCCGGAGCGGTGCTTGAGCCGTTAGGCGGGAATTGTGCGGTATTGCCTTATATTATAGGAGTGAAAAACGATGAGCAACACCGCACTGCATACCGATAAAGCCCCCGCCGCCATTGGCCCGTATTCCCAGGGCATCCAGGCAGGCAACACCATTTACGTTTCCGGCCAGATCCCCATTGACCCGGCTACCGGCGAATTTGCCGGGCAGGACATCAAGACCCAGACGCGCCAGAGCCTGACCAATATTTCCAACATTCTGGCCGCTGCAGGCGCCAGCATGGCTGATGTGGTAAAAACCACGGTGCTGCTGAACGATATTGCAGACTTTGCCGCCATGAACGAGGTGTATGCTGAGTTCTTTACCGAGCCGTACCCCGCCCGCGCCGCTTTCCAGGCAGCAGGCATCCCCAAAGGCGCACTGGTAGAGATCGAGTGCGTGGCCGTTAAGGGCTGATAACGAACCCGAAGCGACAAAATGCGCCCCTGCGAAAAAAACTGTGGGGAAATTTACGCTTTTGTATTGACAACAGCGTTTGTGCTGTGGTATAGTATTTGAGGTAAAAAAAGCAGCGTCCGGCAGTGTGCCGTCGTTCACCTTGCGGGCCAAAGGGCTCCGGGTCATACAAAGATCACGCAATGATTGCGTGCCAACTTCGTATTCAGGCGGCTGCTTTTAGGGGCAGCCGCTTTTTCATTTCAATCTTTCAAGACTTGTAACGGAGGTGTATTCCAATCGCGAGCAACAGCAATTCCAAGGAACTGGAAATCAATGAGCAGATCCGTGATAAGGAAGTCCGCCTGATTGGCGCGGACGGCCAGCAGAAGGGCGTTATGAGCCCCCGCGATGCGCTGAAAATGGCGCAGGCGCTGGATCTGGACCTGGTCAAGGTGGCTCCCCAGGCCAAGCCCCCTGTCTGCAAAATTCTTGATTACGGCAAGTACCGTTTTGAGATGCAGAAAAAGGAAAAGGAAGCCAAGAAAAACCAGAAAGTGATCGAGCTGAAGGAGATCCGCCTTTCGCTCAACATTGATACCAACGACTTTAACACCAAGGTCAACCAGGCCGCAAAGTTCTTGCAGCAGGGCCACAAGGTAAAGGTTTCCATCCGGTTCCGCGGCCGCGAAATGGCGCACACCAGTCTGGGTATTGATGTGGAGCAGCGCTTTGCACAGGCGCTGGAAGGCAAGGCTGTGGTTGATAAGCAGCCTAAGCTGGAAGGCCGCAGCATGATGATGTTCCTGTCCCCCAGCCCGACCAAGTAAATACTCTTTCTTACGGAGGAAAAGAAAATGGCTAAAATGAAACTTAAGACCTGCTCCGGTGCCAAAAAGCGCTTTAAGATGACTGCTTCCGGCAAGATCAAGCGCAACGCTTCCAAGCGCCGTCACATCCTGACCAAGAAGACCACCAAGCTCACCCGCGGCCTGCGTATGCCCAAGTACGTTGACAAGACCAACGAGGCTACTGTCCGCAAGATGATGCCCTACGGCGGCTGATTCGGCTGAATCATTTTCTGACTTGACTTAATGTGACTGTGTAAAAGGAGATATTACCATGGCTCGTATTAAAGGCGCAACCATGACGCATAAGCGTCGCACCAAAACTTTGAAGCTGGCTAAGGGCTACTACGGCTCCAAGAGCAAGCATTTCCGTATGGCCAAACAGGCTGTGATGAAGTCTGGCAACTATGCTTTCGTTGGTCGTAAGCAGAAGAAGCGCCAGTTCCGCAACCTGTGGATCACCCGCATCAACAACGCTGTTCGTGCTCAGGGTATGAACTACTCCACCTTCATGAACGGCCTGAAGAAGGCCGGCGTCGAGCTGAACCGCAAGATGCTGTCTGAGATGGCCATCCACGATCCCGCCAGCTTCAACGCTCTGGTCGAGACCGCCAAGAAGGCGCTGTAAGAATCAGCTTTTTCAAAGACGCATGCGCCGCGCGCGCGTGCGTCATTTTGTTTATATGGAGATCATACGGGGGTGCCAGATGGAAACCATCACCAGCCGCGAAAACGCCAAAATCAAATATGCCTGCCGCCTGCGGGAAGAAGAAAAGCTCCGCACGGCGGATGGCCTGTTTTTTGCTGAGGGCCCCAAGCTCTGTCTGGAGCTGGCCCGCGGCTGTACCCTGCAAACCCTGTATGCCACCGAGAAGGCCCTGGCCCATACCCCAGAACTGGAAGCCTTTGCGGGCAAAACTGTGCTGGTAACAGAGCCGGTGGCACAAAAGCTTTCCGGAACCAAAACCAGCCAGGATGTGTTCGGCGTGTTTGAACACCCCGGCTGGCAGGCGGCAGATATTTTAGCAAAGGGACGCCGTATTCTGGCACTGGAAGCGGTGCAGGACCCCGGCAATGTGGGCACCCTGCTGCGCAGCGCGGCGGCCTTTGGCTTTGACGGTGTGCTGCTCTCCAAGGGGTGCGCGGCACCCTTTGCCCCCAAAACACTGCGGGCATCCATGGGGGCAGCCGGGCGGCTGCCGGTGGCCCCGGTGCAGGATCTGCCGCAGGCATTGCAGCAGCTGCGCGCACGCGGCGTGGTCTGCCTGGCTGCGGCGCTCTACCATTCCCGCCCGCTGGACGAAGCCCCGCAGGGCTACCCGGACGGCCTGTGCGCCGTGATCGGCAGTGAGGGACAGGGCTTGACGGACGCTGCCGTGCAGGCCTGCGATATGGCGGTGCGCATCCCGATGACGGACCTGGTGGAAAGCCTGAACGCCGGGGTTGCAGGCAGCGTCTTGCTTTGGCACTTCAGAGGTGTATAATAAGGTATGGACAGCACACTGTATTGGCTGTGGCTGGCTGAAGCGCTTGGGTCCGGCTGCCGCCTGGCGGGCAGACTTCTGGAAGAATACCCGGACCCGGCCGAACTGTATGGCCAGGTAAAAGCGGGCTGGAACCCGCCGGAATACCTGAGCGCAAGAGCCCGCGAATTTATGCAGGCGGTGGCTCCGGCCCAAATGGCGGGGCTGAAAAAGCGCTGCGATGATTTGAATATTTTTATCCTGACACCGGACAGCGCCGATTACCCCCAGCGGCTGCGGGACCTGCCCGACCTGCCGTTGGTGCTGTACGGCACCGGAAACCCTGCCTGCCTGAACGGGCGGCGGTATGTGGGCATGGTGGGCACCCGCCGCCCCACAAAGTATGGGCTTTCCGCCTGCCGGGATCTTTCGCTGACAATGGCGGAGCGGGGTGTGGTGATCGTAAGCGGGCTGGCCGAAGGGCTGGACGGCGCAGGCCACCGCGCGGCGGTGGAAGCCGGGCAGCAGACCGTTGCTTTTTTGGGGACGGCCATCAACAAGACCTTCCCAGCGGTGAACGTGACCCTGCGCGCGGAGCTGGAAGCTCTGGGAGGTGCCGTGCTGAGCGAATACCCGCCGGATTATACGGGCAAAATGACAGGGACCTTTTTGGCCCGCAACCGGCTGATTGCCGGTTTGAGCGAGGCCCTCTGCGTGGCGGAAGCCCGCACCCGCAGCGGAACGCTGAACACGGTGAGCCATGCCGAAGAGTACGGCAGGCCGGTGTTTGCGGTACCCGGCAGCATTTACAGCCCCACCAGCGAGGGCACCAATGAGCTGCTGCGTACCGGCCGCGCCCGCGCCCTGTGCACGGCGGATGATGTGCTGGATGCCCTGCACATTGCACCCGGCGGCACCGAGCTGGTGCAGGAAGGGGTTATACTGGATGAGCTGACCCCCAACGCCCGCACCGTGCTGGCAGAACTGGGCCCTAAAGCGCAGACGGCAGATGACTTGGCTGCCGCAACGGGGCTTGCCGTGCAGGCTGTTCTGGCGGCGCTCATGGAGCTGGAATTTGCCGGCGCCGCCGTGGATAACGGCGGGGGCCGGTATACCGCGGCATAAGGGCAAGCGGCCCCAGCCGCAGCGGGCGGATATGGCCCGCATGTATGGTGACATTACGGAAAGTATCCGATTAAGATAGAATTTATACGCCAATTTGGGAGAAACAGATATGGCAAAGCAAACTGAACTGGAGCTGACTGCCCAGCAGGCAGCGCAGCCGGAAGAAACCCCGGCAAAAAAAACTGCCGCAAAAAAGACTGCAGCGAAAAAACCGGCAGCAAAAAAAGCAACCACGAAAAAGACAACGACCAAAACCAAGGCAGCTAAGGCAGAGGACGGCGAAACCGCAGCCGAAAAACCTGCCGCAAAGCGCACCACCAAAAAGACCGAAGCAAAGCCCGGCACCAAGCTGGTGATCGTGGAATCCCCGGCCAAGGCAAAGACCATTGGCAAATACCTGGGCCGCGGCTATACTGTAACGGCCAGCATGGGCCATATCCGGGACCTGCCCGCCAGCACGCTGGGCATTGATGTGGAACATGGCTATACCCCCAAGTATATTACCATCAAAGGCAAGAACGCGCTGGTCAAGGACCTGAAAGCCGAAGCGAAAAAAGCACAGACCGTCTATCTGGCAACCGACCCGGACCGCGAAGGCGAGGCGATCAGCTGGCATCTGGCCAATGTGCTGGGGCTGGACCCCACCGCCCCCAACCGCGTGACCTTTGACGAGATCACTAAAAAGGGCGTGCAGGAGGGTATGGCCCACCCGCGCACCATTGATATGGATCTGTTCAACGCCCAGCAGGCCCGGCGCGCGCTGGATCGCCTGGTGGGTTATAAGCTCAGCCCGTTTTTGTGGCATAAGGTGCGCCGCGGGCTTTCGGCTGGCCGCGTGCAGAGCGTGGCGGTGCGCATTATCCGCGACCGCGAGATCGAAATTGAAAACTTTAAGCCCGAAGAATACTGGAACATTGACGCCAACCTGAAGCCCCGCCAGAGCGGTTGTGCGTTCAACGCACGGCTGACAGCCCAGGCGGACGGCACCAAGCTGGTGGTGAAAAATAAAAAACAGGCGGATGCCATTCTGGCCGCGTTGGACGGCAAACCCTACACCGTGACCCGTGTGGATAAGGGCCAGCGCCGCCGCCAGCCGCAGCCACCGTTCATCACCTCCACCCTGCAGCAGGATGCCAGCCGCGCACTGGGGTTTTCGGCCACCCGCACCATGCGTGCCGCCCAGCGCCTGTATGAAGGTATGGAGGTGCACGGCTATGGCCAGATCGGTCTGATCACCTATATGCGTACCGACAGTCTGCGCATTGCGGACGAAGCCGCCGCAGCCGCTAAGACCTTTATCGGCAAGACCTGGGGCGAAAATTACGTCTGCAACAAAAAGCGCGTCTGGAAATCCCGCTCCGCCACAGCAGCGCAGGATGCCCACGAAGCCATCCGCCCCTCAATGCCGGAACTGACGCCGGACCAGGTGGAGGGCAGCATCTCCGGCGATGAAGCCAAGCTGTACCGCCTGATCTGGAGCCGCTTTATGGCATCCCAGATGGCAGACTGCCTGATGGATACCGTTTCGGCCAACATCACGGCGGGGGATTATATCTTCCGCGCATCGGGTTTCCATGTAACGTTTGACGGCTTTACCGCTTTGTATGAGGAAGCCACCGACGATAAGCAGAAGAAAGAAACCGCCCTGCCCCCGCTGGAAGTGAGCCAGGACCTGAAACTGAACAAGCTTTCGGCGGAGCAGAAATTCACCCAGCCGCCGCCGTACTATACTGAAGCAACGCTGATCCATGCGCTGGAAGAAAACGGTATTGGCCGCCCTTCCACCTATGCGCCGATCATTACCACCATTGTGGACCGCGGCTATGTGGAAAAGGAGCAGAAAAAGCTCAAAACCACCCCGCTGGGCCGCGCGGTGAACCAGGTCATGCTGGAACAGTTCCCCGATATCGTGGACCCGACATTCAGTGCCGATATGGAGAAAAAGCTGGACGTTGTGGAAGCCGGTAAGGCGGACTGGGTCAAAACAGTGGACGATTTCTACCAGGGCTTTGAAAAAAGCCTGGAAGCCGCCGAAAAGAACATGGAGGGCAAAAAGATCAAAGTGGAGGATATCCCCACCGACGAGATCTGCGAAAAATGCGGCCGCCCCATGGTGATCAAAAGCGGGCGGTACGGCAAGTTTGTGGCGTGTTCCGGCTTTCCGGAGTGCCGCAACGCCCACCCCATTGTAAAGGATACCGGCGGCCTGTGCCCGCTGTGCGGCGGCCATATGCTGCTGCGCAAAAGCGCCAAGGGCCGCGTGTATTACGGCTGCAGCAACTACCCCACCTGCAACTTTATGACATGGGATGAACCCGTGCCGGAAACCTGCCCCCACTGCGGCAAAACGCTGTTCAAGCGCCGCGGCCAGCTGTACTGCGCCAAAGAGGGCTGCGGGTTTGTGAAGAATATCGAAAAGACAAACGCGGAGAAATAACGCATGCAAATTAAAATCATCGGTGCCGGGCTGGCCGGGTGTGAAGCCGCCCTTTGGCTGGCGGACCACGGCGTGCAGGTGGACCTGTACGAGCAAAAGCCGGTCAAGTTTTCGCCAGCACACAAAAGTGCAGGCTTTGCGGAGCTGATCTGCTCCAACTCCCTCAAGGCGGAACGGCCGGATTCGGCTTCCGGCCTGCTGAAAATTGAAATGCGCATGATGGGGTCCCACCTGCTGGATGCTGCCGAGACCGCCCGCGTGGCAGCTGGCGGTGCACTGGCGGTGGACCGTGATGTGTTTTCCACCGCCGTGACGGAAATGGTGGAAAAGAACCCCAATATTACCGTTCACCGCGAGGAAGTGACCGCGCTGGACGAAAGCGTTCCGGTGCTGGTGGCTTCCGGCCCGCTGACCGAGGGGGTGCTGGCGGAGCAGATTGCCGCGCTGACCGGCAGCCACCGGCTGAGCTTTTTTGACGCGGTGGCCCCCATTGTGAGCGCCGAAAGCCTGGATATGGAAAAGATCTTTGCGGCGTCCCGCTACGGGCGCGGTGAAGCCGATTACCTGAACTGCCCATTCAACAAATTGGAATATGAAACGTTTTATAACGAATTGTTGAACGCGGAGCGTGCCCCTCTGCATGACTTTGATGGGGAGCTGACGGTGTACGAAGGCTGTATGCCTATTGAGGTGATGGCGGGCCGCGGGGCGGATACCATGCGCTATGGCCCGCTGCGCCCGGTGGGCCTGCGGGACCCGCGCACCGGCCACCGCCCCTGGGCCAACGTACAGCTGCGCGCCGAAAACACCGCCCGCACGCTGTACAATATCGTTGGTTTCCAGACCAATTTGAAATGGGGCGAGCAGAAGCGCGTTTTTTCGATGATTCCCGGCCTGGAACATGCAGAGTTCATCCGCTATGGCGTGATGCACCGCAATACCTTTTTGGAAAGCCCGGCGGTGCTGACCAAGGGGCTCTACCTGAAAGAGCACCCCAACGTGTTTTTTGCTGGGCAGATCACCGGGTTTGAGGGCTATATGGAAAGCGCGGCTTCCGGCCTGCTGGCAGCGCGCAATTTGTACGCCCGTTTGCAGGGCAGAGAGCTGCCGCCCCCGCCGACCACAACGATGTGTGGTGCACTGATCGATTATATCACCACCCCCAACAAGGACTTCCAGCCCATGGGTGCCAACATGGGCATTCTGCCGCGCACCGAGGAGATTGACACCATCCGGGATAAGCGCGAACGGTATATGGCACTTTCTGATGCTGCACAGGCCGCCATGCGGGCATGGGCAGCCGAAGCGGAACACTGAGGTGGATTATGAAAATTTTACTGGACGCAATGGGCGGCGATAACGCCCCGAAATCGACCGTACAGGGCGCAGCCGATGCGGTAAAAGAGTTTGGTGATGGCATGACCCTGGCCCTGCTGGGTGATGAAGCCAAGATCAAGGCCGCTGCCCAGGAGCTTGGCGTGGACCTGACCCCCTTTGAGCTGATTCACTGCACCGAGGATGTGGATATGCACGATGACCCGGTCAAGGCCGTGCGCCACAAAACGGATTCCAGCCTGGTCAAAGGCCTGACGATGCTGAAAAGCGGCGAGGCGGATGCCTTTGTTTCCGCCGGTTCCACCGGCGCGCTGCATGTGGGCACCAGTTTGATCGTGCGCACCGTCAAGGGGGTCAAGCGCCCGGCGCTGGCCACCTGCATGCCGGGCAAAAAGCAGCCGTTTTTGCTGCTGGACTGCGGCGCAAACGCCGAATGCCGTGCAGAGATGCTGAATGCCTTTGGCACCATGGGCAGCGTGTACATGAATAAGGTCATGGGCCGCAAGAACCCCGCCGTCGCGCTGGTGAACAACGGCGCCGAGGACACCAAGGGCACCCCGATGTACCGCGAAGCCCACGGCCTGCTGAAAGCAAACCCGGCCATCCGCTTTGTGGGCAACATTGAGCCGCGTGATATTATGGCTGGTGAGGTGGACGTTATCGTCTGCGACGGCTTTGTGGGCAATGTGGTGCTGAAGCTGACCGAGGGTGTGGCAGGTACTTTGCTGGGCATGCTGAAAGACATCTTTATGCAGAGCATTGTGACCAAGCTGTGCTACCTTGGCGTAAAAGGCGGGCTGCGCAATCTGAAGCACATGATGGACTCTGAGGAGATCGGCGGCGCACCGCTGCTGGGCGCGGCAAAGCCGGTCATCAAGGCACACGGTTCCAGCAAGGCCAAGGGCATCAAGAACGCCATCCGCCAGGCAAAGCTGTGTGTTGCCAATGACCTGTGCGGCACCATGCAGAGCGCCTTGGCCGAAGTAGCCGCCAAGGCCGCAGCAGAAAAGACAGACGCGGAATAAAACGGCATATCGTGCGAAAATTGAAATGTTATGCCCGCCCATTGGAAATGGCCGGTACCAAAATATAGGCAGCGGGCGCACAATGTGCGCCCCTACGGGATAGCCGCAAAACCAAAGCCCATTGCAGGGGCAGGCATTGCCCGCCCGGCCTGCAAAATATCCCGATATACAATCGCAAAACAGAGAGAACGAAAGGTAAGGCAATCTTATGACCACGCGTACCCCTGAGGAATTGGAAGAAAAGCTGCATTACCATTTTAAGAATAAAGAACTGCTCATCACGGCGCTGACCCACAGCTCTTACGCCAACGAGAGCAAAACCCCTACGCTGTATAACGAGCGGCTGGAATTTTTGGGTGACAGTGTGCTGTCCGTTGTGGTGGCAAACTATCTGTTCCACCATTCCACCCGCCCGGAGGGCGAACTGTCCCGCATGCGCGCTTCGCTGGTCAGCGAGGACGCGCTGTTCCAGTTTGCGCAGGAGATCGACCTGGGCTCTTACCTGCGGCTGGGCCGCGGCGAGGAGCTGGGCGGCGGGCGCTGCCGCCCCAGCGTGGTTTCGGATGCGTTTGAAGCCACCATTGCCGCTTTGTTCCTGGACGGCGGCATTGAGACCGCCCGCAACTTTATCCTGCCGTTCATCACGGAGGGCAAAACCGCCGAGGATGACCACAAGACCGCCCTGCAGGAAGTGGTGCAGAAACACCCGGACGACCGCCTGACCTACACCGTGACAGGGGAATCCGGCCCGGCGCATGATAAGCGGTTCCAGGTTACTGTGGCGCTGAACGGCAAGGCGCTGGCTGTGGGCGAAGGCCGCAGCAAAAAGGCTGCGGAACAGCAGGCTGCCAAAGCGGCGCTGACCAAGCTGGAACAGCAGGCATAAAAAGGGGCATCTATGCGCTTAAAAGAACTTGAGATACAGGGCTTCAAGTCCTTCCCGGATAAAACGCGGATCACCATTGGCGAAGGCATTACCGGTGTTGTGGGGCCGAACGGCTCCGGCAAAAGCAACATTTCGGATTCCATCCGGTGGGTTCTGGGCGAAACCAGCTCCAAACAGCTGCGCGGTGCGGGCAAGATGGAGGACGTTATTTTTGGCGGCACCCAGACCCGCGGCGCAATGGGCTATGCGGCGGTATCGCTGACCATTGATAACTCCGATCATGGGCTGGAAATGGACGCGGACGAAGTAACCATTGGCCGCCGCTATTACCGCAGCGGGGAGAGCGAGTATACCATCAACGGCCAGAGCGTGCGCTTAAAAGATGTGTACGAGCTGCTGCTGGATACCGGCCTTGGGCGCGATGGCTACGCCATTGTGGGTCAGGGGCGCATTGCGGAGATCGTTGGTGCAAAATCCACCGAGCGGCGCGAGATTTTTGAGGAAGCATCTGGCATTGCCAAATACCGCTACCGCAAAAATGAAGCCGAACGCCGCCTGGCCGCGGCGGAGGGCAATCTGGAACGCCTGCGGGATATTCTGGGGGAGCTGGAAAAGCGGGTTGGACCCCTGAAACGCGACAGCGAAAAGGCGGAGCAGTTCCTGGCATATTCCGAGACCCGCAAGGGGCTGGAAATTACCCTGTGGGTGGATTCAATCCGCCGCGCACAGGATACGGTGCGGGACCAGCAGCGCAAGTATGAGGCGGCGGAAAGCGACTATGCACGCATTTCCCGCCAGCTGGATGAATTTGACACCCGCACCGAAGCCCTGCGCGCCGAAGCCCAGCAGCTGATGCTGCAGGTGGAGGAAGCGAACGCTGAGATCCGCACCATTACCGAGCAGAACGCCGGGAGCGAAAGCCAGCTGGCAGTTTTGCAGAACGAAACCGAACACGCGAACGAGCAGATCCGCAGCGCCAGCGATGAGCTGACCCGCGCCGGGGAAGGCGCAAAGGGGATTGCGCAGGAAGCGGACGAGCACAAAGCGGAAATCACCCAGCTGCAAACCGTGCTGCAAAATCTGGATGCCGAGGCGGACAAGCTGCGCCAGCAGCTGAACACGCTGGAACAGCAGGCGCTGCAAAGCGGTGAGCGGCGGGAGATCGTGAGCGCCGCCATGGCCCGCATGCAGCAGAATGCCACTGCCCTGCAGGTGCGGGGTGCGGGGCTGCAATCTGCCGTGGAAGCGGCCCGCGCCCAGCTGAACGGCCTGAAAAACCAGGAAGCCGCCGCGGGTGATGTGGCACAAAAACTGACCGAGGAACGGGACGCTGCTGCCGAGCACCTGAAAGAGTGCGAGGAAGCCGTGACCCGCAACGATAACATCCGCTCCGGCTTAAAGCTCAAGCTGGAAAGCCGTCGCCGCCAGCAGGCGGAAGCCGCTGAAGCTTTGCAGAAGGCCGCAGCGGATAAAAACAACACTGCCCAGCGCATCCGCATTCTGGAGGATCTGGAGCGCAACATGGACGGCTATCAGCAGAGCGTAAAAGCCGTCATGCGCGCCGCGGGCGGTGGGCGGCTGCGGGGCATCATCGGCCCGGTGGCCGGTATCCTGAGCGTGCGCAAGGGGTACGAAATCGCGATTGAAACGGCGCTTGGCTTTGCGCTGCAGAACATTGTGGTGCAGGACCAAGGCTGCGCCCGCGCGGCGATTACCTTTTTGAAGGAAGAACGCGCCGGACGCGCAACCTTCCTGCCGCTGGATACCGTGCAGGGCAGCCGATTCAATGGCCGCCTGACCGGCACGGCGGAGGTGGCCGCCGACCTGGTGGAGACCGCCCCCCAGTACCAGCATATTATTGATAACCTGCTGGGCCGCATTATTGTGGTGGAGGATCTGGGCGAAGCGTCGGTGGTGGCCAAAAATCTTGGCTACCGCAACCGCATTGTCACAATGGACGGCCAGGTCATCAACGCAGGCGGTTCCTTTACCGGCGGTTCCACCGCGCGCAGCGTGGGTGTGTTCAGCCGCAAGCAGGAACTGGACGAACTGCGTGCTAAGGTGCTGAAACTGGACGAGCGCCGCGCAGCAGCCGAAAAGGAAGCCGCCGCCCGCAAAGCGGAGGTGGATAACCTGACCGCCCAGCTGGCCGGTGCCGAGAGCGAGGGCATGACCGCCGCTGCGGCCCGCCTGAAAGCCGAGATGGAGCTGGATCAGCTGAACACCGCGCTGGAAGAGGGCAAGAATGCTGCCGCCCACCGCGGGCAGGAGATCGCCGCGCTGGAACAGCAGCTGCGGGAGAACACTGCGGCCGCCGCCCAGGCAGAAAACGCCCGCAAACAGGCGGAAGCCGAGATTGAAACGCACCGCAAAGAGCTGGAAAGCCTGGGCGCTTCCACCAGCGATGTGACCCGACAGCGGGAGGAAGCATCGCAGAAACTTTCGGATAACCGAATGCAGAAGCTGCGCACCGAGAAGGACCTGAGCCTGCACGAAGCAGCGCTGGAAAACCTGAAAGGCCGCAGCGGCGAAGCCGAAGCCCGCGTGCGGGAACTGCAGGCCAATGTGGCCGCCGCCAAAGAGCGCATTGCCGCCAATGAGCTGCGCGCCAATGAAATCAAGCGAGCCAGCGAAGAAAACAAACAGAAGATCACCGCGGCGGAGGAAACCATCCGCAAGGCGAATGCCGAGCGCATGGAAAAGGAAGCCGCTGTGACCCGCCTGACCCAGGAAAACCGCACCCTGACCGATGAGCGCGAACGGATGAGCGGCGAGATGGCCCGCCTGGCCGAGCGCAAGACCGCGGCGGAAACCGAGCTGAACACCACTGCATCCAAGCTGTGGGAGGAATACCAGCTGACCGAAGCCGAGGCGGAAAAGCTCTGTGTACCCTTTGCCAATGTGGCAGACCTGCGCCGCCAGGTGGCCGAAGTGCGCGGCAAGATCCGCGCGCTGGGCAACGTGAATGTGGGCGCGATCGAAGAGTACAAGGAAGTTAAAGAACGGTACGACTTCATGAAAGCACAGGTCACCGATGTGGAGAAATCCCGCGCGGAGCTGAACCGAATGATTGCCGAGCTGTGCAGCGAAATGCAGGAGATGTTCACCGCCAGCTTTAAGGAGATCAACCGCAACTTCGGTGCGATCTTCCGCGAGCTGTTCGGCGGCGGTTCGGCGAGGCTCTATCTTTCGGATGAGAACGATGTGCTGAACTCCGGCATTGAAATTCAGGTTTCGCCCCCCGGCAAGGTCATCAAAAACCTGTCGGCTCTGTCCGGCGGCGAACAGGCGCTGGTGGCCATCAGCATTTATTTTGCCATTCTGGCCGTTAACCCGTCGCCGTTCTGCATCCTGGACGAAATTGAAGCTGCACTGGACGATGTGAACGTTACGCGCTATGCGCAGTATCTGCGCCGCATGACCGAACGCACCCAGTTCATCGTTATCACCCACCGCCGCGGCACCATGGAAGCAGCTGATGTGCTGTACGGCGTGACCATGCAGGAGGATGGTGTTTCCAAGATCCTGCGCCTTGACCTTGAAAACGTTTCCGCTGATCTGATCAGTTAATTCAAAGGAGGAACCGACATGGGATTCTTCGATATTTTTAAGAAAAAGAAGAAAATGAGCGATGGCCTGGAAAAAACCAGAACGGACTTTTTCCAGAACATCGTCAACACCTTGACCAGCTCTGTTATTGATGATGACCTGTATAATGATTTGGAAGAGCAGCTGATTCTGGCCGATGTCGGCCCCAGCTGCGCGGTGCGTTTGGTGGACGAGCTGCGCGATGAGGTAGAGATCAACGGCCTGCATACCGGCCAGGAAGCGCTGGATGCCCTGCGCGATATCATCCGCCGCGAGGTAAGCCCCAAAACTGACCTGGACCTGAGCGGCAAACCGGCGGTTATTCTGGTTGTGGGCGTGAACGGCGTGGGCAAAACCACCACCATTGCCAAGCTGGCTTATCTGTACAAGGATCTGGGCAAGCGGGTCATGCTGGCGGCAGGCGATACCTTCCGCGCAGCGGCCAGCGAACAGCTGGAAACCTGGGCCGACCGTGCCGGGGTGCCGCTGGTCAAGGCAGGCGAGGGCGCTGACCCCGCAGCCGTGATTTTTGATGCGGTCAAATCCGCCACGGCCCGCGGCTATGATATGGTCATTGCCGATACCGCAGGCCGCCTGCACAACAAAAAGGGCCTGATGGACGAACTGGCAAAGATCAGCCGCAGCGTGAAAAAGGCCAGCCCGGATGCCAGCCTGGAAGTGCTGCTGGTGCTGGATGCCATTACCGGCCAGAACGCCATCAGCCAGGCGCAGGAGTTCTGCCGCGCCGCCGGTGCCACCGGCGTTGTGCTGACCAAGCTGGACGGCACCCCCAAGGGTGGCTGCATCATCGGTGTGCACGAAAAGCTGGGCCTGCCCATCCGTTTTGTGGGCGTGGGGGAAAAGATCGACGACCTGATCTTCTTTTCCGCCACCGATTTTGCCGAAGCCCTGCTGCCGGAGGTTCCGCAGCATAAAAAAGAGGAAACGGAGCAGGCAGGGGAGGAACAGGCATGATCGTTTGTGCAGCCACCAACAATGCGGGCAAGCTGAAAGAGCTGCGCCGCATCCTGACCCGCTGCGGCCACGAGGTAAAAAGCCTGCGGGAACTGGGTGTAACCCTGGACCCGGAGGAGACCGGAACCACCTTTGCGGAAAACGCAAAGATTAAGGCCGAAGCCTTTTGCAAGGCAACCGGCCTGCCCACCGTGGCGGATGATTCCGGCCTGTGCGTGGATGCCCTGAACGGGGCACCCGGCGTGTACAGCGCACGCTATGCGGGTGAGCACGGCAACGATGCCGCCAACAACGAAAAGCTGATGGCAGAGATGCAGAATGTGCCGGTGGGACAGCGCGCCGCCAAGTTCGTTTCGGCGGTCTGCCTGATCCTGCCGGATGGGCGGGAGCTGGTTGTGACCGGCGAATGCCCCGGCAGTGTGGCCCTGACCCCGGCGGGCGATAACGGTTTTGGGTATGACCCGCTGTTTGTCCCCGATGCCGTCGGCCTGCCCGGCGGCGGCACGGTACCCAACACGGCACACCGCACCTATGCCGAGCTGGCCGATGCCGAAAAAGACGCCATCAGCCACCGCGGCCGCGCCATGGAAAAGCTGGAAGCCGGGCTCGCCACATTTTTGGGCGAATGAGCCGCAGAGAAAAACTGAATAGAATGATTTGATTTTGACTGAACAATAAGGAGCGAACAATGTCTTTGACAAGCAAACAGCGCGCCGCACTGCGCGGCATGGCCAACACCATGGAGCCGGTTTTCCAGATCGGCAAGGGCGAAATTGATGAAACGCTGATCAAGGGCGTGGATGACTGCATCAAAGCCCGCGAGCTGATCAAGCTGAAGGTGCTGGAAAACAGCGAGTATGATGCCCGCGAGGCTGCCGACATCCTGTGCGAAGCCATCCATGCAGAGTGCGTGCAGGTGATTGGCCGCAAGTTTGTGCTGTTCCGCAAAAAGCCGAAGGAATCTGCTTATGCGGAACTGCTGAAAAAGTAAGATGAAAGCACTGCTATTTGGTGGCACATTTGACCCGCCCCACGCCGGGCATATGAACAACCTGCGGGCCGCCATGCAGGCGGTGCAGCCGGATGTGGTGCTGGTTATGCCGGCGGGCATCCCACCCCACAAGCACGCCAGCGCAACGCCGGGCGAACTGCGCCTTGCCATGTGCGAATGCTTTAAGGCGCTTGGCCCCCAGGTGCAGGTGAGCCAGTGGGAAGTGGACCGCGCGGGCCGCAGCTATACCTATAATACCGTCAGCATGCTGCAGGAAAAGTATCCCGGCGCTCAGCTGTATATGACAATTGGCAGCGATATGCTGGAAACATTTGATGAATGGTACCGCTGGCGGGAAATTTTGGCTATGGTCACCCTGGTGGTGCAAAGCCGGGAACCCGGCGATGGCGACGCTCTGCGTGCAGCAGCCCAAAAGCTGGAAGAAGCAGGCGGGAAGATCATGTTTGCGGATGCCCCGGTGCTGGAGTGTGCCTCCAGCGATATCCGCGCAGGAAAGTATCCCCCTGCCCGGCTGAAGGAGCTGCTGCCCCCGCCGGTGGCGGATGTGATACACCGGAACGGGCTGTACGGCAAGCTGATTTGAAGCCATAGATAGGGTACAATAAAATAGGGAAAGGATGCGGATCTTGATGACAGTGGACGAAGCAAAAGCGCTGGTAAAAAGCCGTTTGAGCGAAAAGCGTTACAAGCACACCATAAATGTAAAAAAAATGGCAGTCAAGCTGGCAAAACGCTATGGCGCGGATGAGGAAAAGGCCGCATTAGCGGCACTTTTGCACGACAGCGCGAAAGAACTGCCCAAGGCAGAGATGTTGCAGATTTTTGCTGACAATGCTATAATAGCTAAAAATGCCGCCAAGCGCCCTGCGCCGGTGTGGCATGGGTACGCAGCCTCGGTTTTGTGCCAGACACAGTGGGGTGTGACGGACCCGGAAATTTTATCTGCCATTGAGTGCCATACCACCGGCAAACAGAACATGAGCCTGTTGGACAAGATTATTTACATGGCGGATATGACCAGTGCCGAACGGGATTACCCCGGTGTGGAGGCGCTGCGTGCCGAGGAAATGCAGAACCTGGACCTGGCGCTGTGCCATGCACTGGAACAAAGCATTGCCTTTGTGCGCGAAAAAGGCAACCCACTGGACCCCGATACCGTTGCCGCACTGGATGATGCCCGCGCGGCCTGCACCCGATAAAGGGGCAGGCACTGCCTTTTGCGGGTGTGCCGTAACCGAATAAGATGAAAGACCAGTTCCCATCGTTTGAATAAAAGGGAGGAACGTTATGAGCGAGATCCGCAGGGTAAACACCGGCGATGCGCCGCGCAATGTCTACCATGCTGGTGACGCGCCGCGCACGGTGAACACCGGGCGTACTGTGAAAACAGGCAGTGCGTTGAATCAGGATGAGTACGAAGCTGCCCGCCGTCGTGCACAGCAGCTTGCCGCCAATAACACCCGCCGCACCCGCAGCTTTAACCGTGTGCAGCAAACCGATGTTGACCGCTACCGCGCCGCCCAGCAGAAAGAGCAGGAAGCCCGCGCCGCTGCTGCCCAGCAGCAGGCCCAGGAAGCCCACGCTGCCCGCGAAGCTGCCGCGCGCCAGCAGACCCAGGCCGCTGCCCAGAGCGAGCAGCCCCTGACCCGCGCCCAGCGCCAGGCGTTGGAGCTGCAGCGCCGCGCCCGCAGCCAGAGCGCACAGGGGGCCACCCGCACCCAGGTGCGCCGGCTGGATCTGAACGAAACCAAAGGCAGCCGCGCACATTATGATATGAACGCGGATGCAGAGTATCAGGCGCGTGTGGCCCGCCGCGCTGCCCAAACGGCAGCCCAGCCCGCTGCACCCCAGGCCGCGCCGCAGCAGGAGGACACCGTTATGCAGGCTTCACGCAGCGCCGGGAAACCGGCAGCCGGAAGCGGAAAATCCGCCGCAGGCAAGAGCGGCAGCAAATCTGCCGCAGGCGGCGGTGGCAAACCGCCCAAGGGCGGCAGCCGCAAAGGCAAAGGCGGCGCAGGCCCCTATGGCCCGAATGGCAAGAAAAAGAAAAAAGGCGGCTGGTGGAAGGTGTTACTGGGCACCCTGCTGGCCATCGCTGTGATCTTTTTTGGCACGGTCGTCTTTATCATGCACGCCATTGCACCGTCGGCGGGGTCCATCAGCCTGAACCAGCTGATCAACACCCCCAAAGAGTATGCGGGCAAAGAGTTCAACCTGCTGGTGGTGGGCATTGACCGCTCCACCGAGACCGGGCAGGAAACCGATTCGCAGGTAGATGACGGCATGACCGACATGATTTTGTACCTGCACTTCAACAATGAGACCGGCCAGGTCAAGATGCTGCAGATCCCGCGCAACATCTTTGTTACCACGGATGCCAGCTTCTCCGGCAATTATCAGATCAACGCCATTGCCAAAACGCAGGGCTCCAACGGCGGCAACAACATCAGCGCGCTGGCCGATGAGATCTATAACATTTTTGGCCTGCATGTGGACGGCTACCTGTCCGTCCGGCTGGAAGCGCTGACCCAGATCATTGATACCTTCGGCGGCATCAAAGTGTATGTGCCGCAGGAGATGGATTACGGCGGAAGCCACCTGAGCCAGGGTTACCAGACCATGGACGGCGCGGCGGCAGAGTTCTTCCTGCGTACCCGCCACATTTATGCAGACTCTGACCTGGGCCGCCTGCGCATGCAACGGTACTTCTATGCAGCGCTGTTCGCCCGTATGCGCAGCATGACGGTGTGGGATATCGCCAAGCTGCTGCCGGTCATTACCAGCCAGATGGAAACTGACCTGAGTTCAACCGAGCTGGTCAGCGTGGCGGTCAGTATGCTGAAAATTTCCAGCTCCAACATCATGTTCTGCCAGATCCCCGTGTATATGGGTCAGGCCATCAGCTATAACGGCAACAGTACCGTTGTGGTGGCAAGGCAGGAAACGGCAGACCTGCTGAACGAGTATTTCCGCGAGAATACCGGCCCGGTGGATGCCAGCCAGCTGAACATTGCAGGGGATGACGGCCTGTTTGATTTGAGCGGCCTGACGGCATCTGACCCCAGCGTGCAGTTTATGGGAACCCTGAACGAGGAAATTTCCAACGCACAGCAGACAAACAACATTGACGGCTCTGACACAACGGACGTTTATGATACCGCAACCCCGGCGCCGGATGACAGCACGGACGGGGACAGCACCGATGGTGACAGCACCCCGTCAGAATGATAGATCCTGCAACAAAGGAGAATTGAATGGAAAGCAAAGAACTTGCCATCCGTCTGGCCCGCGCGCTGGACGCGAAAAAAGGCTATAATATCCGCATCCTGCATGTGGAAAACCTGACCACGGTAACGGATTATTTCGTGATCGCAACCGGCAATTCCACCACCCATGTGGGCGCACTGGCAGACGAGGCGGACTTCCAGCTGGGCCGCGCAGGCGTGAACGTGCTGCGCACCGAAGGCCATGACGGCAACCGCTGGGTGCTGCTGGATTACGGCAGCGTGATTGTGCATGTATTTACGCCGGAAGCCCATGACTTCTATGATCTGGAGCACCTGTGGGCTGACGCCAAGGAGCTGCCCGCCGAAGAGTGGGAAGAAAAGCCGGAAGAGCAGGCGTAAACATGGATGCTGGATGGCTCCCCTTGAGGGGAGCTGGCGCCGCAGGTGCCTGAGGGGTGGCACCCCGAAAGAACATAAAATACAGGGGTGCGTGACGCCGAACCACCCCTCACCGGCTGCGCCGGAGCTCCCCTTCAGGGGAGCCGATGCGGAGCGCAAAAGCACAGTACGCACAAATTTCTGTGGGGAGAGAAGCTTTATGAAATATGATTTCAAGGCTGTTGAGGCCAAATGGCAAAAGGTATGGCAGGATGAACACACCTTCCATGCTGAAATCGACCATTCCAAACCCAAGTTCTATGCACTGGTAGAATTTCCGTACCCGTCTGCGGCCGGCCTGCATGTTGGCCACCCCCGCAGCTATACCGCGCTGGATATTGTGGCACGCAAAAAGCGTCAGTGCGGCTATAATGTCCTGTACCCTATGGGCTGGGATGCTTTTGGTCTGCCGACCGAGAACTATGCCCTGAAAAACCACATCAACCCGGAAATCGTGACCGCCAAGAACGTGGCTCGCTTCAAGAGCCAGCTGCAGGCACTGGGCCTGAGCTTTGACTGGGACCGCGAGATCAACACCACTGACCCCGAATACTACAAGTGGACCCAGTGGATCTTCCTGCAGCTGTACAAGCACGGTCTGGCTTATAAAAAGGCTACCACCGTCAACTACTGCACCGGCTGCAAGGTCGTTCTGGCCAACGAGGAAGTTGTAAACGGCGTGTGCGAGCGCTGCGGCAGCCCCGTTGTGCAGCGCGTGAAGAGCCAGTGGATGCTGAAGATCACCGCTTACGCGGACCGCCTGATCGATGACCTGGACCAGGTGGATTACATCGACCGTGTCAAGACCCAGCAGCGCAACTGGATCGGCCGCAGCCATGGCGCTGAGGTCAACTTTGAAACCTCTGCCGGTGATACCCTGACTGTTTATACCACCCGCGCGGATACCTTGTTCGGTGTTACCTACATGGTCATCTCCCCGGAGCATGCCTACATCAAAAAGTGGATCGATGCCGGGCTGATCAAGAACGTGGATGCCGTAAAGGTATACCAGGATGAAGCCGCCCGCAAGAGCGACTTTGAGCGTACCGAGCTGAACAAGGAAAAGACCGGCGTTAAGATCGAGGGCGTGACCGCCACCGACCCCGTCAACGGCGCAGAGGTGCCCATCTTTATCTCTGACTATGTTCTGGCAACTTACGGCACCGGTGCTATCATGGCCGTGCCTGCCCACGACAGCCGCGACTGGGAGTTCGCCAAGAAGTTTGGCCTGCCCATCATCGAGGTCGTCAAGGGCAATACCCCGGCCAACCTGGATGAGGCTGCCTTTACCGATGTTGCCACCGGCACGCTGGTCAACTCCGGCTTCCTGACCGGTTTGTCCGTTGAAGATGCCAAGGAAAAGATGTATGCCTGGCTGGAAGAAAACCATAAAGGCTGCAAGAAGGTCAACTTCAAGCTGCGTGACTGGGTGTTCAGCCGCCAGCGTTACTGGGGCGAGCCCATCCCCATGGTGCACTGCGAAAAGTGCGGCTGGCAGCCCATCCCCGAAAGCGAGCTGCCGCTGCGCCTGCCGGAAATTACCGACTTTGAGCCGGGCCCGGACGGCGAAAGCCCGCTGGCCCGCCACGCCGAGTGGATCAAGACCACCTGCCCGTGCTGCGGCGGCCCCGCTACCCGTGAAACCGATACCATGCCCCAGTGGGCCGGTTCTTCCTGGTACTTCCTGCGCTATATGGACCCCCACTGCAAGGACGCCCTCGCTTCCAAAGAGGCGCTGGAATACTGGTCTCCGGTGGACTGGTACAACGGCGGCATGGAGCATACCACCCTGCATCTTCTGTATTCCAGATTCTGGCATCGTTTCCTGTATGACGAAAAGGTTGTTCCCTGTCCGGAGCCTTACCAGAAGAGAACCTCTCACGGCATGATCTTGGGAGAAAACGGCGAGAAGATGAGTAAGTCCCGCGGCAACGTGGTAAACCCGGATGATATTGTCAACGAGTTCGGTGCAGATACCCTGCGTACCTATGAAATGTTCATCGGCGCATTCGAACTGAGCGCTGCCTGGAGCAATGAAGGCGTAAAAGGCTGCAGAAGATTCCTGGAGCGTGTCTGGAAGCTGCAGGAGATTGTAACCGATGAAACCGGCTATTCCAAGGAGCTGGAAACCAGGATGCATCAGACGATCAAGAAGGTTTCTTCCGACTTCGAGACCTTAAAGTATAACACTGCAATCGCTGCGATGATGTCTCTGATCAATGATTTCTACAAGGCTGGCAAGGTAACCAGAGATGAGTTTAAAACGCTGCTGATCCTGTTAAACCCTGTAGCGCCCCATATGACAGAGGAGCTGTGGCAAATCATGAACTATGGCGGACGTCTGTATCAGACCAGCTGGCCGACTTATGAAGAAGCAAAGACGGTAGAGTCTGAAGTGGAAATCGCAGTTCAGGTAAACGGCAAGGTTCGTGCGACCATTAAGATCGCTGCAGATATCTCCAAAGAGGATGCGATTGCAGCAGGTAAAGCTGCAGTAGCAGACAAGCTGACCGGTCAGATCGTCAAGGAAATCTATGTTCCCGGACGTCTGGTAAATATCGTTCAGAAGGGCTGACCGCGATTGCCTGCTGAAGCAGACAGACACTGTTGAAAAATAGCAGATGTGCGCTGCACAGATCGGTTGTGTTAAAAATAGAATTCCCGACAGATGTGGATGAAAAGGATTCATGTCTATCGGGAATTTTTGTTTTATCGTATAGGAAACTTCGTTTCCATACGATAAAAATGCTCCGCGAGGATGC
>ERZ773170.1122-NODE-1122-length-22091-cov-12.014476_pt1 | contig 22091 bp, 19 predicted proteins | sample MGYA00581002_ERZ773170 | MGnify/ENA primary metagenome ERZ773170 (study PRJEB29015, sample SAMEA2737811) | human gut metagenome | biome: human gut; feature: human-associated habitat; material: faeces | place: China | collected 2012 ... | reverse complement strand
TCTCCCCCACCCGCTTCGCGGGAGCCCCCTCCCAGAGGGGGCCGTCAAAACCCTCTGCCACCTTAGAAAGGAGGCCCCCATGAAACGCTCTCTCGCCCTTGCTGTCTGCGGCTTTTCGCTGGTGCTGGCACTGGTGGGCGGGTGGCTGGCGGACCGCCAGTTCACCGCCGCGCTGGATACCCTGGCCGATCAGGCTGTACTGCAGCACCAGCGCAATCTGTTCGGCTATGCCGACACCCTGCAGGAAGTCAAGGCCGACGACTCGCCCCACATGATCCTGGCGGACGACAGCGGTACCCGCTATATCAACGCCAGCGATAAAGCCTTTGCCGGGCAGCTGTATTTTGACCGCCAGCGGCTGATCGTGGGGTCGGTCCCCTGCACCTTTGCCCTGCTGGACCAGACCGGCCGGGTCATCTACTCCAAGCTGCCCGACACCATCCCCGAAAGTGAATTGGCCGCACTGAAAGACGCCGACACAACCACGATGCGCCTTTGCGGGCAAACATTGCTGCTCTGCGATCAAGTCGCCGGGGCCAGCAGTCAGCGCGTCTGGGTCTGGATGGTCACAGCGCTGGATGCCGGTTCAGCCTACGCCGCCCGCACCGCCACGCTGCGCCAGTGGTTCTTATTGCAGGCCGTGCTGACGCTGGCGGCACTGTTGATGGTCCACCACACCACTGCCCTGCAGCAGCTGAACGACCGCCAAAGCCGTTTTGTGGCCGACCTGACCCATGAGCTGAAAACGCCCCTGACCAGCATGATCGGCTACGCCGACTTACTGCGCGGCGGCGAACTGCCGCCCGAAAACCAGCGCCGCGCCGCCGATGCCATTTACCATGAATCCACCCGGCTGGAAAGCCTGAGCCAACAGCTGCTCAGCCTGCAGGACCTGCGGCAGGAAGCCCTGACCCTGACCGCCGTGCCGGTGGCCGCCGCCTTTGAGGATGTGGCCCGCAGCCTGCCCGATTGCCCCGTGACCCTCGAAAAGACCTGTCCAGGGGACGCCGCCGTGCGGGCCGACCGGGTACTGCTGGCAGACCTGCTGCGTAACCTTGTGTTGAACGCCGCCCACGCCAGCGCACCGGGCAGCACGGTTACGCTGCGTTGCCTGCCCGCCGAGGACCGCTGGCGGCTGGAGGTAGCCGACACCGGCTGCGGCATCCCGCCTGAGGCCCTGCCCCACCTGACCGAGCCGTTCTACCGGGTGGACAAGGCCCGGGCCCGGGCCAACGGCGGCAGCGGCGTGGGGCTGGCCCTTTGCGCCGACATTGCCGCCGCCTTTGGCGCCAAGCTGGAATTTACCAGCACCGTGGGCGAAGGCACCACCGTCGCCCTGACCCTGCCCAAGGAGGTGTACGCCCATGAAGAAGCTGACGATTGACCCCCGTTTTTGGCTGACGGCCGCCTTTTGCGCCGCCCTGTTGGCTGCGCCGCCGCTGCTGACCCAGGCGCGGGACCGGCAGGCCGACACCACGGCCCTCACCCGCCCTGCCGTAGCCGGTGTAATGACCGATGAAGAGCGGCTGGACCCCACCATAAGTGCCCTCTATAGTCAGAAGATTTTGAGTGCATCCAATAATTTTCTGGTCGGTGAGGGAAATTCCCAAAAGTATTCACGAATGTCTGGCAAGCTGAGGCAGGCGAACCGCCGTGGTCTGCTGAGCGATGAACAGCTGAACGCGCTTCTCGCCTTAGTCGATGTCACGGAAGCCGCTGAAACTGCTGAACGAGGCGACTATCATTATACTGGTCTGCATACCTGTATTTTTTACTCTGATGCGGCCGGTGTAGAGCAACTGCAACTGACCTATTGCAGTGCCACGCCGGAGGAAGTTGCCTCACCGGAGAACGCTCTTACACTGGACGCCACCATCTTTATCAGTTACCTGCCCAACAATGGCCCCATCCTGAGCATGACGATCTCCTACGATGACCTGCCCGAAAGCACCGTTGACCTCGAGACCCTGCAGGACCGCTTCTGCGACCAATTGAAGCTGACAGTTCCCGGTGAATGGACTGACATCGGCGGCGGCCAGCGCAATTATTCGTCCAGTAATCTGGTCACTCTCGTGGACGCCTGCACCGCCACCAATCGAAGTGTTATGATGTCGGCTTTTCTCAATCCCTTTGTCTAAGAGTAAAAGAATAAAGCAGATACAAAAAGGCCCGTCGTGTTTCCACGGCGGGCCTTTGAATTATGCGGTTTTACAGGTTATCAGACAATACCCTGGCTCATCATAGCGGAGGCGATCTTCTCGAAACCGGCGATGTTGGCACCGGCGACCAGGTTGCCCTTCATGCCGTACTTTTCGGCAGTGGCGGCAGCACTGTGATAGATGTTGACCATGATGTTGTGCAGGCGCTCATCCACTTCCTCGAAAGTCCAGGACAGGCGCAGGCTGTTCTGGCTCATTTCCAGGCCGGAGGTGGCAACGCCGCCGGCGTTGGATGCCTTAGCCGGGGCAAACAGGATGCCGTTCTGCTGCAGGTAAGCGATGGCATCAGGGGTGGAAGGCATGTTGGCACCCTCGGCTACGCAGTAGCAGCCATTGGCAACCAGAGCCTTGGCACCGTCCAGGCGCAGCTCGTTCTGGGTGGCGCAGGGCAGGGCGATGTCGCAGGGGACGGTCCAGATGCCCTGGCTGCCCTCGACATACTTGGCGGTGGGGACATAGTCCAGGTAGGTCTTGATGCGGGCACGCTTGACCTCTTTGATCTCCTTGATGACCTTGTAGTCAATGCCGTTCTCGTCGACGATGTAGCCGTTGGAGTCGGACATGGCGATGACCTTGCCGCCCAGCTGGGTGGCCTTCTGGTTGGCGTAGGTGGCCACATTGCCGGAGCCGGAGATGACCACGCGCTGGCCCTCGAAGCTCTTGCCGGCGTCAGCCAGCATTTCCTTGGCAAAGTAGCACAGGCCGTAGCCGGTAGCCTCGGTACGGGCGAGAGAACCGCCGAAGGGGATGCCCTTGCCGGTCAGCACGCCGGTGTACTCATTCTGCAGGCGCTTGTACTGGCCAAACAGGTAGCCGACCTCACGGCCGCCAACGCCAATATCACCGGCGGGCACGTCGGTGTCGGGGCCGATGTGGCGGTACAGCTCAGTCATAAAGCTCTGGCAGAAGCGCATGACCTCGGCGTCAGACTTGCCGTGGGGGTCAAAGTCAGCGCCGCCCTTGCCGCCGCCCATGGGCAGGCCGGTCAGGCTGTTCTTGAAGCACTGCTCAAAGCCGAGGAACTTTAGGATAGACAGGTTGACGGAGGGGTGGAACCGCAGACCGCCCTTGTAGGGGCCGATGGCGGAGTTGAACTGGACGCGGTAGCCACGGTTGACCTGCACCTTACCGGCATCGTCCACCCAGGGCACACGGAACATGATGATGCGCTCAGGCTCGACAAGGCGCTCGATCAGGCCGGCCTTCTCATACTCGGGATGAGCAGCAACGACCGGCTCCAGGCTTTCGAGGACTTCCTCGACCGCCTGCAAAAACTCCTTCTGCTCAGGGTTACGCTTTGCAAGGCCCTCATATACACCCTGCAGGTAAGCATTCTGAATTGCCATAAGTAGAACACTCCTTTATATAAATTCAAACACCGCCTTCATGTTACCACCACAAAAGAAATTTTTCAAGAGTTTTTTGTTTACTTTTCAAAATTTTGTTTGCTGTTGGCGGGCCTGTGTGTTTAATAGGTGGACAAATCGGCGTTTTCGCGCATAATTATACAAGGGCATACGGCTGGTCGTATTGCATCAGCCCTGCCACATTGTTATTTTCTGCCAGTCAGTGCTGCCCGCCAGCAGCTGCTCCGGGGTGATCAGTGCCATGCCGAGACAGCTTCGCTGCTCGTCGGCCGCAGTCTCGATAAGCCAGCGGCCATCGTTGGTTTTGGCCAAAACGGTGACTCTTCTGTCATAGGACAGGCCCTCTCGTTTTTGCGTTACTTCTTTAATCTCGCCCGTTTCCAAATCCATAAAATAGGGGATTTCACGGTTTGTTCCGCTGTTTGAGTAGCACATCCCAAGCCACCGCGTGCTCTGGTCGCCGTGCACGGGCAGTATTCTTTGCCCTATGGACAGCCCGAAGTGCTCATCCGGCCACGTATCCCACATTTTTTCCTCTGTGCCCATGGCTGGGTCAACGACAGTCAGGCTCAGTTTGATATCGGTGCCATCGCTCTGCGGGAGATAATCCACAAAGTAAAGCTTGCCGTTTGCCGTGCCATCATAGCCGCTGAACCGCGCGTCTGTGGGGTTGTAGGGGCGCTCGGCCAGCTTGGTGCGTGTGCCTGTGCGCGGGTCCCAGCAGTCAAATTCAAGCGTCGCGCTCTGGACGGCGGCGGCATACTCTTCGCCGTTTTTGGGCAGCGGCGCGTCGGTCACGTAATGGACCGTCAGCAGGCCGTCGTCATAGCAGCCCAGCATCAGTTCCGACGGCAGCATGGTAAACCTGTCAAGCTGCCCACTGGCAAGGTCGATGCGGCAGGCAGGCGTTGCCTCACTCGGCAGCACCGTCTTGTCTATGCCGTACAGCGCCGTGCCATCGCAGTAGGCAATATCGCAGTTGCCCACCCCATTGATTTCCTGCATGGCCTTGCCCGCGGCGGGGTCGACGGTGTAGATTTGCACGAGGCAGCCTCTGTCCTCGACATGGCAGACGCGCAGCGGGTCGTCCGTGATGACCAAGTTGCGACCGGGGTCGTCTGTGAAATAGGCGGGGCAGGCGTCGCTGTCATGGGCACAGCCGGGAACCGCGCAGTTGACGGTTTGCGTAGCTGCGGCATAGTCGGTTTTTAGCAGCAGACTGTCCTCGCCGCGGTGGACAAAGGCATAGTAGGTGTCGCCATTGTTGTACGAGTTAGCCACCGGGTAGAAGGGGGCTGTGGTTGGGGCAGGGGTAGTTGCTGCGGTCGGTTCCGGGGTCGAGTTTGCGAGAGGGGTGGACGCTGTGTCCGGGGCAGATGCACAGGCGGCAAGGGTGAGGGCGGCGGCGAGGATGATGGGGATGAGTTTTTTCATGGGAACCTCCTTTTTTTGATGTGAGCTGTGATGGCAAGGCTGCAAAGCCCCTCAGGCCTCGTAAACTCGGCCAGTTCCCCTGGAAGGGGAGCCTCCCCTCACAGGGGAGGTGGCGAGCGGATCGACGCCGGAGGGGCTTTGCGGCGTTACCCCTGCCACATTGTCACGGTTTCCTGCTCGGCGCTCCCGGCCATAAACTGCTCTGGCTCCACCAGGGCGTAGTTCTCACGGTTGGTCGTCTCATCCTTGCCGGTCATTACCAGCCAGCGGCCATCGGCGGCGGCAGCGCGGAAATCAACGGACAGGCTGGTGTGCTGGCCGACAATCACGTTGCCCTCGCTCATTCGCAGGCTGTGGCCTTCGGCATCGCCCAGCGGCAGCTCCTGTGCCCCCTGTTCGGGCGTCCATATCGTCTCGGTCGTGCCGGTCGCTATGTCCAGTGTCTCCACGGCCACAGGCTCATACGCGGCGTAGGGTATCGGCTGGCGCTTTTCAAAATACGCCTTGCCGCCGTACACGCCCAGCAAAGCCGACGTGTCGTAAGGGTAGGCAGCCAGCCGGGTACGGGTACCGTCGTTCGGGTCATAGAGGTCATACTCCGTCTCGGCACTCTGGATGGCAGCCTGGTACTGCTCCCGGTCAGTGGGCAGGGGCGCATCTGTAACGATGTGCGACGTCACCAGCGCGTCACCACAGACATCCAAAAACTGCTCCTGCGTCAGCAGCGGGAAGGTTTGTACCGCACCGTCGGCAAGGCTGATGCGGCAGCCGGTGGCGGTGGTGCCGTTCTCATCGTTCCACGCTGCGCCGTACACCGCCGCGCCGTCGCAGTAGGCCATCACGTAGTCGCGCACTTCCTCGGGCAGGTTGGTTCGCACCTTGCCGCCGCCCGGGTGGACGGTGTACAGGCAGGGCGGGGTGGTCTGCTCGGTCCAGCGGCCGTAGAAATCCGCCGTGATCTCATCGGCGGTCAAGCCCTCGAAGCTCTGGTCCGGGTGTTCTAACTGGGGCTTGCCGTACTCGTCAAAGTATTTCTCCCAAGTTTGGGTATTGCGGTAGAACAGTGTGTGGTAGACATAGAGGGTATCTCCTGCCGTAAAAACTGTGTACCGCCGCGCCCGCCCCGGGAAATAGGCCGGGCAGGCTTCACTGTCGTGGGCGCAGTTTGGCATGGTGCAGCAGACGGTTTGGGCGGCGGTGGCGTAGTCGGTTTTCAGCAGCAGGGCATGACCGGGATATTGGACAAGCTCGTAGTAAGCATCGCCGGTGTTGAAAGCCGTAGTGTAGCTTTCCAGTGGGTAGAAGTCGGTGGTCGCGGGGGCTGGGGTGGAGGTGGGTTCAGGCGCTTCCGGGGCAGGAGTTGGGGTAGTCAGCGGAGTTTCATCCGGGGCAGATGCACAGGCGGCAAGGGTGAGGGCGGCGGCGAGGATGAGGGGGATGAGTTTTTTCATGGGAACCTCCTTTTTTTGATGTGAGCTGTGATGGCAAGGCTGCAAAGCCCCTCAGGCCTCGTAAACTCGGCCAGTTCCCCTGGAAGGGGAGCCTCCCCTCACAGGGGAGGTGGCGAGCGGATCGACGCCGGAGGAGCTTTGCGACGTTACCCCTGCCACATTGTCACCGGCTGCCAGTCCGTGCTGCCGGCGGCGAACTGATCGGCGTCGATCAGGCCGTAGGCCGTGGTCCTGCCGGCGCTGTCTGCGCCGATGACGACCAGCCAGCGGCCATCGTGCGCTTTGCCGCGCAGGCTGACGGCACCGCTGCCGGTCTGCAGCGCCTGCGTCACAGGCGTGATCTGCCCTGTTTCAGTATCCAGCAGGGCGCGGGCGGCGTAGCTTGTATTGTAGTTATCTCTGTACAGCCAGATATAACGGCCGCCGTCATCGCCCAGCACCCATTCCGCCTGCGGCCACGGGTCCCAGACGGTTTCGGTGCGGCCTGCGGCGTCCACCGCCGTCAGGACCGTGCGGCGGAAGCCGCTTCCCGGTATGATCTCGCGCTCCTCAAAGTAGGCCTTGCCGTTGTACACACCGATAAAGCAGCCGTTCTTCTCATAGTCTGCATTGCTGTAGGGACGCTCGGTCAGGCCGGTGCGTGCGCCCGTGCGGGGGTCAAGGCGGTCGATCTCCACCGTGGCGCTCTGGATGGCGGCGGCATACTGCTCCGCATCGGTGGGCAGCGGCGCATCGGTCACATAGCGGCAGGTCAGCAGTGCGCCGTCAAAGCCCGCAAGGTAATGCTCGGTGGGTTCCAGCACAAAGGTCTCCGCCTGCCCGGTGGCAAGGTCGATGCGGCAGGCGGGCGTTGGCCCGACTCTTCCGGCAGACGCCTGCGAGCTGTACGGGGCGATCCTCTGCTCGCCGTAGAGCGTGCTGCCGTCACAGGCATCCATCGTGTAGTCACGGTAGGTCAGCGGCAGGTCGGTGCGGGTCTTGCCTGCGGCGGGGTCAACGGCGTAAAGGCAGGGCGGCGTGCTCTGCTCGGTCCAGATGCCGCGGTACTCGGCTTCAAATTCCGCATCGGTCATAGTATCAAAGGGCTGCGTATCTCTGATGCCGCTTGCCAGCTTTTCCGCCCAGTAGTCGTCCCAGCTCTGGTCGTCATAGACAAATGAGATGTGCCAGACATACACGGTGTCCCCCGCCGCGACCACCGTATAACGGCCGGGCCGTCCCGGGAAATAAGCCGGGCAGGCGTCGGTATCGTGGCCGCAGCCGGGGACGGCGCAGCAGACGGACTGAACCGCCGCGGCATAGTCGGTCTTGAGCAGCAGCGCGTAGCCGAGCCGCTGCTCGAACTCGTAGTAGGCGGTGCCGTCATCAAAGGAGCCGTCGTAGCTTTTCAGGGTGTAAAAATCGGCAGCAGCGGGGGCGGGCGTGGGGGCTGCGGGCGCTGCCGTTGGCTCCGGCGTGGGGGCTGCGGGCGCTGCCGTCGGCTCCGGCGTGGGGGTGGCGAGGGGTGCCGGGTCGGGGGCAGCGGTGCAGGCCGTGAGGGTCAGGGTCATTGCGGCGGTCAGGATGAGGGGGATGAGTTTTTTCATAGGGGACCTCCTTTTTTAATCTACGTCTGCGGTGCGATCTGCAAGGCCAAACTGTAATACCAGCGCTCCGCCCCATCGGCGGCGGTATAGCCGGTGTAGGTGTAGGGGTGGGTGGAGGCCGTGATGAGTGCGCCGCCGTTGGCGCTGTACAGGGCGCAGTCGTAGGGGCTGCTTTCTGGGGCGGCCCAGTCGCCCAGGCTTTCCAGCCCGGCCTGGGCCGCAAAGCTGCGCAGGGCATCCGCGCTAGGCAGGGGTGTTTCAGCGGCATCGGCGGCGGGCAGAGAGAACCACACCTCGACGATCATGCCGGTGCGGCCATCCATCGTGATGCTGTACCGGGTGAACAGCGTATCGTTTTCCCGGGCAAATTTGCGCACCGTCACAAAGCCCAGGCTGTCGGTGGTGCAGTAGGCGCTGTTCAGGTTGTAATATTGGCCGTTGGCATCGGTGTAGCTGCCGTAATCGACGGTGTCGCCCACGGTCTGTTCCACCCAGAACCGGGGCACTGCGCTGCTTTCCGCCAGCTGCCAAAGTGCGTTCTCGGCGGCGGTGGTGGCGGCAGTGTCCGCCCAGGTCATGGACTCGATGCTGGCTGATGCGCCGATGTACACCTTCGGCGTCTGCGGGGCGGCATCCTGTTCCTGCTGCGGGGTGGTCTGGCGGGCGGTGGTGTCCTGCCCGCGGGCGGCCAGCTGGCGCAGGATGTAATAGTCATCCGCCGTTGGGGTGGGGGCCCGGTAAGGGTCGGCTACCGTCTCCACGCGGCCAAAGTAGGCGGCGTCACTGGCGGCCAAAAATGCGGCGGGCGCGGCGGCGCAGGCCAGCACGGCGGCTATGCACAGCGCGGCGGCGGTGCGCGGGTATCTCCACAGGCTCATGCGTCTGCCTCCTTTTTCCACAGGGGCAGGGTCACGCTGACCCGCGTGCCCTTGCCCGGTTCACTCTCAATTTTCAGCGTGCCGTCGTGGGCGGCGGCAATGCGCTGGCAGAGCGCCAGCCCCAGGCCGCTGCCGCCCTGGCGGCGGGCGCGGGATTTATCCACCATGTAAAACGGCTCGGTCACGCGGGCCAGCTGGTCCGGCGGGATGCCGCAGCCCCGGTCGGCCACGGTCAGGGTAGCGGTGTCGGCGTCGGCTGTGCAGAGCACGACCACCGGCGCACCGGGTTTGCTGGCTTTGGCGGCGTTCTGGACCAGGTTGCACAGCAGATCCAACAGCAGATCTGCGTCGCCCTGCACGGTGGGTGCGGGCGCGGCGGGGGTGCGCAGGTTCACGCCCGGGCAGGCGGCGTGCAGCCTTGGCCACAGGGCGGCCAGCGGCACGGCGGCGGGGGTCAGCGGGCATTCGGCCAAGCCCAGCAGCGCCAGCAGCTTATGGCTCAGGGATTCCAGCCGCCGCCCCTCGTGGGCGATAGCCGCCGCGGCTTCGCGCTGTTCATCGGGGTCGGTCTGCATCGCGGCAAGGATATCCGCGTAGCCGATGATGCTGGTCATCGGGGTTTTCAGCTCGTGGGTAAACGCCCCGACAAAGTCCTCCCGCTTCTGCACGTCGGCTTCCAGGTCGGCAATTTTCTCCTGCACGGCGTCGGCCATCTTGTCAAAGCTCGCGCTCAATGTCTCGATCTCGTCGCCGGTATGCAGGGCGGTGCGGCGGGCGTAGTCCCCGGCGGCGATCTGCTGCCCAGCATCAGTCAGCACGGCCAGCGGGCGGGTCAGGCGGGCGGCCAGCAGGGCCGTGACGGCGGCGGCTGCGGCCAGCACGGCGGCTTCCAGCAGCAAAAAGCGCGTTAAGGCGGCGTCGCGGTCGCGGTACAGGCCGGTCAGGTCGTAGGCCGTGACCAGCCGCAGCCCGCCTTGCAAATCGCTGGCGTAGACGGCATAGACACTTTCCTCGGTGCGGACCGTGACGGTGGCGGCGTTTTCCAGGGAAAAGTTTTCCAGCCCCGGCAGAGTGGCACAGACGAGGGTATCCCCGCGCCAGAGGGCGGTGGGGGTGTCCCGGGCCTCGACGCGGGCGGTCAGGGCGGCGTCATCCATGGTGATGCCGCGGCGCTGCAAGTCGAGGATCTCCGTTTGCAGCAAGGTACAGGTCTGGGCATGGGCCGCCGCGTTGGCGGTGGCCATGCGGCCGCGCTGCACGGCAAAATCGCTGTACAGCAGCACGCACCCGCCGACGCCGAAGGACGCCGCGAGGACGAGGACCAGCAGCGAGACAAGTTTTTGGTAGTAGCGCATAGGGTACTCCTTTTGTGGTCGTAAAAGCCTCCCTTGTCAAAGGCAGACTCCCCCGGGTCGGGGGAGGTGGCGCAAAACGCCAGAAGGGGAGCGGTGGCCGAGCGTTAGCGAGGTCGGAGGGATTCTTGCAGCTTCGCGGGTACGCGCACTCTTCCGCATGGCCACAGAAATCCCCCAGTCCGCTTTGACAAGGGGGCCTTTGTCACTCCTTCCGCAGTCGGTAGCCGATCTTAAACACCGTCTCAATCTGTTTATCTGTCCAGCCGAGCTTTTTGCGCAGGCGGGCGATGTGGGTGTCTACGGTGCGCAGGCTCTCGGTGTCGGGCAGCTCGCCCCAGACGCGCTCAAAAATCACATCACGATAGAGCGCCGCGCCCCGGTTGCGCATCAGCAGTTCCAGCAGGTCAAACTCCCGACGCCGCAGGTCCAGCGGCTCGCCGTTCTGCCTGGCCACCCGGTCCACCGTATCCAGCACGACATCATAGGCCCGCAGCTCCCGCCCGCCGCGGCCGGTGCGGCGCAGCACCGATTCCATCCGGGCAACGAGTTCTTCCGCCGCGAAGGGCTTGGTGATATAATCATCCGCGCCCAGCCGCAGGCCCAGCACCCGATCCTTCACCGCGCTTTTCGCCGTGATGAAGATGACCGGCACGCCCTGGGGCCGCAGGCTTTCCAGCAGGGCGTAACCGTCCAGCCCCGGCAGCATGATATCCAGCAGCGCCATATCGAAGTTGTTTTTCTCGATCAGATCCGCCGCCGTGCGGCCATCCTCGGCCACGGTGCAGGTGTACCCGGCGCGGGTCAGTGTCATCTCGATGAGCCGCGCGATCAGGTGCTCATCCTCGGCAATCAGTATGTTGTTCATGGCAAATCTCCCTCGTTTGGGTGCATTATAAACCCCAGTTGTTTCCTACTTGTGACACGGACACTATAATTTTACACTTTTTTATTTATTTTTGCACATTCGGCGTGTTATAATGTAGGAAACTACCCATACTATAAAAGGAGAACCACCATGAACGTCGAAGAGCTTGTCAGCGCCCTGACGCTGGAAGAAAAGGCCGGGCTGTGCTCCGGCGCGGATTTCTGGCACACCAAGGCAGTGGAGCGGCTGGGCATCCCGGCTATCAAGGTCAGCGATGGCCCCCACGGCCTGCGCACCCAAAAAGAAGGCAGCACCGACCCCAACAATGCCATCGAGGCCGTGTGCTTCCCCGCAGGGTGCGCGGCGGCAGCATCCTTCGACCCGGCACTGACCCGGCGCATGGGCGCAGCCCTCGGGCGGGAGGCCCGGGCCAGCGGCGTGCAGGTTCTGCTGGGGCCTGCGGTGAACATCAAGCGCAGTCCTCTCTGCGGCCGCAATTTTGAGTATTACTCCGAGGATCCCTACCTGGCGGGCGAGCTTGCAGCCGGGTTCATCCAGGGCGTGCAGAGCGAGGGGGTCGGCACCTCCATTAAGCATTTTGCCGCCAACAGCCAGGAGACGCGCCGCCTGTCCGCCGACAGCCGTGTGGACGAGCGCACGCTGCACGAAATCTACCTGCCCGCTTTTGAGACGGCGGTAAAAAAGGCCCGGCCCTGGACCGTGATGTGCAGCTACAACCGCGTCAACGGCGACTACGCCAGCGAGAACAAGCCGCTGCTGACCGATATTCTGCGGGACGATTGGGGCTTTGGCGGCTTTGTCATGTCCGACTGGGGCGCGGTGAACGACCGCGTCAAGGGCGTGGCAGCCGGATTGGAGCTGGAAATGCCCGGGTCCGGCGGCGTGTACGACCGCAAAATCATCGAGGCTGTGCAGAACGGCACGCTGGATATCGGCGTTTTAGACAAAGCCGTGGCCCGCATTTTGAACATTGTGCTGCGCGCGGCTGATCTGGCAAAGCTGCCCGCCGTGTTTGACCACGCGGCGGACCACAAGCTGGCCGTGGAGCTGGCGAAGCAGAGCGCCGTGCTGCTGCGCAACCTGGGTGCGTTGCCGCTGCACAAGGGGCAGAAGGTGGCCTACATCGGCGCGTTTGCCGACCATCCGCGCTATCAGGGCGGCGGATCCAGCCATGTGAACACGACGGCCATCAGCGCGATGGACGCCGCCATCATGAACGACCGCCGCGTCAGCTATATCGAGGGTTTCCCCGCAGACCGCGACCAGCGGGACGAGGCTGAGTTTTTGCGGGCCGTGACCGCCGCCGAAGCCGCCGATGTGGCCGTGATTTTTGCGGGCCTGCCCGACAGCTTTGAGAGTGAGGGCGCGGACCGCCGCCATATGCGTCTGCCCGACTGCCAGAACAACCTGATTGCCCGCGTGGCCGCCGTGCAGAAAAACACCGTGGTCGTGCTGCACACAGGCTCCCCGGTGGAATGCCCCTGGGCGGACGATGTATCGTCTGTTTTGTGTATGTACCTGGCGGGCGAGGGCGTGGGCGAGGCCGCCGATGCCCTGCTGTGGGGCGACGCCAACCCCTGCGGCCGCCTGCCGGAGACCTGGCCCCTGCGGCTGGAGGACACGCCCTGCTACCTGGACTATCCCGGCGACGGCGTGACCGCCGACTACCGCGAGGGCGCCTATGTAGGCTACCGCTGGTACGACGCCCGCAAAATGCCGGTGCGCTGGCCCTTCGGCCATGGGCTGAGCTACACTGGGTACGTCTACCGGAATGCAGAACTGAGCTGTGACACGATGGCCGCCGACGGCGAAGTGACCGTGCGCGTGACCGTGAAAAACAGCGGCGCAATGCCGGGCGCGGAGGTCGTGCAGTTGTATGTGGCCGACGCCACCGGCACGCCGGTGCCGGGCGGCCGCGTGCCCCAGGCCCTGCGCGGGTTTGCGAAGGTGGACTTGCAGCCCGGGGAAGAACGCGTTGTGACGTTTACCCTGACACCACGGGATCTAAGCCGATACAGCGCAGAAATTCACGATTGGTACGCCGCGCCCGGGCGGTATGAGGTGCGCATCGGACATTCCAGCCGGGATATCCGATCCACGCTGCCGCTGCATTATGCGGGGGCGAAGCTGCTGCCACTGACAGTGGATGAGACGACGCCGCTGGGCATTCTGCTGGCGGACCCACGCACCGCGCCCATCGTGCGCGGGATGCTGGACGCCCAGGTCCAGGCCATGGCCAACGGCGGCGGCGACGGCCTGATGCCGCCCGAGGCGATGGCCCAGATGTTTGACGGCCTGACCCTGCGGAACATGATCAATTTTGGCGGGCCGCAGGCCGAGGAACGGCTGAATGCCATGCTTGCAAAGTTAAAAGAAGCCGTACAATAATTGCAGGGGGCGGCGTCCCTGACGGCCCGCCCCATAAAAAGAAAGGGTATATCTATGTCTATCAAACTCACCGAACAGAATTTTGACACCGAAGTTTTGCAGAGCGCCATGCCGGTCGTGGTGGATTTCTGGGCCGAGTGGTGCGGCCCCTGCAAGATGATGGGCCCTGTGCTGGAGGAAGTGGCCGCCGCACACCCCACCGTGAAATTCGGCAAGCTGAACACCGACGAGAACCTGAAGCTGGCCATGGCCAGCAAGATCGACGCCATCCCGGCGCTGCTGCTGTTTAAGGACGGCCGGGAGGTCAGCCGTTCCGTCGGCTACCGCCCCGCTGCCGAGCTGGAAGCCTGGCTGCGGGAAAACGGAGCGATTTGACACCTGTATAAAAAGAGCCGCACCTGCCTTCGTCAAAAAGGGCAGGTGCGGTTTGTTTCATCTTATTTTAAAGCTTCCGCAATTTCTTCTGCGGTCAGCTGCTTTCTCACCGGCTGGGGTTCGCCCTCACCGTCCTGTAACGGCAGCACCCAATAATCCAAATCCAGCCATTGGCCGAACTTGTACCCGGTGCGCTTTTCGATACCCATTTTGGTGAAGCCCAGCGCCTTGTGAAAGTTGTTGCTCTGGCAGTTGCTGCCGGTTACGAGCGCAAAGGCGTTATAATACCCCTGCTTTTTCAGCAGGGCGATCAACGCGCGGTAGAGCCGCCCGCCCACGCCCTGGCCGATGCAGTCCGGCGCACAGTAGGCCGTCGTCTCAACGTCCCAGGCGTAGGCCTCGCGCTCGTGCCAGAGGTGTGCGCAGGCGAAGCCCTGCAGCCGGCCATCGGCGCTTTCGGCCAGGAGAAACGGCGCGTTTTGCAGCGTGTGCGCAATGTTTTCGCGGTATCCCTCCACCGTGGACGGCGTGTACTGGAAGGTCTGCACGCCGTGGCGCACGTACCAGTTGTACAGTGCGCAGACGGCGGCGGCATCGTCGGGCGTCGCCATGCGCAGGGTAATTTTGTTGTCGGCGGCCCACTTTTCGGCCAGGGCCTCTTTCTCGGCCTTCGGCAGTTTTTTCAGCGCTGCTTCACGCTTCAGGGCCGCACTTTTGTCGGCGCATTTTTCGGCGTAGGCCAGGCGCACGGCGTCGCGGCCATGGCTTTTGGTGTACTTGGCCCCGCCCTTGCCGCTGCGGTGGGCTTTCAGGCGGCGGGCCAAATCATTGGTCCAGCCGCCGTACAGGCTGCCGTCCGGGCAGCGCAGCAGGTAGACCCAGGCGGGTGCCGGGGTCGGTTCTCGGTCGGCGGCGGTGCTGGGGGCCGGTCCGTAGATTTCGGATCCCTCTGCGCTCATTCGCTTACCTTCTTTCCGGCGGCCCGCAGTGTGCGGCGGCAGGCCTCAATGGCCGTTGCCTTGTCGTCGGCGGTAATCAGGAAACGGCTGGGGTGGCAGAACCTCAGGCCCAGGCCGCTGATCTGGCGCAGCTGTTCCTCCGGCTTACCGGCCCAGGCCACCGGGAACGGCTGCTTGCTGCGCTTGGTGCGGTGGTCGTTGACGCACTGCGCACTGTAGCCGCCGCGCTGGCTGGGGTAGACGACAAAGACCGCGTCGGTCTTGTACAGGCCGTTTTTCCACGGCATATAGGCGGGCAGCACGACGATGCCGTCCTTCATGCTGGCGTAAGCGCGGCGGACCGTGTCGTCGGCGCGGTTCACGGCGTTGGCGGCGGCGATCTCGTTCTCAAGGATCTGCTTTGCCACGGGCACGGCACGCCAGAAGCACACGTCGGGGTCATCCTTCGAGTCCCACAGCGGGTTGAAACTGCCGATGGCGTCGGCCAGCGAGTTCTGCTCGCCGGTGTTGTCGTTCAGATCCAACGGCTGGATGAAGTTTTCGTCCAGCAGGCGGGCCTGATGCTCGCCCACGAGCTGTGCGCCGAGCAGCCGCCACAGCAGGCCGAACGCGGCGTAGGGCACGCCGTTGGGGCGGCACTCCCGCGGCTCGGAGTGGTGGTCGAACATACCGCCGCCGACGTCGTAGACGATGCCGTCGAAGTCATCCGGCACAACGAAGCCCCGCGTCACCTGAATGTCAGGGCGCAGGATTTGTAAAAGGGCGGTGGAAAAAACATCGTCCGCATGGAATTTTCCGCCATGCGTAAAACCTTTGGCAGGGATTTTCATGGGTGGTACTCCTCTATCTATAAATGGATGTGCGGTGGGGTCGCAGGGGGGGGGTGCCCCCTCTGCGGGGCGTCGAGCACGCCGCTCCCTACGCCTTGTTCTTTGCAGGGGCCGGGCATACCCGGCCCCTGCGGTCACACTTTTACTTCGTGATACTTCTCCCCATCCAGCGTTTTCCACGTAAACACGCCGTCTTTCAGCGTCATATACCCGTGGGCGCTGTTCTCCTTGGGGATGGAGGTGGAGCCGGGGTTGAGGTAATAGTTATCATTGCCGAACGCCTGCCATGCGGGCACGTGGGTATGACCGTGCAGCAGGATATCCCCCGTTTGCAGCGGCGGCAGGTGCGCGGTGTTGTACACGTGGCCGTGGGTGGCGTAAACCAGCCGCCGGCCCGCCGTGAACACCGCGTAATCGGCCAGAATCGGAAATTCCAGCACCATCTGGTCCACTTCGGTGTCGCAGTTGCCGCGCACACAGAAAATTTTGTCCTTCCGCGCGTTCAGCAGGGCAATGACCTCTTTCGGCGCGTAGTCGGGCGGCAGGTCGTTGCGCGGGCCGTGGTAGAGCACATCGCCCAACAGCAGCAGGCGGTCGGCCCCCTCGCGGTCCCAGGCGTCCAACAGCTGGCGGCAATAGCCCGCCGCGCCGTGGATATCCGATGCGATCAACAGTTTCATAGCGTCCTCCTTACACCGTCACGTCGCCAACAAGCATACCGCCGGCGGAGTCGATGGCGTAGACCGTGTACTTGCGCGGGGTGTCGCCGCGTTCCAGCAGGATGCCGCCCTGGGTCGGCTCCACATAGGTGAACTGCCGGTGGGCGGTGGTGGCATGGGGCTGGGTGTCGGGCAGGCTGTATGCCAACACGCCGCCCCTGGCGCAAAAATCATCGGCCAGCAGGTGCTCCTCGCCGTTGATGTACATATGGTAGACGCCGGGCGCATCGGTGCCCACCGGGCGCAGCCATGCGCTGCACCGGGTGCGGCCCAGCGGTGAGGTATTGTTTTTGCGCTGGCGCATCAGCAGGGCCAGGTTGTCCCACGCGACCATGAAATCATCCAGCGGCATATCGGTCTCGCAGTCAAAATCGTTCCCGCTGGCCCAGGGGTCGCAGAGCAGCACTTTCGGGCTGCCGTCGATGGACGCAAAGCCGCGCACGGCGGCAAAGCGGCGCTCGGGTGCACCGGCGGCGATCTGTTCCGGCGAGGATTGCAGCCCCACCACCGCGCCGCACCCGGCCCGGGCCTCGGCACGCAGCAGGGCCAGATCGCCGTAGGCCACCCAGGCGGGGAAGCCCCACTGGGCGGCAGCCGCAGCGGCAAAGCCCAGGTTGCGGGGGTCGCAGTCGTCGGGGGTGCGCCAGTCCCGCAGCACCTGGGCAAATTCCTCGGGCAGCAGGTCGGCGCCCCAGCGGTTCGTCAGGCTGGCAAGGCAGTTCGCCAGATCCATCCAAGGCCGCAGCGCGGGAGCGCGGCGGGCGGCAGCATAGGGCATCAGGTGCAGCCGGGCGTTGACCGGGCGGCCCCGGGCGGGGATGACATCCACCACATGGGTGCTGACCCCCAGCAGCGTGACAGCAGGGGTGGCCTTTTCATCCTTGGAATACAGGTAGATGCGCAGCTGGGCCTGGGTGGCATACTTGCTGTCCAGCTGCAGGTGGGCGGGCCAGCGCTGCACCGGCCCGCGCTCCTGATAGGCCGGGCTTTCGCGGTGCAGGTAGGGGCTCCATTTGCCAAAGCCCACCCAGGGCGTCCAGTTGCCGTCCACCAGTACGCGGGCCTGGGCCTCCACAGCCGTGCCCCTGGGCGAGGCCGCGTTCCAGCTGACCCGCAGCGCATCGAACACCGGCATCGAAATCGGCGCACTGGTGTAGCAGCCGTAGGGAACATAGCTGCCCTGCACCAGATCCAGTACGATACTGTTCTGTGAGACGGTCACGTTGTCCAGTTCGCCGCGCATGAACGCCTCGGTCTCGCGCAGCAGAACGGTGTTTCTCTCCATAGCCCGGCCCCCTTATTTGTTGTGGAACGTCGGCTGGCTCTCGGCGATGCGCTCCTCGATTTCGGCGTCGCGGCGGGCGCTGAGGGTCTCTTCCAGCTTGAATACCTTGTCGAGGCCAGGGTACAGGATCATCAGCGCAATGACCACCGGCAGCCAGAAGCCGAAGGCCAGCAATGTGATGATAGTAAACGGCAGGTAGAGCAGCGTCAGCCCCCAGTAGACGGCCAGCAGCAGCGCCGCCGCCAGCGTGCGGGGGAAGAAGCCGAAGAACATCAGCCCGGCATTTTTGGCAAGCTGGGGCAGCGGCAGATCCACCAGCGGCACCTGGGCCAGCAGCCAGCTGAAAAAGCCTGTGCAGACAAAGATGCCCGCCAGCGAGGCGACCCACATCATCGTGCTGGTGTTGCCCGCCGCGGCCTGGGCGCGGAGCATCCAGCTCCAACTGCCGACAAACAGGCCCAGCAGCGCACCGGGCAGCAGACTCTGCTTCCAGTTTTGTTTCCAGGCGCGCTTGTAGGTGTGCCACCAGTAGCCAGGCTCGTCGCGCAAGGCGCGCAGCGTGGTATCGATCATACCGGACAAGAACGGCCCGCCGATCAGGCCGCCCAGCAGGCCGCCCAGCACGGTCAGCAGCGCTGAGCCGCCCATCTGGCCGAAAACCGCCAGCGCCGTACCGGGCAGAAAGCCCAGCAGGCACAGAAAGCTGGCGCGGTAGAACGCCCACAGGTCGCGGCCGAGCAGTTCAAAAAAGCGCGGCAGTCCGACCTTGCGCGGCGCAGGTGTATAGCCGGTGGCCGGCGTTTCGTTGGTTTCAGGTTGGTTGGACATGGTGGTTCTCCCTGTTGATAATTTCTTTGCCTTCCCCCCTCTGGGGGAAGGTGGCGCCGCAGCGCCGGATGAGGGGCAGGTGTGCCGGGCAGCCCGGTAACAGGCAGCAATGGGCGGACCGCCCCTCATCAGTCTGCTTCGCAGACAGCTTCCCCCAAGGGGGGAAGCCTTTTTTCCCTCTTTATCATACCCTCTTTCCCTTCCTCTTGCAAGGCGTGGTCAAAATAAGTTTACAATTTTCCCGGTCGATTTGTGGTATAATAGGAAAGATATTATAAAGGGAGTGTATCCACACTATGGCTTGGGTCACGAAAGACAGCACCGAAACTTACAACCAGACGCCGGAACCCCCGCGCGAGTACACCAAAACCGAAAAGGCCGCCAACTGGTGGCACTACCACTGGGGCATCGTGGTGATCGTGGTGCTCTGCGCGTTCTTTGGCATCTGGATCATCAAGGATACCGTCTTTCAGACCCGGCCCGACGTGCAGATCGCTTATGTGGGCACCCATGACCTGCCCGCCGACACCGTGACGGCTTTGCAGGACGCGCTGACGCCCTTCTGCGAGGATACCAACGGCGACGGCAAGGTCGTGGTGCAGGTGGACACCTACAACGTGGATTTTGACGCCGACAATGTGAACACTGACGCCTACAACCAGATGGCCGGTGTCACCCGGCTGAGCGCCGAGCTTTCCAGCGGCGGCAAGACCTATATCTTCCTGCTGGAGGATCCCGCCGCCTTTGAGAGCAGCACCGGTGCGCTGCAATACCTGGACGGCACCGTGCCCGATGACCCCGACACTGCCAACCCCGATTGGACCGAGATGGTCTACCGCTGGACCGACTGTCCGGTGCTGGCCGGGCTGGAACTGGGCGACTACGACGGCTACACCCTGGTGGACGACGCCACCGGCACGAACCAGAGCGTGCTGGCCACCCTGTATGTGGGGCGGCGCGGCGTCTGGGATGAAAAGCAGGTAGCCACCTACGAGGGCTGCGCCGAGCTGTGGGACACCCTGACCGCAGGGGCTGTTTCCACTGCCGCCGAATGAGCCGGGCGCTGCCGCCCCTGAAGGGGCATCTGCGGAAAAAGGTGCAGCCCAAGCCCAGCACCCCGCCGCTGCCGGAAAATCCATACAAGCGTTTTTTTACAAAGCAGCGCAGTTTTGAGGATTTGATCAACGAAAAGCGCAAAGCTCAGCATCGCTAAAAAATGCCGCATCCCACCCCGGGATGCGACATTTTTTATGCCCGCCGTACCTTACAATAAGGTCTGTAATGACTTTTTACGGAGGGAATTTTACTTATGCTGCAAACTTTGGAACGTACCAACACTTTTGACGCCCGCGTACTGACCGCCAGCCACGCCGGGGCTCTGCGGGAGCTGACCGGGGATACCGGGCTGCCGCTGCTGCCCAGCCTGCATCCGGCGCTGGAGGAAGGTCAGATCGTGGGGGATTACGCCGGGCAGGGGGAATTGCAGGCCGCCGCCGCGCTGCTGCCACTCTATGCGGACGACCCGCTTCCCACCAGCCTGCGGGCCGCCGGTTATGGGGCCGACGGCCAGGGCGCGGTGCTGACGCCGCCGGTACTGCGCAGCGATTACACGCAGCTGCGGCATTTTCTGCGGTTGGCGCTGCGCTGGGCCACCGAGCGCTATGCCAGCTACCACGTCTGGGCCGTGCTGCCGCTGGACTTGGAACACCCGGAGGCGTGTGATGACCTGTGTGCGCAGTATCTCTCCACTGGGCTGACCCTGCGCGGGATGCGCCCGATGGCCGGGGCCGACCAGATGTTGATTTTTTCAGCGCGGGGGTTAGCCCAATGGCGTGACCCGCTGCGCCGCTGCCATCTGGCCGACCCGGCGCTGCCCCGCGTGTTGGAGCGCGGGTATGCGGCCGCCGATTTCGGCTGGGGGAAAGACGGATTGGAGTTGGTGCTGCGGCCGGTGTGATGCAATATTGTGGGGGGCGGCGGCCAGAGGGCTGGCCGCCCTACGGACCTTCACCTTGTAGGGCGGGCAGTCCTCTGCCCGCCGCGGAGGGGTCAAGCCCCCTCCCTACAATGCAAATTATAAAAGGGATGCGATGAAAAAGCTGCGGGCCGGGCTTGCCCGGCCCCTACATCCCCGCCCAACAAAAAAGCGCCCCACGCGTTTCCGCGTGAGGCGCAATTTTTATGCTACCTTACAAATTACTTGTACAGGTCGACCAGCTTGGTCAGGTGCTCGTAACGAGCATCGGCGGCAGCCTGGTTCTTCTCGAACAGAGCCTTGGCGCGATCCGGGAAGGCGCGAGCCAGACGGCTGTAACGAGTCTCGTTGGCCAGGAAGTCCTGATACTTGCTCATGTCGCCGGCCTTGGAGGTCAGGGTGAACGGGTTCTTGCCCTCGGCCTTGGCAGCGGGGTTGAAGCTGAACAGGTTCCAGTAACCGGCAGCAACAGCCTTCTTCATCTCGTTCTGGCAGTTGGTCATGCCGCCCTTGACACCGTGCAGCTCGCAGGGAGCGTAGCCGATGATCAGAGAGGGGCCGGGGTAAGCCTCAGCCTCGGCAATAGCCTTGACAGCCTGGTTCATGTTAGCGCCCAGAGCGATCTGAGCAACATAGATGTAACCGTAGGTCATAGCGATCTCGGACAGGCTCTTCTTGCTGATCTCCTTACCAGCAGCAGCGAACTGGCAGACCTCACCAATGTTGGAAGCCTTGGATGCCTGTCCACCGGTGTTGGAGTACATCTCAGTATCGAAGACCATCACGTTGACATCCTCGCCGGAAGCCAGAACGTGATCCAGACCGCCGAAGCCGATGTCGTATGCCCAGCCGTCGCCGCCGAAGATCCAGACGGACTTCTTGGCGATGTACTGCTTGCTCTTCAGGATCTCTGCAGACTTTTCGCAGCCAGCAGCAGCAGCCTTCTCCAGCTCAGCGATCAGGGCCTTTGCGGGCTCGTCGTTGGCCTTGGTGTTGTTCTTGGTTGCGATGAACTGCTCGTAAGCAGCCTTCAGCTCAGCAGAAGCCTTGTCGGAACCAGCAACCTCTGCGATCTCCTTGATCAGGTTCTCGCGGATGGTCTTCTGGCCGATGTACAGGCCCAGACCATGCTCTGCGTTATCCTCGAACAGGGAGTTGCACCATGCAGGACCATGGCCGCTGTCCTTGTTGACGGTGTACGGAGAGATGGAAGCGGTGCCGCCCCAGATAGAGGAGCAGCCGGTAGCGTTGGAGATGTACATCTTCTCGCCGAACAGCTGAGTAATCAGGCGAGCGTAAGAGGTCTCGGCACAGCCTGCGCAGGAGCCAGAGAACTCCAGCAGGGGCTGGTTGAACTGAGAGCCCATAACGGTGTCGTCGGCCATCTTGGTAGCCTTCTTGGAGATGTTGGCCACGCAGTAGTCAAAGACTGCCTGCTGATCGGCCTGGCTGTCCTGAGGAACCATGGTGATAGCCTTGGTGGGGCAGACGGTGACGCACTCGCCGCAGCCCATGCAGTCCAGAGGAGACACAGCCATGGTGAACTTGTACTCGCT
>ERZ773170.1099-NODE-1099-length-22446-cov-3.882497_pt1 | contig 22446 bp, 18 predicted proteins | sample MGYA00581002_ERZ773170 | MGnify/ENA primary metagenome ERZ773170 (study PRJEB29015, sample SAMEA2737811) | human gut metagenome | biome: human gut; feature: human-associated habitat; material: faeces | place: China | collected 2012 ... | reverse complement strand
TCAACTCCGCTTCCCTGTCCTCGATTTCAGACTGCAAGTCCTCGATTTCAGCCAGACGCTCAGCCCTTTATCAGCCTGCCAGCCTTCTTTTGTAAAAAATCTAGCAAAACGCTCTTTATAAATAAAAATAACTGACAAAATCGCCCCCAGCTGTACGAAAACGTCAAAAATATCTGCCGCCGGACCATCAAAACCCAGCATATGTCCTACTATAATCATATGACCTGTTGATGACACCGGCAAAAACTCCGTTACCCCTTCTACAAAGCCTACTATTACCGCTATAAGATTCTGATCCATTATAATTATCTATCCTTCCATAATTACATTGCCACATAAATTTTACTAACTTCTACATTATACAGGTTATTATCGCTACCGCCAAGTTTAATTATATAAATTTACCTGAAATTTATCTGAATAATAAAGAAAAGGACAGCGGCGTCCATTTCCGCTGTCCTCTGAATGTTGCTGTAAACTAAAGTTCTTTTGTTTTACTTATTGGGTCAGTCACCAAAACATAAGCCCATTTGACGTCCTGTGCGAATTATATCGCTGTCTACTGGTACTAACCGTGGCTCGGAGGCAACCTTCTCAATAGGCTCCGTAACGATCTTATCGTTTTGCAGTGATACCATAACGTTATATTCCTTGCGCATGCAAGCCTCGGCCGCTGCTACACCATACCGCGTAGAAAGAACTCTGTCGAAAGGTGTAGGCGTGCCGCCTCTTTGTAAATAACCTAATACAGTACACCGCGATTCGATACCCGTTTTTTCCTCTATCTCGCGAACCAGTTTTTCTCCTGCTCCACCAAGACGGATGGGCTCGAAGCTGCCCTTGACCATGCGCGCGATCGACATTTCCCCGCCCACAGGTCGTGCCCCTTCAGCTACAACAATAATACTGAATTGTTTCCCAGCAGCCTGGCGGGCCCTGATTTTTCCGATAACCGAGTTGATACTGTAAGGGATCTCCGGTATCAAAATAACATCTGCTCCGCCGGCTATGCCGGAATGCAATGCGATCCAGCCAGCATAACGTCCCATAACTTCTAGCGCCATAACACGATGATGGGATTCTGCCGTTGTATGGATCCTATCCAAAGCTTCTGTAGCCATCGCCATTGCTGTGTCAAAACCAAAAGTACGTTCTGTACACGGAAGGTCGTTATCGATCGTTTTAGGTACCCCCACGACCTTTATTCCGCATTCTTTAGCCAGCCTTGCAGCTATATTTAAGCTGCCGTCTCCGCCGATAACCACTAAAGCTTCAATACCATGTTTTTCAAGATTAGCCAATACTTCCGCGCGTTTATCATAATAAACCAATTCCCCGTTTTCTTCTACTGCAAATTTAAAGGGATTGTCGCGGTTAGTTGTTCCAAGAATTGTTCCGCCCCGCGGCAGAATACCTGAAACATCTTTGTAATCCATCAGTCCCATCCGGCCTGTCACGAGGCCGTTAAAACCATTTTCTATGCCAAATATTTCATATCCATTATTAAGAGCTGTTTTCACTACAGCCCTGATGACTGCATTTAACCCGGGACAATCGCCGCCGCCAGTCAAAACTGCCAGTCTTTTCTTTGCTTGGCTCATTGCTTACCTCGCTTTTTAATCAACGTTCCAAACCGTAAAACCTTCCGAACTGATACGGATCGATTCCGTTCCATCAAATTTATCATAACAGAGTTTTCCTTCTTCAAGGTAACCCGGCCAAGCTGTTACAATCACAAATTTCTCACTAAGTTTATGCAGCAAAGCATCAACATCAATATGAAACACCGGTACGAACAGTGTTTGCAGACGATCCAACAAAATAACTTCGCTGTCATATCCTTCCAATATGTCTGCCATCATCTCAGGTGCTTTTGCCTGACGTTCTCCAGGAGGAACCTCCAAAAATTTTTCAGTAATTAAAAGGCGGCAATCGATGTAATCCCACTTTTTCTCTTCAGCAGCTTCACGCAATACTTTACTTTTACCGCTGCCCGGTTTACCTGTTACGATAACTACTTTTACATCGTGATCTTTAACGCCTTCTACAATTTTTACAAATTCTTCTACTTGGCTCATGTCCATTACCTCCCAATTACGCTCAGCGTAAAATTTGCCCTTCACTTTCTAGTTATTGCTATATTCGCTGTTTATTTACGAAATCCTTTAAAAAAATAACATCATTCAGAAAAATCTAAATGATGTTGCTTTTTTGTTTCACATTTATCAATTTATTAATCACGTTTACGATGACTGAACCGTTCGCTGGGATCAATGGCTAAAAGCCCACTATAAACCTCACTCAGATCAGTGTTATCATTACGATTTGTAATGTACTTTTCTAATTTGCGTTTCACTCTCTGCAAAGCATTATCAATTGATTTGATGTGCCTATCCAGTTCAACGGCAATTTCCTGATAAGATTTGCCATCCAGATAACTCATCAAAACCTTCCACTCAAGGTCACTGAGAATATTATTCATCTTATTCTCAATATCAGCAAACTCTTCCCTGCTGATAATCATATCTTCAGGATTAGCAACTTTAACACCGGAAATAATATCCAACAAAGTTCTATCAGAATCCTCTTCATAAATAGGCTTATTCAAAGAAACATATGAATTAAGAGGAATATGCTTCTGCCTGGTAGCTGTTTTTATAGCAGTAATAATCTGTCGAGTAACGCACAATTCAGCAAAAGCTCTGAAAGATGACAGTTTATCGCCGCGAAAATCACGGATAGCTTTATAAAGGCCTATCATTCCTTCCTGAATGATATCCTCGCGTTCGGCGCCTATTAAAAAATAGCTTCTGGCTTTAGCCCGCACAAAATTACGGTATTTATGCAAAAGATATTCCTGGGCAAGTGCGTTATCTTCTTGTTTAGCCTTTAAGACGACATCTTCATCCGCCATGTTTTCAAAAGCAGCATAGGGATTATATGGCGTTTCCGTACTCATTGGCACAACCTCCGTTTCCTAGGAATTTCCTGCATCTGTCAGCTTTTTCATTATACTCCATAGTTATGTCAGCGTCAATTTTTAGGTATTGCGCCGCAGCTTTTCAAAATGATCCAGAATATGCTCCTGCAGCCTGCCGCCAAGTTCATTACGTCCCAAACCCCTAGCAAGTCTTTCGCTGCGCTGCGCGATCTGTTTTTTTGTAAGCAGATATTCTTCACGAAATTCACGCGCCGAAATCCTATAGGCCCCACTCCCTAAAACATTCAGCTGTTCTGCATAATCACTGGTCACAACAAAAACACTGCTTCCGCTCTTAACAAGATCATATACGCGTCGTTCAATCCATGAATCAGCGGTTTCACCTTCATTCGTGAAAACAATCTCCAAAGCTCCGTTTTTTTCGAATGATGCAACTCCCTGTACTTCCTGGGCATCAAAAACAACAATTCCTGAATATCCTTTAAAAGCTATATACTCGGCTAATTTTTCTTTTAAAAGTTCACGGGCATGCTCAAGGTTCTCTTCACGGAATTTACGAAAATCCTGCCAACTGTTGATAACATTGTAACCGTCCACTACAAGCCATTCTTTCATACTTTAAACGCCCGCCTGCACCCGGCGCTGACGTACGACCTCGTACAGCAAAACGGCACCTGCCGCCGAAGCATTCAGCGAAGAAACTCCCCCCTGCATCGGCAGACTGACAATGATATCACACTTCTCTTTTACAAGGCGTCCCAGTCCTTTTCCTTCAGCACCAACTACAATGACCATCGGGCCAGTCAAATTACTTTTGTAATAATCCTCACCGTTCATATCCGCACCGGCAATCCAAAAACCAAGTTTTTTCAATTCTTCAATCGTCTGCGGAATATTACCAATTTGAACTACTGGGACATATTCAACAGCACCGGCAGAAATTTTCGCTACCACAGCATTTAGCGGACAGCTGCGACGCTTGGGAAGCAGCACACCATGCACACCAGCAGCATCCGCCGTTCTAATCAGCGCTCCCACATTCTGCGGGTCCTGCAGCTCATCAAGCAGCAGCAAAAAAGGAGTTTCATCTTTCTCTTTTGCCAATGCCAAAACCTCTTCTAAACTGTGAAAACGAATAGGTGCAGCTAAGGCAACAAACCCCTGATGCCGCAAGCCATCTGCCAGTTTATCCAATCTTTCAGCTTTACAAAATTCCAAAACTACGCCCGCAGTCTTCGCCAGGCCAATAATCTCACTGACACTGCCGCCTTTGATTCCGTCCTGCACCAACAGTTTATTAATAGATCTGCCGCTGCGCAAGGCTTCTGTTACAGAATTGCGTCCGGCAAGAATTTCTTCAGACATAGCTCCTCCTAATTATCACTGTTGTTTTTGTTTTGCCGCTAAAATAGCGTCCAAACGTCCGCAACTCATTGCACCTTCTCTGCATATACCTTCACTTACGCAAGTAGGACCGGCATTTTCAAATAATACCGGTGCGGCTTTTTTACATTCAGCCAGCATTTTTTCTGCAAGCTGCCTGATCTCCCACTGGGCACGATTACAGCAGCGCAGGCTAAAGAAATTCATCAAAGACCTGACATTAAATGTTGCCACAATTTTAGTTTCAGCCGCATTAGGAAGTACATAACGGGCATCCTCTGCCGGGATTCCAAATTCATCAGTAAATTCATTATACCTAGCCTGAATATCAGCCATAAGCTGTTCAAACTTAGCTTTTGCCTCAGGCCTTGAGGAAATAGTAGGAGGCATAATAGTTTCAAAATCATGCTCTTTTACATAACGCTGCGATTGCTGTGAATAAGAAGCGATACGGTGACGCACCAGCTGGTGCGTCAATACTCTGGAAACTCCTTCTATAGCGAAAGTAAATGTAACATGTTCCAATGTCGAAAAATGTCCCATTTCCACAAGTTTACGCACTAATTTTGCTGCCTGTTCATCAGACATTGTTTCTTCAAGCTGGGCGGCACCAACGGGAGAATAGCACAGACGTGCGCTCATAGCAACTGTCTTTTCCGGTTCTGGTGTGTGTCTGAGTAATTTTACTTCCATGTTAATTCACCCTTTCTTCTGCATAGCCTCAGAAATAATTACAAAAGAACGCTCTAATATCTCCTCCAGTCGTTCTTCCCTGTCGCTCAAAAATAACCAGCCCAACAGCGCTTCAAATGCTGTTCCCATACGATATTCATGTACGGAGGCGCTTTTAGGCACTATCGATTTAGTATTACGGCCGCGCTTGGCAATATAGGCTTCTTCTTCCGTCAAATCCGACAGCAATGCCTCCATTGCCTTCGCCTGCATAACCGCCGATACCATTTTTGAACCCAAATCATGTATAACGCGAACCTGCCCTGAGGTTGGCAGCAACCGCAACCTTATATAAAGAGAAAAAACAACATCACCGATATATGCCAAAAGTATCGGATTAAGTTGTTTCGGTTCTCCGTAAGTCAGCCCGGCAGCCGTACAGGCTGCCAAAGCATGAGCTTTTATTTGCTGATATTGTTCAAACTTCACTGTTTTTTCCAACGTACGCCTTGAGGCGTATCCTCCAGAACAATTCCTATCTCGCTTAATTTATTACGTAAAGCATCAGCCTGTGCATAGTCCTTATTGCTCCTGGCTTCCTGGCGCATAGCAATAAGCATTTCCATCAGTGGTTCTTCCAAACCGCAACTTTCAGCTTCAACAGCACCTTGAGTTGATTCCAGTACTCCAATAATAGAACACATTTCAGAGAAAACACTTTGCAATATAGACACAAGCTTTCCATCCGGTTTACTGCCGACGCTGGCGATACTTTGATGATAAATATTAATTTCCTTTGCCAAAGCAAACATATGACTGATTGCCAAAGCAGTATTAAAATCATCACGCATGGCTTCCATAAACTCGTTGCGCAGTTCCAAAACTTTTCTTCGCAGCTTCAGGCTTTCCTCTGTCAGGCCAGCATTCATCAAAGCCATTAAGGCCTGCAGATTTTCCTGAGCCGTTTTCAACCTGGACAAGCTGCGCTGCGCTTCCGCCAACCTCTCATCACTAAAGTCCAATGGACTACGGTAATGAGTGGAAAGAATAAAAAAGCGCAGTGTTTCCGGCTCATAATGCTCGAGGATATCAATGACCATAAAGAAATTACCTAATGATTTAGACATTTTCTCTTCATTAACAGTGATAAACCCGTTATGCAGCCAGTATTTAACAAAGGGATGGCAACCTGTACAGCCTTCAGATTGTGCAATCTCATTTTCATGATGCGGAAAAATCAAATCACTGCCGCCGCCATGAAAATCAAAGGTTTCTCCCAAATATTTCATACTCATTGTTGAGCATTCGATATGCCAGCCAGGACGTCCTTCACCCCAGGGACTGCTCCAGAAAGGCTCTCCCGGTTTAGCAGCCTTCCACAAGGCAAAATCCATTGGATTATGCTTTTTATCGTTGACATCAACGCGCGCACCTGCCATCATATCTTCCAAATTACGCCCGGAAAGTTCACCGTAATGCTCAAATTTTTCAACGCTATAATAAACATCGCCGTCCATTTCGTAGGCATAACCACGATCAATAAGAGCTTTTACAGTTTCAATGATTTCCTCCATATGCTCAGAAACACGCGGATATACATGTGCACGACGCACATTGAGCTTATCCATTACCTCAAAATAAGCATCTATATAACGTCCGCAGACATCACTCCATAAAACGCCTTCTTTATTGGCAGTGTTGATTATTTTGTCATCGACATCAGTAAAATTCTGTACATGCAGAACATCATAGCCCTCATGCTCCAAAAAACGGCGGATAACATCCCATGTTACAAATGGACGCGCATTACCAATATGCGGATGGTTATAAGGCGTAACACCGCAGACATAAATATTAGCTTTACCCGGATGTACCGGTACAAACTCTTCTTTTTGTTTCGTCAATGTATTGTAAACTCTAATCGTCATTCTAAGCTCTCCTCTACAGAGTAATACCTGCCTTAGCAAGGCTCGCCCTAATTCTGGCTTCTGTACGTTCCAAACCAAGCAACGGCACCATTTCAGCCAGTTCCGGGCCATGCTGATTTCCTGTTAAAGCAACACGGATCGGCATAAATACAGCTTTGCCACCCAGCTTGGTAGCTTTTTGGATAGCTTTGAAAGCAGCTTTTACAGCAGGTCCATCTAAAACTTCCAGCTTAGGCAATTCTTCGAACAGCATATTCATTACTGTTGGTACTGATTCTTCCTGCAGAACTGCAGCAGCCTCTGCATTTTCAAATTCAAATTCATCACTGAAATACATAGCGACACATTCAGGGATCTGCGCAGCAAAAGCAACATGCTCTTTGGCTGTAGCAACTACACGTTTAAGCCATTCCAGCTTTTCGCCACACTCATCACCTGTCATATAGCCGGCAGCAACCATATGCGGCTTAGCTGCGGCAAAAAAAGCTTCCTCATCCAACTGCCGCATATAGTGCTGATTGATCCAGTTCAGTTTATCGATTTCAAAAACAGCGGGATTTTTAGCGACATGCTCCATCGAAAAGGCCTGAATCAACTCTTCCATACTGAAAATCTCCTGTTCGCTGTTCGGAGCCCAGCCCAGTAATGCCAGGAAATTATCAATGCCTTCCGGCAGATACCCCAACTGACGATACTGATCAACAGAAGTAGCGCCATGGCGTTTAGACATTTTTGTGCGATCCTTACCTAAAATCAATGAAATATGACCGAATGTAGGCTGTGTAAAGCCCAGCGCATCATAAATAAGGCATTGGCGCGGAGTATTTGACAAATGCTCTTCAGCACGAATAACATGAGAAATTTTCATCAACGCATCGTCAATTACTACAGCATAATTATAAGTAGGAATGCCGTCAGATTTTACGATAACAAAATCTCCGATTCCGTTAGAGTCAAAAACGACATCGCCGCGAACCATGTCGCGGACAAGTATCTGCTGATCAGCAGGCACACGAAAACGTACGGTTGGTTTGCGTCCTTCAGCTTCGTACTGTTCTATTTGTTCAGAAGTAAGATTACGGCATTTGCCCATATAACGAGGCATTTGCCCTTTGGCAGACAAAGCCTGACGTTCTGCTTCCAGCTCTTCATCTGTGCAGTAACAATAGTAGGCCTTACCTTCAGCCAGCAGCTGATCAGTATATTTTTTATACAGTTCAAGACGCTCTGTTTGACGATAAGGACCGTATTCCCCACCTACATCAATACCTTCGTCCCAATTCAAGCCTAACCATTTTAAGGCAGCCTTGATATTCTCTTCAGATTCGCGGCTGGAACGCTCAAGGTCAGTATCCTCGATACGCAAAACAAGCTTGCCGCCCATTTTACGGGCAAACAGCCAGTTAAATAAAGCACTGCGAGCGCCGCCGATATGGAACGGTCCAGTCGGACTCGGTGCAAATCTTACTCTGATTTCATTAGACATTAGAATGATCCCTCCAAAAATACTTATCTTGAATATTATACCACAAGGGCATGTATGAGTGCTAAGTCCGTAAAGACCTCACTAAGTACTCAAACGATACCACAAGGACATATATGAGTACCTCGTTTCAGTAAAGCGAATTTACATCATCCTCTGATAATACTTACAACAGCCTCTGACGCCATCCCTTCGCCCCGTCCAACAAAACCTAATTTCTCTGTTGTCGTTGCTTTTACATTGACAGCACTTCTTTCAATCCGCATTTCCCGGGCAATATTAGCCGACATCTGTTCAATATAGGGAGCCAGCTTAGGCCGCTGTGCCATAATAGTCACATCGGCATTGTTTATCTGCCAGCCATGCTTTTGCAGTAAACCAACCACCTGCCTCAACAGCAGCATACTATCGGCATCTTTAAATTTCATATCCGTATCCGGAAAATGCCTGCCAATATCACCAAGACCCGCTGCGCCAAGCAAAGCATCCATCAATGCATGAAGGGCCACATCGGCGTCAGAATGTCCTAACAACCCTGATTCATAAGGAATCTCAACTCCGCATAAAATCAATTTACGTTCAGCAGCAAGTTTATGTACATCGTACCCGCAGCCTACACGAAACTGCGGCCAGTTATTATTTTTTTCTATCATCTTACAAGACCTCTGCTTTTACATAAATTTTCTGCCATGATCAAATCTTCCGGCGTTGTAATCTTAATATTCTCATAGCTTCCTTCAGCAACAGCAACAGCTATTCCCAAACGTTCTACCAGTGAAGCGTCATCCGTTACATTACCATGCTGTTTCTGCAAAAGCTCGTATGCCTGCTTTAAAATACTGATTTTAAAAATCTGCGGTGTCTGCACAGCACGCAGAGTACTGCGCACAGGCGTATACTGCACAAGATTATTTTCATCCACAACCTTAATCGTATCCTTAACAGGCACAGCAGCAATAGCCGCACCGCTATCGGCAGCAGCGTTTAACACTCTTTTAAAAACCTCTTTGCCGGCAAAAGGACGAGCACCGTCATGCACAGCTATATAACCATCACTCTCCGTAACTGCAGACAGAGCATTAGCAACAGAATCCTGTCGTTCCTTTCCGCCGGCAACAACACAGAAAGGCAACAGCGGATAATACTCCTTACTGTATTCCTCAAGCATCAATTCTGCTTCCTTTACCTCCTGAGGCCGTACAACAGCTATCACTCTGCTTACACAGTCTGTATCAGCCAGCATCCTCATACACTGTACCAGAAGCGGTAATCCGCCCACATCGGCAAAAGCTTTATTTTTACCTAACCCCAAGCGACTTCCAAGCCCTGCAGCCGGAACAATCGCTATGATTTTTTCCATAAACGCCCCCGCTATTTCAGTTTCGCGAAAATCATTCTACCTGCTGAAGTCTGCAGGACAGAAGTTACTACAACAGCAGTATTTTCACCTACCAGTTTTTTACCGCCTTCAACAACGATCATTGTACCATCTTCAAGATAAGCAACGCCCTGATTATTTTCTTTGCCATCTTTAACGACAAAAACATTCATCTCTTCCCCCGGAAGAACCACCGGCTTAATGGCGTTAGCCAGATCATTGATATTAAGCACACTGACGCCTTGGATCTCGGCAACTTTATTAAGATTGAAATCATTAGTTATAATAACAGCTTCTGTCTGTTTAGCCAATTTCACCAATTTAGCATCTACTTCATTCAAATCTTCAAAATCAGTATCTTCTACAAGCAATTGTTCTTTATTTTTCTGCTGTATCTCCTGAATAAGATCCAAACCTCGGCGGCCTTTGGCCCGTTTCAGATTATCAGACGAATCTGCCAGCTTCTGCAATTCTTCCAAAACAAAGTTGGGAACGATCAAACGACCTTCCAGAAAACCTGTTTTCAGAATATCAATAATACGACCGTCGATAATGACACTGGTATCCAGTAATTTATTTTTACTGTACAATCTGTCACTCAGCGCCAACGATTTAACTGCAGCCGGTTTTACCGCACCTTTTAAGCTAGGAATACTGCGGTTAAAAAAGCCTACGATATCCTTATGCTTACGTAAAGCAACTTTCGCCCCAATAATAGAAAGCACCAGACTAAAGATCAAAGGAATATAGGGACCAATAATCGGCAAATGCGAAAAAGGCCCACCCAAAAGGTTAGCCAAAATCAAACCAATACCAATACCAAGCGTCATAACAAGAATATCACTGGTCGGCACCTTGGATAAAACGATCGCCATACGTTCCGTATAACCCATAATATGATAAATAAGCACCGGTGCAACAGCTACACCAAGACCACCAAAAACAAAGATGCCCACAGCACCTGAAACAATAGTTGCCAAAGCTATGCCAAAAAAGCCGTTGTCATAAAGATCGTAACCAAAAAAATCCGAAATATAAGGCAGTAAATATTCAGTAAGTATGAGTCCGGTAAGCGCAAACACAACGACAATGGTCAGCTTCAAAATCCTGTTTAACATCTTTACACCTCCTTTCTTTAAATAATATGGATAATATAATATTTTACTACAATTTTCGTATTAAAAACAGCTAAAAAAATAAAATACGTCGGAAAATCCGACGTATTTCACTAAAAAAACTTATTCAGCCAGTTTTCAATATCCTGCTGTTCAGCATTTTTTACAAGCATCACTTCGCTGATCAAAATCTGTCTGGCTGTACCCAATAATCTACGCTCGCCGGTAGATAATTTTTTTTCATTCTCCTGCACCTGCAATGTTCTTATTACATCGGCAACTTCAAAAACATTACCGCTTTTCATTTTTTCCAAATACATATTAAAGCGTCTGTTCCATGTAATAGCTTTATTGTAATTATCAGGACGTTCTTCCAAAACTTTTTCAACGGCATCGATATCATCATTTTCGATAACATGCCTCAAGCCAACACGTTCCACACTGTCGACCGGAACCATGACCTTCATCTCTCCAAGAAGCATTGCCAGGATCAGATAGTCGACACTTTGACCGTCACGTTCACGCTTTTCTATTGTTTTTACTACTCCGGCGCCGTGCATCGGATATACGACTTTGTCTCCTACTGCAAACATCTTCTGCCCTCCTAAGGAACACGCTATTTTTATATGTATTTATTTTAACACCTCCTGTTATTTTTGTCAAAATTTTATTATTTTATCATAGCTCCATATTTGTGTCAATCATTTTTTATATAAATTTTATGATTTTATTTTAAAATAAACAAAAAGAGCGGAGAAACCTCCGCTCTTTTAAGCAAAAACCTTATCCAGCGCTTCTTCCAAAGTTTTAACCTGCACAATACCATTGCAGGGTTCATCCAATGACAGCTTGCCCATTGGCAAAACAAATCTTTTAAAGCCAAGATTCATAGCATCCTTGATACGCCTTTCCGGCGAACCTATTCGTCGCACTTCTCCTGTAAGCCCCACTTCACCCATGACTAATACGCCATGCGGAATCGGCCGATTACGATAGCTGGACACCAGCGCAGCAGCCACAGCCAGATCTGCAGCTGGTTCAGTGACTCTCATCCCGCCAACCACATTGACGTAAGCATCGTAAGCGCCAAAATCCATTCCTAAGCGCCGTTCCAAAATCGCCAAAAGCATAGTGACCCGATTATAATCAAATCCAACAGCAGTGCGTCGGGGCATCCCATAAGGTGTTTTGGCAACCAAAGCCTGCACTTCAACTAAAATAGGCCTGTTACCTTCCAGGCAGGCACAAACAACTGAACCGGAAGCATCGTTACTGCGTTCTTCCAGGAATAATCCTGCTGGATTACTTATTTCCTGCAGCCCACTGGCTTCCATAGAAAAAATACCGCTTTCATTTGTAGAGCCAAAACGGTTTTTCAAGGCACGCAGCACCCGAAAAGAATAGAATCTATCCCCTTCAAATTGCAGCACCACGTCGACCATATGTTCAAGCAATCGCGGGCCGGCAATATTACCGTCTTTAGTCACATGACCGATAATAAGCACGGCAATGCCGCTGGTTTTTGCAAAACGCAGCAATTTCGCCGTACACTCGCGCACCTGTCCGACACTGCCGGCTGCAGTAGGCAGCTCGCTGTTGTACATAGTCTGAATAGAATCAATTACCAACAATGCCGGCTGCGCTTCCTGTGCCTGCAGTAAAATAATATTCAAATCGGTAGCCGTCATCACCAGCAGGTTTTCACCGCTGCTGCCTAAACGTCTCGCCCGCATTGCTGTTTGCGCTTCTGATTCTTCACCAGAAACATACAAAACTTTTATATTATTCCGGCTAAACTTCATGCCGGCATCCAAAAGCATAGTCGACTTGCCAATGCCCGGGTCTCCGCCCAACAAAACCAGGCTGCCGGGAACAATCCCTCCCCCAAGCACACGATCAAATTCACGGATACCTGTCTGCAGACGGCTGAGGGACTGTTCCGCCACCTGATGCAACGGTTTGGGCTTAGCGGTTTCGCCTACAGGCAGGTAACTCTGTCCAGGACGTTCAGGCACGTCCATTTCTTCGACAAAGCTGTCCCATTGACCACATTCCGGACACTTTCCCAACCATTTAGCCGTTACATAACCACACGACTGACAAACGAAACGTATTTTCGGTTTTGCCATTACGGACGTTCCTCTCCAGCTGCAACCAAGGCTTCTTCCTTGTGCGCTTCTTCTTTATCAAAATAGATTTTACCAGCCTCATCAGTACGGGTCAAAATAGTATCACCGCGTTTTAATTCTGAAGACAGATACAAATCGGAAACAGGATCCTCAACCAGTTTCCTTAAAGCCCTGCGCAGAGGCCGTGCACCATAACGCGTATCTTTGCCAGCTTTTAAAAGCTCGGCCTTAGCCTCATCAGTAACCTTGATATCAAGGCCATTTTCCTGCAAACGACCTGAAAGTTCTTTGAGCATCTGTTCGACAATTTGCCGCAGTTCTGCTTCACCAAGCGGATCAAAGACCAGAATTTCATCAATTCTATTTAAAAATTCAGGACGGAAGATTCTTTTTACTTCTTCCAATACAGCACTTTTGCGTCCGTCGTTTACCTGTTTCTCACCAGTCGCAAATCCCAACGGCTTGCTGTCCAGTAAAGCTCTGGCACCAGCGTTGCTGGTCATAATGATAACAGCATTTTTAAAATCAACAGTCCGTCCCTGCCCGTCAGTCAAGCGGCCGTCTTCCATAATCTGCAGCAGCAAGTTGAAAACATCAGGATGCGCTTTTTCAATTTCATCCAGCAAAATTACCGAATAGGGCCGCCGGCGCACAACATCTGTCAGCTGACCGCCTTCTTCATAACCAACATAACCAGGAGGAGCACCTACCAACCGAGAAGTAGTATGCTTTTCCATATATTCAGACATATCAAATCTAATCAAAGCACGTTCATCGCCAAAAAGGTTCTCTGCCAGCGCTTTAGCCAGCTCTGTTTTACCTACCCCGGTAGGTCCTAAGAACAGGAACGATCCTACAGGGCGGTTTTTATCCTTAAACCCGGCTCTGGCTCTACGGATAGCTTTTGCAACAGCGTCAACAGCCGCATTTTGACCGACCACACGCTCATGCAGCGCCTCCTCCAAATGAATAAGTCTTTTAGATTCACCTTCGGTAAGCTTACGCAGTGGAATATTTGTCCAGGAAGCAACTACTTCGGCAACATCTTCTTCACTTACCGTCAATTTACTGCTTGATCCACTGCGCTGCGACTGACGCTCACCATCAAGCTGTTCCTGCAGCTTGCGTTCTGCGTCACGCAATTCAGCAGCACGTTCATACATTTGCTGAGTAATAGCCGATTCTTTTTCAATGCGCACTTTTTCAAGCTGTTGTTCAATTTCCCGCTGCGGCAAGGAAATCTTATAGCTTTGCAACCGTACCCTCGAACAGGCTTCATCCATTAAATCGATAGCTTTGTCCGGAAGATTACGGTCAGTGATATAACGATCAGACAGACGCACTGCCGCCATAATAGCCTCATCTGTGATTTGAATACGATGAAAGGCTTCATATTTATCGCGCAGTCCCTTCAAAATCTCAATTGAATCATTAACATCAGGAGCACCTACAACGATAGGTTGAAAACGACGTTCCAGTGCCGCATCTTTCTCAATATTTTTCCGGTATTCGTTTAAAGTAGTGGCTCCTATAGCCTGCATTTCACCTCTGGCCAAAGCCGGTTTTATAATATTGGCAGCATCGATAGCGCCCTCTGCGGCACCTGCTCCGATGATAGTATGCAGTTCGTCAATAAAAAGAATAATATTTTTATTTTCTTTTACTGCTTCCAGTAATTCTTTCAAACGTTCCTCAAATTCACCGCGGTATTTAGTTCCCGCCACCAGATACCCTATCTCCAGCGAGAACACAATTTTCTCACGCAGTATCTCCGGAACATTACCGTCAACAATTCGCTGGGCCAGGCCCTCGGCAATAGCCGTTTTACCAACGCCGGACTCTCCAATCAACACAGGATTATTTTTTGTACGCCGACACAGAATCTGAATAATGCGTTCAACCTCTTTTTCGCGGCCAACAACGGGATCAATTTTTCCATCTGAAGCCAGCTGATTGAGATTGCGGCCAAATTCCGACAGCATTTCCAACACATTGCTCTTTGTTTCCACATCGCTGTCGCCAGCATTATAATTGCCATCTGTCAATGGCTGATTATCATAAACAGCCTTAATGACCTTCATGACCTGTTCTGCCGTAACGTTAAAGCGCCGCAATACCTGAGCAGCCACGCCTTCTCCTTCACGCAGCAAGCCCAACAGCAAATGCTCGGACCCTACATAGTGCAGTTTAAAAGCTGCTGCTGCTTCACCAGCAAGCTCTAAGGCCCGTTTGGCACGCGGGGTATAACTGATCATCAGCTCAGTACTGCCAGCGGGCTCCATCCAGCTTTCCAGCTCTTTTATGACCGCCTGATTATCAATGCCAAGTTTTTCTAGAATCTTCTTGGCAAAACAATTTTCAACATTCAGCAACGCCAGCAAGATATGTTCTGTTCCAACATGATCATGACCCTTATCCAATGCAAAACGCATCGCGTCTTCCAAAATACCTTTGGCACGTTCAGTAAAACGATTCATGATCTGTTCTTCTCTAGCCTTTGGTTTCAACAGCCCATCTAAAAACTCTTTGGCATTGAAAACAGTTCCCGACAAAAAATTAGACGGAGCCAATTCTTCAACACAATCCGAGCACAGCCATTTGTCGATTTGTTTATCGTTGACCACGCATACCACGTGGACCACAGCTTCTTTTAATCCGCATTTCTGACATAACATATCAATTCACCTCACTCACGTTCTGTCATTTTAGTAATAGCCGTCTCCAAAACAGCTCTTTTTTTAGCTTCATCAGCATCCAGAATTTCCATCATATACTGCAACAGTGATTTTTCGCGCCTGCTGATCAAACGGTTAGCAGCCCAGTGCTCAATCAAATCATGCACTGTCGGCTCACAGTTCTCTTCCTGCAATTCATGAGGCATCACCCTTACAATACGGACAAAGCCGCCGCTGCCGCGTCTGGATTCGACCATAAACCCCCGTTCAGGAGTAAAGCGCGTGCTCAGCACATAACTGATCTGCGACGGTGCGCACGACAGTTTATCGGCAAGTTCATTACGCTGTACTAAAACAGCGTCCTCTCTGTCCTCTAAAAGCTGTCTGATGATGAAATTTTCTATTGCATCTGCAAGATTTCTCATCTTAATTACCTTCCTTTTATCGTTTCAGCATTAAAGTCAAACTTTTCTGCCGGCATCTATAATTAGATTAATTCTATTATATTTGACCTTTCGACTTTTGGCAAGTAAATTATTCGTGAACATCTTTTCAGCAGAAAAAAACAAGCAGACGCATAAAACTCGTCTGCTTGATCAATTTTTTTATTTTTGCAGCTTCCTGGCAAATTCATAACCAAGCTGCCTTGCTGCTTCCAGGTCTTCTGGCTGTGCCTTCCATTTACAGGTAAAACCAGGTTCCAACTCAAAACCAGCCGCTGTCAGCAAAGCTTCCATATCTTTCTGAGCTCCGCCGGCCCAGCCATATGTACCGAAAACAGCTGCTTTTTTACCTGTCGGGTTTAAGCCTTTAAGGTATACAAGCAGACTGCCCATAGTGGGCAGCATTCCGCTGTTCAGTGTTGAAGAGCCGATGATCATACCACCTGCTTCAAATAAATCCGCAACAGCAGTACTATTCGGAGTTTCGTTCATACGCAGCAGCACAGCATCACTACCAGCACTGACAACACCCTCCAGCACAGCACGAGCCATTTGCTCCGTAGCGCCCCACATCGTATCATAGGCAATAACTACACTGCTGCCGCTCACGCCTTTGCCCCAGGCAGCATATTTGGCAATAATTTCCTGAATATGACTGCGCCAGATAATACCATGGGCTGTAGCTATCATCTTTAAATCAAGCGCCGCTGCTTTCGCCAGCGCTTTATCAATTAATTTCGCATATGGCCAGAGTATATTGGCAAAATATTTTTTTGCTTCATAAAAAAGTATTCCCAGATCCACTTCATCATCAAAACGTTTAGATGCCGCATAATGCTGGCCAAAAGCATCATTAGAAAACAAAATCCCATCATCTGCACAATAAGTTGCCATACTGTCAGGCCAGTGCAGCATTGGTAAAGTTACAAAAGTCAATTCACGTTTGCCTAATGATAATTTATCGCCATCCTTCACGACCTGAAAATCATATAAATCACCATAATGACGAATTGCTTCCGCCTTCCCTTGAGCTGTAATAAAAAACTTAGCATTCGGAGCCGCTTTGACCAGCGCCGGCAATGCCCCTGCATGATCCGGTTCCACATGGTTCACTATTACGTAATCAATTTTTCCAGGGTCGACAACACGTTCAATCTTTGCCAATAATTCTTCAGCAAACATCGCTTTCACTGTATCGATCAAACAGATTTTTTCATCCATGATCAAATATGAATTATATGAAGCACCGCGTTCCGTCTTATATCCGTGAAAATCACGCACAGCCCAGTCAACAACACCCACATCATAAATTTTAGGAGCTATTTCCAATGGCATCATTTTTTACACTTCCTTTCTGAAAAACTGCTTCTTTATTTATTATATAAGCAAATCACAGCAAAGTAAAAATTTCTTTTAGCAAAAAACAGTAAATTCTACTTACAAAATTCTATGCCTGACATTATTTTCACAAGGCCCGTTCAATAACACTGTGCTGACCTTTATCAATAAACAACCCTATTTGGTGGAAACTGCTCAAACTACTGCGATGTCCAATACTGACTATGGTAGTATCCGACATTAAAGTTTCAACAAGCTTATACATCACCGCTTCTGTCTCCTCATCTAAAGCAGAAGTAGCTTCATCTAAAAACAGCCATGACGGTTGATAGATCAGTGCCCTTACAAAAGCCAACCTCTGCTGTTCACCGCCGCTAAGCACATGTGACCAGTCTGCTTCGACATACAGGTCTTTTGCCAGGTAGCCAATCCGACATTGCTCCAGCAACATCACCAACTCTTCATCTGTTTTATGACAACTGCCTGGATAAAGCAGCGCTTCTTTCAATGTTCCCAATGGTAAATAAGGTTTTTGCGGAATAAACATCAGTTTCTCGGCAGCAGGCAGTTCCAATTTACCATGCACATATGGCCAGATACCAGCCACAGCACGCAGCAATGTACTTTTACCGCTGCCGCTTGCGCCTTTGATCAGGATATTTTTATTTCGGCCGGGTACTAAAGTAAAATTGACATTTTTCAACAAGATCCTGTCATCTGGCAATTCAACCTGCAAGGACGCAGCTACGATAGTATCGTTGCGACTTTCCATTCGTTCAAGATCAATCTGCGGTTTTTCCTGTTTTACCTCGTGCATATGTACCCCAAAACCCGTAAGACGCTCTACAACTGCCCGCCATTCAGCCAAAGAAGCATACATATCTACAAAATATGATAATGATTCCTGCACCCTGCCAAAGGCACTGGCAATCTGGATCAGGCCGCCTAATGTTATTTCCTTACTTAAGTAACGCGGCATAGCCACTACGAAAGGGAAAATAATTGCAATCTGTGAATAGCCGGAATTAAGCCAGACCAACTGTTTTTGTTTTTCTACTATCTTCCAGAAATTATCCAGCAGCAGTTTAAAACGCTTCTTAAATACGCCGCCTTCCTGTTTCTCACCGCTGTAAAACGCTACACTTTCAGCATTTTCCCTCATTCGCATCATACTGAAACGAAAATCCGCTTCATAACGTTGCTGAACAAAATTCAGCCCTACCAGTTTTTTACCAATCAAATGAGTAAGCCCTGTACCAACAATGGAATAAACCAAGGCTACCCAAACCAGATAGCCTTCAATATGCCACACTTGCCCCGCCAAAGTAAATTCCAGTGAACCTGACAGTTCATATAAAATAAATACGAAAGACACAAAAGTACAAAAAGCCTTTAAAACACCGATACTGAACTTTAACGTCATCTCAACAAACAAACGCACATCCTCACTAATACGCTGGTCAGGGTTATCAGTATCAGAGCCGAACATCTGCAGACGATAGTAGGTCTTATTTTTCAACCATTCATCAATGTACCTGTTAGTCAGCCAACGACGCCAGTTAAGCACCAGTACCTGCTGCAAATAAAAGGCATAAACTGCCAGAATAATGTAGATCACAGCCAGCCAGCCGAAATGTATCAGCTCATCAAAAATAAGTTCGGTCTGGTAATTTTGCAGTGCATTATAAAAGGAATTGTTCCATTTATTCAACAGCACCAGCATATACACTACGCCTAAAGTTAGTGCTATGATTGCCGTCAACAGCAAATAAGCCTTTCCCTTTTCTTCTGACTGCCAATAACTTTTGGTCAGGTACCAGACATCTCTGAGAAATTTACTTTTATTTTTTAATTCATTCATCTGCTTTTACCTCTAAACACTCTTTGTCAGAAATTTTCAGTTACCTTTTTTAAATACCACATAAATAAAAAAAATCCTGCAAAAAAATAATGCCCCGTCTTTAAGACGGGGCATTATATATTTACAAAACACCTAAATTTATTCTTCGCTGTGTTTTTTTCTGTTGAAAATACGTTCAACGACAACGAATAATACCGGGATCATAAAGATACCGATCATCGTAGCAAAGGTCATACCGCCAACAACGGCATTACCCATAGAAACACGGGCACCGGCACCTGGACCTGTTGCAATCGCCAAAGGCACACAGCCAAGAATGAACGCGAAGGATGTCATCAGAATCGGACGCAAACGCAGTCTGGCAGCATCAAGCGCCGCTTTAACTACAGGTTCGCCATTTTCCATGTTCATCTTTGCATATTCTACGATCAGAATCGCATTTTTAGCATTCAGACCAATCAGCATGATCAAACCGATCTGCATATAAACGTCGTTCTGCAAACCGCGCAGATACTGAGCGCCAAAACAGCCAAGGGCGGCAACAGGCACTGACAGCATAACTGCCAACGGGATAGTCCAGCTTTCATACAAAGCTGCCAGACACAAAAATACGAAGATCAGAGAAATAATGAAAATCTGTGTTGATCTGTTTCCTGCTTCCAGTTCGTCACGGCTCTGATCTACCCATTCATAGGTATAAGTAGTCGGCAAAATTTCTGCAGCAGTTTCTTCCAGTGCAGTCATAGCCTGACCTGTACTATATCCTGTAGCAGGGTTACCAGCTATTTTAATAGCTCGTACACCGTTGAAGCGGGTTACAGTAGCAGAACTTGTTTTACCTTCGTCAGTAACCAAGGTATTAAGAGGCACCATATCGCCGTTATTGCTGCGTACAAAGAAATAACGCATATCATCAACATTCGTACGATATTTTGCATCCGCCTGCATAACTACTTTCCAAGTACGGCCAAAAGCATTGAAGTCATTGATCTCACTGCCGCCGAGGAAAGTCTGTAAAGCTGTAAATACGCTTGCTACAGGTACATTTAGAGACTCTGCTTTTTCACGGTCTACGTTAAACTGATAAACCGGCGTATTAGTATTAAAGGTGGTATAAGCCATACCAATTTCAGGACGTTGATTGGCTTTAGCAAGAAATTCGTTAGCAACTTCCTGCATCCGCTCCATATCGTCACCGCCCAGATTCATCAGGTACATACTCAAACTGCCTGTGCTGGACGCACCCGGTAATGCAGGCGGATCAAACGCCATAACGCTTACCTGCGGCATTTGGGCACCGATGCCATAAATCTGCGGCACTATATCCTGAGCACTGTTATCACGTTTGTCATAATCTTCCATCGCCGCAACGATCAGACCGGCACTGGACTTAGGGGCGCCAGTAAGGATATCAAAGCCAGATACTTCCATAACATATTTAACGCCCGGCAGCGACTTGATCTTATCACCCAGCTCCATCATAGCCTGAATACCACGATTACTGGATGCACCCTCCGGCAAATTAAATGACGTTACAGAATAACCCTGATCTTCACTTGGCACAAATCCGGTAGGAGTAACCTTAGCTACCCAGCCCAATAAAATAACCATAACCAGCAAAACGGCCATTGAGATTTTTGCATGACGGATACATTTTTCAACATTTTTAACATATTTACTTAAAGTATTGGCAAACCAGACATTGAACTTATGGATAAATTTACCAATAGGTCCTTTGACTTCGTCTTTATCATGCGGTTTCAACAGCAATGCACACAACGCTGGAGTCAAAGACAATGCTACGATAGCCGACAGCGCCATAGAAACAGAAATCGTTAAAGCGAACTGTTTATAAAGCTGACCAACAGTACCGCCGGTAAATGCAACCGGGATAAATACTGCTGCCAAAACGAACGCAATCGCCACAACAGGACCGGAAACTTCTTTCATCGCCCGATAAGTAGCTTCTTTTGGAGTCATTCCATTATCCTGGATGTGATGCTCAACTGCCTCAACAACAACGATCGCGTCATCAACAACGAGGCCGATAGCAAGAATCATAGCAAACATTGTTAAAGTATTGATCGAAAATCCCATCAGCACGAACGCACCGAAGGTACCAACCAAAGAAACAGGAATCGCCAGCAGCGGGATAAGCGTTGCACGCCAGCTGCCCAGGAAAATAAATACAACAAGAATAACCAGCGCCAAAGCTTCAAAGAAAGTATGAGCTACTTTTTCCAGCGCTTCGCGTACGAACTGGGTATTATCCTGAACAATAGTCAGCTCCATACCTTCTGGAAAACGCGTTTCAGCATCGGCCAATACGGCTTTGATGTTATTGACGGTTTCCAAAGCGTTAGCGTCGCTTGTTAAGTAAACAGGGAAAACAACAGAAGAACCGCCGTTCAGATAACCAGCAACGTTATCACTGCGGGCACCAGCTTCAATTTTCGCAATTTCTTTAAGCTTCAGGTTATTGCCGTTTTGAGAACGGACAATAATATTACCAAACTCTTCCGGAGTCGACAAACGCCCCTGGGCATTAGCAGAATATTGGAATTCCTGCTGCTCCGCTGTAGGACGCGTACCAATAGAACCAACAGGAGCCTGAATGTTCTGACTCTTGATTGCATTGGAAACATCATCTGCGGTCACACCCAACTGAGCCATTTTATCTGGCTGCAGCCATAGGCGCATTGCGTATTCCTGACCAAAAATATCAATACTGGAAACACCCTTAACGCGTTTGCAGGCATCAAGGAAGTTTGTCATCGCATAAGATGTAAGAAACATCGTATCAAACGTTCCATCAGGTGAGTGCAACGCAAAATACATGATGGTCTCGGCAGATTTCTTGGCTGTCGTGATACCGTAAGCACTTACCTCTGACGGCATGGAGGACGAAGCCTGAGAAACACGGTTCTGCACCTCTACAGAACCGATATCTGCATTTTTATCAAGATTGAAATATACGTCAAGTGTGTATTCGCCTACGCTGGTACTAGTAGAGTTCATGTACAGCATATTTTCTACACCATTAACTTTTTGTTCGATCGCCTGCGCAACAGATTCCTCAACAACCTCCGCACTAGCACCC
>ERZ773170.1085-NODE-1085-length-22665-cov-8.863379_pt1 | contig 22665 bp, 23 predicted proteins | sample MGYA00581002_ERZ773170 | MGnify/ENA primary metagenome ERZ773170 (study PRJEB29015, sample SAMEA2737811) | human gut metagenome | biome: human gut; feature: human-associated habitat; material: faeces | place: China | collected 2012 ... | reverse complement strand
GGCGGGGACCACCGCCAAAACCAGGGCCGCCCGGCGGCGGGGGCGGCGGGGGCGGCGGACGCCGCGGCCGACGGGAAGCACGGCCCATGCTGTACCAGAACATATCACGGCCAACGCCCCCACCACGGGGCCCTCCGCCGCGGGGCGGACGGGGCGGTCGGGTCAGCGTGGAGATGACCCAGATAATCAGGATGACCGCAATGATAACCATGATAAAGCCCATGATGTTGCTTTCTCCGTTTCTGCCAAATGTGTTGTTGGCTACGGACGAAGTATCCAGGGTCACACCATAGATGCCGCACAGCTTATCCGCAATCGCGGCCACGGTAGCGCACACGCCGGCATCGTAATCGCCGCTGACCCAGTTGGGTTCCATCTTGTCGTCCAGGATCGTGCCCAGGGTGCTGATGGACAGGGCCGATTCCAGGCCGGTACCGCGGGTGATGTAGTAGTCATCCTCGCCGGGGGCCAGCAGGAGCAGCACACCGTTGTCCCTATCACTGGAGCCCAGGCCCCATTCGTTCAGCACGCTGTAGGCGTAGCCTTCCATGGTGGAGTTGCCGATGTACTCGGTCGTATAGACGCCGATCTCTGCGCCGCAGGTGCTTTGCAGGGCGGACGAGATCTCCGTAACATAGGCAATGGTATCCCGGGAAAGGATGCCGGCATAGTCGTTTACGGGGGTGGTTCTATCCACCTGGGGTGCTGCCGCAGCCGGCAGCGCCAGGACCACCACCGCAAACAAGCTGACCAGCACTGCCGCCAGGCGGCGCGCCAGTTTATTTGCAGATACGTTCATTTTCATTTTCCTTATCGTGTCACGGTTCAAAGGTCGGAATGTCCTTTACGCCCCACAGCGCAGCCTGCACCCCGCCGGGGAAGCCGGAGGCCAGCTTCAGGTAGCTGTCGGCTTCTTGATTATAGGCAGCGGTCTCGCGGTCCAGGATCATCTGGCTGGAAACAAAGCTGTCATACAAATCGGTCAGCTGCCCTTTGGCCTTGCTGTCCGCTTCGTCGGCGGCGGCCGTGTACAGGGTGTCGACGGCGGTGTACAGCTGCCGGTTCAGCGTGTACTGCTCGTTGGCATCTTTGCGGTCGGCGGCTTCGTTCCAGTTATCCAGCGCAGTCTGGGCGGTCTGCAGGTCCGCATCGTCGGTACCCACTACGGCAGATGCAATGCGGATGAGGCTGGCGGCGGCATCGGCCTGATTCGAAAAATCCTGCTGGATGCCGTTGCCGTAGTCATCGATCTGACTGGTGTAGATCTCGCTGGTCTCGCGCCACTGGCCTTTTAACTGTGCGCCGCCGATGCCCAGCACCGACGCCACGATCGCCACGGCCAGCACGGCCAGGGCGGCGGGGCGCTTTTTGGCCGCAGCGGGCAGCCTGGTCTCCGCCTCGCCAAAGACCTCCAGCTGGGGACCTTTGATTTCGAAGCTCTCCTGTTGTTCCAGTTGCATAGTTTTATCCTTGTTATAAAATGCCGTTCGTTAGGGGCTCCCCCTGAGAGGGGGCCTTTCGAGTGGGATCCTTTTACGCGTTGATCTCCAGCAGTTTGCTGCGGAGCTCACCTTCGATGCGGCCCAGCTCCTGCTCGGCGTTGGCGCGCTTGACCTTGCCCTCGGCGCGGATCTTGTTCAGCTCGTCCAGCGTCTCGATGAGCTGCTTGTTGGTCTGCCGCAGGGTCTCGATGTCCACGATGCCGCGCTCGGACTCCTTGGCAATATCGATGGTGCCCTGCTTGAGGGTAGCGGCGTTCTTGCGCAGCAGCTCGTTGGTGGCGTCGGTGACGGCGCGCTCGGCCTGCATGGCCTGCTGGCTGTGGGCGATGCCCAGGGCCAGGACCATCTGGTTTTTCCACAAGGGGATGGTGTTGACGATGGTGGTCTGGATCTTCTCGGCCATCATCGTGTCATTGCTCTGGATCAGGCGGATCTGCGGGCCCATCTGGATGGAGACGTTGCGGGTCAGCTCCAGATCGTAGAGCTTTTTCTCAAAGCGGTCGCACATATCGGCCAGGTCGCGGGCGGCCTGGGCATCCTCAGGCAGCTGGGTACGCTGGGCCTTCTCCTGGGCGGCTTTCAGCTCGTTGGCACGCACATCGGCCAGCTTCTTTTTGCCGGCCAGAATGTACATCGTCAGCTCTTTGAAGTAGACGAGGTTGTACTCGTACATCTTATCGAGCATGGCAATGTCCTTCATCAGAACGACCTGGTGATCTTCCAGTTTCGTCTTGATGCGCTCGACGTTTTTGTCGGCGCTGTCATAGCGGGTCTTGAGCTGCTCGATGCTGTTGGACGTCTTTTTGAAGAAGCCCAGAATACCCTTGGGCTGCTCGGCGTTGGCGTCAAAGCCCTGCAGTTCGGCAATCAGGCCGGTGATAAGCTCGCCGGTCTCGCCCATATCCTGGGTCTTGACGCGGGAGAGCGCCGTCTCGGAGAAGTCGCTCAGCTTCTTCTGGCTGGCGGCACCGTACTGCAAGACCATCTGGGAGTTAGTCAGATCGATTTTTTCGGCAAAATCGTTGACCATCTTCTGCTCCTCAGGGGAGAGGGGGGTATCCTCCACCTGCACGGGAGTTGCCTTCTTGCTTTCCTCGACGATTTTTTCATCAGCGGCGGGGTCAAGGGTCAGCGTCGGGGCCGCGGGGGCGGAGTCCAGGGTCAGGGTAGGGGCAACAGGGGCGTTCAGATCCAGTTCATTGTTCAGGTCAGCCATGGTTGTTTGTCCTTTCTGCATATACTTTTATTTCGTAAGGTTCTGGCTTTTCAGGATGTTGTCCAGTACCTCGATGTCGGTCGAAATATCCATTGCCTCGGCGCTGTACAGCGCGTCCAGCAGGTTTTCAAAGGCGGCGGCGGTGGTATCGGCGTTGCGGCGCAGGTCAGCTTCGATCTGGGCAGCATTATCGCCCTTGACGCCCTGCTTTTCCAGCTCGGCGTAAGCGCCCATCAGCTTGACCATCTCCGGCAGGTAGTAGCGGGCAAAACGATCGATATTGCGCGCTTTGTCCGGGGTCCTTGCCACGGTGTCCGCAATACTGCGGCCCGCTTTTTCCATGCGATCCATCGCGTCGGAAAGCTGCTTGTCGGGAATTTCGTCGTTCAGTTTGTGCAGGGCGTCCAGGTTGGCGGTGACGCCGTTGAGCAAGGCGTCCACGTCCTCACTGCCGGTGGCGTAAGCGACCGGCACCCGCACGACGCGGACGGGGCAGAGTTTTGTGCCCGCGATATACACGCCCGCGCTGATGACCGCCGTGGCGATCAGCCCGCCCAGCGTGTAGATGGGCAGCACCAGCGCCATAATGGGCCAGACCAGCGCCGCCAGATAGATGGGCAGCACCGGGCGTTTGGTTTTTTCCAGCCAGTTGGTCATGCAACAGTCCCTCCAATATAATATATACCTATTATAGAACAAAATCCGTTCACTTGCAACCATCCGCGTGCAAAAACGGTGCCAGCGCCGCGCCCCAGGCGGCTTGCAGGCGGGCGGGGGACCATGCGGCATTGGCGGGGCTGGTGCTGGGCAGCACGGTAGCGGGCAGGTGGGTCAGCGGCTCGGCATATTTTGCATAGATGCGCCCCGACGCCGCGCCGTTGCAGAACACCGCCTGCACGCCCAGCTTGCGTATCAGCGCAGCTACATCGTTGGGAACCGCGTTGCGGATGGACGCATCCGACGCGCCTTTGATATCGCAGGCACCGATGGTATCCCACACGGCCAGGCCGTGATTCAAAATAATAGCTTTCTTCGCCTCGATGTCGGCCCAATCGGGTACAGGCTCCCCGGTCACGGCGGCGATCATCGGCCAGAAGCGGTTCTGCTTGTGGCCGTAGAAAAAGCCCTGCTCCCGGCTTTTGGGGCTGGGGAAGCTGCCTAAAATCAGCGCATTGGCGCGAGCGCCGTGCAGCGGCGGCAGTCCGGGGCCGACGTGGGTGTACCCGGCCATCTTAGAACGCCTCCGGCCACAGTTCGCGGCACAGCTCGGCAATGCCGTGGGGTTCAGCGTCTGGGCCGGTGCGATCCGCAGCAGCCTTGGCGGCGGCGCTGCCGTTGCCCATGGCAATGCCCAGGCCTGCCGCTTTCAGCATAGCGACGTCGTTATCGCCGTCACCCACGGCCACACAGTCCGCCGGGTCCAGCCCTGCGAGCTTGGCCAGCTCCAACAGGCCGGTACCCTTGTCGATGCCCTTTTGCAGGATATCGCAGCCGTCGCTGCCGGGGTAGGAGAAGAGGAAGTTCAGCCCGAGGTAGCCGTACTGTTCCTGGAATTTTTCGGCCATCGCCTGCGGCAAAAAGCCGAACGCGCCGAAGGGCATTTCCGTCAGGTGATGGTCCTGATCCTCTCCGTCCACGATGTTCAGCGCAAGATTTTTCTCTCGCTCGCGCCGGGCGAACTCCTCGTAGCCAATATAGGCGTGGTTCGCATCGTGGAAGGTGAACCGCAGCGGCAGGTCGTAATTTTCAAAAAAGTCCACCAGGGCGTACATTTCCTCGGTCGTCAGACGGTGCAAGGCCAGATCCGCACCCTTGTAGTCCACCAGCTGGGCACCGCCCGCGCAGACCCAGTAGTCCGGCCGGATGCTGCGCAGCAGACCCTTGCCCACACCGATGCGCCCGCGCCCGGTGGCAATAGCGATTTTAACGCCCGCCCTCTGCACAGCGCAGACGGCCTCGGCATTTTCCCTGGGTACACGCTCACAGCTGCCCGGCCGCAGCGTACCGTCGATATCGAGTAATAATAGTTTATATTTCATAGGGTTGACCTCACTTGGTTTCATGGAATCGCTCCCACATCCTTTTATCATTGTTTTCTATTATACCAAAGTCTAACCCCCTCCCGCAAGGCATATTCTGCTTTGGGGTGATGTTTGTGCAGCTGGATCTTTCGCATTCCCGCAGGCGTCGGCGGTGGTGGCTTCTGCCGTTGGTGTTGGCCGCCGTTTTGCTGGCTGGGCCGTGGCTGGCCGCTGTTGTGCCAGGCACGGCTGCTTCTATTGGCCGGTTCGCCGGGGCACGGTATACGGCGCAAATCGACGCGCTGCAAGCCGAAAATTTCACGCTGCACCAACAGCTTGCCCGCAGTGCCGATGCCCTGGCCGAGAACGATGCCCTGCGCCGGCTGGTCGGGTGCGGGCGGGTCAGCGCCGCTGTGGCCCCGGCGCGGGTCCTTGCCCGGGGCGTGGGCGGCTTCACGCTGGCCTGTCCGGGGGCCGTGTCCGGGGCCGCCGTGCTGGACGCAGGCGGGCGGTATGCGGGCATCGTCACCGCCGTGGACGGCGACACCTGCACCGTGGCGCTGGTCCGGACTGCCGGGTTGTGTGGGGCTTATGCCGGGCTGGTCACACCGGGGATATGGCAGCTGACCGGTCTGCCCGCCGACTGCGGGTTAGCGGCGGGGGACGTCGTGACAACGCCGAGCGGCGACTGGCTGGGCACGCTGGCCGCCGCACCTATGCCCGACACCGACGGCCTGACCGCCAGCGCCGCCCTGGCCGATACCGCCGATTTGTGCGCCAGCGTCTATTTCGTGAAAAAGTAATTGCTTTTTCGTCGAAAATTGCGTACAATAAATATGTATTTTGCGCGGGCTTATGCCCCATAAATCCATCTATATTTTTCGAGGTGATTCCATGTCCAACCGCAAGAATGCCCACCGCCGCCGTCTGCGCGTGGCGGTGCTGGCCGTCGTGTGCGGCGCGGTGTTTGCGGCGTTCTTTGCCCGGCTGGCTTGGATGCAGTTTGCCCGCGCCGACTACTACGCCGACAAAGCCTCCGAGGCCAGTTCGGCCAGCTACACCATAACCCAGCACGCCGCACGGGGCGTCATCACCGACGCAAACGGCGTGGTGCTGGCCCGGGACACCACCGTGTACGATTTATACCTGCGTATCCCGGCCCCGCCGGGGACCGACCTGCGCGAGACTGTAAAAAACATAGAGACCCTGACAGGCAGCAAGGATGTGGAAACACAGCTTGCTGCCTTTTGTTCTGCCGCCTCGGCGGGGGAGCTGGCCGTGGCCCGGGGCGCGGATGCTGATATGCTGACCGCCTTCTACACTGCGGGCCTTGTGCAGAGCGGCGCGGTGCGGCCCGCCGCCCGGGGCGTGCGCAGCTGGCCGGGCGGTACGCTGCTGCCCCACGCGCTGGGCCTGACCGGCCCTATCACCGCCGCACAATGGCCCGCCGCCAAAGCGCGGGGCCTGGCCATGGATGCCGTCATCGGCCAGAGCGGGCTGGAAGCCGCCTACGACGACTTGCTGCGCGGGCAGGATGGGCGGGTGCTCATCAACACCGGGTTTGACGGGGCCGTGCGCCGCACCGCGCAGCTGCGGCAGGCCGTGCCCGGGGCCGCGCTGGTACTGACGGTGGACAGCTCCCTGCAAAAAACACTGCAGGACGCACTGATTTTGCAAATCCACACCCTACAGAGCACCAAGGCCGCCGGGGCCGGGCGGGAGTGCCGCGCCGGGGCCGCCGTGGTCGTAGACGTGAAAACCGGCGGCATCCTGGCCGCCGCCAGCGTGCCGGGGTTTGACCTGAACGCCTGCCGTGCGGACTACGCGGCCCTTGCCGCCGATGCCGCCGCGCCGCTGCTGGACCGCACCGCCCAGGGGCTGTATGCGCCGGGTTCGGCTTTCAAGCCCGCCGTGGCAGCCGCCGCGCTGACTGCAGGCATTGACCCTGCCGCCACCGTGAATTGCACCGGGCGGTACGGCTTTTACAACGGCTACCAGCCCGGCTGCCTGCAATACGGCCACAGCGGCCCGGTCGACCTGCGCACCGCGCTGGAACACAGCTGCAATATCTTTTTTTACGATGTCGGGCGGCGGCTGGGGGTGGATACTTTCTCCGCCATGGCGCAGCAGCTGGGCCTGGCCGCCCCCACCGGTGTTGAGGTTGCCGAAGCCCGGGGCCGTCTGACCTGGTCCAGCGACGGAAACTACCAGGCCGGGCTTACGCTGATGGCAGCCATCGGGCAGGGGAACACCGCCGTGACGCCGCTGCAGCTGGCCGCCTACGCCGCCACGCTGGCCAACTACGGCCAGCGCCCCGCCCTGCACTACGCCGACCGCGCCGTGAGCGTCGCCACCGGCGAGACGCTGTGGCAGTACACACCGACCTTCACCGCCGTGCAGGGCGGCGAGGCCGTGTTTGGCCCCATCCGGGACGGCATGAAGCGGATGGCCCAGACGACCCGCGTGCTGCGGGAGGCCCCGGTCGTCTGCGCTGCAAAAACGGGCAGTCCGCAGCTGGCTGACACTTTACCTGGCGGCAGCCACTATGTCAACTCGGTGCTCATCGGGTACGCGCCCGCCGACGACCCGCAGATCGCCGTGGCCGTCGTGCTGGAATACGGCGGGGGCGGGGCCAACGCCGCGCCCATCCTGCGGGCGGTGCTGGACGCCGTGTTCGGGATATGAAACGTTTCCATTTTTTCGCAGCCCATCGCTATTCCTTGTGCATTTTGTCCATATTTGTGCATCAAAAAGTATACCTTATCGTGATTTTCTTCAAAAAGAAGGTGTCCTTTTCTGACAAAAAGCCAGTTGCAGTTCATCCGGAAATGTGCTAGAATATACGGGAGATAGTGTTGCACAACTGCGGAAGGGAGCCGACATGAACGCACAGTGTATCATGGTCTGCTCCGGCAAGGGCGGCACCGGCAAAAGCACGGTTTCGGTGCTGCTGGGGGCCTGTTTGGCGCGGCTGGGGCGGAAGGTCCTGCTCATTGAGCTGGATTCGGGTCTGCGCAGCGTGGACATTATTGCAGGCGTCTACGGCCGCACCGTCTATGACATTGAGGATGTCCTCTGCGGCCGATGCGAGGGGGCCAAGGCCGTTGTGCCCAGCCCGCTTTACCCCGGGCTGTCTGTCATCAGCGCCCCCTATGAAGGCGGCGCGGTGGATGCTGCGCCCCTGGGGCGGCTTCTGGTCGCCATGCGCCCCTATTTCGATTTTGTGATTCTGGACACCGCCGCCGGGATGGGTGCGCCGTTCACGGCGGCCGCCGCCGTGGCGGACAAGGCCCTGCTGGTGCTGACCCCCGACCCGGTCGCCCTGCGCGACGGCAAAATTGTGGCGGATCGGCTGCTGGCCGGGGCACGCCCCCAAAGCGCCGTGCGGTTGGTGATGAACCGCGTCAGGCGCGAGAGCTTTGGCAAAAACGCCGCTGTGGCTGACCTGGATGAGTGCATTGACACCGTGGGTGCCCAGCTGCTGGCCGTGATACCCGAAAGCCGCGTACTGCCGTTGGCCGGGGCCAACGGCACCGTGCCGCCCGCGGGCGACCCCGCCGTGGCGGCCGGACAGGCTATGGCAAAACGTTTGTGCGGACAGCGCGTTCCGCTTACCTTTTAACTTGTAATTCTGCTGCGAAGGATGGTGGCATTTTCTATGACGATCGCATTGATAGCCCACGACTCCAAAAAGGAGCTGATGGTGCAGTTTTGTATGGCCTACCGCCATATTTTGGAGCAGCACCGTCTGCTGGCTACCGGCACGACCGGCCGCTTGATTGAGGAGAACACTGGGCTGAAGGTAACAAAGTTTCTGCCCGGCGGTCACGGCGGTGCCGAGCAGATCGTGGCGCGCATCGCCTGCGAGGAAGTGGACATGCTGCTCTTCTTCCGCGACCCCATCAGTGCCAAACCCAGCGAACCGAACGAGATGAACCTGCTGCGCATCTGCGACGTACACAACGTCCCGGTCGCCACCAACATTGCCACCGCCGAGGTTCTGATCCACGGCCTGGAGCACGGCGATTTGGATTGGCGCGAAATCATCAATCCGCAGCGGTGAATTATACGTTTTGTATTATATCATGATATCATAAGAGCCACCGGCTTAAAAAGGTCGGTGGCTCTTGTTTTATTGCGGCCAATCGTTGCTTTTTTTGGTGGTTTCGTCGGGGTGCATCCAGAGGACGGCGTAGTGGTTCTGGGCAGCAAGGGTCTGGCCGATGGATTCTGGCAGGCAGAACAAGCCGGTGGACAGAGCGTCCGCCAGACCGCCGGTGTCAGCGTGGGCCAGCACGGCCACGCTGCTGACATAGCGGGCGGGCCAGCCGGTGGTCAGATCGATCAAATGCGCGTACCGCACACCGCCGTACTCAAAATAGCGCTGGTAGTCGCCGCTGATGACCAAGCTGTCGCCGTCTGCCAGTTCCACAGCCTGAATGTACGCCGGGTCGTCGCCCCACGGGTTTTCAACGCCCGCCGTCCACAGCTTGCCGCCAGGCTTGGTGCCGATGGCGCGGACGTTGCCGCCGATGTTCAGCAGAGCGCTTGTCAGGCCGCGGGCCTGGGCCGCTTGGGCGGCCTGCTCCACGGCGTAACCCTTGCCCACCGCGCCGACGTCCAACGTCATAGCGGGGTCGGCGAAATAGACGGTCTGGGCATCATCATCGAGCACCAGATTTTCTATGTCGATATGTTCCAGCGCCGCCGCAATGGCCTCTGCATCGGGCGGGGCAGGGGAGTCGCTTTCCCGCGCGTCATGCCACAGCCGCAGCACCGCACCCGCCGCAATGTTCGTCGCGCCGTCGGTGGCGGGGTAAACGGTGTCCTTACACCAGCGCAAGAATGCGTACAGTTCGTCATCAACAGCCACTGGCGCGGCAGCGGCCCCGGCGTTGACGTCGTACAGGTTCACAACGTCGTCGTAGTGGTTATAGATATCAAACAGTTCGTTATAGCGCGATAAATCTTCCTGCACGGCGGCAGCCTGAGCGTTCCACTCGTCCTGGCCGGCGGCGTACCCCTGCACGATGGCGACCGTATCGAACAGATCAAACCAGGTCGCGCTGTACAAATTTTGCTGTTTTTGACAGGCGGTCAGCGGCAGGCAGAGCAGCACGGCCAGCGCCAACGCGGCAAGACAGCGCTTCACGCCTTGTCTCCCTGCACAGTTTCGTGTTCCGTGTTTAATTCAAACAACAGGTTTGCCAGCGTCCATTGCTTGCTGGTGGGCGTGACCATGCTGCGCACCGGGATGGATGCACCGCCCATTTTGACAAGGTCGAGGAACGCACCCAGTTCGCCATTGTCGTGGCGCAGGCCGCTGATGATGATAGCCGGGCGATCCGGCACGGCGATAAGCGGGGCAAACGCCGGGGCAGGCTTACCCGCGCAGAGGTCGCCCACGATGCCGCCGAGATCGCCGTCGGCCACGGCACGTAGTTTGACGTCGTACCGTTTGGCCGCGCGGGTGATGGCGGCGTAGTTGGGGTAGGTTTCATCGATGCGCCAAAGCAGAGCACACCGGGGTTCACGGATGATTCGGGCTTTCATGATGGATTTCTACCTCGCAGGGGCCGGGCATACCCGACCCTCAACATAACGGGAACAGGTCATTTTCGGGAAAGTTGAGGGTCTCGCAGATGCGGCCCCTACAACTCTACCACTTTAAAAAGGCACCGCCCAAAATTAAAGGCGGCGCCTTGATGATGAATTACAGGTCGGGGTGGTACTCTTTGCAGGTACACTTCTTCCACTTCAGACCGCTGCCGCAGGGGCAGGGGTCGTTGCGGCCGATCTTTGTCACGCGCACCGGGGCAGCACCCTTGGCACCGGCCTGGTTCGGGGCACCCTCGCCGGTGGGCTTGGCGACCTGCTCACGCTTCGGCTCGGCGTTCTGCTGACGAATTTCGATCGTCAGCAGCATATGCACGGCATCCTCGCGGATGGAGGCGATCATCTCATCAAACATTGCAAAGCCTTCGATGCGGTACTCGACCACCGGGTCATGCTGGCCGTAGGCGCGCAGGCCGATGCCGTTTCGCAGCTCGGTCATGGCGTCGATGTGATCCATCCACTTGCTGTCTACGTTCTTGAGCAGAATGACGCGCTCAAGCTCGCGCATGATCGGAGAGGTGAGCGCCTGCTCCTTGGCGTCGTAGACCTTGTGCGCCTGCTCGGCAAGCTCGGCGGTGAGCTGCTCGGCGGTCAGATCGTCGCACTCCTCGGCGGTAAACGTGCAGTCATCCGGGCGCAGGAAGATGCCGATGAACGGACGGCGCGCCTGCTCGACCATTTCGAGCGAGATCAGATGATTTTCGCCGATCGCGGCGTGTACTGCGTGCGCGATGGTGTCATCGATCATCTTCATGATGCTGTCCTTGACGTCCTTGCCCTCGAGAACCTGAAGACGCTGCGCATAGATGATCTTGCGCTGCGTATTGAGAACGTCGTCGTATTCCAGAACGTGCTTGCGCGCCGCAAAGTTGCGGGACTCGATCTTTTTCTGGGCGCTCTCGATCGTGTTGGTGATCAGCTTGTTCTCGATGGGCATGTCCTCGTCCAGGCCCAGGGTATCCATCAGGCCCTGCACGCGCTCACCGCCGAAAATGCGCATCAGGTCATCTTCCAGGCTCAGGAAGAAACGGGATGCACCGGGGTCGCCCTGACGGCCGGCACGGCCGCGCAGCTGGTTATCAATACGGCGGCTTTCGTGGCGTTCAGTGCCAATGATGAACAGGCCGCCAGCTTCGCGCACAGCCTCGGCTTCGCGCTTGACTTCCGGTTCATATTCTGCAACCAGCTCGTCAAAGCGCTTGCGGGCAGCCAGAATATCAGCATCCTGGGTGTCGGCATGGCCGTCGCACTCGGTCATCAGCATTTCAACTTTTGCTTCATAGGCTGTGTCCGGGGCAGGGGGGATGGGCAGGCCCTGTGCCTTGGCACGGGCTTTGGCGTGCTCGTATTCGTCCTTCAGCACTTCCAGGTCGGCATTCATCTGGCGGGTCAGCTCTTTGCGCAGGGTGGCCTTTGCCATATAGGTCACGTTGCCGCCCAGCATGATATCGGTGCCGCGGCCAGCCATATTGGTGGCGATGGTCACAGCGCCCTGCTTACCGGCCTGTGCAACGATTTCGGCTTCGCGCTCATGCTGCTTTGCGTTCAGCACATTGTGCTCAATGCCGCGCTTTTTCAGCAGCTTGGAAAGCGCCTCGCTCTTTTCCACGCTGACGGTACCAACCAGAACGGGCTGGCCCTTGGCGTGGCATTCGGCAACCTGCTCGATCACGGCATTATACTTGCCGTTGATGGTCTTGTACACGCTGTCCGGCAGGTCCTTGCGGGCGCGGGGCTTGTTGGTGGGGATGGATACGATCTGCAAGCCGTAAATTTCGCTGAACTCGTCCGCTTCGGTGGAAGCCGTACCGGTCATGCCGCCCAGCTTTTTGTACATGCGGAAATAGTTCTGGAAGGTGATGCTGGCCAAAGTCTTGCTCTCAGCAGCAACGGTCACGCCTTCCTTGGCTTCAATGGCCTGGTGCAGACCGTCATTGAAGCGGCGGCCATACATCAGACGGCCGGTGAATTCATCAACGATGATGACTTCGCCGTCTTTCACGATATAGTCGGTATCACGGTGCATCACACCGCGGGCCTTGATGGCACCGTCAATATAGTGGCGCAGGGTCATGTTGTCGGCATCGGCCAGGTTCTCAACATTGAACCATGCTTCGGCTTTCTTAACGCCGCTTTCGGTCAGGGTGCAGGTCTTGTGCTTTTCGTCCACAACGTAATCACCGTCAACCTGTTCATCGGCTTCCACTTTGTCGTCCAGTTCAACGATGACAGACTTTTTCAGCGTTTTGGCAAAGTCGTCCGCGCGCTTGTACATCACGCTGGAATCTTCGCCCTTGCCGGAGATGATCAGCGGGGTACGGGCTTCATCAATCAGGATGGAGTCCACCTCGTCCACGATGGCGTAAGCATGGCCGCGCTGCACCATGCTGGCCTTATAAACCACCATGTTGTCACGCAGGTAGTCAAAGCCAAACTCGTTGTTGGTGCCGTAAGTAACATCCGCCAGGTAAGCCTTGCGGCGGTCCTGCGGCTGTACGTCATGGATAACCAGGCCGACCGTCAAGCCAAGAAAGCGGTAAACCTTGCCCATCCATTCGCTGTCGCGCTTGGCCAGGTAATCGTTGACGGTAACAACATGCACGCCTTCGCCGGTCAGGGCATTCAGGTAAACGGGCATGGTGGCCACCAGGGTCTTGCCTTCACCGGTCTGCATCTCGGCAATGCAGGAACGATGAAGCACAATGCCGCCGATGATCTGCACCGGGTAGGGCTTCAGGCCCAGCACACGCCAGTCCGCTTCGCGGCAGACGGCGAACGCTTCGGGCAGGATATCGTCAAGGCTGGCCCCGTTTTTCAGCTTTTCTTTCAGGTATGGGGTTTTGGCCTGCAATTCTTCGTCAGTAAGTTTCTGCATTTCGGGCTCAAGTTCCAGCACCTTGTTGGCAATGGGTTTGATGCGCTTGAGCTCTTTGTCGGAAAAATTACCGAACAGTTTTTCCATAAAAGACATAAGTAAACACCTGTATTTCTGCCGCATGGCGGCGAATGGATCAGCAGGGGAACCCCTGTTGGATACAATGATATACTTTAATATAATACACCCGCGCAGGGTACCGTGTCAAACCTGCGCGGGTGTAAAATGCAAATATTAAACTGTTTCAGCGGCTTTTGTTGGAACTTGGCCGGTTATCATGCGCTTGCAGCGCTTTTGGCCTGCTTTTCGTTGCTGATGAACAGCAGCACCAGCATCAAAAAGATGCAAACAAAGCCGATGGCGTCCCACACGGTAAAGGGGGAACCGAGCACCAGCGTGCTGATGATGGCTGCCGTAACCGGTTCCGCAAAGCTGAACAGGCTGGATTTCTGTGGCCCAATGTACATGACGCCGCTCATGTAACAGCTGAACGCCAGCACGTTGCCGATGAGCACGACCGCCGCAATACCGGCAATGCCGGCCGCGTTGGGTACGTAGTTCATCCGCCACGGGCGGAACACCAGCGCAAAGAAGGTGCCGCCCATCAGGAATGCCCAACCCTGCAGCATGGGTGTGGGGTACTGTTTTTGCAGGTTTTTGGGCCATATGGTGTAAATAACAACGCAGAACGCGCTGATAATACCAACGACCAGCGCAGCGGGCGAAACCGCCATGTTGGTCAGGCTGCCGTGGGTGGTCAGCATAAATACACCACCCAGCGCCAGCACAATGGAGAACACCTCAAACAGCCGCGGCGCACGCTTTTGCTGGATGCAGACCACCAGCAGAATCAGCACGGGGGAAAGATCCTGCAAAATGGTGCCCACACCGGCGCTGGAAAGCTGGATGGTCAAAAAGTAGGTGAACTGGCAAAAGCTGACGCCAGCCAGGCCATAGATCACAAGGTCGCGCGCGTTGCGCCAGCTGCGCCAGGGGTTCACCAGTTGGCGCCAGTTGCGCACACCGTAATAGATGCACAGAATCACACCGGCCAAAAACAGCCGGATGGGCACCAGCCAGGTGGAATCCATGCCCTGGCGGGTAAACAGATACTGCCCCACGCAGCCGGAAACACCCCAGCACATGCCGCCGAACATTGTCAGCAGAGCGCCTTTTACGCTATCCGTCATTCGTTATGATCTCCTATCCCAAAACTTGTTACAGTTCGTTCAGGCAATACTGCGCAGCGGCCAAAACATCCGGAACAACGGGGGCACCGGTGGCACGCAGCTGCTGTGCGCTCTGATGCCCAGCGGTTTGCAGCACACACCGCACGCCCAGCGCCTGGGCAACCTCAAAATCGTGGACAGAATCCCCGATCATAATAGCCTGCGCCGGTACGGCACCGCGCTGCTTCAGTTCAGTCAGATAAGCCAGGCCGACTTCCACTTTGCTGCGGGCGTAAATATTATCCAACCCCAGCAGGCGGTCAAAGTAGGGGCGCACTCCGCGCTCCTTGACCTGCTGTTCCAAAACCGGCAAGTTGGAAGCCGAAAGAATGACCTGCTGCACCCCGGCACCTTTCAAAAGGGAAAGGGCGGGCACAGCACTTTCTGCCAGCGGGCAGGCCCCGGCGCGGGCCAGGTAATCCTGCATGTAATCATCGGCAAGCTCTTTGTAGGAGTTTTTGGAAAAATCGAACCCTGCGCGAATATAATAATCTTCAATCGGGAAGCCAAAAATCTCACGGTACTGGGCAAGGCTGTATTGCTGCGGGTAATGATAGATGCGGAGCAGACGGTTGAGCGCGTCCACACAAAGGGCAACATCATCCAGCAGGGTGCCGTTCCAGTCCCATAAAACAAGGCTCGGTTTCATGGCAGCTCCTTTTAATGAATACAGGGAAAGCGGTTATTGTTCTACAAAAATTTTGTTCAGGGATTCGTTGCTCTCGATCAGCTTGACCAGGGCAACACCCAGCACACAGCAGCTGATGATCTCACCAACGCCAACAGCAACGGCGTTGAATACCGCCATGGTGGCCGTGGGGGCAGAATCCGAGAAGAACACAGTGATTTCAAACGCGCCAACGATCAGTGCATTGGCGATAACAGGAGGGAAAGACGCCGGAATTGCCAGCCCTTTCCAGCGCACATTGCGCAGGGCATAGGTGGCAAGGCAGGCAATCAGGGTGGCGGCGGTGCCAAACACCACATCCACCATGGTGGAACCCAGCAGATTTGCCAGCAGGCAGCCCAGGGTAACGCCCACAATGTATTCGGCCCCAAACACCGGCAGCAGGCAGAATGCTTCGGCCACGCGCACCTGTACCGCGCCGTAAGAGAACGGCTGCAATACTAGGCAAAGCACGGTGTAAACTGCGGCGATCATGGCGCAGCGTACCAGGGTTTGATCGGACAGTTTGTTTTTGCTAGTAGACATAAAATTACACTCCGGCGGATAGATTTTGACCGCGCCCAAGACCGCCAGGCTTGGGTGGGTTTGCGCCTGAAAATCAGGCGGAGCCTAAAATCCTAAGTTGCTCAACAAATTGTTATTATAACAAATGAAAATGGGGGATACAAGGGGGAAAGGGGCATAATATTGCAGCAAAAGAGCAAAATACTGCCTTTGCAGACAAAAAATCCCGCACCGGGCGGGCTGCCGGTGCGGGGGAAAATGATAGAAAGGTTTGTTACCAGGGCGCGTTATCCAGCGGGCAGTGCATGTCTGTGCGGGCGGCGCGCATTTCCACATAGCAGCCGCACTGCATGCAGGTCCCGGCGTTAAGGCTGGGGCAGGTGCGGCAATGTTCCAGCCGGGCAGTGTATTCCGCATCCGGGGTGCGCACACGGCGGGGCATGGTGGCGCGGTAGCGCACCACGCTGGCGTAATAGTCGTTTTCGTCCGCCATATCCTGCAATAAGCAGCGGCGGCAGCGCTTGGGCTGGGCTTCCATTACTGGTTCACCACAAAAGCGGCTACGCTGCACGGCGGCAGGGTGGCGGTAAAGCCGTCCGCCGTCAGGCTGGTGTTCAGTTCCGCGGGGACAACCTGCTCCGGCGCGGCAAAGGTGTTGTGGGCGGCGGGGGCACCGGCCAGCACGCGGGCTGTTACACCGGTGGGCTTGGCCCCGCCCAGCATGCAGGTAACAGGGATAGCTGCCGTATCGTTCAGGTTGGCCGCAGTGACCAGAATACTGCCGTCTGCCTGCTGGCTGGCACTGACATGCAGATCGGGCACCGCCTGGTCATCGTGGTTCAGCAGGGTGGTCTCCGCATAGCTTTCCAGCTGCTTGGCACCCTGGTGGCCCTTGTACATTTCAAATATATGATAGGTCGGGGTCAGCACCATCTTGCTGCCTTCGGTCAGGATCATGGCCTGCAGCACGTTGACCATCTGGGCAATGTTGGCCATGCAGACGGTATCACAGTGGTTGTTGAAGATATTCAGGTTGATGGCCGCCACCAGCGCATCGCGCATGGTGTTCTGCTGGTAAAGGAAGCCGGGGTTCGTGCCCGGTTCCACATCGTACCAGGTGCCCCATTCATCCACGGCCAGGCCCACTTTGCGGTCGCCCTGATACTGCTTGATAATGCGGGTGTGGTTCTCCACCAGTTCTTCCATCCGCAGGGTCTTGTGCAGGGTGGTATAGTATTCCTCATCGGTAAAGTCTGTGGCCGAGCCCTTGTGCTGCCAATCCTGATGGGGCAGGGTATAGTAATGCAGTGATACCGCATCTACGGCCTGCCCGGCGCGCTCCATCACGGTTTTGGTCCAGTGGTAATCTGCCACGTTGGCGCCGGATGCGATCTTGAAGATTTTGTGCTCCGGCGAGTAGTTGCGCAGGTAGGTGGAATATTGGCGGCACAAATCGGCATAATACTCGGCACGCATACTGCCGCCGCAGCCCCAGGCTTCATTGCCAATGCCCCAGTATTTTACGTTGAACGGTTCGTCCTGCCCGTTGGCGCGGCGCTCTGATGCCATGGGGGAAATGCCGCCCATGTTGCAGTATTCCACCCAGTCCGAAAATTCCTGCACGGTGCCGCTGCCCACATTGCCGCTGAAATATGCTTCGCAGCCAATCTGGCGGCACAGCTCCATAAATTCATGGGTACCAAAGCTGTTATCCTCGGTCACGCCGCCCCAGTTGGTGTTTACAATGGTTTTGCGGTTCTCCTTGGGGCCAATGCCGTCGCGCCAGTGATAGGTATCGGCAAAGCAGCCGCCCGGCCAACGCAGCACGGGCACATGCAGGGCTTTCAGCGCGGATACAACATCATTGCGCATGCCGTTGGTGTTGGGAATATCAGAAGCCTGACCGACATAAATGCCCTGATAGATGCAGCGGCCCAGATGCTCCGAAAACTGACCGTAAATGTTGGGGTTGATGGTGCCAACCGAACGGTTGACGTTCACAAAAATATATGCCATAAAAATACCTCACAAAACATAAAAAGCAACATGAAATAGGAACCTAAAAGCACTATAACAAACCCCGTTCGTTATGTCAATCTCCTATAAAAAATAAACCCTGCATTCCGGCAGAAGCACAAAATGCAGGGCAGATAAAAGCAAACAAAGAAGCAAATAGAAAGCAAGAATAAGCGAATTTACAAGAAAAAGCAGTTGACAGGAAGGCTCAGCCTGCATACAATGCTCCTAACTCCTAACTCCTAACTCCTAACTCCTAACTCCTAACTCCTAACTCCTAACTTTATTCCCACTTCTCCCAAACCTCCGGCCGGTACCCCACTGTGGCGGCGCGGCCATTGCGTACAATGGGTTGGCGCAAAAGCTGCTGGTTTTCAAACAGTTTGTCAGCCTGCTGGCTATCGTCCAGCCAGCGCAGCAGGGCAAGGGTATCCTGGTCTTTGGCGGTTTCGTCCACCAGGGCCTGCCAGCCGCCCACGGCCTGGCACACGCGGTCAAACTCACCGCGGCTCAGGCCCTTTTCTTTCAGGTCCACCATCTGGAACTTGATACGCCGCTCTTTGAACCAGCGCTGCGCCTTTTTGGTGTCAAAGCTTTTGTTGGTGCCAAAAATCTGGATGTTCATGCGTTTTCCTCCCGCCATCAGTCTGCCTGCGGGACATCCTGGCTGGATGTCACAATGTTATTGACCCACACGCCCTTTTTGACCAGAATAAACCCGATGATGCACTTGAGCAGATCCACCCCGTTCACAAACAGGTAAACGATGGGCAGCGGCAGTGCCGTATAGCGGCTGAGGACAAAGGCAATGGGAAAGTTGATCAACCAGGTATAGCAGCTGTCAAAAAAGAAGGTGATCAGCGTTTTGCCGCCGGAACGCAGCGTAAAGTAGGCAGCGTTGGCAAAGGCGAACAGCGGCATGCACAGCGCCGCCGTGCGGATCACGCTGGAAGCAAGCTCCCGGATGGCGGGTTCGGTGTTGTAAATGTGGGGGATCAGCGGGCTGAACAGGGCCAGCAGCGTGCCCATCACCGCGCAGCTGGAAACACTCAGGGTGATCATCCGCCATGCGGTGCGGCGTGCACCGGTCATGCGGCTGGCACCAAGCTCCTGCCCAACCAGAATGGCCGTGGCATTGCCCAGCGAAAGGAAAACTTCGTTAAAAATCTGGGTGATGGTGTTGGTAATGTTCATGGCGGCAATGGCCTGGATGCCGCGCACGGAATAGCATTGCAGCAGCATGGCCTGGCTCATGCTCCACAGGCATTCGTTCAGCAGAAGAGGGAACCCCTTGATCGCCACCTGGCGGGCCAGATTGCCGTCAATGTGGAAATTGCGGAACACGCCTTCCATGAACGGGTAGCGCTCGGCACTGCGGTGCGCCCCGCTGACCACGATGAAAAACTCCACAAAGCGGCTGAGCGAAGTGGCAATACCGGCACCCACTACGCCCAAAGCAGGAAAGCCGAACAGGCCAAAGATCAACAGGCCGTTGAACACAAAGTTGATGCCCATGGCAATCATGCTGGCGCGCATGGGAAGCGTTGTCTGGCCGGATTCCCGCAGGGTGCTGGCGTAAGCCTGAGTCAGCGCAAAGGGAATCAGCCCCACCAGCATCACACGCAGGTAGCCCAGGGCATACTCCAGCGTGGCGGCGGCATCGGCGGCGGTGGTGTCGGCTGAAATATACAGTTCGATCAGCGGCCGCCCGGCCCCCAGCAGCACTCCGAACGCGATGACCAGCAGGCCGACCGCAATCAGCAGTTTCATGCGCAGGGTCTGGCGCACGCCCTCCATGTTGCCCTGGCCGTAATACTGGGCACCAAAAATGCCCGCCCCGGCCAGCGCACCCCAGATGCACAGGTTGAACACAAACAGCAGCTGATTGATGATGGCAACGGCGCTCATGGGCAGGGTGCCCACCTGGCCAACCATCACATTATCCAGCAGGCTGACCACGTTGGACAGGGTGTTCTGCACAATAATAGGCAGAACCACCACCGCAACATGGCGGTAAAAGGTGCGGTCACCGATCAGGCACTCCCGCAGTGTTAAACTTTTTTGCTCCATACATCCTCCGTTTTACAAGTCTTACACCATAACAAAAATGCTCTTCCCGCACACAGCGGCAGGAAGAGCAGAAAAAAGCAACCTCTTTTTACGGCAGCGGCACCGCGTAATCCACAAGGCGGCGGGGCTTGCCTTCAAATACAATGGCAATACCATCCGGGCCGGTGTTGGCGCTCACAACGCCGCCCAGCTGGAACACCAGCAGCGGCGCATGACCAAACTCTTTTTTGCACAGCTTGACAAGTTCGTCACGCTTGGCGGTGGAGCTGGAGTAAGCAACCATGTAAGGCATTTTCTTCACATCGTCCACGCGGCTCTTGACCCACTTGACCATGGCAGGCGGCACGTTGTTGTCACCGCGCACCTTGGCTTCCACCTTGCTGATGCCATCGTTCAGGCTGATGATGGGGCGGATGCCCATCAAATCGCCCACAACGGCAGCGGCGGCGGAAACACGGCCAGATTTTTTCATCTGCCTTAAGCTGTATGCGGCAAGGCAGATTTCCACCCGGGCCAGCTTGTCCTGCATTTCGCGCAGGCAGGCATCCAGCGGCTCACCGGCACGCACCTTGCGGGCGCACTCGCACAGATACCAGCCATACGGCATGGAGTAGGTGTGCGAATCGATCAGATGAATCTTCATCTTGTGGCCGGGGCGCTCGTCTTCCAGCAGTTCGGCAGCCTTTACGGCGTTATTGTATGTGCTGGAACCACCGGCGTTGATGCACAGGTGCACAAGGTCCTGTATACCAGCGTCTACATATTTGGCATAGATATCCACCCATTCCAGCTGGGTGATGGCGGCGGTGGTGGGTACGCTTTTGGACTGGCGCATCATCTCATAGAACTGGTCGTTGGTCATGTCTTTGCGTTCCAGGTATTCCTTGCCGTCCAGCATAATGTGGAACCCAATCACATCAATGCCGTATTTATCGGTCAGTTCCTGCGGAATGTCGGAGCAGGAATCCGTTAAAAAAGCAACTTTCACATCACTCATCTTTGTTCTCACTTCCATTCAAATCGGGTCAGCTGGCCGTGTGTTTCCAGGTCGGCAAAGTCCCACTGGCGCAGAACTTCGTATACCCCCACAGCTACAGCATTGGATAAGTTCAGGCAGCGCTCGCCTTTGCGCATGGGCATGCGCACGCACTGCTGCTGGTTAGCGGCCAGCAGCTCTTCCGGCAGGCCAGCGTCCTCGCGGCCAAACACCAGATAGGAACCATCCGGATAATGGGCGTCGGTATGGCGCTGCGGCCCCTTGGAGGTAAAGTAGAAGAACGGGCCGTGATTTGCCGCAAAAAACGCATCCAGATCCTGATAATATGTTATATCAAGCTGGCCCCAATAGTCAAGACCGGCACGCTTTAATTTTTTATCATCGATCGTGAAACCCATCGGCCCAACCAGGTGCAGGCGGGCACCGGTCACGGCGCAGGTGCGCGCGATGTTGCCGGTGTTCTGGGGAATCTGCGGTTCAACCAGTACAATATTTACAGTTGGCAAAATTTACACATCCTTATTGTTTCTTATTCCGGGTTCTGCATCAGCTGGGGCAGAACGCTTTCCAGCCACACGCCAAGGCGCTCGTCAGCTTCGTCGGGGGTGGCTTTCAGGCAGTCGGCTACAAACACGGCGGCAGCCTGTGCAGCGGCGGGCAGCACGTTGCCCTGCAGCAGCCGCCCGACCAGCACCGCGCCGAAAATATCCCCCGTGCCATGGAAGCTCTTGGGTACCATGGGGGTGCGCACCAGACTTTCGCCGGTGGCACGGTCTGCCCCAACGCAGGCAATGCCGCGCCCGGCGGCCACACCGGTGATGAGCACCCGCGGGCAGATGCGCGTTAAGCGCTGCGCCTGGGCCTGCGCGGTATGCAATTCCGCTTCGCCGGTCACACCGGGCATCGGATCGCCCAGCAGCAGGGCGGCTTCGGTGGTGTTGGGCAGAATCAGGCTGGCACGGGAACACAGGGTATACATGGCGGGCACCATTTCCGGCGCAAGGCCGCGGTACATCCGGCCGTGGTCGCCCATCACGGGGTCAACCACCGTCAGGGCGTCCGGCCAAAGGTCCATGGCCTGCTCTACCAGCTTGGCCTGGCTGGCATCGGCCAGGTAGCCGGAATAAATGCAGTCAAACCGCAGGCCAAGGCGGCGGTAATGCTCCAGGGCTGCGGGGCCGTAACCGGGGTTGGCCAGCTTGGCCGGGGTGCCCAGCCCGCCCGTGTGGGTGGAAAGCACTGCTGTTGGTACGGCAACGGCCTGTGCCCCCAGCGCCGAAAGCACAGGCACAATGACCGAAAGCCCTGCCCGCCCAAAGCCGGGCAGATCATGGATGCACAGAACTGTTTTAGGTGCATTGGACATAAGAAAAACGCTCATTTCTATATCGAATTTAGGTCAGCCCGCAGCAGGGAAGTGAATGCGCGGCGGCTGAAAACGTCTTTTCCAAACGTCTGTACTGATTTTACCACAAACTTCCCCGCAGAAAAAGACGTATAACCACGAAACTGTATGGAAAAACTATCCCCAGGCTGGGATGAATGGAAAGCCGGCATCCCAAAGCCAAAAACACCAAAAGGAGCAATGCAAAATGGAAAACATGATCCCGACCGTTGCCGCTGCCGCCGTGGGGATGGCCATTGGCGGTGCCGCCGTATATGCCGCCACACAGGACCACCGCCAGATCCGCCGCACCGTGCACAGACTTTCCCGCGGGGCAGAAAAAGCTTTGATCGACTTTGACCGCATGGTGGAAAGCTACACCAAATAACAAAAATGCACCGCGTATGATGGCGGTGCATTACATAAAAAAGCAAACAAAATGCCGCAACGGAACCCCATGCCCCGCTGCGGCAGACCCAAACCCCTCTATTTTAAGGGCAATACCGCATAATTCTAAGTGCCGATACGGCGAGCGAGGTGCGGCAGC
>ERZ773170.1065-NODE-1065-length-22951-cov-10.868187_pt1 | contig 22951 bp, 18 predicted proteins | sample MGYA00581002_ERZ773170 | MGnify/ENA primary metagenome ERZ773170 (study PRJEB29015, sample SAMEA2737811) | human gut metagenome | biome: human gut; feature: human-associated habitat; material: faeces | place: China | collected 2012 ... | reverse complement strand
CATCCTCAAGCGACGGTTCATAGACGATCACCTCGGCACCTTTAGCTTTAATGCGCTTCATGACACCTTGTATCGACGATTGGCGAAAATTATCGCTGTTGGATTTCATAGTAAGACGGAAAACTCCTATCACAACGCGGCGCTCGGTTTCTGCATCGAAATTGGTGTTGTTACCATAGCTGTAATATCCCGCCATACGCAGTACCTGGTCGGCGATAAAGTCTTTACGAGTACGGTTAGACTCAACAATCGCTTCAATCAAGTTTTCAGGCACATCCGCATAGTTAGCCAATAATTGTTTTGTATCTTTAGGTAAACAATAACCACCATATCCAAATGAAGGGTTATTGTAGTGAGAACCAATACGAGGATCTAAACATACACCATTAATAATGTCTTGAGTATTTAATCCTTTCATTTCAGCATATGTATCTAATTCATTAAAGTAAGATACACGAAGAGCTAAATATGTATTTGCGAATAACTTAACTGCCTCTGCCTCTGTAAAGCCCATAAATAAAGTATCAATATCTTCTTTAATAGCACCTTCCTGTAAGAGCTGTGCAAACGTATGTGCAGCTTTTACTAAACGTGCATTATTAATATCTGTTCCGACAATAATTCGACTTGGATACAAATTATCGTACAGTGCCTTGCTTTCTCTTAAAAATTCCGGACTAAAAATAATATTATCACAATGAAATTTTTCTCTAATACTTGTTGTATATCCAACAGGAATAGTCGATTTAATAACCATAATCGCTTCCGGATTATATTCAATGACTAATTTTATAACTGCTTCTACTGCAGAAGTATCAAAGAAGTTTTTCTTGCTGTCATAGTTGGTAGGTGCTGCGATAACAACGAAATCTGCATCCTTGTAGGCGGCTTCTGCATCCAGCGTAGCCGTCAGATTCAAATCTTTTTCTGCCAGATACTTTTCGATGTACTCGTCCTGAATCGGAGACTTCTTGTGATTGATAAGGTCAACTTTTTCCGGGATAATATCAACTGCCATGACCTCATGATGCTGCGATAGCAACGTAGCAATGGACAAACCGACATAGCCGGTACCAGCAACTGCAATTTTCATAGTCTTTCTCCTAAAATCACTCGGGTAACTTCAGCAACTCTCCAAGAATCGTGTCCGTATCTTTAATTGCTCCAGGAGCCCTGAATTTGAAATCCGTATCCATTCCTGCTGCCGGCGTGAACGTCAATTCACCAAAGTAGATTTTGTTCCTTACAATATACAAATCCACCCGAACAAACGGAAATTCTTTTGCCAGCAGCTCGGCGATTTCAAACGCCTCGTCCATACTTTCAGGCTTTTCAATCTCAAAATCCGGATACTTGAATACCTCCTCAGTATAAGGAAGCTTATTCCATTTTCTGTCCATAAAAAAGAACTTCGGATGATGTATTCCATCTCGTTCTTCGCAAACCATAACAGAAGTCGCTTTTCCGTTCATACAGTAGAATTTGTAATCTACCGGCAGGCTGCCATCATCTCCACCTAGATATTTCTCAATCAGAATACAAGGTTTAACATCCTTGTATTGCATTTCGGACCATCCTAGCCAGTAATTATTCTTAAGCCACTTTCTCATAGTATTTTTAGTGGCTTCAATATCGAGTTTTGACTTATCCTGTACAATTATATTGCAAGCACAACCGACATTTAATTTAATCGCAAACCGATCCGGAAGGGTAGAAAAATCAATGGAATCAACATCCTCGTATGACGCTATCAATTCATTCAGCAAGTACCCATAGCCGTGTTGCTCAAGATAATCTCTAACCCTTAGTTTATCTGCGCACTGCTTTACTGTTTCATTATTCCAGTAGGTATTGAATTTCAGCCAAAGAACTTTTTCATTAAAAGTTGTAGGCTGGGTCAAATCCAGCTTTCTTCCAAACTTCACACGGTACGTTACCGCTGTGTTTAGTTTTGGTGAAATCAAAGTCAGTGTACTTCTAAAGGCCCCCTGCAAAGCCCGTTTTAGGGATTTCATATCATCTCTCCTTTTTCAGCTTTTCCCTGACATCTTCCAAAATTGTTTGTGTTAAATCACCAAACAAAGGACCATTATTCATCTGGTAAATCATTACATCAGGGTAATTCAAATTATATTCAATCAAAATCGGTTCGCAATTTTCATCAACTGCAAAGTCCCACGAAATTATGCCAAAGCGAGACAGCATCTTATGCGCTTTCTTTATTTGATTGCAAATCTCGTCATGTCCGCAAAGAACTACATCCTCGAACATTCGACCGCTCGCCGTGGATGTTCTTCGTTCTCCATAAATATTGTACCCTTCCTTATTAAGTTGCCCGTTTAACCCGATTCCAACCGTGTATCCTTTTCCTGTTGACGCTGTATCAGTGTGAGAACCTGGAGCACCGACCCTCAATATAGAAGTAAGAATATGCACTTCACCATTAAAGAACATACTAATTATTTTTTCGGTATTCACGGAACTCGGGTTAAACTCCTTATACTGTGGATGTTGTGCGATGCATTTCTGAATGATATAGTCCTTTTTATAGACATCCAAAATAGCTGTATTGAAACCGCCAGCATTAACTAATCGAACGCCCATACCCCCCCCGTTTCTCTCGAGGGCTTGATAATTAAATCGCAACCAAGATTATTCAGATACCTTACAGCCTCATCTGTAGAGAGCACATCATCGTGCTCATCAAAAAAGACACCATTTGTATTTATCAAAACATTAGAAACCATACGAATACCCGGAAGCATTCGACTCATTATAGACTTATCCTCAAGGTCAACCGAGCCTCTCGTATACAAGGGCTCAATAGTACAGTGATAAAAATTTTCCGGAATATAATTTACGGAATGTCTCCCAGTCACTGCATAAAGATACTCATGCCATCGCGTGTCAACACCATGAAATCCAAATCCATTATAAAAATCATTAATTTGCTTCAACTGGCTAGAATCCAGGGATTTCACTTCAACGGGTGACTTTTCCCTAACGTTTTCCAATTCTCTTTTAAAATGAAGATCTAACCGTTTCATTTTAATATCTATCTGAAACTTTTCAATAGCCCTTTTCATCTTGCTCATTTTCTTATCGCACCTTTCTTGCTTAACGAATTAAGGATGCCCCCGAAAACTGATTTCTCCTTAACTTTCAACCACACGGTCATACAAAGTATAGAGTAAACACCCCCTCCTATCATTATCATTAGAAGAAGGCGAATGATTGGCTGTTCGATATCAAGGCGTAAATCAAAGAATCGAACAGCAATAAACATAGTCATTCCAAAAAGCAAGTAGTAGCTATATCTTGAGAACATCCGAAAGAAATGAATTTCCTTTTTCGCACAGTGCGCTGAAATAGTGAGCACCGATAATTCTGCCATTAACGTTCCTAACGTTGCTCCTACAGACCCCAATTGTGGAATAAGCAAACCATTGCAGATTAAATTAACTATAGCACCTCCGGTAACTGCCAATGTGTATTGATTATCGCACTTTGCTGGAATTAAATATTGCTGATTAACTATATTACTTAGTGACTTTACAAATAGAACTGGTACAAACAATACAAGCAGATTCACACATTTCTCGTACCCATCACCAAAAAAAAGTGGAACAAACTCACGAGCTATTGCTGCTATACCAAACCCTACTGCACATGACATACAAATGCTTAATTCAGTAGACTTACTTAATAATTTTTCGGTTTTTTCCTTCGATTCACCTACTATGCTCGATATGCGTGGCAGCATAACAGTTCCTATCGCTGTTATCAATCCAAGGGGGATATATATAATTTTATCTGCTGCATAATAGTAACCAACTTCCGCTTCTGTACTTAGCAGATCAAGCATTGTTTTGTCCATAAAATGATATATGCTTAACGCTATCATCGGAATAAAAAGTCGAACAATCGGCCAAAGGTGCTTTTTTAATTGTGCAAATCGCACCTTCTGGAAGTCCGCATACTTTCCAATTTTAGTCCACAATAACAACTGGCTTATTGCTGTGCTTCCTGCCATAATGAATGCATAAAAGCATAAATCCGATGGTTTACGAATGAAAAATATAATGCAGCATACTGTAGCAACTTTTACTATGAAATTTCTTGTTACAGTCGTCTTAAAGTCCTCAACTCCAAAAAACAACCAGTTAATGTCAAACAGGCATGATATCACCCATAGGCCTTGGATCATCATGATTGTAACTCTTGTAGAAGCCCAAAAAAACGCACTCAGATAGTAAATCACTATGGAAACAATTGATGCGGTACATTGAACGGCGTATATTTCCCAAAACATCACCGACCGTTCATTTCTTGTTTGAGTATTCGCTATACTTCTTTGACCATAATACTCAATACCAAGCATTGCGAACAGCATAAAATAGTTCGCATATGCTTGTGTTGCTGAATAAACGCCTATTTTTTCCGCTCCAAGTGCTCTTGAAATGATAGGAGATGTTATCAACGGTGTAATTATTGTCAAGATTCTATAGGACATTTGAAGTCCAATATTTTTTTTTAAGCTACTCATTGCTTATTTCTCCAACGCCCTGCGGTATCTTCTCGGTTTTATTGTCAGCAAATGTCACACTGAGAAACCAGAACATAAAAGAACTTACACCCGGTCCAAATGGGGGGTAACCTTCCAAGGCTGATTCTATAAAATAAAACATGGTGAGGCACATGAGGAATGCATCCAAGTTCAAACCAGACCTAACTGTGAAATTGGATACGGCTCTAGTAATCCACACCGACTCTACAAGAACAAATCCAAGGATTCCAATTTCCGCTAGTACCGAGATATACGAGCAGTCAACATAATAACGTCCGCATCCCAAAAAGGGATTTTTAGCAAATGCTGCAAGAGCTCGATCCCATCCGTCTAATCTGCCACTTGAAAAAGTATTGATATCTGCCCCAGCATATTTCGTAAGAAGTAACGCTTGATCAATGAATCTTCTTGTCACTGAGTTATTCCACAAAAAGAGAACAATGATTAGGGTAAGGAAACTCCAACGAACTTTATATTTTGATTTCAAGAGAATATAACAAACCAACACGATTGCCAATGCCAGTACAGCCGTTCTGCACTGACTTATGCCGCACAATAGCAGCAGATAACCGGCACAAGCGTATCCAAGTACCTTTTGCCACTTTGTGCGATATTTCAAAAGGAATAGGGCTATTAATATACCTGTTGCCCATATCTGAGCAGCGGAGTTCTTTTGCAGAAATGTATACATATTCTGTTTAAGCCAGTCATTGTACGATGAGAAATATGTTATATTGACCCAAAGTGCATATGCCATAGCACCATACAAATACGTTCTTAGTATTTTCTCATAATCAGAGTCCTGAGCAAATGGTGCAAAGTTTTCTCCAATAACTGACACAATCAATGGAATGTACATAATATGGATGTAATTTCCTTCAAGATGCCTCGAACCAAAAAGTGCCATTAATATACATCCAACAACCAGGAGTGAATAGCAGCCCAAAAAAATCTTTGTACACTTATGGATAACTATTCTACCGCGATTTCTTGCTATAAAGAAAACCGCTGTCACTATCCAAGCTATGTACATTATCGGTCTCATTAAGTTTGATATAGCCTCTATTTGAGAGAAAATCGATGTCAAGATACACAGCTGTAGCAGTTTTACGTCATAATTAGCATATCTCATAATGACCTCTTTTTAGGACAATGCTCTTTTAGCAATATTCCTATACGAAAAGACCTTCATCCCCTTTTCCATTGCAACTTCCTTCATCTTTTTATATTCATCTGGATTGTCAAGAAGCTCCTCGATCTTTTTCTGTATTTCTTCTACACAATCATTCTCCAGAAAAGCCACATTTCCACCAAGGTCGACATGATGCGTTCCAGGCCAGTCTTTTACTAGCATGGGAATTCCCTGTCCCGTCACTTGCTCCCAAAAAACCGAATGACGTCCCGGGAAAACTACCAAATCAGCGGCTGCAAAATATTTATAACTGTCTTTTGCCTGCACCCAACCAATGTATTGCACCTTTTGCCCATCCGCAAGTTCCTTAACTTTTTCTTCTAGTTCCTGCGTGACAGAGCCGAAAATCACAAGTTTTAAATTCTTTCTGTCAATATTTTGTACTGCGTTCATTAGAAGAAGTGTTTGGGTTTTCCACTTATCAATTTTTCCTCCAGTCATAACCAGAAAATCGTCATCTGCAATACCATATTTCCTGCGTATGTCTTTTCTGACTTCCTGTCTCGCTGCGGATTCAACTTCTTCGTCATCTGCTCCCATCACTAGAAGCTCACACTTGTTTTCAGGCAGTTTATACATTTCCTTTAGGAATTTAACCCGAACTGGAAGCACGCCATAGAATTTTTTTGTATACGGTTCGATTTTATTCTCACACATTCTCCATATTATTTTATGAAGCACATTCTTGGATATCCAATTGGTTGCACTGTTTGAAAAATCCGCATGGTTGTCCACATAAATCACGACCTTCGGATTCTCTTTTGCGTATCTTGCGACCTGATCGATATCAAGGAACTGACCTCCGTGGATAAAAAGAATGTCAGGTTTAGCTCTTCTTATTGCCTCATAGCATCCCTGATATCGTTTCAACTTTTTCCAAATCTTGTTATCTGTTTTATAGGGCAACCTTGTTACCTTAATATCATACTCGTTTCTATATGTACCAACATTACTTAAATAACACACTTTTCCATGTTCATCAAAACTCTGCGTAGACGCAATTACCTCAACGTCATATCCTAGTTCTTTATGAAATTTAGGAAGTAAGTTTTCTTGATATGAGTAGTTGTCCGGAAAAAAAGATGCTAGACAGAGATGCACAATCTTCATAAACTGATGGAACCTCCTTTTATTTTACAAAAAAGTTCTTCGGGGGATAAAAAGTACTGCCCCATCTCTTTTAATTCATCCTCCGACCAATTCCACCACTCTAATTCCAAAAGCCTGTCAATGGTTTCCTTGTCAAATCGCTTTCTTACCTCTTGCGCCGGAACACCTACTACAATTGAATAAGGCTGAACGTCCTTAGTTACAACAGCATGTGCACCTATAACAGCTCCTGTTCCAATCGTAGTTCCAGCTTTGATGTAAACACCATCTCCAATCCAGACATCGTTACCTATACATACAGGCTTTGATGGCGTATACTGAATATTTGAAAAATTATGGTGCAAAAAATTTCTACCGTTTAGAAATACCGGAGAAGTAGAAACTGTATCGAGTGGATGCATCCCACCGCCAATACTACATCTATTTCCTATTGAGCAAAACTGACCAATTTGCGCATCTGTTATTGTCGTTCTTGCACCAACATATGAATATCTGCCCATTTTAACTTTTGACAATGCGCTCTCATAATTCACATTGCAGGTCTTATCCAGCTCACATTTATCAAATGACGGTATTCTCAATTTGGCTAGTATTTTTGCTATGTACTTTGATTTTATCATCTTCTGAACCCACCTGCTAACTAAGCATTTAGCCCTTCCGCCAAACCATCTTATTAACCACGTTTACATAACCCTGAATGATGCGAACCACCTTCATGGACACAGTCTCGTCCACATAGTCAGGACAAGGTTTGCCCAGAACGCCCTTCTGCTTCATCTCGATTGCCATATCGGTGGCGTTGAGCAACTCCCGGGTGGTAATACCAGCCAGAATGAAGTCGCCGGCTTCCAGTGCCTCAGGGCGTTCCGTACTGGTACGGATGCACACGGCGGCAATGGGATGACCGATGGACAGATAAAAGCTGCTCTCCTCAGGCAGAGTACCGGAGTCGGAGACGATTGCCAGAGCATTCATTTGCAGCTTGTTGTAGTCGTTGAAGCCCAGCGGCTCGTTGACACGGACACGAGGATCCAGCTGGAAGCCGCTCTTTTCCAGACGGTGCTTGCTGCGAGGATGGCAGGAGTAGAGAATGGGCATATCGTACTTTTCTGCCAGTGCGTTGATGGCGGTGAACAGGCTCAGGAAGTTCTTTTCGGAGTCGATGTTCTCCTCCCGGTGGGCGGACAGCAGAATGTACTTGTCCTTTTCCAGCCCCAGACGCTCCAGCACATCGCTTTTCTGGATTTTCTCCAGATTCATGTGCAGCACTTCTGCCATGGGAGAACCGGTCTGGTAGGTGCGCTCCTTGGGCAGCCCTGTATCCGCCAGATACTTACGGGCAAACTCTGAATAGCACAGGTTCACGTCAGAGATTACGTCCACGATACGGCGGTTGGTCTCCTCGGGCAGGCACTCGTCCTTACAGCGGTTGCCTGCCTCCATGTGAAACAGAGGAATATGCAGCCGCTTTGCACTAATGGCAGACAGGCAGGAGTTGGTGTCGCCCAGCACCAGATAGCCCTCCGGCTGCAACTCAGACAGAAGCTCATAGCTGCGCCCCAGAATGTTACCGCAGGTCACACCCAGATTCTCGCCAACCACCGGAACCAGAATGTCAGGTCCGTATTCCCCGAAGGTGTTCTTCAGTTCAAAGTCTTCCCAGAAAACGGTGGAAAGATTTCTGTCCCAGTTCTGATTGTAATAGACCACGCAGCAGTCAAAATATTCCCGGCAGCGCTTGATAACGGCAGCCAGCCGAATAATCTCCGGACGGGTGCCGCAGCCAATCATGACCTTGGTGCGACCGTCGTTTTTCCATGTAAAGTTGTGTTCCATATCATTCTCCTATTGACAACCAGTATCTTCTTTTACACCGGCTCAAAGAAAGTGTCCGGATGGTTCGGGTTGAAAATCTCGTTGCAGGTCATCACCGTTACCAGATTCTCCGTTTCAGACAGGTTGATGATATTGTGAGTCCAGCCGGGAATCATGTGGACAGCCTCGATCTTATCCCCGGAAACTTCAAACTCCACCGTTTCTCCGGTGTTGATGTTCCGCTCCTGAATCAGACCATGCCCTGCCACCACAATGAACAGCTCCCACTTGGAGTTGTGCCAGTGCTGCCCCTTGGTGATGCCCGGGCGGCTGATATTGATGCTCACCTGCCCACAGTCAGCGGTATGAACCAATTCCGTGAAAGAACCACGGTTGTCCACGTTCATCTTCAGGGCATACTTAAACTTGTCCGTTGGCAGATAGGTCAGGTACAGAGAATACAGCTTCTTGGCAAAAGAGCCGTCCGGCATTTTCGGCATCATGAGCGTAGTCGGCTGTGCCTTGAACTCTTGCAGCAAGTCCACAATTTCTCCCAGCGTGACCTTGTGGGTCACGGGAACACAGCAGTAGCGACCGTCTGCTTTCAGAACAGTCTCTACACCGTCAAACTCACAGTACTGCTCCTTGCCTTCCAGCAAGTCAAACATCCCTTCTACCAAGTCGTCGATGTACAGCAACTCCAACTCAGTGCTGCGGTCATTGACGGTGAAAGGCTCGTCATTGGCAACCGCCCAGCAGAAGGTGCTGACGGCGCTGTTGTACTTAGGGCGGCTATGCCCCATCAGGTTGACAAAGCGGTAGACCGCAACCTTAGCCCCAGTTTCTTCAGCATACTGGAAGAACAGCTCCTCGCCAGCCTTCTTGCTGCGGCCATACTCGCTGTTATCGAAGCGGCCTGCCATGGTGGCCTGAATGGAGGAGGACAACATAATGGTTGCCTTGTTGTTGTGCTTTTTCAGGCAGTTCAGCAGATCGGATGCGAAACCGAAGTTTCCCTTCATGAAGTCTTCCGGGTTCTCCGGGCGATTCACGCCTGCCAGATTGAATACGAAGTCCGCCTTGCGGCAGTACTCATCCAGCTCCACTGGGGTAGAATCCAGATCGTACTCGTAGATTTCTTTAATATCCAGTGCCGGGCGAGTCTTATTTTTCCCATCCCGGATGTTTTTCAGGTTGTTGCACAGGGCGGTTCCCACCATGCCCTTGGCACCTGTGACTAGAATGTTCATCCTATCACCTCTTAATGTACTGCGGTGCAGTCCGGAATATCTGCGCCATCCGGCACAGTTGCATTATTGCAGACGGTGCAGTTGCTGCCAATGCGGGCAAAATTCCCCACAGCCGCACCTGTGCGAATCATACTGTTGGTGTAAATCAATGCGTAGTCCCCTACCGTTGCATCACAGTGGACTTCCGTTCCGGCATTCAGCAAAGAACCGCTTCCGACAGAGGCTCCATTCTGGATACAAGCGTTTTGCAGCACCACACAGCCACAGCCGACTTCTGCAAACGGACTGACGTAGGCACTGGGAGCAATGATGTTTGGGAACGCATAGCCAAGTGATTTTGCTTTCTCATACACCTGTGCCCGGAACTGATTGTTGCCGATGCCTACCACCAGCAAGCTGTACTCCTTCCGCAGCTCCGGTAAATCGGCAAGGCCGCCAACCACCGGAATGCCACAGATCTCAGCACCCACAGACTGTCCATCATCCACAAAAGCGCAATCGTATTGGAGCATCGCCTGCTCCGCCACCATGTGCCCGAAGCCACCGGCACCACCCAGCAGCAGCTTTTCCTTAGACATTCGGGATACCCTTCAGTTCGTTCTGGACATATTCGGTGGTCAGGATCTTCTTAACAGTGCCTTCCACATCCAGACGGGTAGTGTTATGGCTGGTGTAGGACTCGTCTGCCATAGTATGTACCTCGCCGTTGACGACAAACTTATCGTAGTTCAGGTCACGGTTATCCGCAGCAACACGGAAATAATGGCCCATATCCTGGCTGCGCAGACGCTCCTCACGGGTCATCAGAGTCTCGAACAGCTTCTCGCCGTGACGGGTGCCGATGATGTTCGTACCGGTATCGCCGAACAGCTGCTGGACGGCCTTTGCCAGATCGCCGATGGTGGAAGCGTCCGCCTTCTGGATGAACAGGTCACCGGGATTGGCGTGCTCGAAGGCGAACATAACCAGGTCCACAGCCTCGTCCAGATTCATCAGAAAGCGGGTCATGTTGGGGTCGGTGATGGTGATGGGATTGCCAGCCTTGATCTGGTCGATGAACAGAGGGATGACGGAGCCACGGCTGCACATAACGTTGCCGTAACGAGTGCAGCAGATGGTAGTGCCACCACGCTCAGCAGCTACACGGGCATTGGCGTAGATGACGTGCTCCATCATGGCCTTGGAGATGCCCATGGCGTTGATGGGATAAGCTGCCTTATCAGTGGACAGGCAAACAACACGCTTGACGCCAGCGTCGATGGCAGCGTGCAGCACATTATCGGTGCCGATGATGTTGGTCTGGACAGCCTGCATGGGGAAGAACTCGCAGGAAGGGACCTGCTTCAGAGCAGCAGCGTGGAAGATGTAGTCAACGCCGGGCATTGCGTCACGGATAGACTGGGGATTGCGGACATCACCGATGTAGAACTTGACCTTCTTGGCAGTGTCAGGATGCTTGGCCTGAAGCTCATGGCGCATATCGTCCTGCTTCTTCTCGTCACGAGAGAAAATGCGGATTTCCTTCAGGTCAGAATCCAGGAAGTGCTTCAGAACGGTAGAACCAAAAGAACCGGTACCACCAGTGATCATAAGGGTTGCGTTATCAAATGCAGACATTTTAAATTACTCTCCTTTGCTATTTAACCAAACAGATATTATCACTTTGCGTTGTTAATTCGAGGTTATATCAGCCTCAATTGATTTCGCATAAACCATGCTATTGGCAGATATTCCCATATTATTTAAGAAGAATTCTTCTGTGTGGCAATCTATTTCCTTACTCTTTATTTTTTCTATCGCACACCTAAGGCTCTTATCATCTGAGCAATCGACAATTGGGCAGTTTGTTTCTCTTTTCACCCTTTGTGCAAACTGTGATTCTATCCCTATACAGAGAATTAGGGGTGTATGGACAGCCATACAGGTTGCTGTCTTACTTGGCAGTGCTGTACGATAGATGTTCTGCGCAAGTGGTATGATGTTAACATCCGCACAGGCATATAGGGCAGGTGCTTTATCAACAGGTTGCATCGGCCAAAATTTCACATTGTTTAAACCACTTGCTTTCTCAATAAGCTTCTGCTTGTATGCTCCGTCCCCAAAAATGTGAAATAAAACATCTGGGTCTTCTGATTTGCGAGCCGCCTCGATTATGATTTCAACATTCTGCATGACTCCTATATTTCCCGCATACACAACATTGAATTTGTTCCGGGGTAGCAGCTTCCGAATATCCGCGTCCATGGACAAACTTCTTTCAAACGGTTTATCCTGATAGCTCCAATTATATACTACTTTAATTTTGTTCCCATTAACTCCTTTACTTTCAAGTTCAGTCTTTATATCCTCTGAAATTGTAATAATCTCTGCAGCTTTATCGTAGGCATATTTTTGCGTTTTTGCAAAAAATATATAAGGCAAACTGTTCTTTTTGATTTTTCCACTATACACCGCATTTTCCGGGAACATATCCTGAACATTAAAGATAGTGCGAACATTTTTCATCCGTTTTTTCAAAATCTGCATCTGAAAGCCCGCAACATTTGATGACTGCACAAAAACTCTATCATAGTTCCTGTTTTGTTTTATCCATTCATCGCATTTTCTCACATAACTTAAATCAGATAAATATCGACTCACAAGATTGCTATGTGCTACGGCATTCATAGGAATTCTTGTTGTTGTAACTCCTAGATTTTCAAGTTTAGGATAGAGTCCTTCAATTTTTCCGCCTGTATCTTTTTGGAGAATATGAACCGTGTGTCCTCTCTTGTATAAGGCCTCTATCATCGCAGTAAGTAAGTGCTCTGATGGCGTTCTTCGGTCCAAGCCTATACTAAGCCAAAATAAAATTCTCATGCCATTTCTCCATTATAAAAGCACAGCCTTAAGCCATTCTGTCATCTTGCCCTTTTCGGCATCAAGTATTTCCATATCCAATTTGACAGTTTTCTTTGTTATTTCACCTGCTCCAACTCGCTCGAGCAGACCCACCCGATTAGTCTTCACAAAGAGCATTGCAGAATGACCGTATGCAAGTGTTACCGCACAGGAATGCACTCTATCGGACAGGGTTAATTGAGAATTTGCATACAGATTAATATAGCCGTAAGGGATATCTGCACAGAAGGAGTTTTTATATGCGTAAATTTTGCTTCTAAAATGCGGGTGGAATCTCTGATCCGTTCTTACCAGCTTATACCGACCGATTTCATTTTCACGTTTCGGTGCTGGCAGAAGGCTTCGCACATAAATCAATGCATCTGTAAACCGATCTGTTTTTGCTGCAACCGTAGAAGGTGAATTAACAAAAATCCTTTGATTGTCAAATTCAAATTCATGGGTGTGTTTCCGGCTAGAATCATCGACCCAGATTTCCGGCTCAATAATTTTATCAAAATTGGAAATCCAGTACGGCTGCCCGAAATCAATCTTGCAGGGAGCATAGTAATCCGGGGTAAAGAAGGAGAAACAAATTCCATCATACGCATTAGTTGCGTATTTCCCAAATGCCTCATAGGTTTCACGTTCTCTAGACGAAAAAACAAACGGAGGACACTGCTTAAAGAATTCTTCAACCTCACATCTGGCAGTAGCATCAAGCTTCATAGTACCAGCACTCAAAATCATATAACCTACGCCACGTTCTTTGAGTTCCAGCAGAATGTCTTTCCACAGTGGGAGGAAATACTTAGAAATCACAGGACCGGCAAGCACAATATAATCCACATCGAGCTTTGCGATGTACTCAAGCTGATTCTTATGAGGATACAGCCGCTTTCCATAACTTGTTGTGTAAGTTTGATAATCTGAAACGACTGTCACATTCTCTGCGCCCAGAATTTTCTTAAGCACATACTCTACACCCAAACTAAAAAAACCGTTTCCGATATTCGTGCACCAGAATCCAGTGCAATACGCCACCTTCATATCTTTGTACTCCTCATCAATGAAATATTATCAACCACAAAACAGCCCAGACTCATTCTCCAAGAGTCTGAGCCGTTTGTTCTTATAAAGCTCTACTAATCGTCCTCAGCAGTGTGAGTCACACTGCCGCTATGTCCTGTACCGCTGCAATGAACGTTTCTGCGTCAAATCATTGCCACAGTAGCTCCCGTCTTTATTCGTCTGTGTAAGCATCTCATCAGCGCGGAGGTCTTTCTATGTCCCTTTGTTATGGAGAGACCTTTGTTTATTCCTGATGTCACATTCTCAAAAAATCATTGTAGTATCAGCACTTTTCAGCGTTTTCTGTGTTTATATCATCTCGGTGTACTCTGGCATAAACTCAACCTACCGTAACAATCATCTGAGAGCCTCATTTTCGGCTCTTAGACCCGCAACAGTAACCGCTTTGTTTATGCCTGACTACACAAAGCTCAGAAATATGCCGTAGTATCAATATTTTTCTGGGTTTTGCTCATCTTTTCCGCTTCGGTAGACTCTGGTATAAACATCTTTTTACCGTAGCGTCTTTGTGAGCAGCACACCCTTATCTTCAAGACCTATTTCAGCCTCGGATGATATTTTCATCGTCCCGCAAGGCTCGAAGAATGATAATGTCATCGAAAGACCTATGTTTATGCCTGATGTCACTTTTCTCGGATTTTCGCTCGTTTTTTGTCTATATTGCTATAAAGCCAAGCAGTCCAGCCGTTATTTTTTGCCACTCATGGCAGTGGTCTGTCCCTCGGAAACGCCCTCGGTGGACTCCGGCATAAACAGGATCTTCACCGTTGCAAACATGATCTTGAGATCCTCGACAATGCTGGGGTGGGCTATGTACATCAAGTCCATAACCAGCTTGTCGTAGGGGGTCGTGTTGTACTTGCCGTAAATCTGCGCGTAGCCGGTCAGACCAGCTTTTGCCTGCAGGCGCAGGGAGAATTCCGGCATTTCCTCGCAGTACTGGGCGGCAATTTCGGGGCGTTCGGGGCGGGGACCGACAATGCTCAATTCCCCTCGCAATATATTGAGGAGCTGCGGCAACTCATCAATGCGGCAGGCACGAATCACCTTACCGACAGGCGTGATGCGGTCATCATGGTCGCCGCTGGACAAACGGGCTACGCCGTCCTTTTCTGCGTCTACACGCATGCTGCGAAATTTCAAGATGCCAAACTCCTTGCCATCCTTGGTGAGGCGAATCTGCTTATAAAACACCGGACCGTGATCGGTTGCTTTGATGACAATCGCTGTGATAAGGAAGATCGGGCTGAGAACGACCAGCGCAACAGCAGAAATCACAATGTCCAGCAGACGCTTAATGAACAAATACTCCGGCTGCGGATGGTAGCGCCCCACCTTTAGCATCGGCAGGTGGAACATATGCATCGGATACGCGCCGGACATAATGGTGTCGCCAATGCGGGGAATGACGAAGGTTCCGATATTGTTTTCCACGCAGTACTTCAGAATTACATTGCGGTCATGGCTGTGAATGCCGCTCATAAACACCGTGCTGACGCCGTCCAGCATAGCAAGGTTCGCAATGCATTCATCTGCCGTGGCGGTAAGCACAACCTTGTACTTAGAGTCCAGCCCATACTTGCCAATCAGTTTTTCTGTGCCTTGGCGGGTGTCGTAAATCACAGCCGTTGCCTGCGGCGGGAAGATCTTGAAATACGCATGGTGCGCGTTATATGCCCAGACAGCTGCCAAAATCACCTGCCCGATCAGCGCCGCAACGCCCGGTAAGATGTTGGGCAAATGCTTGCTCAGCAGCCAAATCACGATGTACATAATGAAATCGCTGACCGCTGCTGCCAAAAACTGCGCGTAGACGATCTCGGAAATGCGCTGCATGGACATCAAAAAGGCATCGTATACGCGCCCAAAGATAATGAACAGCACAAAGAACAGTGCCACCACCAGATAATCGCCCTTTGCGTAAAACGGCGATGCAATGTGCTTTGCATAGTACGAATACCAGCACAGTGCAAACGGAACGGTCATCAAAACCGCGTCCAGTGTTTTTATGATTCGCAAAATCAAATCGTGCTTAAACCTTGTCATGATTTTTCCTCAAACCTTACCCTGCTTTTTCTGCCGGTTCAACGCCCAGCAGCTTCCGCAATTTATCTATTTGCTCTGCATTCAGCTTCGGTGACTGCTTGCGCAGCAGCACCTTTTGCTCATAGAGCCAACGTCCCAACCAGATACCGTCGTCTGTTTTGTATTTAGCCGGAATCAGCAAATCCCCATGTTCCTGCAGATAATCCTGCGCCAAGTCATACCGATGCTGCCACGGGTCAGGCTTTTCCCACTGCATACCGACTTTATCCAGCAGCGCCACGCGCTCCGGCGTGAGCTTGCAGTTGCTCTTGCACGGATTGTTGTGTGCATACTGCTGGCGTGCCACCCACTTGCCGAGGGCAATGCCGTCTGCCGTGGTATAGGCGATGGGGACATTCAAATTTCCGTATTCTTCAAAATACAGCTTGGCTGCTGCATAAGCTTCACTCCACTGGAAGTCATAATTATTCTGTTCCCACCGGATTCCGATGCCTTCCAGCCGCGCAGCTTTTTCCTGTTGCAGTGTTCCGTTGGCGTAGGTCTGCTTTTGATTCCGCAGCCACACGCCAAGGCGCAGCCCGTCTTTAGTCGTGTAGGTCACAGGCATGATCAGATTGCCGTGTTCAGCGTAATATTGGGCAGCTGCCGCAAAGCCGCGCTCCCACTTTTCGCTGAAAGCGTCCCAAACCATGCCGACTTGTTCAAGGCTGGTGATTTTCTCTTCGTCCAGACGACCCGCGAGCTTTTCAGTGCGCTTGTTGGAAATCCATCTTCCCAGTGGATACCCATCCGCTGTTTTCCAGTTTGCAGGAACCATAAGATTTCTGTGCTTCGCATAGTATTGCTCGGCTTCTTCATAGCCTTTTGTCCAAGCCAGATCGTTGTAGTTGTCCCAGCGCATACCGATGCTGTCTAGACGTTCAATCTGCTGTTGAGTCAAACGACCACCGCAAGTGCCGCTGCGAATCTGCCGCTGCAATTGCAGCCATGCGCCAAGGCTCAGCCCCATTGGCGTTTTGTATCGTCTGGGGATATCCAGATTGCCGTTTTCGGCGTAGTAGATGCTTGCCTCAGAGTAGTAGTGATCCCACGTCGAGGACAGGCTGCTTTGCAGCTGCTCAAACAGAACGCGGCAGTCATGCACCTGCTCCACGACCTCAAAGCGGTCGGTGACAACCTTGTCCCCTTCGCCGTTGGCGTACAGGCGCTGCAAGGCGGCGGTCATTTCGTCCTGCAAACCGCTGATGCTGGACAGCCCCTCAAAGTTGTTGACCACGTCCAAAATCAGCGGTGTGGCGCTGTCCCCTGCCGTCAGGGCGCGCCCGATTTGCTGCTTGTAGATAATGGGCGAAACGGTCGGGCGGAACAAAATCACGCCGGAAATTCCCGCAACGTGTACGCCCTCATTGAGCATATCAATGCAGAACAGCAGCTTGAGGTGATCGCTGCTGTCCGCCTTAAAGTCGGCAAAGGCTTTGTCGGTGGATGGGTCCTCGGACAGCGCCCGATAGACCGTCGGCGTTGGGTCAATGGCGGCAAACCACTCCGGCACATGGGAAATCATCTCGTCCATGTGTTCCTTGCCGGAGCAAAACACGATGTACTTGCCGCTTTTGTTTGCGATGTGACGGGCGAAAACTTTATCCAGTCCGTCCGCCTGTTCCAAGGCGCGCTTTAGGGCGTCCAGATATTTCTGGTTCACGTCCTGGATGCCGGGGCTGCGCAGATTATCTACACGATTTTGATACCGCGCCAAATCCTGCTGATACTTGAACACGGTGGTTACATACTTCGGGGCAGGCAAAATGCCCCGGACGATGGCTTCGCCCAGGGACATTTCGGAAGCGACATGACCGTCAAACAATTCCTCGGCCATATCGCGGTTGTTATCCAGATACCGCACGTTGGTGGCGGTCAATCCCAGCAGCTTTGCCCGCGGGCAGAGCGCCAACAGCTTTTGCGTGCTGTCGCCCCAATACTCGGCACCGGCACGGTGGAACTCATCGAGTATAATATAAGCGGGGTTCTGCGTAGCGATTTCCTGCAGCTGCACGGGGGTACAGCAAATCAGCTTGGCGTAGGTGTAGAAATGCACGTTTTGCAAAGGAAAATCAGGGTTTTGCCGCAGCAGGCTTTCACACTGGGTCTTGAAGATATACTCACTGGGGGATAACCATAGAATTACGGCGTCGGGGTGATCCTCGATCAGCTTAAAGGCGATATAGCTTTTTCCGGTTCCCGTGGGGTGAACGATGGCGGCCTTTCCGTATTGCTGCATCATTTTGACTGCCGCTTGGTAGGCTTTTGCATTGTGTTCGAACAACTGCACTGCCATCCTGTATCTCCCCTTCCCGAAAGGTACTCCATTTTTATAATGGAGGATTCCCGTTTGCTAAAAACTACACTATACTAATCAATAGTATAATACCACAAGAGTCGACAATTTACAACATATCCTGTCGCATTTATTTCTACTGCAACTGTTTTTCGGCACATTGTCCCAGATACACCACTTTGTTATTGGCGTAGTTGTCAGATATTGTATGCGGTCGGGGTACACACAGCCCATCATGGGTCAGAAAAGAGGTAAAAATTTATTATGGCAAGACGAGGAGAGAATATCCGGAAGCGCAAAGATGGTCGCTGGGAGGGTCGGTATATCTGTGGTCGGAAGGAGAACAACAAGGCTATCTGGGGTTATATTTATGGGCACACCTATACTACTGTCAAGCGGGAGCTTTCCCGGAAAAAAACGCAGTTTTCTTACTGTACATTGACTGCAGAGGCTGCATCCTTCAGCGATTTGGCGGACAGATGGTTTTGTTCTGTGCAGGCAAGTGTAAAGGCATCGACTGCTGCGCACTATCGCTATACGCTGGATCGTTATATTCTTCCCGTGCTGGGCAGTTTTTCCGTCCGGCAGCTGACCGAGACGAAAGTCGAGACCTCCTTGCAGGAAATCGTATCTGCATCCCAAAAGCGTCACAAACCACTGGGCTACACAACGGCTCGTGAGTGCTTGACGCTGGTGCGGCGCATTTGCCGGTACGGCTGCCATCTGCACGTTATGCCGCCGCTGTACATCGAGTTTCAGCTTCCCAGCCAGCCCATGCGGCAGGAACCCGTAATCAATGCCAAAGATCGATGCGCTATCGAAAACTATGTTGTATGCAACCCCACCCCTAGAAAGGTGGGGCTTCTTTTTATGTTGGAATTAGGGCTGCGTATCGGCGAGGTGTGCGGTCTGAAATGGTCTGACATTGATACGAAAAGCAAAATGTTGACTGTACAGCGTACAGTAAGCCGTATCTATCTGGGCAAGAATAATACAAGAGTCGAAATATCTACCCCCAAAACACGCAGTTCCGCACGGCAGCTGCCGATTCCGGAAAAACTTTTGCCGATGTTGCGTCAATTAAAAAAACAGTATGCAGACGACGCGTGGTTTTTATCCGAAAACAGCTGCAAGCCTGTTGAACCTCGCTGTTATCGCACCAGTGTAAAGCGCTATTTGCGGCAGGTGTCCGTGCAGGTCGTGCGTCCGCATATCCTGCGGCACAGCTTTGCGACCACTTGCCTGCGTGCGGGGTGCGACGTGAAAACGATCAGCACACTGTTAGGCCATGCCAGTGCCTCCACCACACTTAAACGCTATGTACATACGGACTGGCCGCACCTCGTCCATGAGGTCAACCGAATATTTGCAATTTCTGCCAAAAAGGGTCGATAGAGGGGCAAAAGAGTTTAAAAAGCTGCGAAGCATCGTCTGAACTTTCTGTAGGGTACTCCATTATAAAAATGGAGGATTCCCGTTTGCATTTTTTACCCTTCATTATACACGTTAAAGAACGACATAGCGTCTTTTCTACTTCTGTCGACCCACACTTCCAAATGCAAGTGGCTACCTGTAGCCCGCCCGGTGTGACCCACATAACCAATGACCTCACCCGCCTGCACCTGCTGACCGGTGGTGACGCAGATGGACGAACAGTGTGCATACAAAGTTTCCAACCCGCCGCCGTGGTCGATTTGAATGTAGTAACCGTAACTGCCGCCCCAGCTGTCAAGGCCGTTGGCAACGGTGACAGTTCCATCTGCGGCGGCGAGGATCGGCGTACCCTCGGCGCAGGCAATGTCAGTGCCGGTGTGGGAACTGACCTCGCCGGTGATGGGATCAACACGATAGCCGAACTGTGAGGTAATCGTACCTGCAACCGGCAGCGGCCATTGCAGGTTGCCTGTCGGGGTGCGGGTGCTGTCCGGAGACATAAGTTCACCACCACCCTGGGCAAAACCGCTGAGCAGTTCGGCCCACAGTTCCTCATACTGCGGGTCTTGCAGGAGTTGTAGGTAGGTGTTCTGGCGGGTGGTGAAATGATAATCTGCCGCCATCTCGTCGGGTGTTTTGTGGGTGAGTTCTATTACAAGGACAGTTTCGGTGATTTCTGTGGTAGTCGGGTTGCCGTCCTCATCGGTAGTGTCTATGGTAGTCGTCTCCGGGTGGGTGGAATAGTCCACTGCGTTCATCGCCCACATAATTTCCCGCAGTTTATCCACCTGTTCCTCTGTCAGCGCCGCAACAGGTGCGCCTTGTTCATTTCCTGATACATACGAAGAAAAAACCGCCTGGACATCCTGCCAGCGGATGAAGTATACATCATCGTTGGCGGTAATGTCTTGGCGGTCGTGCTGTACGGTATCGGAGATTTCTTCCAGTCTATCGCGGTATTCTTCGGTCAGGGTTTCTACGGCTTCACGCACGGTGACGGACGCTACGTTGGGGGCATCAGCGGCAAAGAAAATGCCGTAGGCCGAGCCGGAGACAAATGCCACAAGGCTGATGACAATAATAATACTGAGTGCCACGCTAATCCCTGCAGCAATGGCCGCAACAAGGCTGTGGAGGCTGGCGAGAAAGTGTCGTATGGCCGAGCGTACCGCTGTAACCGTCCTGCGGGTATTGCTGGCAGCTTTCTGGATAGCAAGCTGTACTTGGCGGATGCGGGTATGCATTTGTGCTTGGGTTGTTATGCTCCGCACAGTTTCATTTGCGGCGGTGCGCAGTTGGCGCTGACTTTTGGTCACACCGCGAATATCGCGCGGCGCGGTTTTGGCGGTGATGGCTTTTTCTTTTGCCCGCTGTCGGGGCAAATCTGCCCCACGGCGCGGGCGTTGGTCTGCATCGGGCAGCGTGCCGTACTCGGCTTGTTTCGGGCTGACACCGCGCTCACCGGCGGCGGGGGCGCGGGCAGCGGCTTCCTTTTGGCGGTGCTGTCGGGCTTGGGTTTCTGCCAATTTCCGCCCCTGATGCCGCACAAAAGCTGCCGACTGTTCCGCAGCCGAACCTACAAGATCTGTCGGTTCCTGCTGTCGGAGGTCATCATCATTTTCCCGCGCGGCGGTGCGGGTTTGTTCTTTCGCTTTTATCCACGCCGCTTTTAGGGCGGCTTTCGGTATCGTCCCCGCCGTACTTTTGGCGGTACGGTCGTGGGGCTTTTGTTTATTCTCTTTTGGCGTTCTCATACTCTCACCTCGGTTCGGATGTACGCTTTGCCACAACGACTACCCTGCTGTTTTTGCCGGAATCATCGCAGGTGGACAGCGTAAGCAGCTTGTCCCCATAAGCAGCCGTCACGCCGGTTTCATACAGGGCGACGCCCTTACAGGCGTCCACATAGGCAGCAAACTCCTGCGGTGTTTCGGCATCGGTACATTGATAATAGGCAAACAGATCCTCCGCTTCGCCCCGAAATACAGCCATCACGGTATACTCTGCCTGCGCCGTCAGGGTATCAAATCGGATAATTCTGTGCTGCTCCCAAAAGGATTCGCGCTTGTATTGCAGCAAATCAGAGAACATAGTGCCGTCCTTCATGTTGTGTCCGTACACAAGGATGTTGTCGGATGGCGTTTGCAGGTCGCAGTTTGCCTGCACATACGGGCAGCCGTGCGGGGAGTCGGCTTTTTCAAAGTTGTGCTTTAAGTAAAAGTCGGGATCCTGCTTTGACTGCATGACCGGGTAGTTGATGTTGGTTCCGTCAATCTGTATCCACCCGGCAAGGTCGCTGTTTTGCGCGTACAGCGCCTGATACTGCGGCAAAAAATTATTCCCTGTTGACGCAGCATCATCGGGGATTTTTTCTGTCTGCGCGGCAAGTTGCCGATACATTCGCGCTTGCGTACAGGAGTCGGCGGCATAGCGGGCAATACCTGCGGCACTTGCAAGAAAAACGGCAACGAGGGTTAAAAGCAGGATGCGGTAGAATTTCAACATAGGGTGTCCTTTCTCGGAATCGGTTTGCAAAGGAAAAACAGACAATGTATAATACAGATAGGTGTAATCATCAACGATACACAGGCCATCACATTTGAGAAAGCGGCAGAAGTCGCATCAAAGAGAAATGGTTCGGATTTGGATTGCTTTACTGCGCCAAATTCTGAACGTAAAATCGTAAGATTTTGCGTTCTTTCTTTATGCAGGAAAGCGGCTGCACACTTTCTACACACCAGTTGCACATTTCCCGAATATCAAGTCTTTCTGCGCAAGATGCGCACTGCCTGCTTTCCTTTGCATAAAAGGAAGAAAAGTTAGGCGAACAAGGCTCTCGTCAACTTTCTGCGTTCGTCTGCGTCCATCAGCCGGATGGCTTCAAGAATCTCCTTGCCGGAGATTTTTGTTGCCGCCGGCTTTTCGTTTTGCCGGGGTTGGGGTGCTGCCGGGTACATATTTTGGGAATAGAAGTTTGCCTCGATCTTCTCGGTCAGCTCCAGCCGGGGCTTGTCCTGTGTGTGGGCGTAGGTATCCATTAAAACGGCGGCAGTCGCATGGCCGATGTTACCCTGCACCGACTCGAGGTCGCCATCCGACTGCAAAAACTGGTAAGAACATAATAAAGGCAATTATTTGAAATTTTTGAAAAAACAGAAATCATTTTGATGATATGGGACGTTTTAATAGACAGGAAGGGGGTGAACCGTATCCAGACAGAATTATTGCTG
>ERZ773170.1056-NODE-1056-length-23076-cov-68.719734_pt1 | contig 23076 bp, 14 predicted proteins | sample MGYA00581002_ERZ773170 | MGnify/ENA primary metagenome ERZ773170 (study PRJEB29015, sample SAMEA2737811) | human gut metagenome | biome: human gut; feature: human-associated habitat; material: faeces | place: China | collected 2012 ... | reverse complement strand
GCCTACGCTCTTCAGAGCGCCAACATCTCCCGAATCTTTGCAACGTTGGGTGCTGACCCACACAATCTGAGTTATTTCTGGATTCTCCCTCCACTGATGGGAATCCTGGTGCAACCCATTGTCGGAACCTTGAGCGACAAGACATGGTGCCGTTTCGGCCGACGAATTCCTTATCTCTTTGTGGGAGCTACGCTGGCTGTCTTGGTGATGTGTCTTTTGCCTAATGCCGGTTCGTTTGGCCTGACGGTTGGCGGTGCGATGATTTTTGGATTGATAGCCCTGATGTTTCTTGATACGAGCATCAATATGGCGATGCAGCCTTTCAAGATGTTGGTGGGCGACATGGTGAATGAGGAACAGAAGACGAAGGCTTACTCCATTCAGAGTTTCCTCTGCAATGCGGGTTCGATAGCCGGTTATATATTCCCCTTCCTTTTTGCCTTCTTAGGCATCAAAAACTATGCGGAGAAAGGTGTTGTGCCCGACTCTGTGATCTGGTCGTTTTATGTGGGCGCAGCCATCCTTATCCTCTGTGTCATCTATACCACGATGAAGGTAAAGGAGTGGAATCCGCAGGAATACGCCAAGTATAATGGAGTTACCGAAGATGCCGAGAAGAAGGAAGAAGGCAAGGCCGACTGGATAAGCCTTCTGAAGAACGCTCCCTCTACCTTCTGGAAGGTGGGACTGGTGCAGTTCTTCTGCTGGGCAGGCTTCCTCTATCTGTGGAACTATTCTACGGGTGCCATTGCCGAGACCGTATGGAATACTACCGATGCCAGCACCAAGGCATTCCAGGATGCCGGCGACTGGGTGGGCATTCTCTTTGCCGTTCAGGCTGTGGGCAGTGTGCTGTGGGTGGTAGTGCTTCCCCAGTTCAAGAGTTCCAAGATGGCTTATGCGGTCAGCCTGATTATCGGTGGTGTGGGCTTTGCCCTTATCCCATTCCTGCATGACAAGTACCTGCAGTTCATTCCGTTCCTGATGATTGGCGCTGGCTGGGCAGCTATGTTGGCGATGCCTTTCACCTTTGTCACCAATGCTTTGCAGGGTTATGGACACATGGGTGCTTACCTCGGACTCTTCAACGGCACTATCTGTATTCCTCAGATTGTGGCAGCCCTTTGTGGTGGACACGTATTGTGGGTGGTAGGCTCTCACCAGAGTGACATGATGATAGTGGCAGGTGTGCTGCTGATATGTGGAGCTTTGGCTGTTTCCATCATCAAGGAAAAGCATGTGACGCAAAAAGCATAATAAGCGCAACCGATTGCGCAACATTTTGACATCTTTTGTGCAAGAAATTAATTGTATATAGTAAGAAATGACTAATTTTGTACCATAAATAACAATCTTATAATTCCTTATGGTGTTTCGTTTTAATATAGAATACAAAACGGTTTATGGCGAGAATCTCGTCTTGAACCTGAACATGGACAACGAAGAGGTTCATAACAGCTTGGGAACTACAGACGGGCTTCACTGGTCGTGCGATCTGGATGTGACTCCCAAGACTAAAAACATTACCTATTATTATAGTGTAGAACGTGATGGCGTTTGTATCAAGAAGGAATGGCAGGTGGTGAAGCATCAGCTGAATGTGACAGCCGAGCGTGCCAATGATTATACCATCTATGATCACTGGCGTGACATTCCTGAGGATTCTTACTTCTACAGCAGCGCCTTCACCGATTGTGTTAACCATCAGCAGCCTGCAGAGGTGAAGGATAATACCTTTGCCAAGACCATCAGACTGATAGTCCGTGCTCCACAGTTGAGAGAAGGTGAGCGCCTGGTACTGATAGGTTCAGATCCTCTTGTAGGAGCCTGGGACGTAAAGCGTGCTGTGCCTATGGTGGAACAGGCGTACAATGAATGGACGGTGGATATCAATGCCGAGGCTTTGGCTGTCAATTACTTGGAGTTTAAGTTTGTAGCACTGAACGACAAGAATAGCACCGAAGCATGGGAAACAGGTTACAACCGTAGTGTGGAAATCCCTGAGATGAAGGCCGGTTCGGTTGTATCTTACGAGTTGAGCCAATCGTTCTTGGAGCGCTGGAACCGTAAGTTTGCCGGAACATTGGTTCCTGTTTTCTCACTTCGCAGCAAGAAGAGTGCGGGTATAGGCGACTTCGGAGACCTGAAGAGTATGATCGACCTGGTGGCAAAGACTGGACAGAAGGTGCTTCAGTTGTTGCCTATCAACGATACGACCATCACTCACACCTGGACAGACTCTTATCCCTACAGCTGTATCAGCGTGTTTGCCATTCATCCACAGTATGCCGACCTGCAGGCTCTGCCCGAGCTTGAGGATGCCAAGGCTCGTGCTGAGGCTGAGAAGACAAGAGCAGAGCTCAATGCCCTGCCCCAGATAGATTATGAAAAGGTAAATGATTTCAAGATAACGTACCTGCACCAAATCTTCAATCAGGAAGGTGAAAAGATGATGAAGAGTGCCGAATATCAGGCATTCTTCCAGGAAACAGAACAGTGGCTGGTGCCTTATGCACAATATTCTTGTCTGCGCGACAAGTATGGCACTGCTGATTTCTCGAAGTGGCCCGACCACAATGCTTGGGACGAGAAAGACCGCAAGGCACTGGCCAACCCAAGAACAAAGGCCTACAAGGAGGTGGAGTTCTTCTACTTCGTACAGTTTGTGCTGAACACACAGATGAAGGCTGCTCACGAGCATGCCATGGTCAAAGGAGTCATCCTGAAGGGTGATATTCCTATCGGTGTGAACCGTTTTGGATGTGATGTATGGACAGAGCCTAAGTACTTCAACCTCGACGGACAGGCAGGAGCTCCACCTGACGATTTCTCTGTGAATGGTCAGAACTGGGGATTCCCTACCTACAACTGGTATGAGATGCTGAAAGACGATTGTCAGTGGTGGACACGTCGATTCCAGAATATGTCGAAGTTCTTTGATGCTTATCGTATCGACCACGTGCTGGGCTTCTTCCGTATATGGGAGATTCCTGTCGACTCTGTTCATGGTCTGCTCGGACAGTTTGCTCCTGCACTCGGCATGACAGCTGACGAGATTCGCTCGTATGGTCTTAACTTCCAGCAGGACAGATTCACCCGTCCATTTATCACCGACTGGGTGCTCGACCGTGTGTTCCATGAGCGTGCTGACGAGGTGAAGCAAAAGTATCTGGACCGTTTGGATGATGAGCGTTATCAGTTGAAGGCAGAGGTGGATACCCAGATAAAGGTGGAGGCTCTCTTTGAGGGTGTTACCGATGAGAAGGAAATATGGCTTCGCGACGGACTCTATGCTCTGATCAGCGATGTACTCTTTGTTCGCGACCATCGTAATCCGGGATTGTATCACCCACGTATCTCTGCTCAGTTCGACTTTATCTTCGAATCACTTTATGACAATGACAAGGCTGCGTTCAATCGTCTTTATAACGATTACTTCTATCGTCGCAACAACCAGTTCTGGTACGAGGAGGCGATGAAGAAGTTGCCTAAGTTGGTTCAGGCTACTCGTATGTTGGTTTGTGCCGAAGACCTTGGTATGGTGCCAGATTGTGTGCCATGGGTGATGAACGAATTGAAGATATTGAGCCTTGAGTTGCAGAGTATGCCTAAGGATCCAAGTGTGAAGTTTGGGCATCTGAGCCGCAATCCTTATCGTTCGGTTTGTACCATCTCAAGTCACGATATGCCTACGCTTCGCCAGTGGTGGGACGAGGACATTCAGCGCACGCAAGAGTATTATAATACGATGCTCTATCGCCAAGGACCAGCACCTCATCCGCTGCCAGGATGGCTCGCGCAGGATATCATCTCGCGCCATCTCACATCGCCCTCTATGCTCTGTATTCTGAGCATTCAGGACTGGCTTGCCATCAACGAGCATCTTCGTTTGCCCGATGCCAATGCCGAGCGTATCAATATCCCGGCCAATCCTAAGCATTACTGGCGCTATCGCATGCACCTCAGCATAGAGGACCTGGCGGCTAACAAGGAATTTATGGACAGTGTGACAGAGCTTGTTGCGCAGTCAGGAAGAAACTAATGCAAACGTTTGCACGTTATGCAAAAAAAAAATACCCTCCAAATTTTAGGAGGGTATTTTTCTTTTTTGTATATTTGCAATGTCTAACCAAAAGACTTACTTTTACTGACAAACAATAGCAGAACAAAGCAAACTGCAGAACAAGGCAAGCAACAACTGAAAAAGACAAAATAACACTGGACTATATGAAGAAATTGAATGTTTTAGTAGTTGGTCTGCTGCTGCCTCTCTTGGCGGCAGCGCAGACCGTTAAATCGCCCAATGGCAATGTATCGGTAACATTCTCTCTGACTGGTAATGGACAGCCTACCTACGAGATGAGTTATAAGGGCAAGACAGTATGTAAACCCTCACACCTCGGACTGGAGCTTGCCAAGGACAAGCATGCCAGCAAGGGTATGACGGAAACCAATCTGATGGACGGATTCACCGAAACAGGAAGCAAGACCTCTTCTTTTGATGAGACATGGAAGCCTGTATGGGGTGAGACTGCTACCATTCGCAACAATTATAACGAAATGGAGGTAAACCTGAATCAGGCTTCTTCCAACCGTAACATCATCATTCGCTTCCGCGTATATGATTATGGTATGGGTCTGCGCTATGAGTTCCCACAGCAGGAATCGCTCAACTATTTCGTCATTCAGGAAGAGCACACCCAGTTTGCCATGACAGGCGACCATACTGCCTATTGGATTCCAGGCGACTACGACACTCAAGAGTATGAATATCAGATTACTCCTCTGACAGGCATCCGTCCTGTTATCGCCAAGAACCGCGAATCATACAAAAGCAACTCTTCCACCACCGTCTTCTCTGACACATGTGTGCAGACCTCTCTCCAGATGAAGACCAAGGACGGACTTTATATCAATATCCATGAGGCTGCCTGTCTGGATTATCCTACGATGCACCTCAATCTGGATGAAAAGACACTGACCTTTGAGTCATGGTTGACACCTGATGCGGTAGGCAGAAAGGGATTCATCCAGACTCCTTTCAACACGCCATGGCGTACCGTGCTGGTGAGTGATGATGCACGCGATATGCTTTCCTGCAAACTGACACTCAACCTCAACGAGCCTTGCAAGATAGAGGATACTTCATGGATTCATCCTACTAAGTACTGCGGTGTGTGGTGGAACATGATTGTAGGCACTAAAACATGGAGCTACACCAACGACCTGCCTTCTGTTCGCCTTGGTGTGACCGACTATAGCAAGTGCAAGCCTAATGGAACACATGGGGCTACCAATGAAGAAGTGAAGCGCTATATCGACTTTGCTGCAAAGAATGGTTTGCAGGAAGTGTTGGTAGAAGGATGGAACGAAGGTTGGGAAGACTGGTTTGGTCATCAGAAACTTGATGTCTTCGACTTTGTGACTCCTTATCCTGATTTCGATATCAAGATGCTCAACGAATATGCTCATTCCAAGGGCGTGAAACTGATGATGCATCATGAGACTTCTGCCGCAGCTCTTAACTATGAGCGTCACTTGGAGAATGCCTTCCAGCTGATGAACAAGTATGGTTATGATGCCGTGAAGACCGGTTATGTGGGCGATATCATCCCAAGAGGCGAATATCACTACAGCCAGTTGATGAACAATCACTACCAGCGTGTCGTTGAGACGGCTGCAAAACATCACATCATGGTGAATGCTCACGAGGCTACACGTCCTACAGGTATCTGCCGTACATGGCCAAACCTGGTGGGCAACGAGAGCGCAAGAGGTACTGAGTATGAGGCTTTTGGTGGAAGTGTAAGCTATCACACCGTGATGTTGCCATTCACCCGTCTGCAGGGAGGACCTATGGACTATACTCCAGGTATCTTCGAGACTAAACTGTCGGAGTGGAGCAACAACCCAAGTTATGTGCACACCACTCTCTGTGGTCAGCTCTCACTCTATCTTGTGATGTACAGTCCTTTGCAGATGGCAGCCGACCTGCCTGAGCACTATGAGAAGTACGACGATGCCTTCCAGTTTATCCGCGATGTGGCTTGCGACTGGGATGACTCCAAGTATATAGAGGCAGAACCTGCCAAGTATATCACCGTAGCCCGCAAGGCAAAAGGAACCGACAACTGGTTTGTTGGTGGCAAGACTGACGCAGCCCGTACATCGGTAGTGAAGCTCGACTTCCTCGACAAGGGTAAGAAGTATGCCTGCGCCATCTATCAGGACGGCAAGAATGCCGACTATGAGAAGAACCCTAAATCCTACCAGATTATTCACAAGACTGTGAAGAAGGGTGATGTCTTGAAGATCAAAGAGGCACGTGGTGGTGGCTTTGCCATCTCATTGCTTGCAAAATAAACTTTAAAATTTTAACAGGTGTACTTTGGTTGTGAAATTCATGAAAAAACAGGGCTTTTATATTCGCTGTATTTTCTGTATTTCCGACCGAATGGCAAGGTGGAATCAAATACGCTAAAAATGAGCGTGTTTGGTTCTGCCTATTTCTGCATAAAATACGCTTTTGTAGGTATTTTATGCAAGAAAAAGATAGTATAATAGCTATAGCTTAGTTAAAAGTCTATATTTATACGTAAAATGGAGAATGATTCTTGTTTGGATTTTCTCTCAATCTAGCAAAAGCTTAACCATATGAGCATTAAAAATCAATTTTTAGTAGCCTTGACTGCTGTTTTAGTTCCCCATTCATTGATGGCACAAGGTGCTTTCAATGAAATGTCCTATTCTAAGGATAAAACTACTTTCTCTTTGAATTCACCTACAGCTTCTGTTGAAGTAGATGGTGTAACTGGTGCAACTCCACAGGTTTCTTCCAGTAGTGCAAAACCGAGTGTAAAAATCCGTATTTATAAAGACGGACTGATAGGAAAACCTGTCAAGACCATCAAGATGAAAAGTGTAGGTAAGGACCGATGGGAAGCTACCGTAAAGGGTGATTTGAAGGGAAAGTTCTATACATTTGACATGGGAAAGGGCGAATGCCCCGGTACTTTTGCCAAGGCTGTCGGTGTGAATGGCAATCGGGGTGCCATCATCGACATGGCTTCTACCAATCCTGAGGGATGGAAGGATGACAAGCGACCAGAACTGAAGTCGCCTGCCGACTTGGTGATTTATGAGCTCCACGTGCGTGATTTCTCAGTGTCACCTACCTCTGGACTGAAGTATAAAGGCAAGTATCTGGCACTGACAGAACCTAAGGCGATAGAATATCTCAAGCGCCTCGGTGTCAATGCGATACACTTCCAGCCTTTGTTCGATTTTGCTTCGGTAGATGAGACACGCCTCGATACGCCACAGTTCAACTGGGGGTATGATCCTAAGAACTATAATGTGCCTGATGGCAGCTATAGTACCGATCCTTTTTCGCCTGCAGTCAGAGTGAGAGAGTTCAAACAGATGGTGCAGGCACTGCATCAAGCAGGCATCCGTGTCATCTTCGATGCTGTCTACAATCATACTTTCAATATTGACGGAAGCAATTTCCAGCGTACTTATCCTGATTATTATTATCGCAAGACAGCCGATGGTAAGTATTCCGACGGTTCGGGCTGTGGCAACGAGACGGCCTCAGAGAAACCTTTGATGCGCGACTATATGATAGAGAGTGTGCTTTACTGGGTGAATGAATACCATATCGACGGATTTCGTTTCGACCTGATGGGAGTGCACGATATTGAGACGATGAAGCTCATCAGAGCTGCTGTTGACAAGATAGATCCTTCTATTTATATATATGGTGAGGGTTGGAGCGCAGGAAGTTGCGCTTATCCAAACGACCAGTTGGCGATAAAGGCCAACACCTTCAAACTCAATGGTATCGGAGCCTTCAGCGATGATATGCGAGATGCCCTTCGTGGTCCTTTCTCTGACAATACTAAAGGCGCTTTCCTGGCTGGCATTCCCGGCGAGGAAGAGAGTCTGAAGTTTGGTATAGTGGGAGGCATTGCCCATCCGCAGGTAGATATGAATTTGGTCAACTATGACAAGAAGCCTTGGACAGCAGAGCCTACCCAGCAGATCAGCTATGTGAGCTGTCACGACGATATGTGTCTTGTTGACCGACTGAAGACAACCGTGCCTGGCATCAAAGATGCTTCCAGAACGGAGAGCGAACGTATAGCAGAGTTGATTCGCCTCGACTTGTTGGCTCAGACTGCTGTGTTCACATCGCAGGGTGTGCCTTTCTTCTTGGCAGGAGAGGAGATGTTGCGTGACAAGAAGGGTGTGCACAACAGTTATTGCTCGCCCGACAGTATCAATGAGTTTAACTGGGAGAATCTGAAGAAATATCCACAGGTGTTTGAATATTATCGCAACCTGATTCAGCTTCGAAAGAATCATCCGGCTTTCCGTCTTGCCAAGGCTGAGGCTGTGAGAGAACATTTGGAGTTCTTGCCAACAGCCCCTGTTGCAGAGCAGAAGAAAGATGGCGCTCAGGTGGAGAAGAATGGTTGCCTGCTTGCCTTCAGACTCAAGAACCTGGAAGGCATAGACAGCTGGAAGAACATTATTGTCATCTTCAATGCCAACAAGGAAGCCCGCACCGTAGCGATACCTCAGGGCGAGTATCATGTGGCTTGCTGCAATGGGGTTATCAATGAAGACGGAATCGGGATGCCATTGGTGGGTAACGAAACCATCATAGATGGCCAGTCGGCATTGATACTGTATCAGAAATAAGTTTCGAAAGTCAATAAATAACTTAAACATAGATCTATAATGAAGAAGAAATTTGTTTCATTCATGTTGCTTATGAGTAGCGTAATGAGTATGACGGCGGCAGTCAACGTGAGCCGCATAGAACCTACCGACTGGTTTGTAGGTATGAAAGACGCTTCATTGCAGTTGATGGTGTATGGTAAGGACATCAAGAATGCTGAGGTGACAGTCAATTATCCTGGCGTGAAAATCGACAGCGTTGCCCGTCTCGAATCACCCAATTATCTCTTGGTTTATCTTAATCTGAAGGATGCCAAGGCAGGCGAGATGGTTCTCAATTTTAAGCAGGGAAAGCAGAGCAAGAAGGTGAAGTATCAGTTGAAAGACCGAGAGATGGCTGGCGAAAAGCGCATGGGCTTCACCAACGAAGACGTGCTCTATATGTTGATGCCGGATCGCTTTGCCAATGGAAATCCTAAGAATGATGTTCTCAAGACGATGCGCGACAAGAATTGCGACCGTCATGCTCCAAGTCTGCGTCATGGTGGAGACCTGGAAGGAATCCGTCAGCACTTGGATTACTTCAACCAGTTGGGTGTCACGGCCCTTTGGTTTACTCCCGTTTTAGAGAATGACAGTCCAGGCGACGGCAAGAGCAGCAGCTATCATGGTTATGCCACAACCGATTATTACAAGGTTGACCCTCGTTTCGGAACCAATGCTGAGTACAAGCGACTCATTGACGAGGCACATCAGAAAGGCTTGAAGATTGTGATGGATATGATTTTCAATCACTGTGGTTTCGAGCATCCCTGGATTGCCGACATGCCTTCAAAAGACTGGTTCAACTGTCCAGAATGGCTTCTTCCTGAGTATCAGACTCCTGAGCATGTGAAGAAGATTGGTACTGTGGACGGAGCAAGAACTGTGAACGATATGTATCGACAGACCAGTTATAAGTTGACTCCTGTCCTCGACCCATACGCCAGTAAGGTGGATATGGAAGAGACGGTAGACGGATGGTTTGTACCTTCTATGCCCGACCTCAATCAGCGCAACCCTCATGTCATCAAGTACCTTATCCAGAACAGCGAATGGTGGATAGAGACCGTGGGAATTGATGGCATCCGTATGGACACTTATCCTTATGCCGACCGTGATGCGATGGCTTTGTGGATGAAGACGCTCAACAACGAATATCCTAACTTCAATACCGTAGGCGAGACATGGGTTACTGAGCCAGCCTATACTGCTGCATGGCAGAAAGACAGCAAGCTCTCAGAGAAGAACAGCTATCTGAAAACAGTGATGGACTTTGCCTTCTTCGACCGTATCAACAGTGCCAAGAACGAGGAAACCGATGACTGGTGGAACGGAATGAACCGTCTCTATAATGTGTTCTGCTACGATTATCTCTATCCTAACCCAAAGAGCGTGATGGCATTCATTGAGAATCACGATACCGACAGATTCCTCGGCGAGGGCAAGGATACCGTGGCATTGAAGCAGGCTTTGGCGCTCTTGCTTACCATCAACCGTACACCGCAGCTCTATTATGGTACAGAAGTGTTGATGAATGGCACCAAGAGTGTAACCGACGGCAACGTGCGTAAAGACTTCCCTGGTGGATGGGCTGGCGACAAGCATAATGCCTTCACCGAAGAAGGAAGAACACAGGATGAGAACCGGATGTTCCAGTGGCTCAGCAACTTGCTGCATTGGCGCCAGGGTAACAAGGTGGTTACCAAAGGCAAGCAGACTCAGTTCTGTCCTTATAAGGGTGTGTATGTCATCGCACGCCAGTATCAGGGTAAAACAGTCATGACCATCATCAATGGCAAGAAGGAAGCCAATGAGCTGGATGTGACACGTTATGCAGAGATTATCGGTTCGCATGAAAAGGCTACTGATGTGACGAATGGCTGCACTGTTCTTATCAACAAGAACGTAAAGCTTCGTCCTCGTCAGGCAATGATACTTGAATTCTGATAAATTGAACTTTCGTAGGCGTTAGAAGTTATAGAAGTTAAAGAAGTTATCACTCCCTTCGGGTGTTAGAAGTTATAGCCAACAGTCTTTTTAGTTGAAGATTTAGCTGTAAAGCATATGGCTTTAACTTCTCTAATTTCTTTAACTTCTTTAACTTCCCCATTTTCGAAAGTTGAGTTCAATATTTATTTAAGATTGTTTGTTTCTTATTATAGTTTTTATTAACTTTGCAAACGATTAGAGAGCAGGAGGCTTTCTCGTACATATTTAAAACTATAATAAGAAACAATGATTTTAAACCAACTCCGACATTTGCGATTAGTTATGGCTTTGCTGATTCTTTGGGCTTGCAGCTCAGTGGCAAAGGCACAGACCAACGCTCAGATTTTGTATGATTTCGGTTCCGACCGTAAGTTTGTCACCCTTACCCTCGAAATGTTCAAGCAGGACAAGTGGGGTAGTACTTATTTCTTTGTTGACCACGACTTCAACTACGACAAAATGGTAGTGGGCGAGAAGAATATTGCCCAGGGAGGAACCTATACAGAGATTTCACGTGCACTCAACTTCTGGCAGAAAACTCAGTTCAAGAACTGGAGCCTTCATGTGGAGTACAATGGTGGTATCACCAAGAATTATCCCATCAACAATGCGTGGCTCTTCGGTGTGGAATACCTCGTGCACGACAAGAATTACAAGAACACTTTGACTCTGGATGCTCTATACAAGACCATCCGTCAGACTGATCAGAATGTACCCTTGCAGTTTACTGCTGTCTGGACCTGTAACGACATCTTTGGTGTAAAGGGTTTGAAGTTCGACGGCTTTGCCGATTTCTGGTGGGAGACTCATGCTGTCGACTATCAGGAGGATGGTTCTGCTACAACCAAGCACACAGTCTTCATCACCGAGCCACAGCTCTGGTACAATGTAGGTCAGCACTTCGGTTGCGAGAACCTCAGTGTAGGAGGCGAGGTAGAGTTGAGCAACAACTTTGGCTCAACAGGTGGCTTCAAATGCCGTCCCTGCTTAGGTGTGAAATGGGACTTTTAGTAAAAAGTAAAAATAATAATCTGTTGTCATGAATAGAGTCTATTGTTTGTTGGTTTGTCTGTTTTGTGCTTGTCAGGTTTCTTTATGCAAGGTACTCGATGAGAAAGTTCTTTTTGAGGAACTTGATCAACTGCTTGCACAGCAGCAAGAACTGACCCAAGAGAAAGAGCGCAAGATAAAGATCATCAAGGAGGGATTATCTGTACCTTCTATCACCTTGGAGCAGGAATATGCCATCAACAATAGACTCTATAATGAATACCTGGCTTTCAAGTACGATTCTGCATACAAGTATGTGAATCGGAACTTTATCATTGCCAAGCAGTTGAACAATAAGAAACTGTATACCGAGAGTACCTTCAATTTGGTACATATACTTTCTGTGGCTGGACTTTTTGATCATGCCTACGTGCTGATAGACAGCATCGACGTTCGAGAGTTGAGTGGACAGGACTTGCAGGATTATTATCAGACCTACAGCGATCTGGTGTTGTTCAGTACAGAGTTTTCGGTGGGAACAGATTTCTATTCGGACAACTTGAGTAAGATATTGTTCTATCGTAAAAAACTCCGTGAGTGTATCCTTGATAAGAACTCTTTGTCGGCAGCTCTGATATGGCAAAGGTAGTTATAATCAATGAAAATCGAGCAGAAAGTAGTTGGATTTTGATTGTAGAGCCTTGAATTGGTGCTATTTTGTTTAAAAATAGATGTAAAACGCAATAACATGGATAATTATTTCCGTAATCTTTCTTGATTATCCAAGATAATTTTTACCTTTGTAGACCAAGAAACACATGAAAGGATATGGCAAAGAAAGATATCAATCGCATCAAGATAGTATTGGTTGAAAACAAAAGGACAGCCAAGTGGCTGGCAGACGAATTGGGTAAAGACCCAGCCACCGTGAGCAAGTGGTGTACCAACAGTTCGCAACCAAGCCTCGAAACTCTTGTACAAGTGGCAGAGGCTCTTGATGTGGATGTCCGCTCTCTCATTGTGCAGACGAAGAAAAGCCAGATTGAGATAGAAGCAGAGAAACTTCTTAATATCTCATCAAACCAGTAAGATGAATACAATTAGAAGATTATGACAACAAAGGAAATAGACGAAAAATCGTTAGATAACGCACACCGCCTCTATGAGTCGGGCGATATAGATAAAATTCCAGTTGGAACTACAGTAGGTCTTCAGCAGATACATCATTATCTGTTTGATGGGCTATACCCGTTTGCTGGTGTCATCCGCGACAAGAATATCGCCAAAGGAGGTTTTCGTTTTGCCAATTCTCTCTATCTTGATGCAGCCCTCTCTGCCGTAGAAAAGATGCCAGAAAATTCCTTCGAGCATATCATCGAGAAGTATGTTGAGATGAATGTGTGCCATCCTTTCATGGAAGGCAACGGTCGTTCCACCCGCATTTGGCTCGATATGATACTGAAACGCTCCCTCGGTAAGGTGGTCAATTGGCAGTATGTGGACAAAGACCAATACCTCTCGGCCATGGAACGCTCACCCATCAATGACCTCGAGCTGCGCTATCTCCTTTCGCAGAACCTCACTTCCGACACGGAGAACCGTGAAGTGATATTCAAGGGGATAGAGCAGAGTTATTACTATGAGGGGTATGAGAAGTAAACTGCACGCAATTGAATGTACGTTTAGCCAAAGAAAAATATGATAACAAAAGATAATCTCAAAAAGGTACTTTCCTTTCTCGGCTTTGAAAAAAAAACTGTAGGTGAATACTATTCCAAAATATATTCAACATGTAGTATTCATGTAGATTTTGACAACGAGACCTTAGTATATCCTGAAGATAAAGGTCTTGTTGTTAATGATAGAACGACGAGTAACTTTTCGCACAATGAGAATTTTGTTGTGTTTGAATGCGTGTGCCGTTTGCTGGATAAAGGTTACCGTCCAGAACATATTGAACTTGAACCAAAATGGCAACTTGGACGTGATGCGAAAAGTGGCAAGGCGGATATTGTTGTCAAGGACGAAAATGGCAGTGCCCTGATTATAATAGAATGTAAAACATCTGGAGCAGAGTATAATAAGGAAATCAAAAATACGGAAGAATATGGCGGTCAGTTATTCAGTTATTGGCAACAAGAAAATGCGGCCCGCTGGTTGGCTTTGTATACATCTGATTGGAAAGATGGTGATATTGTAGTAAAATCGAAAGTTATAAATTGCTCTGATGATGCCAATATCATTAAAATGGCAGAGAAGGACAAAAATGTACTTGTCTATTGTAATGCTCATAATGACGAAGAACGCTTTAATGTTTGGGATGAAACCTATAATAAAGCCTGGCTTGATAATGTTATTTTTGACGATGATAGTCAAGCTTATAACATAGGCATTCCCCCATTGCGGAAAAATAAATTGTGTAATTTTACTCCTGATGACAAAATTGTAAATCGCTTTGAAGAAATTTTGCGCCACAACAATGTCTCAGACAAGGAAAATGCTTTCAATCGACTCATAGCTCTTTTTATTTGCAAACTTGTTGACGAGATAAAGAAACAGGATTTTGAGGAGGTGGAGTTTCAGTACAAGCCGGGAACAGACACATACGAGTCTCTTCAAGATAGGTTGCAACGTCTTCATACGCAAGGCATGGAAGAATTCATGAAAGAGAAAATCTTCTATGTCGCAGCTGATTATGCAGAACGGTTATTCATGCAATATACTGGAAAAAAACGCAAGCAGGCGATTGAAGACTTGAATAACACAATTCGTATATTGAAGTTCTATTCAAACAACGATTTTGCTTTCAAGGATGTTCACAATGAAGAGCTGTTCTTTCAGAATGGCAAAATTTTGGTTGAGGTAGTGCAGCTGTTTCAACCTTATCGTATTGTATATCCAAGTAAACACCAGTTTCTCGGAGATTTGTTTGAGCAACTTCTCAATAAGGGTTTCAAACAAAATGAAGGACAATTCTTCACGCCAACTCCGATAACTCGTTTTATCTGGGATTGTCTTCCCTTGCAAACATACATTTCAAATCATGGATTACCCAATGTGATCGATTACGCTTGCGGAGCTGGACACTTCTTGACCGAGGCCGTTGAAGCTATCAATGCCGTGCGAAAAAACAACGAAAACTCATGGGTTGAAAAACATATCTATGGCATAGAAAAAGACTATCGCTTGGCACGTGTGTCAAAGATTTCCATGTTTATGAATGGAGCTGGTGGCGCAAACATAATATTCGGTGATGGACTTGAAAACTACAAGGATAAAGGTATAGAAAATAGGGCATTTGACATTCTTGTGGCAAATCCACCATATTCCGTCAGTGGATTTAAGTCACATCTAAAGTTGCGAAATAATGATTTCCGTTTGCTCGATGTCATCACAAATGACGGAAAGGAAATAGAAACGCTCTTTGTAGAGCGTATTGCTCAGTTGCTGCGTCCGCAAGGATTGGCGGCAGTAGTCTTGCCGGCCTCAATTCTCAGCAACCCATCAAACAGCTACATCGCTGCTCGTGAAGATTTACTGAAGAATTTCTACATTCGTGCCATTGTCAGTTTTGGCAGCAAAACATTTGGGGCTACCGGGACAAATACTGTAACATTGTTCCTTGAACGATACAAAGAACCACCATGCATTGCCAAACTTTCAGAAGATAGCGTTGATGCCATTATGAGTGGTGAGGATATTTCAGAGTTTAAAGACAAACAGATTCTTGCAGAGTATTTGCAAATGCAAAATGTTAGTGAAGATATTTATTTTCACTTCATTCGGCGTGGATTAAACTTGGCTGAGCTTTCGTCAAATCAATATACCAAGGTATATGTTGATGCCTTTAATGGCATGGCTATTTCTTTGCCAAAAAAATGTTCGGAAGAAGAGGCTAAGCGCATCCGTTTGGAAAAATTCTATGATTTTGCGCTTGATGTAGAAAAAGACAAGTTGTATTATTTTGCACTTGTTCGTGAACAAAGAACTTTGATCATTACGGCTCCATCTGACAATAAAGAACAAAAATTATTCTTGGGCTATGATTGGAGTAACAGAAAGGGAGCAGAAGGTATCATAATCAATACTCCTGGTGGAAAGCTGTACAATCAAGAAGACAGATTCGCTCGTGGTACTCTTGCTTGTGCTGTGCGTAATTCTTTCTTAGGAGCAGACACTATTTTGTCAGATGTTTTGATGAACTATGCACATAATGCGACTTTGAAGAATTTATTTGATTGGTCGAAAAGTAATTTTGATAAAGCTATTGGCCTCATTACAAAACGAGTAGTTGTATTACATAGTTATTATCCTATAAAGAAGATATCAGACTTGATACTTATCAATGAAAAAGATAAGAATCCAACAGAAAGCCCTGACAAGAATTTCATTTATGTAGATATTTCTTCTGTAGAGAATGGAACTGGTATAGTTTCTTATGACAATAAGTTATTAGGGAAAAACGCTCCAAGTCGTGCTAGACGATATGCTTTAAGTGGCAGTACCCTTGTTTCGACAGTCCGTCCTAATTTAAGAGCTTTTGCATACATATCTGAAGAGCATAAGGAGGCAGTTTACTCAACTGGCTTTGCTATTTTGAGATCAAAAGACGAAAAACGGTTGCTTAATAAGCTCATTTATATTTACTTCATGAATTTAGAGCCTTTAATGGAGCAGATAATAGAGAAAATGCCTAAAGGACAATATCCAAGTATAAATAAGGCTGATATAGAGTCTCTTCAAATACCAGTCCCTCCCATCGAAATTCAAAAGAAAATTATCTCTGAATGTGAGGCCATAGATGCGGAGTATAATACAAGTCGCATGGCTATTGAAACTTACCGCCAAAAGATTAGCGATATCTTTAACAAACTTGAAGTTATTACTAAAGATAAAATGGGGGGGGTAAAAATGCTTAAGCAAATATGTTATTACTCTAATGAACGTATAAGTATGAGCAAAATGTCAGTTGCTGATTATATCAGTACCGATAATCTCTTGCAGAATTGCGAGGGCGTAAAACCATATGATGGAGTGCCGAATACAAATTCGGCAGTTAAATATAAAAAAGGTGATATTCTGTTATCTAACATTCGCCCATATCTAAAGAAGATTTGGCTTGCAGACAAAGATGGTGGTTGTAGCCCTGATGTTTTAGTCATAAGACTTGATTCTCATGATTGTTTGCCGGAATATGTTTACCATGTTATGGCTCGTCAGCAATTCTTCGATTATGTGATGACAGATGTGAAGGGCATGAAAATGCCAAGAGGCAATAAAGATAATATAATGCGATATGAGATTCCTGTAATTCCTCTCGCAGAGCAACAGCAAGTTATTAATCAAGTTAAGGAGTATAAAGAGCAAATAAATATGGCTCATAAAATAATTACTGGTTGTCCAAAGCGAAAGAAAGCTGTGCTTGAAAATTATCTGAACTAATATGAGAAGTGAAACCATTTGTCCGATACTATTTAAATTATTTCGGACAAATGGTCTAAAGAAGATATAATTATGACTGATAAAAACAAACAACTATACCTTGACTTCGAAGCCTACGAGCGTGTGGCAGAGCCTCATAAGCGCGAAAGGGCTTCGGCATGGCGCACGGCTATCGGTCTGCAAGATGTTGACGGACTGAAGGTGTCTGACTATCTGAAAGAGACGGCTGTCAGACACATTGAGGGCGATATTACCATTGATGATGTGCGCGAACAGTTGAAATCGTATTATGTCAACAAAACTACTCATGATGAGGACGATGCCGAAAAAGAAGAGGCCGACCGTGTGGCTGCCAATATAGCCAAGCTACTGAGCGAGAAGTCTTTTTCGTTTACAGCATTGGAATTTCTGAATGTCCATAGGCACTTGTTTGAGGGTGTATTCAAACATGCTGGTGAAGTGCGTCCCTATGACATCAGCAAGAAGGAATGGATATTGCAAGGAGATACTGTTGTGTATGGACGTGCTGCCGACATTATGATGGCGTTGCGATATGACATTCAGCAAGAAAAGGACTTTAATTATAAAGGACTGTCAACGGATGAAATCATCAGTCACATTGTAGATTTCGTCACCTTGCTATGGCAGAACCATCCGTTTCGTGAGGGCAATACACGAACAACGGCCGTGTTTGTCATCAAATATCTGCGCTCTATCGGTTTCAAGGTGGACAACGATTTGTTTGCCGACAACTCTTGGTACTTCCGCAATGCCCTTGTTCGTGCCAACTATCGCAATCCTTCAAAAGGTATAGAGCCCAACAAATCATTCCTCATCAGGTTCTTCCGTAATTTGATGTTGGGCGAACATCATGAACTGAAGAACCGTTATATGCTGATAGAATATGCAGATGTTGGTGACACCCATACAAGTACCCATACAAGCGCCCATACAAGCACCCATACAAGCACCCATACAAGTTTTGATGAAACCGTATCTACGTTATCTGAAAATATAAAACGGTTAGTTGTTGCGATTGGCACAGATGAAAAGAGCGTAAAGGAAATGATGGAGGCGGTCGGTTTGAAGAATCGTCCCAATTTCCTTGAATATTCTCTTACGCCAGCCATTACTGAAGGCTTGGTAAAAATGAAATTTCCGAATTCGCCACATCATCCTCGCCAGAAATATCTTCTGACCGTGAAAGGGTTAGCGGTGTATGATGAGTGTGTCAAATCAATGTGAAAAATCTGCCAGAGCTTGCTCCCCGAAGGTGCTCAGCCGAGGAACTCCGAGGATGCTTGACTTGTACAAGAACTCCTTTTGGAGTGGCAGCCTGATGCGGTTTTCAAAAACCGGTAATTAGGCTTACCGATTTTTAAAATCGTTGTTTTTGCGGCATCGAGATAGCTCGCTGGAAAAGTAAAAGCCAGTGCTCTTTGTGCATCTTATGTGAGGTGCGCATTGAGCATTGGCTTGACATTTATGAACAATTATTGTTTTTTAGCCTCTGTATGAGCCATTCAAGAGAGGGACAATCTCGGTTGTCTCTTTCAATCGGTCACCGATACGCTTGCCGTACACCTCTGAGATTTGTTGAAAAATAATTTGTTTAATTTTTAGTTAACATTTGTATGTGAAAACTTATAGAATGCACGGCTGTAGTGAAACAGTCGTGCATTTGACTTTAAAACGGTTGCTATGGCATTTCTTGGTTAAAAAAAGGATGGGGGCTTGGATATTCGTCAGAAAAAGTGTACCTTTGCGTCTGGTAATTGTAGGGATGAGAGTCCTTATATGTTGAATCGAGTAAACGCAAGAAATAAACAAAACAATGGAAATCATCATTATCATAGCCATTATTATCGGCATCATTGTAGGCTTCTTTCTTGGCAAGTTGATGGCTGCGAAAACTGCAAGCGAGGAGAAAACACAGCTTGTGGCAAAGGCTCAAGTGTTGGCGGCAGAGATGGAACAGGTTAAGAGCCTGACCGACCAGGTGCGCCAGCAGGCAGAGAAGGAGAAAGAAAATCTGAAGGAACATTATGATGTTATCCTGAAGAATGAGAGAGCCCATCATGCCGAAGAGATGCAGGCATTGAGGGAAGCACATGCTTCGGAGATGCAGTCGCTGAAGGGACAGATGGAGAACGAACGCCAGTATGCAGCCAAGTTGCGTGCTGAGAGCGATCAGCAATGGGCGCAGAAGATGGAAACGCTTAAGCAAGACATGCAGCGCATGAATGCAGAACATCAGAAAGTGGCTGCAGAGCAACTGGCTGCCAAGCAATCGGCTTTGCAGGAGAACAACCGTCTGCAGATGGATGAACTATTGAAGCCTATCAAGGAACAGTTTGCAGACTTCAAAAAGTCGGTTGAGGAAAGCAAGACTCAGAACGAAGTGAACAAGAAAGAACTGCAGAATACCTTTGAGGCAACGATGAAACTCTTTCAGCAGGAGCAGCAGCAAGCAGTTTCTTTGTTGAAGGAGCAGACTTCGAAGATAGGTTCGGATGCAGCTAATTTAACCCGTGCCCTGAAGGGAGATAGTAAGATGCAGGGCGACTGGGGTGAGATGGTGCTTGAAACCATTCTCGAGAACAGTGGATTGCGAAAGGACGAGGAGTTCTTTATCCAGGAGAACACTAAGGATGAAGAGGGCAAGAACTTCCGCCCTGATGTCATCGTGAGGTTCCCAGAAGGCAGAAGTGTAGTCATCGACTCGAAGGTTTCGCTTACTGCCTATTCTGATGCTATAGCGGCAGAAGATGATGGCGAGCGCGAACGGCTGATGAAACTGCATGCGGCAAGTGTGCGCAGGCATATCGACGAACTGGCAGAAAAAGACTATTCCAAGCTGGTGGATGATGCCATTGGCTTTGTTCTGATGTTTATTCCCAACGAAACCAGCTATATTGCAGCCATGAAGCAGCAACCTGAGCTTAGCCGATATGCTTATCAAAAGAAAATTATCATCATTTCGCCCAGCAATCTTCTGATGGCTCTTCAGTTGGCATACAACCTGTGGCAGTATGACCGTCAAAACAAAAATGTAGAGAAAATAGTGAAGACTGCAGCAGACTTGTATGATAAGGTGGCAGGTTTTGAGGACACCTTTATGGGTGTGGGCGACTTGATAACCCGTCTGTCTGGAACCTTTGACAAGGCTAAAAAGCAACTTTACGATGGCGCTGGTAATGTCATGAGAAGGGTAGAGAGTCTGAAGAAACTGGGTGTTACACCTAAGAAGCAGATCAAAGAACTCTCCGATGAATAGCCTTTTAAAGGTAAAAAGGTAAAAGGGTAAAAAGGTAAAAGAGTAAAAATGCACCGCTTTTTTGTCAAGAATGAGAGAATGTTGTCTTTCTCTTATTCTTGACTCGACTTTCGTAGATGGGGAAGTTAAAGAATTTAAAGAAGTTAGAGAAGTTAAAGCCATATGCTTTGTAGCTAAGTATACATCCAAAAGGCTGCTATAACTTCTAACGACCGAGTGAAGTGATAACTTCTTTAACTTCCATATATGCTAAACTTCAGTTCTTGACAATATTTTTGAAGACTTATTTGGGAATAAACGGGCTTGTTTTTGAAAACGAGGGATGGTTATTGCTGTGTGATTTCTTCGACGGCTTTCACGAGCGAGTCTTTGCCATTGAGGAGATAGAAATCGACACGTACCACGTGGTTGATATCAGCGCAACCCTTAACCTTGATGCGGCGAGTCTTTCCGTATTCAAAGGTGTCTCGTCTTGAAGGATAGGAAACCAATTGTAGTTTTTCCTTAGAAGATCCGCTTCCGATATAGTATATTCCCACACTATCGGTCATGGCCTTCTGAGCCTTTATTCGTGCCATCTTTTTGGCATGAAGTGCCGAAGTGTCTTCTGGATAGAATTCGCTGGCAGCCACTGTGTCTCCATCATTCTGCGATGGGGCAAACTTGCAGCTGGTGGCTGTTGAGACAGATGCGGTGGCAGCAATTACAACTGCAGCAAAATATAATAGTTTTTTCATTCCTTCGTAGATATATTGAATGTTCGTTCAGTTTCGGAGAAATTAATCTCTGTTAATACAGCAACAGCAATCCGGCAAAAGCAGAGTAGCATATCATGCGGATGGGGTTGATGCCGACAAACTTGACACCAAAGAAGGTGGCAAGGAAGAGCGCGATAGAGATGTAGAATCGCCAAGGATCGGCAGGAGATGAGAAGTTTTCTTGGTTCATCAAGAGCAGGGCTGCAGCTCCTACAAGTCCAACGATGGCGGGGCGAAGACCGATGAAAATGCTCTGTATGGCTGTGGTGTTCATATATTTGTACAGCATCTTGCTGATAAGAATCATCAAAATAAAGGAGGGAAGAACCAAGGCAAATGTAGCTACAGCACTTCCCAATATGGCCATTGATTCGCTCAATCCTGCATTGTGTACAGCAGTATAGCCACAATAAGTAGCAGCATTGATGCCAATGGGACCTGGTGTCATCTGCGAAATGGCAACGACATCAGTAAACTCTTGCATCGTCATCCAGTGGTATTGTGTTACTACTTGTCCCTGTATGAGGGAAATCATAGAGTAGCCACCTCCGAAACCGAAGATGCCAATCTGGATAAAAACGAGGAAAAGCTGAAGAAAAATCATATCAATAGATAATTAAGAATCGATAATAGACAAATCTATACCTTGGAAGATTCATCTTTTCAGAAGACTTACACCTTATTATATATACGCAGAGACTTCATTCTGTAGGCAGTATGAACTTGCCGTAAATGTAGCCAGCTGCGGCTGCGGAAATGATGACCCAGATGGGGTTGACGTGCAGAAGCCAGATAAGCATGGCAGACAGAATGGGAATCCAGCAGTTGGCAAAAGTGATGTGTGCACTCTTGGCAAGTGAGAATGTAGGGACGGCTATCAGGGCAACGACTGCAGGACGAATGCCGGCAAACAAAGCTGCCACAACCTTGTTGTCCTCGAACTGATGGAAGAACATGGCGATGGCCAATATGATAAGGAAAGAGGGAAGTGAGGCTCCGAGAGTGCAGATGATGGCTCCTGGAGTTTTTGCCAACTTATATCCAAGCATGGAACTCATGTTGATGGCCAGGGCTCCCGGACAAGTCTGTGTCACAGCGATGGCATCGAGAAACTCTTCCTTCGTCATCCAATGGTTCTTGTCGACCACTTCGTGCTCTATAATAGGAATCATGGCATAGCCACCACCAAAGGTGACTATGCCAATCTTCGTAAATGTTTTGAATAATGTAAGATAACTTACGCTATTATTCATTTTTTACCTTTTTATTTTTTTACTTTTTCAAAGCTCTTTCTTCAATCCACTGACGTGCATTGACAAATGCCTCAATCCAAGGAGTTACCTCGTCGTTGCGACGGTCGGCCGGATACCAGGCGTTCTGCCATGGGAAGATGGCACGCTCCAAGTGTGGCATCATGGCCAAGTGGCGGCCATCTGCAGAGCAGATACCTGCTACATTGTAGTCACTGCCGTTAGGATTGCCAGGATACTCAGCATAGTTGTACTTCGCAATCACATTGTAGTGATCCTCTGGCTCAGGAAGGTAGAAACGACCCTCGCCGTGAGCTACCCAGATACCTAACTTATCACCGCTGAGGCTGCCAAACATTACGCTGTCGTTCTGAGGAATGGTCAGACCCAGGAATGTGCTCTCAAACTTCTTGCTGGTATTGTGGCAGAGGTGTGAGCGATGCTTGTGCTCAGGATTGATGAGGTTGAGTTCTACCATCAGCTGGCAACCGTTACAGATGCCGAGTGAAAGAGTGTCCTCACGGGCATAGAACTTGTCGAGAGCCTCCTTAGCCTTAGGATTGTAGAGGAATGCACCTGCCCAACCCTTGGCAGAACCGAGAACGTCGGAGTTAGAGAAACCACCGCAGAATACGATGAAGTT
>ERZ773170.1049-NODE-1049-length-23178-cov-4.481209_pt1 | contig 23178 bp, 13 predicted proteins | sample MGYA00581002_ERZ773170 | MGnify/ENA primary metagenome ERZ773170 (study PRJEB29015, sample SAMEA2737811) | human gut metagenome | biome: human gut; feature: human-associated habitat; material: faeces | place: China | collected 2012 ... | reverse complement strand
TGTGTTTCGCGGCCGGCCGACTGGCGATTCCGGCGGAGAAGTTCCTGGTGTCGGATGCCGTGATCGGCGCGTTGTTCGAAGCGGACGACTGATTGTTGAATAATCAAATCATTGAAATATGAACGATATGAAACTGAAACCCGACTTTCTCTTCGAGATCAGTTGGGAAGTGTGCAATAAGGTGGGCGGTATCAATACCGTGATAGCGACCAAGGCCCGGACCGTGTGCGGAAAGTACGGCGACCGCTATTTTACGATCGGTCCCGATCTGGGGCAGGGGGCTGACCGGGAGTTCGAGGAGGATCCGGCGCTGCTCAAGGGGTGGCGGCAGACCCTGTATGAGAAGGGGATCCGTGTCCGTGTAGGACATTGGCGCATCGTCGGGCGGCCGCAGGTGATTCTGGTCGATTTCTCCTCGCTGATTCCCCGCAAGGACGACATCTTGAAGTTCCTTTGGGAGAGCTACCGTGTGGATTCGATTTCGGGCCAGTGGGATTACATCGAGCCGGTGTTGTTCGGCTATGCCGCCGGACTGGTCGTAGCTTCCTACGTCGAAACTTTCTGTAAGTCCGCAAACCGGGTCGCGGCTCATTTCCACGAGTGGATGACCGCCGCCGGAGGACTTTATCTGCGTCGGGAGTCGCCTTACGTGGCCACGTTGTTCACTACGCACGCTACCGTACTGGGACGCAGCATCGCCGGAAACGGAATGCCGCTTTATAGGGATCTGACTACGTACAATGCGGACGACCTGGCCCGTCGTTTCGGCGTGACGGCCAAGCATTCGATCGAGAAGAAGGCGGCGGCCAACAGCGACGCTTTCCTGACCGTGAGCGGAATTACGGCTACCGAATGTCGCTATTTGCTGGGGCACGAGGTAGATGTCGTGACGCCCAACGGTTTTGAGGACGATTTCGTTTGGCAGGACGACGACTATCGGATCAAACGTGAAGAGGCTCGTGCGGCTCTGATCGCTGTGGCGGAGGCTTGCCTGGGCCGCAAGTTGCAGGATAATCCGCTGATCGTCGGCACGAGCGGCCGATACGAATTCCGCAATAAGGGGCTGGATGTGCTGCTGGAGGGTATGAAGCGGCTGGCCGGGTTGGAACGCCTGGATCGGGAGGTCGTGTTGTATGTCATGGTGCCTGCCGCCAACCGGGGAGCCCGTGCCGACTTGCAGAAGCACCTGCAGGATCCATCGCAGCCGATCGACGGCTCGCAATGGCCTTGGGCGACCCATTATCTGGAGAATATGCAGTGGGATCCGATCGTGCGGGCGATCGACGGCAGTCCGCTGGCCGATCCTGCATCCAAAGTGCATGTGATTTTCGTGCCTTCGTATTTGGATGACCGGGACGGTATTTTCGACAAGAGCTATTACGAGTTGCTCGTGGGCATGGATCTGACCCTGTTTCCGTCGTATTATGAACCCTGGGGCTATACACCGCTCGAGTCGATCGCCTTTTCCGTGCCGACCGTCACCACGACCCTCGCCGGATTCGGTCTTTGGATCGACCGGCGGGAGGAGCATCCCGGCGTAGCGGTACTTTGCCGCGAGGATGGCAACGACGACGAAGTGGCCTCTGCGCTGGCCGATGCCGTGCTGCGGTTTTCGCAGTTGGATGCCGCTCGTGTGGAGGAGATGCGTCGTGCTGCGGGCGTGCTGTCGAAAGAGGCGCTCTGGAGCCGGCTTTTCGAGGCGTACGAAGAGGCTTACGCGCTGGCGCTCGATAATGCCGACGTGCGGATGAACCATGTGGCTTCGAATGCGACGCCGCTGCCCGAGCAGCAGGTCAAGCTCGTGCATCAGGCGCTTCGTCCGGAGCGTCCGGAGTGGAACCGGATGATGGTGGAGAAGAACCTTCCCGAACGGCTCCGTCCGCTCGAGGAGCTGGCCCACAACCTTTGGTGGTGCTGGAATCCCGGCGCCCGGGATCTGTTCGAGGAGATCGATCCCGACCTTTGGAACCGAAGCGAACGTAATCCGATCGCTTTTCTCGATCTGCTGACCATAAACCGGCTGAAAGAGTTGGAGCGGGACGAGTCGTTCCTGGCTTCGCTTGATGCGGTATATGCGCAGTTCAAGAGCTACATGTCCGAAAAACCCGATCCGGCGACACCGAAGATCGCCTATTTCTCGATGGAATACGGCTTGCATGCTTCGCTGAAGATCTATTCGGGCGGTTTGGGCATCCTGGCCGGCGACTATCTGAAGGAGGCGTCCGACAAGAACGTGCCGATGGTCGCGGTCGGACTGCTTTACCGGTACGGTTATTTTACCCAGAAGCTTTCCGCTCAAGGAGCGCAGGAGGCGACTTACGAGGCCCAGAATTTTTCGAAGCTGCCGATCCAGCCCGTGCGCGATGCGGTGGGCAACTGGGCGACCGTGTCGATTCCCCTGCCGGGACGTACGCTGACGGCCCGCATCTGGCTCTGCCGGGTGGGACGTACCGACTTGTACCTGCTCGACGCCGATTACGAGGCCAATCTCGAGGAGGATCGCCGGGTGACGCATTACCTGTACGGCGGCGATTGGGAGAACCGGCTCAAACAGGAGATTCTGCTGGGTATCGGCGGTGTGCGGGCGCTCCAGTCGCTGCATATCGCGCAAGACGTTTCCCATTGCAACGAGGGTCATGCGGCATTTCTCGGGCTGGAGCGCATCCGCAACCTGGTGATGCGCCGCCGACTGACTTTCGCCGAAGCGCTGGAAGTGGTTCGCTCCTCCTCGCTGTTTACGACCCATACGCCCGTGCCGGCGGGACACGATGCGTTCCCTGAGGCGATGATCCGGCAGTATTTGTCGCACTATCCCGAGGAGTTGGGCATCGACTGGGCGCAGTTTGTCGGCTTGGGTCGCGTGAATCCGGAGGATCCGAACGAAAAATTCTCGATGTCGGTGCTTGCCTGCAACCTCTCGCAGGAGGTCAATGGGGTGTCGTGGCTGCACGGCGAGGTTTCCAAAGAGATTTTGGGGAATTTATGGCCGGGCTACTTCAAAAACGAGCTGCATATCGGTTACGTGACCAACGGTGTGCACTTCCCGACCTGGACGGCGACGCGCCTGCGTCGTCTGTATGCCCGCTATTTTCCCGAAGGGTTCGAGGGGCACGAATATCGTATTTCCGAGTGGAAGAAGGTGTACGACATCCCGGACGAAGACCTGTGGCGGGAACGTCTGGTGCTCAAGGAGAAACTCGTCCGCATGATCCGCCGTCGCTATTGCGATCCCAGCCATGTGCGCATGGATTCGCCCCATCAGGTCATGCAGGTACTCGAAGGGATCAAGCCCGACGTGCTGAAGATCGGTTTCGCACGCCGGTTCGCCACTTACAAACGAGCGTTGCTGCTCTTCACCGATTTGGATCGCCTGGCGGCCATTGTCAATAACAAGGAGCGTCCCGTGCAGTTTATCTTCGCGGGCAAGGCGCATCCCAATGACAAGCCGGGGCAGGATCTGATCAAGCGAATCATCGAAGTCGCAGCCATGCCGCAGTTCTCCGGCAAGATCATCTTCCTGCAGAATTACGATATGGAGCTGGCGCGTCGTCTGGTGCAGGGGGTGGACGTGTGGCTCAATACCCCGACTCGTCCGCTCGAGGCGTCGGGTACGTCGGGTGAAAAGTGCGTGATGAACGGCGTGCTGCAGTTTTCGGTGCTCGACGGCTGGTGGGTCGAAGGATACAAGGAGGGTGCCGGTTGGGCACTGCCGATGGAGACGGTCTTTTCCGATCCGCAGTATCAGAACGAACTCGACGCCGAGATGATTTACAATACGATCGAAGAGGAGATCGTGCCGAAATACTACGACCGGGATGCCGACGGTATTCCCCGTGCGTGGATGGCTTCGGTGAAAAAATGTATTGCCGAAATCGCTTCGAACTTCACGACCAACCGGATGCTGCGCGACTATGAGGTGCGTTTCTACAACCGGCTGGCGGCCCGCAAGCGGGAACTGTCGGAGAACGACTTCGCCGTTGCGCGCGAGATCGTCGCCTGGAAGCACAAGGTGCTGGCTGCGTGGCCTGCCGTGAAGATCGTGGACGTGCAGCGTGCCCGGGTCGGCGACAAGCCGATCTTCATAGGACGCAGTTACCATTTCGAGCTTACGCTCGACCTGGCCGGACTCGCTCCGGAGGACGTGGGGGCCGAACTGGTCGTGGCCCGTCCCGTGGAGCCGGACCGGGTCGTGGAGGTCATCCGTACCGTGCCGCTCAGCCAGGTGCAGGTTTCGGGCAGCCAGGTGACTTTCGCCTTGGACTATGTTCCCGAACAGGCCGGGATGTTCGATATGGCGCTGCGCATTTTCCCGCAGAATCCGATGTTGCCGCATCGTATGGATTTCGCATTGGTGAAGTGGGCATGAAATGATTGTTGAAAAAAGGTCGTTTTCTGATAATTTTTGATTTTTCGCACGGTTTGGACTTGATGGTCTGCGAAAAAAAGAGTATCTTTCAGAAAAGATCGTTCAAGCGGACTGGAACTTTTTCTGATCCGGTCGGCGGAGAAAACGAAATAAACGATTCGACGGGTCCGGCGGGAAAACGCGCTGATTTTGCCGTTCCGCTCTGTCGGGGATGAACTTAAAGACGAGACAGTTATGTCGGTACTTACATTTGATAAGAAGGAACTGGGAAATTTGGAGTATTCGTTGCAGCGCGAGATGCTGGCCACGGACCGCCGCGGCGGTTACATGAGTACGACCATTGTCTGTTGCAACACGCGCAAGTATCACGGCCTGATGGTGGCCCCGATCGACGACAGCGACCGTGCCTACGTGCTGCTTTCGTCGGTGGACGAAACCGTCTTGCACGACGGCCAGCCTTTCAATTTGGCGCTGCATCGTTTTCCGGGAACCTACGAACCTCGGGGGCATAAATACATCACTGATTTCGAATATACGCCGACTCCGACGATCACCTACCGCGTGGGAAGCATCGTGCTGCGCAAAGAGCTGCTCTGGATACACAACCGTACGCAGTTGATGATCCGCTATACGCTGCTCGAGGCGCCGTCCGACGTACGTCTCCGACTCCGGCCTTTCTTCGCCTTCCGGGACAAACATGCCCTCACGCATGCCAATATGGAGGCCGACGGACGCTCCCGGCCGATTCCGGGCGGGGTGAAGTGCCGGTTGTATCCCGACTTCCCCTGGCTGTATCTGCAAACCGATTGCCGGAATGCGGAGTTCGTTCCCGCGCCCGACTGGTACTATAATTTCGAATACGTCAAAGAGATCGAACGGGGATACGAGGGGCATGAGGATCTGCTTACGACGGGTTATTTCGAATTGCCTTTCAGACGGGGACGGAGCGTCGTTTTTTCAGTCTCGGTCGAGGAGATTGCCGATCCTTCCACCCTCGGCGGGATGTTCGCCGAGGCTCTGGCAGCCCGCAGCCGCAAGGTCGATTTCTTGAGCTGTCTGCGACATTCGGCGCGGCAGTTCGTCGTTCGCCGCAGGGACGGTCGGACCGAAGTGCTGGCAGGGTATCCCTGGTACGGACAGATCGGGCGGCAGACACTCGTGGCGCTGCCCGGCATCGCGCTGGAGCAGGGACGTACGGAGGATTGTCTGGATGTGCTCGATACGGTCGTGCGCGAACGCCGGGACGGTATGTTTACAGGCTCTTTTTCGGCTGCCGAGGCCGCCGACGCCCCGCTTTGGTTCTTCTGGGTGCTTCAGCGATTGCAGCGGACATTGGGCGAGGAGGAGATATGGAAGCGTTACGGCACTGTGATGAAAGAGCTGTTGGCGGCTTATCGCCGGGGTATCGGCGGCGTGGCCGTGCACGATAACGGTCTGGTGTGGGCCTCGGCGCCCGGCAAGGCCCTCACCTGGATGAATGCCGTGGCAGACGGCGTCCCCGTCGTATCGCGTGACGGGTATCTGGCCGATTTCGTAGGTCCGGAGGGTCCGAATTGGTGGATTCGTCCGAATATGGTGGTGGCGTGCGGGTTGGATTACAAGATGCTCGACGAGGAGCAGCAGGCTTCGATACTTCGGGTCGTGGGACAACATTTGTTGACACCCAAAGGACTGCGGTCGCTTTCGCCCCGTAATCCCCGTTACAAAAATCGTTGCGAGGGCGACGAGGCCACCCGTGCCGAGGCTTCGATGAATGGCTCCGTATGGGTGTGGCCGCTTTGGTTTTATGCCAAGGCTTCGTTCGATCTCGCAGGTCGGGAGTTTTTACCCCAGGCCGGGGATATGCTCGCCCGTTTCGGGGAGGAGATCCAGAGCTACGGTATCGGATCGATCAACGAGTTGTTCGATGGGGATCCTCCGTACGTGCCGCGCGGTGCCGTATCGCAGGCGTGGAGCGTCGGGGCGGTGCTGATGATCCGCGAAGCGACCGAACGCTGGCACCGTCGCCGGGGACGCGGTTTGTTGCCGGGTCTTCGGAAAAAGCGATAAAGGAGGCGGAGGGAAAGGCCTGCCGCCGCATGAGGTGAAATTTTCTCGTCAGCCGGGTAAGGCCGGGGGCGAGGTTGCAGCAAGGGACGACCGGTATTCCGCGAAGTCGAATAGGCCGCGAAATGGATCTTTGGAAGCGTAGTGCTCCGAGTTTCCTCCGAGAGGGGAATTTAGGGGTGGGCTGCATTCAGCCGCAGATGTCGAATAAGCGACAGTGGGATGTCGGATAATGGTGCCTGAAATATATAATTGCCATAATAAAATAGAATACAAATGAGAGTGTTGATGTTCGGTTGGGAGTTTCCTCCTCATATCGCCGGCGGACTGGGTACGGCCTGCTACGGTATGACGCGCGGTCTTGCACGCAACGGTGTGGAGGTCATTTTCGTCATGCCGCGTGCCTATGGCGACGAGGACCAGCGCTTCGCCCGCGTGGTGAACGCGAGCGACGTGGAGACGATCGGTACGCGCGATCATGAGTTTTCCGAAGAGTTGCTCGAGAAGGTTTCGTTCATCCACATCGACTCGAACATGCTGCCCTATATCTCTCCGGAGGAGTATGCCGCCTACCACGACGAGTTCGTTCGCAGCGGCCGGACGCACGAGTGGACCGACGTATGGAGGCAGCGCTACACCTTCTCCGGAAAATACGGTGCCAACCTGATGGAAGAGGTCGCCCGGTATGCGATGGTGGCGGCGCAGGTGGCCAAAGACCTCGAAGGGCAGTTCGACGTGATCCACGCCCACGACTGGCTGACCTATTTCGCCGGAATCGCGGCCAAGCGGGTTTCGGGCAAGCCGCTGGTGGTGCACATGCACGCCACGGAGTTCGACCGCAGCGGCGAGAATATCAACCGTCGGGTCTATGCCATCGAAAAGGCGGGTATGCAGGCTGCCGACCGGGTGATCGCGGTGTCGGAGCTGACGCGTCGCATCGTCATCGGCAAGTACGGCATTCCGGCCGATAAGGTCGTGACGGTGCATAACGCCGTGCGTTTCGGCGAGTCGGAGGAGGCTGCGCCGGAGCGGGCGGTCAAGGATAAGGTCGTCACCTTCCTGGGACGCATCACCTACCAGAAAGGTCCCGATTATTTCGTCGAGGCTGCGGCCAAGGTGCTGCAGCGGGTTCCGGACGTGCGTTTCGTCATGGCCGGCTCGGGCGATCTGATGAACCATGTGGTGCGGCGCGTGGCCCAGTTGGGGATCGCCGACCGCTTCCATTTCACGGGGTTCCTCAAGGGCGGGGAGGTGCAGCGGATGTTCCGTCTGTCGGATGTCTATGTCATGCCTTCGGTGTCGGAGCCGTTCGGTATTTCGCCGCTCGAGGCCATGCGTTCGGGCGTTCCCGTGATTATCTCGCGGCAAAGCGGTGTGGCGGAGGTGCTGGATTACGCCATTAAAGTGAATTACTGGGACGTGGATGCTCTGGCCGATGCCATTTACGGGCTTCTTACTTATCCGGCTCTGGGCAGGATGTTCGCTTCGAAAGGGCTGGAAGAGGTGACCGGACTCAAATGGACCAATGCCGCAGCGAAGATCAAGACGGTTTACGAAACTGTCGTCGCGGAGGCGAACAATTAAAATATTTGCGGAGTATGAAAACGATTTGTTTCTATTTTCAGGTACACCAGCCCTGGCGGCTGAAGCGTTACCGTTTCTTCGATATGGGCCGTGACCACAACTACCTGGACGACCTGACCAATCGCTCGATCATGCAGAAGGTCGCGCGTGAGTGCTATCTGCCGATGAATGCCTTGCTGTTCAATCTGATCCGGCAGAGCGAGGGGCGTTTCCGCTGTACCTTTTCGCTGACGGGGCTGGCCGTCGAACAGATGCGGGCGTATGCGCCCGAGGTGCTCGATTCGTTCCGCCGCCTGGCCCGGACGGGCTGCGTGGAGTTCCTGGCCGAAACTTACTCCCATTCGCTGGCTTCGCTTTCGTCGAAGGAGGATTTCATGCAGCAGGTTGCGCTCCATACCGAACTGATGAAAAAGGAGTTCGGCGTTGCGCCGACCGCCTTTCGCAATACCGAACTGATCTATTCCGACCGGATCGGCTCCGATGTGGCCGAGATGGGTTTCAAGACCATGTTGGCCGAGGGAGCCCGACACGTACTGGGATGGAAGTCGCCCGGCTATGTTTATGCCAATGCGCTCGACCAGCGCTTGAGGCTGTTGCTGCGCAATTACAAGCTCTCGGACGACATCGCGTTCCGTTTCTCCAACCGAGGGTGGGACCAATGGCCTCTCACGGCGGAAAAATACACGGGGTGGCTCGCTTCGGACGAGCTGGAGGGGGATGTGGTCAATCTCTTCATGGATTACGAAACCTTCGGCGAGCACCAGCGTGCCGATACGGGTATTTTCGACTTTATGAAGGCGCTCGTTCCGGCTGTTCTGAAGCGGGAGGGGTTGGAGTTCGCTACGGTGAGCGAAGCCGCTGCGAAATACCAGCCCGTCGCCGTACTCCATTGTCCGCACGTGATGTCTTGGGCGGACGAGGAACGTGACATCACGGCGTGGCTGGGCAACGAATTGCAGAACGAAGCTTTCGGAAAACTGTATGCCCTGCGGGATAAGATCGCCCGGCTGAAGGATCCCGATTTCGACCACGTGTGGAACTTCATGCAGGCTTCGGATCATTTCTATTATATGGCGACCAAGTGGTTGTCGGACGGGGACGTACATGCCTATTTCAATCCTTACGAATCGTCCTACGATGCCTTTATCAACTATATGAACGTGCTTTCGGATTTCGAGATCGAAGTGGAGAAGGCGTTCGACCGGAAGCCGCCGGTCCGCAAGACCAAACCGTCGCCGAGGAAAAAGGGTTCCGATCGGGAGAAAGCCGGGGTGCGATAATCTTTCGGTCGAAAAAGGCGGTGCGTCATAACAGGCAAACTGCTTCGTTATTATCGGTGTCACGGCTCGATCATGTGCGTCGGTACACACTCTTCGCCGTGAACCTCGATGCCTTGTATTTTACCTGTTTTTACATACCTGAAAAGGGATGCGCCGAATTTCTCGATTTGACACGTCCCTTTTTTATTCCGGGATGCCTCGGTCCGTCAGCTGCCCTTGCGCTTGAACCGCGACGGGCTGTAGCCCGTGTGTTGTTTGAAATATTTGCCGAAGAACGACTGGGTCGAGAAGTTGAGGTGATAGGCGATCTCCTGGATGCTCATGCCCGAATAGCGCAGCAGGCTTTTTGCCTCGAGGATCACCGCTTCGTCGATCCACCGGGCGGCGGTTTTGCCGCTCACGTCCTTGGAAACGGTCGAAAGGTATTTGGGGGTGATGTTGAGGCGGCGGGCATAGAACCGGACGTTCCTCTCCTGTTTGCTGTATTGCCGGACTAATTCCATGAACTCTTCGAAGATCACCTCGCCGCGCCCCAACTTGACCGTGTTTTTCTGCTCGCGCATGTTCAGCTCGGTGATGATGTAGAAGACTGCGGTGAACAGGCAGCGGATGATCTCCTGTCTGTAATGTTCCTTGTCGCTGGCAAGAATCGTCTTGATGAGTTGGAACACCTGTCGGATCTCGTGCGTGTCCTGGGGTGTCACCCGCAGGCAGGGCTGTTTGCCGAAACGCATATAGACGGGCAGCGAGGCCGAAAGGTCTATCTGGATCTCGTTGATGAACGATTTGGAACAGGCGACGAAATAGGCCGCCGCATCGCTGGTGCTGGCCACCGTGCGGATCACGCGGTCGGGGCTGAAGAAGACGATCGTGTCGGGCACGACTTCGTACTCTTCCGTATCGATCGCTACGACGGCCGAACCGCTGGCCATGATGATCGCCGAGAAGCCGTCGATCAGGGCGGGGTAGTTGCCCAGCGTATCGCGGTGGATGTCGAACGAAGCGATCACCAGGTCGTCCGACAGGTAATAAACGTCCCGCATCTCCTGCTTGATGCGGGAGATCGAAACTTTTTGCAGGGTTATCTCGTCCGCCACCATGCCAGTTTGCTGATCAGATTCTTGAAATAGGCGAACCGGCCCCGGCGGGGTGCCTCCGACAGCGGGCAGACGACGCGGAGCTCGTTGTGCAGACATTCGATGTGCAGCGGGAAATCGGCCCCCTTCTGTCCGTCCACGTCGGTAGGTTCGTTGATCGGCGAGGTGATGTCGAGCGTGCGGGCTCGGAAATGTTTTACCTGCGAGGGCCGACCGCCCAGCAGGTGACGGAGCATCGATACGACCGAGAAGAGCATGTTGCGCCTTTGCAGCAACAGACAGTCGAACATACCGTCCTTAATGCTCGAGCGGGGGGCAAGGTGGAATCCTCCGGCCGTTTCTCCGTTGAATATCAAGGCCATGAGCGATTCGAGGTCGAAGGCTTTGCCGTCGGCGAGAATTTGCAGCGGAATGCCGTGTACCGAGCGGAACTCCTTCACGCCCTCGATCAGGTAGGCCAGCTTGCCGATCTGGTGCTTGCGTTTGTCCGGCGTGCGCTGGGACGTGGTGGTGAAGATGCCGAAACTGAAGATATTAACGAAATAGTGGTCGTTCACGCGTCCGCAATCGACCCGCTCTTCCGTGCCGCCGAGGAGTTGCGCCGCCGCCTTGACCGGGTTTTTCTCCATGCCGAGCGCTCCGGCGAAGTCGTTGGCCGTACCTGCCGGGATGATGCCCAGCAGCAGGTCGAGGTGCTTCTCCTTCATCCGATTGACCACGTAATTGACCGTGCCGTCGCCGCCCGCCACGACCACCAGATCGACCGTTTCGTGTCCATTGAAAGGGTTGCGGCTGAAATCGATCGGGCCGTCTACGATCGAGTAGCCGGCCTGCCGGAACATTTCGCCGATGGCTTGGGAATCTTTTTCGATTTTTCCTTTTCCCGACTGGGGGTTATAGAGAAATAGAACTTGTTTCATTCGTACGCAATGGGATTATTCTGGAATCATCATTTCTTGCATCGCCGGCGAGCAGTAAATTTCGTAGCCGTCTTTCCCGTCGTCGAGGATAAAATAGACCTTCGCGTCGGGAATTTTCCGGGAGAGGGCGATGGCCTTGTTCGCGCCCAGGCTCAAATACATGGTCGCCATGGCGTCGGCTTCGGCGCAGTTGTCCGCGACCACGGTGGCGGAAAGCAATCGTGACGTGACGCTGCGGCCCGTTGTCGGGTCGATCGTGTGGGATATCTTATTGCCTGCGGCGTCGCGGTAGAAGCGGCGGTAGTTGCCCGAAGTGGCCAGGCCTCCTTCGCTCATGCGGATACGTCCGGTGAGATAGGCGCCGTCGGACATATTGCCGTCGAAGGGAGTTTCTATGCCGATCCGCCAGGGAATGCCTTTGCTGCTGACACCCTGGCAGCGGCATTCGCCGCCGATCTCCACCAGATAGTTCTTCGCGCCGCAGCGCTCCATGAGGGCCGCGACCAGATCGACCGTATAGCCCTTGGCGATCGAGTTGAAATCGAGCTGTACGCGGGGATCGTCCTTCACGAGCCTGCCGTCCCGGATATGGACGCGCCGGTAACCTACGAATTGCAGGAGCGAATCGAGGTTCGGGGTGCGTTCCGCCTCGTGCCCGGCGAATCCCCAGGCATCGACCAGCGGCTTGACCGTCACGTCGTAGTGACCTTCGCTCAAGCGGCTGAACCGTTCGGCCAGACGGAGGTTGTAGATGATATGTTCGTCGAGCGAGTCGGTCTCTCCCCGGTTGATGCGGCTCAGCAGGGAGGTGGAGTCGAAAATCGACATCGAAGCCTTGGCTTCGGCGTCGATTTGCATAATGGCCCGGTAGAGTTCCTGTGCGGTGCAGTCCGTGATGTCGCCCGTTGCCTGGAAAGTCGTACCCAGCATCGCGCCGCTTGCCGTAAGGTACTCTGCGCGGCGGTCGCAGCTCGCTGCAAGGACCAGAACGATAACGGTGTAGAGCAGCAGGGCGATCTTTTTCATGTTCTATGTGTCTTCTTTTTTGGCAAAAATAGTGTTTTTCGCTCCGGTTTGCAAAAAAAGAGGGCTCTTCAGCTAAAAAATTGTATTCGTTTAAGTTGGTTATTGTGAATTAAGTTCGTACCTTTGCGCCACGCTCTGGCGTTATTCACGGTAAGGGGAATGCGTCGTAGAGTGGAACTAAATAAACTTTTGAAAATGGGTTATTTATCAGCTGAAAAAAAGCAGGAGCTTTTCGGTAAGTACGGAAAGTCCAACACCGACACGGGTTCTCCCGAGAGCCAGATCGCGCTGTTCTCGTTCCGTATCAACCACCTTACGGAACACCTTCGTAGCAACAAACACGACTTCGGTACACAGCGTGCGTTGCTGCGTCTGGTCGGCAAGCGCCGCCAGTTGCTGGAGTATTTGAAAGAGGTCGATATCGAGCGCTACCGAGCAATCATCAAGACGCTCAATCTCCGTAAATAGTCCCGGAGGCAGAAAAATGGGGTTGGCCAAAGTTTCTTTTGGCAGCCCCATTTGTAATTTGGAACATACATTTTGACGTAAAAATATCTATGGAAGAAAAGAAGTTGTACAATGCAGTCCGGAAGACGATCACGCTGGCAGACGGCCGCGAAATCATGATCGAAACGGGCAAACTGGCCAAGCAGGCCGACGGCTCCGTCGTGGTGAAGATGGGAGATACGATGCTCCTGGGAACGGTGGTAGCCGCCAAGGACGCGAAACCCGACACTGATTTTATGCCGCTCCAGGTGGAGTATAAGGAGAAATATGCCGCTTGCGGTCGCTATCCCGGCGGTTTCATGAAGCGTGAGGGCAAGGCTAACGACAGCGAGATCCTCGTAGCCCGTCTGATCGACCGTGCGCTGCGCCCCCTGTTCCCGTCGGACTATCACGCCGAGGTATATGTGACCGTGAACCTGATTTCGGCGGACAAAGATATTCAGCCCGATGCTCTGGCCGGACTGACCGCATCGGCTGCACTGGCTGTTTCGGACATCCCGTTCGGCGGTCCGATTTCGGAGGTGCGCGTGGCTCGTATCGGCGGCCAGTACGTCATCAACCCGACCTTCTCGCAGATGCAGGACGTCGATCTGGACATCATGGTCGGCGGCACCATCGACAATATCCTGATGGTCGAGGGCGAGATGAAGGAGGTTTCCGAGGAGGTGATGCTCGGAGCCATCAAGTTCGCGCACGAAGAGATTAAGAAACACTGTGCCGTACAGATCGAACTTTCGAAGGAGCTGGGCAAGGACGTGAAACGGACCTATTGCCACGAAGTGAATGACGAAGAGTTGCGTCAGACCATCATTCGGGAGCTTTACGACAAGGCTTACGCCATCGCCACCAGCGGTACGATGAAGCACGAGCGCGAAGATGCCTTCAATGCGCTGGAGGCCGAGTTCGCCGCCCGTTTCTCGGAAGAGGAGCTGGTCGAGAAGGCGCCGCTGATTCACAAATATTTCCACGACGACGTGCAGAAGAAGGCCATGCGCAACATGATCCTCGACGAGGGCAAGCGCCTGGACGGCCGCCGCACGGACGAAATCCGCCCCATCTGGTGCGAGGTGGGCTACCTGCCCGCCGCTCACGGTTCGGCGATCTTCACGCGCGGTGAAACGCAGTCGCTGACTACGGTGACCCTCGGTACGAAGATGGATGAGAAGGTCAAGGACGAAGTGCTGGTACAGGGTACCGAGCAATTCGTGCTGCACTATAATTTCCCGCCTTTCTCGACAGGCGAGGCCAAAGCCGCCCGCGGCCTGAGCCGCCGCGAGATCGGCCACGGTCACCTGGCTTGGCGCGCGCTGAAGCCGATGGTTCCCGTCGGAGAGGAGAATCCCTATGCCGTGCGTGTGGTGTCGGATATTCTCGAGTCGAACGGCTCGTCGTCGATGGCGACGGTTTGTGCCGGTACGCTGGCGTTGATGGATGCCGGCGTGAAACTCAAGAAACCCGTTTCGGGTATTGCCATGGGTCTGATTTCGGATTCCGCGACCGGTCGTTGGGCGGTGCTTTCCGACATCCTGGGCGATGAGGACCACCTGGGTGACATGGACTTCAAGGTGACGGGTACCAAGGACGGTATCACGGCTACCCAGATGGATATCAAGGTCGATGGCCTTTCGTACGAGGTGCTGGCCAAGGCGCTGGAACAGGCTCGTGTGGGCCGTATGCACATTCTGGGTAAGCTGACGGAGTGTATCGCCGAGCCGCGTGCGGACTACCGTCCGTTCGTGCCGCGTATCGTACAGATCACCATCCCGCAGGATATGATCGGTGCCGTGATCGGTCCAGGCGGCAAGGTGATCCAGGATATTCAGAAGACGACGGGTACGACCATCACCATCACCGAAACCGACAACAAGGGCGTCGTGGATATCTTCGGTCTGGACAAGGAGGCGATGGACGCGGCCCTGTCCCGCATCAAGAGCATCGTGGCGCAGCCCGAGGTCGGCGATGTATATAACGGCAAAGTCCGTTCGATCATGCCGTTCGGTGCGTTCGTCGAGATCATGCCGGGCAAGGACGCCCTGCTGCACATCTCGGAGATCGACTACAAGCGGTTCGAAACGATGGAGGAAACCGGCCTGAAAGAGGGGGATACGATCGAGGTGAAAGTCATCGGCATCGATCCCAAGACCAACAAGCTCAAGTTGTCTCACCGCGTACTGATTCCGCAGCCCGAAGGCTGGACGGAGCCGGAGCGCCGTCCCCGCGAGCGCGGCGATCGTCCGCGCCGCCGTTCGGAGCACAAGGAGTAGAACTCTGCGGATCCCGGTCGCTGCTACGGAGATGGTTTCGGTTCTGTTCGAAAATTTTGGCCGGAATATTGTATGATGTTTTGTAGATAATTTTTATATTTGCATTACTCCGTAGTTGTTGCGGAGCGGACGAAACAGGCAATAAATAGAAAAAGAAAGGATTCAAACATTTAATTTTTAAAAGATTAGTTTATGAAAAAGCTGATGAAATTGAGCTTGCTGCTCGTGGTCGTTGCTTTGACGTTTTCGAGCTGTAATTGCTTCAAGAAGATGGCAAAGAACAGCGATGATGTATCGCTGACGTGTGCACCTGAAGTGCTGGTACTGAATAACGGTGTGGTTGCCGCCGACATTACGGCACAGTTCCCCGTGAAGTACTTCAACCCCAAAGCTATCGTGAAGGTTACTCCGGTGATGGTATTCGAGGGCGGAGAAGTTGCCGGTACTCCGAAATTCTTCCAGGGTTCGAAAGTGAAAGAGAACTATACGGTCGTTGATAAGAAGACGGGCGGTGTGTTCACCATGCATGTCGAGTTCCCCTACGATGAGCGTATGCAGATTTCCGAACTCCAGTTGCGTGTCGAGGCTAAATGTCCGGGTAGCGACGAGTTTACGCTGGTTAATGCCAATACGGGCAAGGTCGTGAAGGCCAAGGAGCTCGAGGCTAACCCCGCAATCGTACGCGAGTGCGGTCTGGTCGTTGCCGAGGGTGTGAATACCCTGCAGCAGGATCTGGCTTACGCCGATGCGATGGCAGCTCTGCCGAGCGACTACAAACGCGTGACTACCAGCGTGGACAAGACCGAGATCCTCTATGCGATCAACAAGGCTAACGTAACCAAGAAAGCGCTGAAAGACGCCGATCTGGAGGCATTCCAGGCGAATGTGGATGAGAACCTGAAAAACGACCGTGCTACCCAGCATGTTGCCGTGAAGGGTTATGCTTCTCCCGACGGTCCCGTGAAGTTCAACGACACGCTGTCGAAGGAGCGTAGCGAATCGGGCGACAAAGTTCTTGCGAAACTGCTGAAAAATTCGGGTCTGGATATCGACGTTGCCGCTTACGGTGAGGACTGGGAAGGTTTCAAGGAGCTGGTTTCGAAGTCGAACATCAAAGACAAGGATCTGATTCTCCAAGTTTTGAGCATGTACTCCTCTTCGACGCAGCGCGAGGATGAGATCAAGAACATGTCTTCCGTATTCAACGAGCTGAAGAAAGACATTCTGCCGCAGCTCCGTCGTTCGGTGATCGTGAACACCATCGATCTGGAGGGCAAGACCGACGCCGAGATGATGGCGCTTGTCGAGGCTGGCAAGCTGGATCAGCTCAACCTGAACGAGCTGCTCTTCGTTGCGGAGTCGATCGCACAGGACAACGCTACCAAGAACATCGTATTGGCTTATGCTGCCGAGAAGTATAACGACGCCCGCGCTTACAACAACCTGGGTATCGTTCTTACGGAGGAAGGCCGCACGGCTGATGCTTTGAAATGCTTCCAGAAGGCCGCTCAGTTGGGCGAGGCTTCCGAGGCGCTGAACACCAACCTGGCTCTTGCCAACCTGGCGAACGGCAATATGGCAGAGGCTCAGAAGTATGCCAAGGGCGCTGATGCAAAGGCGAAGAGCCTGGTCAATGCAGCACAGGGTAACTACAACGACGCTGCCAAGCAGCTCGACGGTATGAATGCCGCTATCGCTAACACGATGAACAAGGACTATGCGGCTGCAAAGCGTGCTATCGCTAAGGATATGAGCGCAGAGGCCGATTACCTGCGTGCCGTGATCGCTTCGGAAGAGGGCGATATGAGAACGGCAGAGGCACAGTTGAAGAGCGCCGTGAAGAAGGATGAGAAGATGGCGAAGAAAGCCATGAAGGATATCCACTTCAAGAAACTCTTCGAAGAGGGTCTGAAGTTCTAATCCGTTCGGATTCGATGAAAAATATCCGCACCGGAAACGGTGCGGATATTTTTTGTCTCGATTTATTGAGCTTGTTCGATTATTGGTCGTATTTTCGTCCGCCTTTCTTCAAGACAGGCATTTTTAGGCCCATGTCGGTTCATAAATACGGTTGGCGACCGGGAGGATCAGTTCCGAATTTGGATCCCAACAAGGATTCCGAGACATCACTTTTTATTTTTATGGACGTCGGCTGGACAGGATCTGCACGATATTTGCAATATCATACAGGATATCGAAAGAAATACGGAAAAGATCTAAAATTTTATTATTTTTGTCGAAAGAGCGTTGAGTTCGGCCGTATTTACTTGTTTTTGCCAGGTTTTGATCGGTTTCGGTGCAAGCCGATTTGTTGAAGGGCTATCCCGAACGAGGGATTTGCTTTCGGCGGAATGAATTTTTTGCACGCGGTCTGTGTAATCTTGTAAAGGGAATTGCGGAACGGGAACTTCGATATTTATTTTTATTGCGCTTTGAAGGCGAACCGCTTGTGTAAATAATAGAAAATTATGGAATACGCGAATCATTTGAAAGAATATGCGTCGGCTATGAGCGAGGCGCAGGTGGCCGAGGAAGTGGATCGTATCCGCAAAGCTGCGGTACGAAACCATACTCCGGAAGTTTACAAACTCTGTTATTCGGCGGTGGATTTAACTACGCTGTCGTGTACGGACTCCGTGGAGTCGGTTACGGAATTTGCCGGCAAAGCCGTCAAGTTTTACCAACAGTTCCCTCATCTTCCCAATGTGGCGTCGATTTGCATCTATCCGCCGTTCGTCGAAACGGTCGGTGTGGTGGTCGATGGTACGGATATGCGTATCACGAGCGTTGCGGGCGGATTTCCTTCTTCGCAGACGTTTCTCGAGGTGAAGGTTCTCGAAGTGGCTATGGCCGTCGAGAACGGAGCCGACGAGATCGATATCGTCTTGAACGTGGGTAAGATGTTGGAGGGGCATTACGACGAGGTCGCTAACGAGGTCGAGGTGATTCGTACCGAGATGAGTCCCGAGGTCGTGTTAAAGGTCATTATCGAGTCCGGAGCTTTGAAAACTCCCGATCTGATCCGCAAGGCATCGTTGCTTTCGATGTTCGCCGGGGCCGATTTCGTCAAGACTTCGACCGGCAAGATCGATGTGTCCGCCACGCCCGAAGCGGCGGTGGTGATGTGCCAGGCGATCCGGGATTACTATCGGAAAACGGGACGTAAGGTGGGCTTCAAGCCGGCCGGCGGTGTCCGGAGTGCCGAAGATGCCGCTTTGTATTATACGATCGTCGAGGAGATTTTGGGCAAGGAGTGGCTTACGCCCGAATTGTTCCGTATCGGAGCTTCGTCGGCGGCCAATAATCTGCTTACGGCTATCGAAGGCCGGGAAGTCAAGTTTTTCTGATCCGAATGGGCGGATGAATTAAAAAATAGCGGCACCAAGAAGTGCCGCTATTTTTCTTGGGAAAGGTTGGGGTAATTACCGCATCGGTACCTCGATCAGAAGCAGGCTGGCTTTCCCGTCCGTATGGAGGGTGATGTCGTTCTGCTCCCAAATGCCCATGCCGTCCCGGGAGGCCAGCTTTTCGTTCTCGACCGTTACGTCGCCTTCGAGGACGAAGACGTAAAGACCGTTTCCTTCCCGGCGCATGGCGTATTCATAGGTATCTTTCTCCAGGTTCAGGGTGTGGAACCAGGCCGACTGATGAATCCAAGCCGTATGCTCGGAACCATTGCCTTCGGGAGCCACGATCGTGCGCAGCTCATTGGTGCGTGCCGGAGCGAGCGTGATCTCCTCGTAACGGGTCGGAAGTCCGCGTCGATCCGGGAATACCCATATCTGGAGGAATTTGACGGGACGGTCGGGGCTGTTGTTGAATTCGCTGTGGATGATTCCCGTTCCGGCCGTCATTACCTGGATTTCCCCGGTGCGCAGCACCGAAGTATGTCCCATGCTGTCCTGATGTCGTAGTTCGCCCTCGAGCGGGATGGAAACGATCTCCATGTTGTCGTGGGGATGTGCGCCGAAACCCTCTCCTCCGGCTACGGTATCGTCGTTGAGTACGCGCAATGCGCCGAAATGGATGCGCTCGGGATCGTGGTAGTCTGCAAAACTGAACGTATGGTAGCTGTCGAGCCAACCGTGGTCGGAATGACCTCGTGTGCCGGCTCTGTGGATTACTTTTTTCATAATATAATGGATTGATTATAAGAAGGTGTTGCAAATAGTGTTCCACGATACCGCTTGTAGGGCAGGGCTGTCCGAATATAGGTTGCCGAAGGGGAGTGATCGTGCGGTCGAGCGACAAAGAGAACGGTCCGGGCGTTAGCCCCGGACCGTTCTCTTTGTGAAAATAGCTTGCTGCTCGTCGTCTTATTTGAGATGCGGACCTGCAGCTACGAGTTTCTTGCCTTCGGCGTTGCCGGTGAACTTCTCGAAGTTCTTGACGAAACGACCGGCCAGATCTGCCGCCTTCTCGTCCCATTCCTTGGCGTTCTTGTACGTGTCGCGCGGATCGAGAATCTTGGGATCCACGCCCGGAAGTGCGGTCGGGATCTTGAAATCGAATACCGGCAGCGTCTTGGTCGGAGCCTTGTCGATCGAACCGTCCAGGATGGCGTCGATGATGCCGCGCGTATCCTTGATCGAGATACGTTTGCCCGTACCGTTCCAGCCCGTATTGACGAGGTAGGCCGTAGCGCCCGATTGCTTCATGCGTTTTACCAGCTCCTCACCGTATTTGGTCGGATGCAGCGAGAGGAACGCTGCACCGAAGCAGGCCGAGAAGGTCGGCGTCGGCTCGGTGATACCGCGTTCGGTACCGGCCAACTTGGCGGTGAAGCCCGAGAGGAAGTAGTATTTGGTCTGTTCCGGAGTCAGGATCGAAACCGGGGGCAGTACGCCGAAGGCGTCGGCCGAAAGGAAGATCACCTTCTTGGCTGCCGGAGCTTTCGATACGGGCTTCACGATGTTATCGATGTGGAAGATCGGGTACGATACGCGAGTGTTCTCCGTCACGGACTTGTCCGCGAAGTCGATCTTACCTTTCTTGTCCACCGTAACGTTCTCCAGCAGGGCGTTGGGGCGGATCGCGTTCCAGATATCGGGCTCGTTCTCTTTCGAGAGGTTGATGACTTTGGCATAGCATCCGCCCTCGAAGTTGAAGACACCGTCGTCGTCCCAACCGTGCTCGTCGTCGCCGATCAGCTCGCGCTTCGGGTCGGTCGAAAGGGTGGTTTTGCCCGTTCCCGACAGACCGAAGAAGATGGCGGTGTTCTTGCCCTCCTTGTCGGTGTTGGCCGAGCAGTGCATCGACGCGATGCCCTTCAGCGGCAGCAGGTAGTTCATGTAGGAGAACATACCCTTCTTCATTTCGCCGCCGTACCAGGTGTTGATGATTACCTGCATTTTTTCGGTGAGGTTGAACACGACCGCCGTTTCCGAGTTGAGTCCGAGTTCCTTGTAGTTCTTGACTTTGGCTTTCGAGGCGTTCAGCACCACGAAATCGGGTTCGCCGTATTTCTCCAGCTCCTCGTCCGTCGGGCGGATGAACATGTTTTTCACGAAATGCGCCTGCCAAGCGACCTCCATGATGAAGCGGATCTTCAGACGGGTGTTCTCGTTGGCTCCGCAGAACGTGTCCACGACGAAGAGCTTCTTGTTCGACAACTCTTCGACAGCGATCTTTTTCAGCTCCTTCCAGGTCTTCTTCGTCACCGGTTTGTTGTCGTTCTTGTATTCGGGCGAGGTCCACCAAATAGTATCTTTGGTGGTTTCGTCCATGACGAAGAACTTGTCTTTCGGGGAACGACCCGTGTAAACGCCGGTCATCACGTTCACGGCACCCATTTCGGTTACCTGACCCTTTTCATAACCGCGCAGGCCCTTGCGGGTCTCCTCGCGGTAGAGTTCGTCGTACGACGGGTTGTAGATTACTTCCGTAGTACCCGTGATGCCGTACTGTTTCAAATTGATTTTAGCCATAATTATTGATTTAAATTAATCCTCTTATTTCACTTGACAGCGGTTGTTCGTTTATGAACGATGCTCGCAAAGTTAAAGATTTTTTTCGAATGTGAAAATATTAACAGTAGGTTTATCGTTTTTCCCGGCGAATCATTCGGCTGTCGATGGCGTTTACGATCACCGCGATCGCACCGTCGCCCGTTACGTTGGTCGCCGTACCGAAACTGTCCATGGCAATGTAGGTGGCGATCATCAGTCCGATCATATTTTCGTCGAACCCGAGCATCGACTCCAGCAATCCGATCGCAGCCATGATGGCTCCGCCCGGTACGCCCGGTGCGGCGATCATCGTAATGCCCAGCAGCAGGATGAAACCCGAGTAGGTGCCCATCGAAACGTCCAGTCCGGAGAGCATCATCACCGCGAGCGAGCAGGCGACGATCTTCATCATCGAACCCGAGAGGTGGATCGTGGCGCAGAGCGGGACGACGAATCCCGCCACTTCGGGGCGGACGCCGATTTTGACCGTCTGTGCCAGCGTCACGGGGATCGTGGCTGCCGACGATTGCGTACCGAGGGCCGTCATGTAGGCGGTCATCATCGTGCGGAGCATCTTCAACGGATTCTGCCTTGCCACGAGGCCCGCGATCGAGAACTGGATCAGCAGCAGGACGACCGTCATCACGAAGATAATCACGATCAACTTGAGGAAAATGCCCAGAATACCCGATACCTGCCCCGACTGAGTCATCGAGAGGAAGATGCCGAAGATGTAGAAGGGCAGCAGCGGGATGATGACCTTCGAGATGACGCGCTCGATGATGAGTTTGAAATCATCCATCATGCCCTTGAGCTTGTCGCTGTGGATGTAAGCCATGCCCAGTCCCAGCACGAAGGCGAGAATGAGGGCGGTCATCACGCCCATCAACGGGGGCATTTCGACCGTGAAGAACGGTTGCAGGGGTGTTGCGGCGGTTTCTCCCGGGGCGCTCATCTCCGTACCGCCCAATAGCCGGGGTAATATCCCGAAACTTGTGAAGAAAGTTCCGAATCCCGAAAACAGGGTAAAGGCATAGGCCAGGGCTGCGGTGATTACCAGCAGCCGTCCTGCCTTGCTACCCAGGTCGGCGATGCCCGGAGCCACGAGGCCCAGGATCAGCAGCGGGATGACGAAGTTCAGAAAATTGCCGAAAATGTTGTTGAAGGTCAATGCGATTCGGGTGAACCACTCGGGAACGAAGAGGCCGAATACGATGCCCAGCGCGATAGCCAGGAGCACTTTGGGAAGTAAGCCGAATTTATGCTTCATAAGGTGTCGTTTCATTGGTTTTCGGTTGGACGATTCATGCGTCGGGGCCTTGGGCCGATCGTGTTCCCGATTCGGACCGAATTCGTTTTTCGGAGGTCCCGTTGCATGCCGTTTTTCTATTAACGTATAAAAAGGGAGCAATATTTGTGCAAAGAAGAGAATATTTTCTAATTTTGTCAATATGACTGCACTGTATAGCGATATTATTTTCGGCCCGATCCATTCCCGCAGATTGGGTCTGTCTTTGGGTGTCAATCTGTTACCCACTCAATCGAAGTTGTGTAGCTTCGATTGCATTTATTGCGAATGCGGCTGGAATGCCGAACATCCGGGCGCCCGCCGGTTCAATTCGCGCGAGGACGTGCGTACCATGCTCGGAGCGACCCTGCGTCAGATGGTTTCCGAAGGTACGCCGCCCGACGTGATTACTTTCGCCGGTAACGGCGAGCCGACGATGCACCCCGAATTCGAAGCCGTGATCGGCGACACGATCGCCCTGCGCGACGAGCTGTGCCCCTCGGCCAGGGTTTCCGTGCTCTCGAACGCCACGCAGCTCCACCGCGATGGCGTGCGCCGGGCCCTTCGCAGCGTGGACAACAACATCCTCAAGCTCGATTCGGCCTTCGACGCCACGGCACGCCTGATAGACAATCCCCAGAGCCCGGTCTATTCCGTACGCAGGGTCGTCGATCAGATGAAAGGCTTCGACGGGCACCTGACCGTGCAGACGATGTTCCTGCGCGGGGAGTTCGACCGGCAGCGGGTCGACAACACCACCGAAGAGGAGGTCGCGGCATGGCTGCGCCTGATCGGCGAAATCCGCCCGCGGCAGGTCATGGTCTACTCGCTTGACCGCGACACCCCGTGCCG
>ERZ773170.1030-NODE-1030-length-23558-cov-64.330171_pt1 | contig 23558 bp, 16 predicted proteins | sample MGYA00581002_ERZ773170 | MGnify/ENA primary metagenome ERZ773170 (study PRJEB29015, sample SAMEA2737811) | human gut metagenome | biome: human gut; feature: human-associated habitat; material: faeces | place: China | collected 2012 ... | reverse complement strand
ACTCGCTACCTCCACCTTGGCAAGGTGGCGCTCTACCAGATGAGCTACGGCCGCACATTTCATGTGGTCTGCCGGGGTTTCGCTCCCGGCGACGTTGGCTATTATAGCGTAAAATGCAGGCTTTGTCAATAACAAATTTCCAAAAAATCAGACTTTTTGCAAAACACGCCTGTCTGCGCCTGTTTTTCAAAAACAAAGCCGAAACCGGAATGAAACCGAAATGTTTCAGCTTTGCGGCGGCAGACACAAAGAAAATTCGGTTGCTTTCCCTTCTTAAAGAGGTTATAATAAACTTGTCAAAAAGTTGCACAAAAACACGTCTGCTGTGCCGCGCGGGCGGGCAGACGTATTTTTGTGCCGAGATTTTGCCAGAAAAAGGAGCAACCGCAATGTACAAGATCACTGAAAAGGTCGCGCTGAACCCCACCGTGACAAAGATGGTCATTGAAGCCCCGCTCATTGCCAAAAAGGCAAAGCCGGGCCAGTTCATCATTGTGCGCCCGTTTGAGGACAGCGAGCGCATCCCCCTGACCGTGGCCGGTTACGACCGTGAAAAGGGCACTGTGGATATCATCTTCCAGATCGTGGGCGGCACCACCATGGAGCTGAACAGCCTGAACGCAGGCGACAGCGTCCATGACTTTGTGGGCCCCTTGGGCCGCGCCACCGAGACCGAGGGCCTGAAAAAGGTCTGTGTTGTGGGCGGCGGCGTGGGCTGCGCCATCGCCCTGCCCATTGCCAAGGAGCTGCACGACCAGGGCTGCACCGTCCACAGCGTCATCGGCTTCCGCAATAAGGATCTGCTCATCCTCGAGGACGAGTTCAACGCCTGCAGTGACGAGCTGCGCATTATGACCGATGACGGCAGCTACGGCACCAAGGGTGTGGTCACTGCCGCTCTGGACGAGCTGGTAGCCGCCGGCAACCAGTATGATCTGGTCATCACCATCGGCCCGCTGATCATGATGAAATTCGTCGTTAAGACCTGCCAGAAGCACGGGCTGAAGAGCATCGTCTCCATGAACCCCATTATGATCGACGGCACCGGCATGTGCGGCGGCTGCCGCCTGACCGTGGGCGGCGAGACCAAGTTTGCCTGCGTGGACGGCCCCGACTTTGACGGTGATCTCGTCGATTTCGACGAAGCTATGGCCCGCGGCACCATGTACCGCCCCTTTGAGGCAAAGGCCCGCGAGAAGGCCTGCAATCTGTTCAAGACTGAGGAGGCAAAGTAAGATGGCTTTCAATATGGATCCCAAAAAGTGCCCCATGCCCACCCAGGACCCCAACGTCCGCAACAAGAACTTTGAGGAAGTTGCACTGGGCTATACCGAAGAGATGGCCGTGAACGAGGCAAAGCGCTGCATCCACTGCAAGAATAAGCCCTGCCAGACCGGCTGCCCCGTGGGCATCGATATCCCCGAGTTCATCGGTCATGTGGCCGAGGGCGACTTTGAAGCCGCCTATCAGGTCATTGCCCGCTCCTCCTCCCTGCCCGCCGTCTGCGGCCGTGTCTGCCCCCAGGAGAGCCAGTGCGAGGGCAAGTGCACCCGCGGCATCAAGAACGAGCCCGTGGGCATCGGCCGCCTGGAGCGCTTTGTGGCCGACTGGCATCGCGAAAACGTCCACACCGCCCCCATCGTGCCCGCATGGAACGGCCACAAGGTTGCCATCATCGGTGCAGGCCCTGCCGGTCTGACCGCCGCAGGTGACCTGGCCAAGCTGGGTTATAAGGTCACCGTCTACGAGGCCCTGCATGTGGCCGGCGGCGTGCTGATGTACGGCATCCCCGAGTTCCGTCTGCCCAAGGCCATCGTGCAGCAGGAGATCGACGGCCTGAAGAAGATGGGCGTGGATTTTGAGTGCAACATGGTCATCGGCAAGGTGCTGACCATCGACGAGCTGATGGACGAGTACAGCTACGAGGCCGTGTTCGTTGGCTCCGGTGCCGGTCTGCCCCGCTTCATGGGCATCCCCGGCGAGAGCCTGAAGGGTGTGTACTCCGCCAACGAGTTCCTGACCCGCTCCAACCTGATGAAGGCATACCTGCCCACCAGCAAGACCCCCATCCGCACCGGCAAAAAGGTGGCCGTTGTGGGCGGCGGCAACGTGGCCATGGATGCTGCCCGCAGCGCCCTGCGTCTGGGTGCCGAGACCGTGTACATCGTCTACCGCCGCGGCATGGCCGAGCTGCCTGCCCGTAAGGAGGAGGTCGAGCACGCTGAGGAAGAGGGCATCATCTTCAAGACCCTGTGCAACCCCGTGGAGATCCACGCCAACGACGAGGGCTTCGTCAAGTCCATCACCTGCATTGAGATGGAGCTGGGTGAGCCTGATGCTTCCGGCCGCCGCCGTCCCATTGAAAAGAAGGGCAGCGAGTTTGAGCTGGACGTGGATACCGTGATCATGAGCCTGGGCACCAGCCCCAACCCCCTGATCCGCTCCACCACCCCTGGTCTGGAGACCAACAAGCACGGCTGCATCGTCACCGAGGGTGACGAGGGCAAGACCAGCCGTGAGGGCGTGTACGCCGGCGGCGATGCCGTGACCGGTGCCGCCACCGTCATCAAGGCCATGGGTGCCGGTAAGGCAGCCGCCAAGGCCATGGACGAGTACATCCAGAATAAGTAAGGAACACTTCCCTTCTCCATAAAAAACAGGTGCACCTGAACGGTGCACCTGCTTTTTTTGCGCATCTCTATATTTTTAAGTCGTTATGAGGCCCTGTTCCAGACAGTACCAATAGATGCCATCCTCCATCACGGTACGGCAGTGTGCGGCAGCAGCAGCCTTCAGCTTCTCAGAGGCATTGCCCATAGCCACACCGGTGCCCACAGCCCCAAACATCTCCAAATCATTGTTGCCATCTCCGAACGCCATGCTATCGGCTTTGGAGATGCCATAGAACTCCAACACCTTTTCCACGGCAATCCCCTTGCCGCCGCTGGCCGGAATGATGTCCACAGCCCGATTCCACCACGCCGCGATCTTTGCATGGGGTACATCCTTCAAAATAGCTGGGTACTCCTCTTCCCGGCCACCCATGAGCACCTGGAAAATTTCTCCCTTTGCCATCTCCTCAAAATCCTCAGCGATCTTCAACTCAACGCCGCCGATGGCAAAATACTCTTCCAGATCCGGTTCGGAGCCGTTGGCCGCCAGCCGGGTCGTGTTGGCCAGGGCAACGGGCCGTCCCAACGCCGCTGCGTTCCGGATGAGGGTAGCAACCTCCTCCGTAGGGATGGTGTTCTTGAAAATATCCTGCTCTGGAGTGAAGCAGTAGGAGCCGTTGTAGGTCAGGAAAGCATCAAAGGACACCCCCTCAAACTTCGGCACCTCCATAGGAGCCCGCCCGGTGGCGATGCAGAGACGGATGCCGTTCTGGTGCAGCCGCCGCAAGGCTTCCAGCGTGCGGGGCCGGGCAGCACCCTTCAGCGGCACCAGTGTTCCATCCACATCAAAAAAGATGATCTTCGGTTTATTCATATGCCTTCCCTCCGGTTGCCGGACAGCCAGGGCTTATCCTATGGATTCCCAGCTGTTTTATGGGAAAATTATAGCACGAAGGGGGCGTTTTTTCAAATGTATCCCACTCTTTATGCATCCTGCCCAAAAAACAGAGCAATATTTTGTCACTCAAACCTGGCGGAATATGATTGATTTTGACTGATATTTTGCTATAATAAGGGGGCAAGGCGGTCATAACCCGCCAATGTCAATCAAAATCAATCATATAAATCGAACAAGGGGGAATGTTCCCGATGCTGGCAGAAGAACGCTTCGCCCTCATCCTTGACCTGCTGGCGCGGCAGCGCACCGCCACCGTGCAGGAGTTGTGCGAGGCGTTGAACGCAAGCGAATCCACCATCCGGCGCGACCTGAACGAGCTGGACAAGCAGGGCAAACTGAACAAGGTGCACGGCGGGGCCACCCTGCCGGACAGCCCCTTCCGCACCGACGAGCCCACCATGGCCGCCAAGGAAGAGCTGGCCGTCAGTCAGAAACAGAGCATCGCCCAGGCGGCGGCAGAACTGATCCTGCCGGAAGATTTCATCTATCTGGATGCAGGCTCCAGCACACTGGCTCTGGCACGGGCGCTGAGCGGCCCGGCCCTGAACGCCAGCTATGTGACCAACGGCGTGGCCCACGCCCGCCTGCTGGCCCAGAAAGGCTGCCGGGTGTTCCTGCCCGGCGGGCTGCTGCGGCCCCAGACCGAGGCCATCATCGGGGCGGCTGCGCTGACTGCCATCCAACAGTACAATTTCACCAAAGCATTCATGGGGGCCAACGGCGTGGCGCTGGATTCCGGCTTCACTACCCCAGACCCCGAGGAGGCCGCCGTCAAGGCTGCGGTCATCCGCCGGGCGCGGGAGACGTGGTTCCTGGTGGACGACACCAAATTTGCGCAGGTCTACCCCGCCGTCATCTGTGATCTGCACAGCGGTGCCATCCTGACGAACCGGTGCCCCAACCCCAAATACCGGCAATACACTCTGATAAAGGAGACCGAGGTATGATCTACACTGTAACGTTCAATCCTGCCATTGATTATGTGGTCCGTCTCGACAGGCCCCTTGAGGTGGGCGAGGTGAACCGCGCCGCCGGGGAGGACTGCGTGCTGGGCGGCAAGGGCATCAATGTTTCCGGCGTGCTCCGGGAGCTGGGCTGTGAGAGCGTGGCTCTGGGCTTTGTGGCCGGTGAGACCGGTGCCTGGCTGGAGCGTGGTCTGGCCGCGCAGGGGCTCCGGACCGATTTCATCCATCTGGCCGAGGGCATGACCCGCATCAACGTCAAGATCAAGGCGGGCACCGAGACCGAGCTGAACGGCGCAGGCCCCAGCATCCCGGAAAGTGCCATGCAGCAGCTGGAAGCCCAGCTGGACACCCTGCAGCCTGACGACATCCTCATTCTGGCAGGCAGCATCCCCAAAAGCCTTTCCCAGAGCACCTACGAGCGGCTGCTGGCAGGGCTGGAGGGCCACGGCGTGCGGGCCGTGGTGGATGCCACCCAGGATCTGCTGGTCAACGTCCTCCCCTATCACCCCTTCCTGATCAAGCCCAATGATCACGAGCTGGGCGAGATCGTGGGCCGGGAGCTGAAAACGGACGCAGAGATCACCGCCGCTGCCCGCGCCCTGCAGGAAAAGGGTGCCCGGAACGTACTGGTGAGCATGGCCGGAAACGGCGCTCTGCTGGTGGATGAGCACGGCGAGGTGCACCGCATCGGCTGCCCCAAGGGCAAGGTCGTGAACAGCGTAGGCGCAGGCGACAGCATGGTGGCCGGTTTTGTGGCAGGTTATCTGCAAAGCGGCAGCTATGAGCAGGCCCTCCGGCTGGGAACCGCCTGCGGCAGTGCCACCGCGTTCAGCCTTGGGCTGGCAACGAAAGAAAAGATTGCCGAACTGATGCAGGAAATTTGAAGCAGAGCCCTCTTTGCGGTCTGCGGCGCAGACCGCAGCTGAGAGGGTTGCATAGAGAGAGAAAGGAGAACCCTTATGCGCATTACGGAATTATTCACCGCAAAGTCCATCGAGCTGGATTCCGCGGCCTCCAACCGGGACGAGATCCTCTCCCGGCTGGTGGAACTGCAGGCCACCCACGGCAATATCACCGACACAGAAGCCTACAAGAAAGCGCTCTACGCCCGGGAAGATGAGGCCTCCACTTATGTGGACAACGGCATCACCGTTCCCCACGCCAAGACGAATGTGGTCACCCGGCCCAGCCTGGCCGCCCTGCGTCTGAGCACCCCGGTGCAGTACAACGCCGAAGATGACGGCAAGACCGACCTGCTCTTTGCCATTGCAGCCCCCGAAAACGGCAGCCTGCATGTGGATATGCTGGCCCGCATGATGCAGATGCTGATGAACGAGGACTTTGTGGAAAAGCTGAAGGCCGCCAGAACCCCCGCCGAATTCCTTGCCCTCATCGACGCACAGGAGGAGGCCCAGTTCGGTGAGGAGAGCTTCACCCAGCAGGCCATCCCCCAGAGCGGCTACCGCATTCTGGCCGTGACCGCCTGCCCCAACGGCATTGCCCACACCTACATGGCCGCCGAGGCGCTGGCCAAGGCCGGTGACAAGCTGGGCCTGCCCACCAAGGTGGAGACCAACGGCTCCGATGGTGCCAAGAACGTGCTGACCCGCGCCGAGATCGCAGCCTGTGACGGCATCATCGTGGCTGCAGACAAAAATGTGGAGACCGCCCGCTTTGACGGCAAGCCCGTGCTGTTTGCCCGGGTGGATGACGGCATCCACAAGCCCGAAGAGCTGCTGAAAAAGGTGGCTCACGGCGAAGTTCCCGTGTATCACGCCAAGGGCGGTGCCGCCGCTGCCGAGGAGGAGACCTCCGGCGACAGCTTTGGCCGCAAGGTGTACAAGGATCTGATGAACGGCGTGTCTCACATGCTGCCCTTTGTGGTGGGCGGCGGCATTATGATCGCGCTGGCCTTCCTGCTGGACGACTACACCATCGACCCCTCCAACTTCGGCATGAACACCCCCATCGCCGCCTTCTTCAAGACGGTGGGCAGCGCCGCCTTTGGCTACATGCTTCCCATTCTGGCAGGCTTCATCGCCATGTCCATCGCCGACCGTCCCGGCCTGGCCGTAGGCTTTGCGGGCGGCGTGCTGGCCATGAACGGCACCAACTTTGCAGGCCTTGCCAATGGTGAGACCACCGGCATCTCCGGCGGCTTCCTGGCCGCTCTGCTGGCCGGTTTCGCGGCCGGTTATGTGGTCGAGTTCCTGAAAAAGATCACCGAAAAGCTCCCCGCCAGCCTGAACGGCATCCGCCCCATGCTGATCTACCCGCTGGGCGGCATCCTCATCATCGGTGCCGTGATGTGCGGCATCAACCCTGTCATGGGCATGATCAACACCGCCATGACCAACTGCCTCAACGCCATGGGCGGCACCTCCAAAGTCCTGCTGGGTGCCATCGTTGCCGGTATGATGAGCATTGATATGGGCGGCCCCTTCAACAAGGCTGCCTACGTCTTTGGCACTGCCGCACTGGCCTCCGGCAACTACGAGGTCATGGCTGCTGTCATGGTGGGCGGCATGGTTCCTCCCATCGCGATTGCCCTCTCCACCACCTTCTGCCCCAAGAAGTGGACCCCTGACGAGCGCCGCAACGGCATCGTGAACTACGTCATGGGCCTGTGCTTCGTCACCGAGGGTGCCATCCCCTACGCCGCCGCCGACCCGCTGCGCGTCCTGCCCAGCTGTGTGGCCGGTGCCGCGCTGGCCGGTGCCCTCTCCATGACCTTCGGCTGCGCCCTGCGCGCTCCCCACGGCGGCATCTTCGTGTTCCCCGTGGTCGATCATGCCCTGCTCTACTGCGTGGCTCTGGCCGCTGGCAGCGTGGTGGGTGCCGTGATCCTGAGCCTGCTCAAGAAGAACCGCACCGACGCAGTCTGATCTGCCATTCTCCTTCTTCCTTTACCATATAGAAAGGGCCCGTCTGCGCGCACCAAAATGCGGCAGGCGGGCCCTTTCGTGCTTATCCCTTGATGATCCGGAGCAGGGTCTTGTCCAGCTGGATGGTGCGGTTCCAGGGGTTCAGGATGATGCCCTGGATCTCCGGCACCTGCAGTGCGGCATCCAACAGTTTTTCAAGCTCCACCAGAAAGGTGGACTGCACCGCTTCCGCACCCTTCATCTCCTCTTCAAAGCTGGTAAAGGCATACCACCAGCTGGCCCCATCGGCCGTGCGGAGGGCCCGCAGCTGCATCTGCTCACTGGCTGGGTTCGGCTCCACCGCCACCACGACCTGTCCGTTTTCCCGCATCCGCCGACGGATCACGGTCAGGGTATGCGCCAGCTGCTCCTGTGTAGGCTCCTGCTGTAACTGGTAAACCGCCTGTTCGATCTTCTCGTTGCCGTTCAGGCCCTCGTCCTTCTTCTGCGCCATAAGCTCTCCCATTCTTTTCATTGTATTTTATGCTTGTATTATATCCGGACTTTACGAAAAATGGAAGCGCAGGCCAGAGATTCTTTCTTTTTTCGTCTGCTTTCGGGTGTTTTTTCAAAAATCAGTAGCCCCCGCCCCGAAAAAGTGTTACAATGTTTTCGTCTGGTATCATTTCAGAAACGACAGGACGCGCCGCTTTTCCGTGAGCCGTTTTTGTCGGAATGGGAGAGATAAGGTAATGAAACGAATCCTTCGTTCTGCCGTCAGTCTGCTGCTGTGCGCCGCCGTGGCGCTGGGCGGCACTGCCTGCGGCCGAAGCAAGCTGCCCACCACCATCACGATCTGGACCTATTACAACGGCGATCAGCTGGAATGCTTCAACCAGCTGGTGGAGCAGTTCAACTCCACCGTGGGCAAAGAGAAGAACATCCGGGTCGAAAGCTCCAGTCAGGGCAGCGTGAACGACCTGGAGACCAGCGTGCTGGCCGCCGCCGAGGGCAAGGTGGGTGCCGAGAAGCTCCCCAACATCGTCTCCTCCTACGCAGACACCGCCTTTACGCTGGATCAGATGGGCCTTGCCGTTGACCTGAGCCCCTACCTGACCGAAAAAGAGAAGTCCGCCTATATCGCCGGATTTCTCGAGGAGGGCGACCTGATGAACAACGGGGAGCTCAAGGTCTTTCCCATAGCAAAATCCACTGAGCTGCTCTACCTGAACGTCACCGATTTTGCCCCCTTTGCCGAGGCCACAGGCGTGACCTATGCGGATCTTTCCACTGTGGAGGGGCTGAACGAGGCCGCACACAAATACTACGACTGGACCGATGCCCAGACGGCTGCGCCCCACGACGGCAAGGCCCTGTATGGCCGCGACGCGCTGACCAATTACCTGCTCTGCGGCGCACAGGAACTGGGTACGACCATCTTTGATGCCGAGAACGGCGTGATGACCCTGCACTTTGACAAGCCGACCCTCCGCAAGCTGTGGGATAACTACTATGTCCCCTACATCAAGGGCTGGTGCAGTGCCAGCGGCAAGTTCCGCAGCGACGATATCAAGATCGGCAGCCTGCTGGCCTATGTCGGTTCCTCCTCCAGCGCTTCCTTCTTCCCCACCCAGGTGCTGACCAGCGACACCGAGAGCCACGGCATCGAGATGGCCGCGCTGCCCTGCCCCAGCTTTGCAGGCTGTGAGCCGGTGGCCGTCCAGCAGGGGGCCGGCATGGTAGTCATCCCGGGCACCGAGGACGAGATCAGTGCCTGCGTTGCCTTCCTGAAATGGTTCACCCAGCCGGAAAACAACCTGCAGTTCTCGGTGCAGTCCGGCTATATGCCCGTGACCTATGCCGCCAACAGCATGTCCGCCCTTGAGAACAGCGGCCTGACGGTCTCCGAGCGCATCCACAAGGTGCTGAGCCTGTCCATTGATGCCATCGATCGCAGCAAGCTCTACACCACCCATGCCTTCCCGGATGCCCTGCGCGCCCGCAATACCCTGCAGTACGCGCTGGAGGACCGTGTCACTGCCGACCGTGCCACGGTGCTGGAGCGGCTGGCTGCCGGGCAGACCCCCGAGGAAGCCGAAGCCGAGTTCCTGACCGATGCCTATTTTGATGCCTGGTACGGCCAGACGCTGGCCGCTCTCAGCGCCTTTGCGGGCTGAGATGCCCTTGGAACAACCACAAAAGGAGAGACCCTCAGATGCAGAACCGCAAGCCGCACAGTCAGAAGGCCCCTCAGACGGGCCATTCTATCTTCGGCACCATCCTTTTCTCCCTGCTGGCTGTGCTGGCGGTGGAGATCCTGCTGCTGACCTTTGCCGTCCACGCCACCCGGCTTGGCCCCCAGCTGAACCAGAACGCCGAGGATATCCTTGCCATGCAGGTGGACAACCGCAGCCGGTATCTTCAGTCCATCCTCCACGATGCACAGGAGCTGACCAGCCTTTCCGATACCATCAATGGCCTGACCCAGCAGCTTCTGGACGAGGGAGAGATCAGCCTGAGCACGCTGGACAGCAGCAGCGACGCGGCCTATCCCCTGCTGGAAGCCGCCGCGCCGGAGCTCATCAGCACCCTGCGCATCAAGTCGGTGACCGGCGTGTTCCTTATCCTGAACACCCATGATCTGGACAAGCGGAAGCAGGACAGCCTCATGCCCGCCATCTACCTGCGGGATCTTGACCCGGATGCCGCTCCCTCCCAGTGCAACGCCGACCTGACCTTTGTGCGGGCACCGGCCCAGTTGGTGCAGTCCCTCTCCATTGCCACGGACAACAGCTGGTCCCCCACCATCCGCTACCGGGCACTGGGAAACCGCGGCTTCCTTTATCCCCCTTTTCAGGCCGCCTATAAAGACGGAGCCAGCCTTGCCGCCTCCGATTATGGCCACTGGACCTCACAATCCTATCTGATGCCCGGGGACACCCACGAGGCCATTGCCTACAGCCAGCCCCTGATCCTGCCAGACGGCACCGTTTACGGCGTGATCGGCGTGGAGCTGCTGGCCGACTACCTGTGGGAGAACCTGCCCTGCTCTGAGCTGCAGAACAGCGGCACCTATTTCCTTGCCGTGACCGATACGGAGGAGCTCTCTGCCGCTGAACTGCAGCTGCATCCGGTGCTCCGTTCCCACTGCGACGGGCAGCCGGGTTCTGCGGACGAAAGCCTTACGCTGCGCCTCCACAGTGCCCAGACCCGCCGCTACCTCTTCAGCGATGCCCTCTACATTGCCTCGGTCTCCCCCTTGAACCTCTACAGCCGGAACGCCCCTTTCTCGGGCAAGCACTGGCTTCTCGTGGGCTCTGTTCCCGCGGTGCAGCTCTTTGCTTTCGCCCAGCGGCTGCAGCAGCTGTTCTCCTTCATCATTCTGATCACGCTGGCCGTTGGCTTTGTTTGCAGCTGGCTGATCAGCAGGCGGCTGGCCCGGCCCGTTGCCAAGCTCTCGGCTGAGGTAGCCGCTGCCGAAGCGGATTCCTCCGCCATCCCGCATCTGTCCGCCACCGGCATCCGGGAGCTGGATCAGTTTTCCTCTGCCTTTACCCAGCTGAGCAAAGACGTGCTGGACTCCTCCACCCGCTTTTTGCGCATTATGAAATTGGCCAGTGCGGAGCTGGGCGGCTATGAGCTGCGCGATGACAGCGTTTATGTGACTGATAACTTCTTCTCCATGCTGGGCCTTGCACAGGAGCAGCCCGATCCGCTCACGCCAAAGGCTTTCCGCGCCCTGATGGGCACACTGGAGCAGCGGTGGTTTTACCGCCTGTCCCCGGCCAACAACAAGGTCTTTGCCATCCCCCAGCCCGACGGCAGCACCCACTACATCACCCTGCGTGTCACCCATATCCTGGGCGAAAACGCCTCCGAGGTGGGTCTGGCTGAGGATATGACCACCACGGTGCTGGAGCAGCAGCGCATTGAGCACGAGCGCGATTACGATACCCTGACCGGCCTGTACCGCCGCCGTGCCTTTGACCGCGCCTGTGACGCGCTGTTCCAGCAGCCCGAAAAGCTGGGCTGTGCCGCCCTGCTGATGATGGATCTGGACAACCTCAAGCAGATCAACGACACCTACGGCCACGACTGGGGCGACCAGTACATCCGCCAGACCGGCCAGTGCTTTGCGGCCAATACGCCTGCCAACACCATCTGCTCCCGCCTTTCGGGCGATGAGTTCCTGATCTTCTTCTATGGCTACCAGGATCAGGCACAGCTCCGCGCCCAGCTGGAGCTGCTGAGTGCCGCCCTGCAGCGCAGCGTGTCCATCCTGCCCAACGGCAAGCAGCTGCACATCAGCATCTCGGGCGGCATTGCCTGGCACCCCACGGACGGCCACGACCTGCTCACCCTGAAAAAATATGCCGACTTTGCCATGTATCAGGTCAAGCATTCCCACAAGGGCCGCATGTGTGATTTTGATATCGGCAGCTACCATCAGGAGGCATACGCCGCCCAGACCCAGCAGGACTTTGAGCGCCTGCTGCGGGAGGAACTGGTGACCTACCACTTCCAGCCCATCTGCTCTGCCCGCAGCGGCCGGGTCGCAGCCTACGAGGCCCTCATGCGGGTCGATCTGCCTACCCTGCACTCCCCCGCTCAGGTCATGCAGCTGGCCCATGAGACGGGCCGCCTGTATGAGATCGAACGGATCACTGTGTTCCATTCCAGTGCGATCTTCCAGCGCATACAGGCACAAGGCCTGTTCCAAAGCGATGCCCTGCTCTTCATCAACTCCATCGCCAATGTCAGCCTGACGAATGAGGATGTGGAGGAATATACCCAGCGCTACCCCGAGCTGCTCAAGCGGCTGGTGGTGGAGATCACCGAACAGGAGGATCTGGACCGCGCATGTCTGGAGCGGAAGCGGAACGTTCCGGGCTTCTCCGGCTCCTTTGCGCTGGATGACTACGGCAGCGGCTACAGCAACGAATTGAACCTGCTGGAGCTCTCGCCCCGGTACATCAAGATCGACATTTCCATTGTGCGCGGGATCGACACCGACCGTGATAAGCAGCAGATCGTCTCCAACATTGTGGCTTACGCCCACGCCCGCAGTATGCAACTCATCGCCGAGGGCATTGAGACCGAGGCCCAGCTGCGCACCGTCATCGGTCTGGGCGTGGATCTGCTGCAGGGCTACTACCTCAGCCGCCCCGCCGCAGTGCCCACCCCCATTGCACCGGCAGCGCAGGCGGTGATCGACCAGCTCGAACACCAGCGGTTTGATCCCCTCGGTTTATGATCTTTCCGGCTCCCCTGCAGGGGAGCCTTTTGTGACCCCATCCAGAGAAAGGAGACACGATGAACCACGAATCCAGTTCCGCTCTCCCCGCCGCCATCCGGGTGCGGGGCGCGCGGGTGCACAACCTGAAGAACATCGACGTAGATGTGCCGCTCCACAAGATCGTCGGCATTGCGGGCGTGTCCGGTTCCGGCAAGTCCTCGCTGGCGCTGGGTGTCCTCTACGCCGAGGGCTCCCGCCGCTATCTGGAGGCCCTTTCCACCTATACCCGCCGCCGGATGACCCAGGCCGAAAAGGCGCAGGTGGACGAGATCCGCTATGTTCCCGCCGCACTGGCCCTTCACCAGCGGCCCGGCGTGCCCGGGATGCGCTCCACCTTTGGCACCATGACCGAGCTTTTGAACAGCCTGCGGCTGATGTTCTCCCGGCTGTCCCACTACCCCTGCCCCAGCTGCGGCTGCATGGTGCCGCCCAGCCTGAACATTGCGGCCGAGATCCCGCTCTACTGCCCCCGGTGCGGCGCGCAGGTGCCGGTGCTGGGCGCGGAGCAGTTCGCCTTTAACAGCACCGGAGCCTGCCCAGACTGCGAGGGCACCGGCATCGTGCGGGTGGTGGACGAATCCACTCTGGTGCCGGACGAGAGCCTTTCCATCAACGAGGGCGCAGTGCTGCCCTGGCAGACCCTGATGTGGTCACTGATGAAGGAGATCGCCGAAAAGATGGGCGTGCGCACCAACGTTCCCTTCCGGGAGCTGACCCCGGAAGAGCGCGACATGGTGTTCCACGGCCCTGCCCAAAAGGTGCACCTGCTCTACCAGAACAGCAAGACCGGCGCGGCGGGCGAAATGGATTTCACCTACTTCAACGCCGTTTATACCGTGGAGAACGCTCTTGCCAAGGTAACGGATGAAAAGGGCATGAAGCGGGTGGAGCGGTTCCTGAAGCAGGGCCCCTGCCCCGCCTGCGGCGGCTCCCGCCTGAACGCCGCGGCCCGGGCTCCCCGGCTGCGGGGCATCGGGCTGGCCGATGCCTGCCGCATGACGCTGGACACGCTGGTTCAGTGGGCGGAGGGGGTGCCCGCCTCCCTGCCCGTGGAGATGCGCCCCATGGCTGAGAGCATCTGCGAGTCCTTTCAGGCCACCGCCGCCCGCCTGCTGGATCTGGGGCTGGGCTACCTCTCCCTTGACCGGGAGGCTGCCACCCTTTCCACAGGGGAGCGCCAGCGGGTGCAGCTGGCCCGCTCGGTGCGCAACCGCACCACCGGCGTGCTCTATGTGCTGGACGAGCCCTCCATTGGCCTGCACCCCTCCAACATCGAGGGCCTGCGGGGCGTGATGCACGATCTGATCGCGGACGGCAACTCCATCGTGCTGGTGGATCACGACACCGAGATCCTGCGGGATGCCGACTGGCTCATTGAGATGGGCCCCGGTGCCGGTGAAAACGGCGGCACCATCCTGACACAGGGCACTGTGGAGCAGGTGGCCCAAAGCCCGGCCTCCCGCATCGGGCCCTTCCTTGCCGACCTGCACACTCTCTCAGCCCGCACCCGCACCTCGGAGGCTGAGCTCTTTGCGCTGGGCACCATCACCCTGCGCACCCGGGCCATCCACACCGTCAAGCCGCTGGAAGTCCGGCTGCCCAAGGGGCGGCTCATCGCCGTGACCGGCGTGTCCGGTTCCGGCAAGACCACGCTGGTGCTGGAAAGCCTGATCCCCGCGCTGGAGGCCGCCGCCAAGGGCGAAGCTCTGCCCGCCCATGTGGAATGCATCACTGCACCGGGCATTGCGCAGGTCAAGCTCATTGACGCAACGCCCATCGGCATCAATGTGCGGTCCACGGTGGCCACCTACGCCAATGTCCACGATGAACTGCGCAAGATCTACGCCCGCTCCCCCCTTGCCAGAGAGAAGGGCTACAAGGCGGGCGATTTTTCCTACAACACGGGCCGCCTGCGCTGCCCCGGCTGCGACGGCACCGGCACCATCAGCCTGGACATCCAGTTCCTGCCGGATGTGGAGATTACCTGCCCGGACTGCGGCGGCTCCCGCTACCAGAAGGATGCCGCCGCCCTCTACCGCACCCGGAAGGACGGCACCCAGGCCGAGAGCCTGCCCCGCCTGATGGAGATGAGCGTGGACGAAGCCCTTGCCGCCTGTGCCGACCTCAAGTTGGTGGCCAGCCGGCTGCAGACCCTTTCCAGCCTGGGGCTGGGCTATCTGACTCTGGGCGAAGCCACGCCCAGCCTTTCGGGCGGGGAGGCCCAGCGGCTCAAGCTCGCCAGCGAGATGGGCAAAGGGCAGGCCGACACCGTGTTTGTATTCGACGAGCCCACCATCGGCCTGCACCCGCTGGATGTGCGCACTCTGCTGGGCGTGTTCCAGCGCCTCATTGACAGCGGGGCCACTGTGGTGGTCATTGAGCACGATCTGGATGTGATCCGCAACGCCGACTATCTCGTGGACCTTGGCCCCGGCGGCGGCGAGAGCGGCGGACGCATCGTGGCCTGCGGCACACCGGAGCAGGTGGCCGCCGATCCCGCCAGCATCACCGGAAAATATCTGCACCTGTAACCAAAAGAGGGACCCCGCCCAACGGCGAGGTCCCTCTGACATTTTATGATAAATTTTAGGTATCCTGCAGCTCCCCGCGGCTGGCGGCCTTGAGGTAAGCAAAGATAAAGCCGTCCAGATCACCATCCATCACGGCATCGACATTACCGGTCTCGTAGTTGGTACGGTGATCCTTGACCATGGTGTAGGGCATGAACACATAGCTGCGGATCTGGTGGCCCCAGGCGATCTCATTCTGCACGCCCTTGATGTCGTCGATCTTGTCCTTGTGCTGCTGCAAAGCGATCTGGTACAGCTTAGCCTTCATCATCTCCATGGCGTACTCGCGGTTCTGCAGCTGGCTGCGCTGGGTCTGGCAGCTCGTCACGATGCCGGTGGGCTTGTGGATCAGGCGGACGGCGGAGGACGTCTTGTTGATGTGCTGGCCGCCTGCACCGGAGGAGCGGTAGACCTGCATCTCGATGTCGGCGGGGTTGATTTCAATGTTGATGTTGTTGTCCAGCTCGGGCATGACCTCAAGGCTGGAGAAACTGGTCTGGCGGCGGGCGTTGGCGTCAAACGGGCTGATGCGCACCAGACGGTGGACGCCGTGCTCGCTCTTGAGCATGCCGTAGGCGTTGGGGCCCTTGACCATCATCGACGCGGACTTGATGCCGGCCTCGTCGCCGTCCAGCACGTCGAGCACCTCGACGCTGTAGCCGTGGGCCTCGGCCCAGCGGGTGTACATGCGGTAGAGCATCTCGGCCCAGTCCTGGGCCTCGGTGCCGCCGGTACCGGCGTGGAAGGTCAGGATGGCGTTGTTGTGGTCGTACTCGCCGTTGAGCATCGTCATGAGCTGCAGCTCGTCGATGGATTTCTCGACGCCGTTGACGGCCTCCTCACCCTCGGCGGCCAGGGACGGGTCGTTCTCCTCCTCGATCATGAGCAGCAGCGTCTCGGCCTCCTCATACTGGGTGGACAGCTTGCCGAAGCGCTCGAGCTTGTTCTTGACCTCGCCCATCTCGCTGATGACCTTCTGGCTGCGGGCCTGGTCATCGTAGAAGCCGGGCATCGTCATCTGGTGCTCCAGCTCGGCCAGGCGCTTTTCGCTGGCCTCGATGGACAATGCGTCGCGCAGGTCATCCACGGCGGTCTTCATGCCGCCGAGCTTTGCTTTCAGTTCGTCAATCGTAATCATATATCGTTTCCCTCGTCACACATAAGTTGGCATAAAATTACATAGTACCATTATAAGCGAATTGGCGGGCGTTGTAAAGAGGGGGCAAGGGATAAAATATTTGCGGAAGGAATACGTGCGGGGCTGCGGTAAGGCAGCAAAACCCCGCGGGCCGGGCTGCCCGGCCCCTACAGAGCGGCTGTTAACGGCCAATTTGTATGCAATCTTGTAAAGTTTTTATGTTTTCTTTGCATTTATCCATTTGATGCGGTATAATGGCCTTATGTTACGGAAAGGATACCACACATGACACGTTACACAGGAAACCATTGCCCTGTCTGTGAACAGGCATTTACCGACGAGGATGACATCGTCGTCTGCCCCGACTGCGGCACGCCCTACCACCGGGCCTGCTGGCAGAAGGTCGGGGCCTGTATGCACAAGTCGGAGCACGCCGCCGGGTTTGAATGGCAGCCCGAGTTCGGTCCCGAGGCCGAAAAAGCCGCGCACGAGGCCACCTGCCCGAACTGCGGCACCCACAACCAGCCGGGCGCGGCGCAGTGCAGCCACTGCGGCTGTCCCCTGCCGAAGGACAACGGCCCCCGACCCGACCCGAAGGACGAGGACGCGCAGGTGCCGATCTACGCCCGCGACCCGTCCACCGTGCATAAGCCCGACAACAGCCGCACGGCCCCCGGCCCCCGCATCGACACCTACACCGCCGACGACAACGGCGGCATCTGCCGCCGCGAGATCGGCCCCGAGGATACCATCGACGGCATCAAGGCCAAGGACTGGGCCGCCTACGTGGGCCGCAGCCCGATGTATTACCTGATGCAGTTTTTCCGCATGAGCATCACGAAGCAGAAGGTCACAGTCTGCCTGTCGGCATTCCTGTTCGGGCCTGCCTATCTGCTTTACCGCAAGATGTGGAAGGAGGGTCTGCTGACAGCCCTGCTGTCCATCGCTTTGAGCGTGCCGTCGCTCATCGCCATTGTGGCGACCTTCAACCCGTCGCTGTTCGGCAGTATGCCGCTGCATTGGGTGCCCGTGGCCGCCGACGTCTGTGCCATTGCGGACTGGATCGTCAGGATTTTGCTGGGACTTTTCTCGGTCTGGCTGTACCGCAACACCTCAAAGAAAAATATTGATAAAATCTACAGCGAATACCCCGAGGGCGACGCCCGCACCGATGCCCTGCTGCAAAAGGGCGGCACCAGCATCTGGGCGGCGCTGCTCTACTTTGGCATCGTACTGCTGCTCTCCTCGCTGGTCATCAATCTGGCCGGGCCGGGCTTTGTTCAGTACGCCATGGCCATGGCCGGGTATTAACGCAACACCACACCCCAACGCAGGGTGTTTAATTTAGGAGGAAACTATGAAAACTGCACTGGTGATTATGGCCGCCGGTATCGGCTCCCGTTTCGGCGGCGGCATCAAACAGCTGGCTGCCGTCGGTCCCAACGGCGAGATCATCATGGACTATTCCATTCATGACGCCATCGAGGCCGGTTTTGACAAGATCGTCTTTATCATCCGCCACGACATTGAGGAGGCGTTTAAAGAGGCCATCGGTGACCGCATTGAGAAGATCTGCGCCGGGCTGGGCGTTGAGATCGACTATGCGTTCCAGGCACTCGAGAACGTGCCGGAGGGCTTCTCCGTGCCCGAGGGCCGCTCCAAGCCCTGGGGCACCGGCCAGGCCGTGCTGGCCTGCAAGGGCATTATTAAGGAGCCGTTCGCCGTCATCAACGCTGATGACTACTACGGCAAGGAGGCGTTCGTCCGGCTGCACGACTTCCTGCAGGGCTACACGCCCGACAAGCCGGGCGACCTTGCCATGGCGGGCTTTGTGCTGAAAAACACCCTGAGCGACAACGGCGCGGTCACCCGCGGCATCTGCCAGATGAACGACGCCCACTACCTGACCGGCGTGCTGGAGACCGGCGGCATTGAAAAGACCGCCGACGGCGCAGCCGCAGGCGGCAAAAGCATCGACATCGACAGCCTTGTTTCGATGAACATGTGGGCGCTGACCCCCGAGTTCGTGGAGCTGCTGGAATCCGGCTTTGTGGAGTTCTTCGAGAAGGCCGCCCCCGCCAACCCGCTGAAGGCCGAGTACCTGCTGCCCATCTACATTGATGAACTGCTGCACGCCGACAAGGTCAGCGTCAAGGTGCTGCCCACCCACGACAAGTGGTTCGGTGTCACCTACGCCGAGGACAAGCAGACCGTCATTGACAGCTTTGCCCGGCTCGTCGCCGACGGCGTGTACAAGAAGGATCTGTTCAGCGATCTGAAGAAGTAAAAAGTATGCACAACGCCCTTGCCATTAGGCAGGGGCGCTGTTTTATACTCCAATTATTAACATAAGTCCTTTTGCGGTAGGGCTTACTCACTCATTTCTTCGCTTAGATGTGATTTAACTATAGATTTAACTATATTTATAGCAGACTTTTTCTCATTGCCATAAAATCTTTCTATCGCAACCACTCTATTTAGCTCGTCTATAATCTTTGCAACAACTTCATTACAAGTATTTTCATTATAGCTAACTAACCAATCATATATCTCTTTTGCAGATTTTTTGCTTTCTGCTTCTTGTACAATCTTTGTCAAGTCAAGTGATTTATTGGTTTTCAGGTTTTCCCTTTTCCTTCCGCAAATAGGACATATTTCTGTACTGTTTGCATTAACTTTTCCGCATACACACGCCCAACTATTTTCATTCTCCAAATACTCTTGAAAATAGTCCTGTCCATAGATATCTTTCTTCATTATAGATAAATCACCGCATACATCATCATAATTTAGATTTTCAAGCAAATGTGCTTTACCGTCTGCAACATATGACTTTATATAAAATTTGACCGCTTTTATAAGTTTGATTTCATTTTTATTAAGTGACACCTCATATGGCTCTGCCACGAAATTGAATTCCTCAGTATTTTGAACCATAAAGCTTATATTATTAACTGGTATTTTTTCATCAAAAATTGTTACAAACTCTGCATTAACACGAAAAGCCTCCATTTTGACGCCGTCACTGGATTTCCCAGTTATGGTTAGCAAAAATGTATCTGCATTTTGCGGAATCATCATCTTTGCAATTCCAAATCTCACCGGCAAGTCACCACAATAATTTGTCACCAACAAATCTTTTTCTGTATGGCACATAACATTATATTGAATGTGTCTCTCAAAAATAATTATGTCCTCACTCTTTGTTGCATTAACACCTACTCCCATAAATGCAACTGCATTTTTTCCCAATTCATTAGAATAAATCGTATGAACTCTCCATCCATCTTGTGTATACTTCTTGATTACATTAAGTATTTCCTCTTTTTGCGTCTCTCCCGAAAAAGCATTTGAAACGCTTTCAATCGCGTATTCGTACAAATTAAATGTTTTACTATCTGCTATTTGCGTTTGCTCAAAAAAGTTCATTTAATCCTCCCATTTTATTATGTAATTCTTTACTTATTGTACCTATTATACCACTCATCTAAGTATATTGGCACCCAATTCACAAGATTATTTGGCGAGCGCCCCTACATTTTTCTACCCCAATATATGCGCTCCGCAGCGGCGCGAGGCTGGCCACCCCTACAGTTCTCCCGGAGGATATGCACCAGCCTGCAGGGCATCGAGGATACCGACCCCTGCAACACGACTATTGACAAGCCTTTTATAAAATGCAACAATAAAAACAAAATTACAATAAGCTCCACTGAGCTTTTGGTTGAAAATTGCAAAAGACTGGCACACAACGCTATGGAAAGCGGAGACAAAACGCGGTATGGTTACTATAACAGAAGCAGAATCACACCGCATACACCGTTACAGGAGGGCAATCATGGCAAAGAATGAATTTGACATCACATCCCTGACCCCGGAGCAGCGCGACGCACGCCTGGCGCTGGACGTGGAGCGTCTGCTGCGCTTTGGCCGCAAGCACAAGCTCATCAAAGATCTGGACATTCTGGTGGCGCGCAACACCCTGCTGGATCTGCTGGCCCTGGCCGCCCCCAGCGAGGCCAAGCCCCCGAAGGAGGACCCCGAGACCCCCGCTGCTCTGCTGGACGAGATGGTCGAGCTGGCCGCGCAGAAGGAGCTGTTCGACGGCGCGGTCAACCAGTACCGCATCAACTTTGAGACCCGCCTGATGGGCGCCCTGATGCCCCGCGAGAGCGAGGTCTGCAAGAAGTTCCGCAAGCTCTACGTCAAGCAGGGCGCCAAGGCCGCTACCGACTGGTTCTATCAGCTCTGCGTCGACACGAACTACATCCGCACCGCGCAGATCGCCAAGAACATCCAGTGGAACACCGCCACCCCCTACGGCGAGCTGGAGATCACCATCAACCTGACGAAGCCCGAGAAGGACCCCAAGACGATTGCCCTCGAGCGCCTGCAGCCCAAATCCGGCTACCCCGCCTGCATGCTCTGCAAGGAGAACATCGGCTACGCGGGCCGCATCAACTTCCCGGCGCGCCAGACCCACCGCATTGTGCCCATCACGCTGGCGGGTGAGCAGTTCTATCTGCAGTACAGCCCTTACGCCTACTTCCATGAGCACTGCATCATGCTGCACGAGCAGCACAAGCCGATGGAGATGAACAAGCAGACGCTGGCGGAAATTTTCGACTTCGTCGGACAGTTCCCCCACTACACCTGCGGCTCCAACGCCGACCTGCCCATCGTCGGCGGCAGCATCCTGAGCCACAGCCACTTCCAGGGCGGGCGGTATGTTTTCCCGATGCAGAAGGCTGACATCGCCGTGCCGATGACCGACATCCGCTACCCCGGCGTCAAGGCGGGCATCCTGAACTGGCCTGTCTCCGCCGTGCGTCTGGTGGGCCGCAGCAGCCAGCAGATGCAGAATGTTGCCAACAACATCCTGTCCGCCTGGCGCAGCTACACCGACGAGAGCGTCGGCATTCTGGCCGAGACCGACGGCACGCCCCACAACACCGTGACGCCGATCCTGCACTACGACGAGACCGAGGGCTACATCCTTGACCTGGCCCTGCGCAATAACCGCACGAGCGAGGAGTACCCCGACGGCATCTTCCATCCGCATAAGGAATACCACAATATCAAAAAGGAAAACATCGGCCTGATCGAGGTCATGGGTCTGGCCATCCTGCCCGCCCGCCTGAAGGATCAGGGCGCGCAGATCGCGGAAATTCTGGCCGGGCAGCGCCCGAACACCAGCCGCGAAGCGGGCGACACGCTGGCCGTCCATGCCGACTGGATCGACGAGCTGATTGCAAAGTACGGCACCCACATGAAGCCGCAGGACGCCAACAAGGCCGTCAAGGCCGAGATCGGCACCGTGTTCAGCCATGTTTTGGAGAATGCCGGTGTCTTTAAGCAGGACGCCGCCGGTCAGGCCGCCTTTGTCAGGTTCATGCAGAGCGTGGGCTTTAAGAAGGCGTAAAATCGCATAAGAAGCAGGGACACCGGCCCGCAAGGGCCGGTGTCCCTTTTTTTGCTGTTGTCTTGTAGGGGCCGGGCATGCCCGGCCCGCAGCCTTCCGGGAGACAGCCGTTTGCCGTACACATCCCGCGGAGCGGTCAAGGCCGCTCCCTACAAAGCACCCGTTATCGTCATCCTGTAGGGAGGGGTCTTGACCCCTCCGTGCGGCTTTCCCGCAAGCGCCTGTTTGCCTTACGCGTGCGGGCCGGGCATGCCCGGCCCCTACCACGCTGCGTTCTCCTCATACCCGCACTCCCACAGCACGCCCCAATCCAGCTCCTCATCTATCCCGGCTTCATACCGTGCCAGATTTACATCAATGACCCGCTGCTTCACATTCACGCAGCAGAGCAGTGTAAAGCTGACTGCTGCCGCAAAAATGGCGAGCTTCGCCGCCGGGATCGGCTTGAACACCCGCACCAGCGCCAGCACCGCACAGACGGCCAGCACAAACAGGCACCATGCCGCCGTGAACCGCCGGGGCGTCAGGGCGCAGAGCGTCACATAGACAGCCAGCTTGCCCGCTGCCAGCGCGGCAAAAGCCACGCCGAACCCGCAGAACACGGCGGCCAACGCTTTGGGCAGCGGCGCACGGCCAAAGAACTGTATGCCCGCCAGCACCGCAAAATTGAGCAGCAGGATTTTCAGCAGCTCCCAAAAGCCGTTCACCGCAAAAGCGGCGGTGTCCGGTGCGTCCAGCCCCAGCGGCGCAGCGGCGAGCCACTCCCCTGCCTGCACGGCAAAGAACAACGCATAGACGCCGCACAGCGCCGTTACAGCCGCCACCGCCGTGGTGCGCGGCACAATGCGGCAGTTTTCCAGCACAGCGGCACACTGCTGCGCCGTGGTGGGCGGGGCTTTGCGGCGCAGGGAGCCGCCCACCAGCCCGTACAGCCACGCCCCCACCGGGAGTGAGAGCAGGATATACATCAGCTGGTCAATGAATCTCACATTGTTCAGCAGCCTGCTCCACCAGTCGGACACCTGCTGCCCCAGCGCGGCAAAGTTCGCATCGGCTGCTGCCAGCAGCCCCCATGCCACACCGCACAGCGCCATCGTCACCGCTGCGGTAACGATGAGGTGCAGAACTTTTCGTGTCCCCGTGCGGTCCTGCAGATGGGTGCGCAGCGCAGCAAAGACCGTGCGCGCCCGCAGGAAGAAATTCCCGAACGGCAGGAGGACGAATCCGGCCAGCGCGTCCAGCGGGGCCAGGCTGCCGCTCTGCCCCTGCGCCAGCATCCCGCACCGTGCCAGCACATACCAGACGGCGAACAGATGCCATGCCGGCCACTGCCAGTCTCCCAGCGGCCCCGGCTGGTAGCCGTACAGCGGGTATGCCACGGCCAGCGCCATCCAGCATACGGCCCAGAGCGGCGTTTCCTTAGCGGCGGTGCGGTGCGCGGCGCGGGCGGCACAGTCCACATACACAATGAACAGCGCCGCAAAAACCGGCATTCCCCAATCTGAATATGACTGCGGAAACATCACCCCGCGCAGATAAAAATACGCCAGCGGGTACATTAAAACAGCATACAGCATACCATCACCTCAACGTAGGGGCCGGACAAGTCCGGCCCGGCAGTGTAAAGGCAATAACGCATAATTCTAAGTGCCGATACGGCGAGCGAGGTGCGGCAGCCGCTAAGCCAAAAGCGCAGATAATACTTTGTGTATTATCGAGCATTTTGGCAACGC
>ERZ773170.1028-NODE-1028-length-23604-cov-16.538579_pt1 | contig 23604 bp, 20 predicted proteins | sample MGYA00581002_ERZ773170 | MGnify/ENA primary metagenome ERZ773170 (study PRJEB29015, sample SAMEA2737811) | human gut metagenome | biome: human gut; feature: human-associated habitat; material: faeces | place: China | collected 2012 ... | reverse complement strand
GGGACACGCCGTTTTTGTACTTGTCGTCGTAGGTGTAGAACTCGGCCCCGGCCAGAATCTCGCCCGGGCGGGTCGTCATGACGCTGGCGGGGTCGTCAGGGTTGCCGATGGCGGCACACTCGACCTCCTGCGCGTCGATGAACTCCTCAAACACGACCTTGTCGTCCTCGCGCAGGGCGATCTCCACGGCCTTTTCCAGCGCGGCACGGTCCGCAGCCTTGCTGATGCCCACGCTGGAACCCGCATTGGCGGGCTTGACAAAGATGGGGTAGCCCAGCTTTGCCTCCACGGCGTCCAGCACCACGGGGCCGTTCAGCGCAAGGTCGGCGCGGGTGGCGGCCACCCACTTGCAGTGGGGCACACCCGCAGCGTCCATCAGGGCGTTGGCAACGGCTTTGTCCATGCAGACGGCGCTGCCCAGCACGCCGCAGCCCACGTAGGGGATGCGGGCCATCTCAAACAGGCCCTGAATGGTGCCGTCCTCGCCGTTTTTGCCGTGCATGACCGGGGCGCAGATGTCAATGCGGACAAGCTCGGCCTTGCCGTCTTTCAGCAGCCAGATACCGTGATCCGCGCGGTCCGGGCTGAGCACACAGGGCGTGCAGTCGCCCTGCTCCCAGCTGCCGTCGGCCATGGCCTCGGGCGTGGGGTGGCAGGCCAGCCAGCGGCCGGTCTTGGTGATGCCCACCGGGAACACCTCATATTGTTCTGCGCAGGGGCTTTGGCCCAGGGCGCGCAGCCAGGCCGAGGCCGACACGCAGCTGACCTCATGCTCGCTGGAGACGCCGCCGAAGAAGAGCGCAACGCGCAGCTTGGAATTACTGTTCATCAAAAAGACTCCCTTTGTTCAATGTGGCTGTGCCCTGTGGGCACACTACAAGTCTTCAGCTTATAATCATAACATATTATGCGGCCGTTGGCTAGATTATTTTTACGATTTTTTAGGCGAATATATCGTAGGGGGAGAAAATTATCCCGCCCGGCGGACTTCCTAGGCAGATGTACGGCCAAAACGCCGCCGCCCTGTAGGGGGCCGCACATGTGCGGCCCGCAGCTTCATGTAGGGAACCCTGCGGGGCGTCGAGGACGCCGCCCCCTACAACCGAAGGCCGCTATAAAACAAAAAAACGACCCGCCATCCCGGCAGGTCAGTCGTCCAGCTTGATTTTGTAGTGGGTCAGCAGCTCGGCCTGCTCCAGCAGCAGCCGCCGCTGGCTGGGGGTAAAGCTGCGGAACAGCGCCAGCAGCTGGCGCTCGTCGTCCGTCACCGGGGATTTGTGCCCCAGCAGATAGTCGATGCTCACCCCAAAATAATCCGCAATGCGCCGCAGGGTGTCGTAGTCAGGTTCACGGATGCCCTGTGTATAGTTACTGAGCGTCGAGGCACTCAAGCACAATTTGGGTGCAAGGTCTTTGATTTTGATTTCTTCGCAGTCAATCAAATAGCGTAAACGTTCGTTAAATTCCATAAATTTGCCTTTTTCCATAAAACTTTGGTTTGAGAATAGCAGAAAAACACAAAATGAGTTGCAAAAGCACGACTTGGCTTGACAAAGCACGAAATGTGTTATAAAATGACAATATGAAATGCCGACATGGCGCTGAAATGTTGGTGTAAAAGAGAAAAATTTGGAGGAAAACAAGATGTTCAAGAAACTGAAGGACAAAAAGGGCTTCACCCTCGTCGAACTGATCGTTGTTCTGGTTATTCTGGCTATCCTGGCCGCCCTGCTGGTTCCCGCACTGACGGGGTATATTGATAAGGCCAACAAGGAGAAGGTTGTTGCGGAAACCCGTATGGTCGTTATGGCTGCGCAGACGGAAGCATCTAGTGGTTATGGCACGCTGAAAACTAATGCGGCAGGCAAGGCTGCTGCCATTGCTAAATACATGCAAGACAACGGTAAGGAACTGATGGGTTTGATTGAGGTCGATGGAGCCTTCAATATTACTGTCAATGATGAAGGTAAAATTACGGATGTTGTTTACAGCAATAATGGCTTTACTTGTACCTATGATGAAGATGGTGCGAATACCTACACGGTGGCTAAGAACGCAGACACAACTCCGGCAACGGGCCACAATGTTAATGGAACTGCAATCAGCGAGTAATAAATTGTCTTGATATTATCCCACCACCACCCCGGCGGTGGGATTTTTTATACCCTCTACCTTATAATATCCGCTCTGTAGGGGCCGGGTATGCCCGGCCCGCAGCCTTGCCATAGCCGCGCGGCCCCGGGTCAGCCGTAGGGGAGGGATTTATCCCTCCCGCAGAAAAGCCTCCCTTGTCAAAGGGAGGTGGACGCCGAAGGCGGCCGGAGGGATTTTGGCGGGCCTTGCCCTGCACGCCGTCACCCCCGCAGCCGGGCGGGAATCCCTCCGCCTCGCTTACGCTCGGCACCTCCCTTTGACAAGGGAGGCCTTTCGACAATCCGCCCCTACAACCTCCGAAAGGCGGTTACCATGCCCCAAACACCTAAACTTTCTCCACAGCAAAAACTTATAATCGTGGAAAAAATACTGGCTGGCGAGACCAGCCGCCAAGCGGCGGCGAAAAGCGTCGGCGTCAGTGTCACGGCGGTGCGCCAATGGCTGCGCATCTATGAGGCCGAAGGCCCGGACGGTCTGGCCCCGCGCACGACGTCCCGCCACCTGACCGCCGAGGAAAAACAGGCCGCCGTCGCCGCCTACCTGGCGGGGGAAGGCTCGCTGTTTGATATCTGCAAAAAATACGGCATCCGCAGTACCCAAAACCTGCAAAAAATGGTCGAGACCGTGCAGGCAGGCGGCACACTGCGCGGCTACCATGGGGCGTCGCGCCACAAGGGCACGGCCTACACCACGGCCGCCGACCGGGAAAAGATCGTGCGGGAATGCCTGCAAAACGGCTGCGATTACGGCGCAGCTGCGTTAAAATATAACGTGGACTATAAGGCGCTTGTACGGTGGGTGGGGCAGTACCGCGCGGGCGGGGCGGCCGCTTTGCACGACGCCTGCCACAGCAGCGAGGGCACAAGCCGCGCCAAGGGCCGCGCCCGCACCGTGCCGCCGATGCAGCGGATGGTCATGGTGCTGGACTGTCTGGAAAACCGGAAAAATTACGGCGCTATGGCGCAGAAATACGCCGTGGCCTACCACCAGGTCTACCGCTGGGTGCAGCGCTACCTGCGCGACGGCTGGCGCGGCATGAACGACAAGCGCGGCCCCACCGACACCCCCGCCCCGGCGGAACGTTGGGCGACCGAAGCCGACGCCGAAGCCTGGGTCAAAAACTGCCCCGGCGTGCCCAAACCCCTGCCCGGGATGCTGCGCCGCGCCGGGTGCAGTTGGGTGGTGATAGCGGGGATTTTGTTTGATTTGGCGCGGATGTAGTGCTGCACGATGAAAAACATTGCAGAGCCGTAGGGGCCGGGCATGCCCGGCCCGCGGGTGTAAGGCAGCGGGGCATCTGGGGGAAAGCTGCGGGCCGCATATATGCGGCCCCTACAGGGCGGCGGCGCTTTGGCCGTGCATCTGTACGGGAGGAATAAATATGCAAAAAACTTTCGGCGGCCCTATTGACACGCCCTTGCTTTTGTGGTAAACTAATCGATGTAAAAAAAGCAGCAACCGGCAGTAGGCCGTCGGCTCACCTTGCAGGGTTTGTCAAAACCCCGGGTCATACCATGATACGCACTAGGTGCGCAACTTCGTATGTTCGGCGGCTGCTTTCAATGGCAGCCGCTTTTGTCTTTATCATACACTTGTGGGAGGTGTGTTACAATCGCCAGCAACAGCAAATCCAACGAACTGGAGATCAATGAGCAGATCCGCGACAAAGAAATCCGCCTGATCGGGGCAGATGGCGCGCAGATGGGCATTATGAGCCCGCGCGACGCACTGAAGATGGCTATCGACAAGGACCTTGACCTCGTCAAGGTCGCGCCGCAGGCCAAGCCGCCGGTGTGCAAAATTCTTGATTACGGTAAATACCGGTTCGAGATGCAGAAAAAGGAAAAGGAAGCCAAGAAGAACCAGAAAGTGGTTGAACTCAAGGAGATCCGCCTTTCCCTGAACATCGACACCAACGACTTCAACACCAAGGTGAACCAGGCTGCTAAGTTCCTGCAGCAGGGTCACAAGCTCAAGGTGAGCATCCGGTTCCGCGGCCGTGAGATGGCACATACCAGCCTGGGTCTGGATGTCCACAAGCGTTTTGCCGAGGCGTTGGAGGGCAAGGCCGTCATCGACAAGCAGCCCAAGCTTGAGGGCCGCAGCATGATGATGTTCATGTCCCCCGTTCCCAACAAGTAAGAAAGTAAACTCTCTAGGAGGAAACAACAATGGCTAAAATGAAGCTCAAGACCCTTTCCGGCGCCAAGAAGCGCTTCAAGATGACTGCTTCCGGCAAGATCAAGCGCAATGCGTCCAAGCGCCGTCACATCCTGACCAAAAAGACCACCAAGCTCACCCGCGGCCTGCGTATGCCCAAGTACGTCGACAAGACCAACGAGGCTGCCGTCAAGAAAATGATGCCCTACGGTGGCTAATCACTAAGACATTTAAAGGTCAGTTACTACCAGTTACAGACAAAGGAGATATAAAACATGGCTCGTATTAAAGGCGCTACCATGACGCACAAGCGTCGTGCTAAGACTCTCAAGCTCGCAAAGGGTTACTACGGTGCTAAGTCCAAGCACTTCCGCATGGCCAAGCAGGCCGTTATGAAGAGCGGCAACTACGCTTTCGTCGGCCGTAAGCAGAAGAAGCGCCAGTTCCGCAACCTGTGGATCACCCGCATCAACAACGCTGTTCGTGCTCAGGGTATGAACTACTCCACCTTCATGAACGGCCTGAAGAAGGCCGGCGTCGAGCTGAACCGCAAGATGCTGTCTGAGATGGCCATCCACGATCCCGCCAGCTTCAACGCTCTGGTCGAGACCGCCAAGAAGGCTCTGTAATAGCTTGCATAAAAGACTCGCGCACACGCGCGAGTCCTTTTGTGTTTAAAGGGGGAAATGGCAAAAAAGCGGGCAACCAAGGAAAGCTCTCCCCTCATCCGGCCTGCGGGCCACCTTCTCCCCCAAGGGGAGAAGGCTTGAGGCTGTGGAGCCTTCCCCTTCGGGGGAAGGTGTCGGCGGCCCCGACCGCCGACGGATGAGGGACGGCCTTCCGGCAGACTGCCGTTTCTCTTTATTCACACAATTTAGTTGATTTTATACAAAAGGGGCGCTACAATGGAAACGATCACCAGCCGCGATAACGCCAAGATCAAATACGCCTGTGCTGTGCGCGATACCGAAAAGCAGCGTGCCGCCGACGGCGTGTTCTTTGCCGAAGGGCCGAAACTCTGCCTGGAACTGGCGAAAAGCTGCACGCCGCGCGTGGTGTATGCCACGGCGGCGGCGCTGGCCAAAACGCCGGAACTGGCAAGATTCGACCCCGCCGAGATCGCGCCCCATGTGGCGGAAAAGCTCAGCGGTACCAAGTCCAACCAGGGCGTGTTTGCGCTGTTTGAGACGCCCGTGCCGCCCGCTGACATTTTGAACACGGCCCGCCGCATCCTGGCGCTGGAGGGCGTGCAGGATCCCGGCAACGTGGGTACGCTGCTGCGCAGCGCCGCGGCCTTCGGCTTTGACGCCGTCGTGCTGGGACCGGGGTGTGCATCGCCCCTGTCGCCCAAAACGCTGCGGTCCTCGATGGGCGCGGCCGGGCGGCTGCCGACGCTGCACACCGAGAATTTACCTGCGGCGCTGCAAAAGCTGCGTGCCCGGGGCGTCACGACGCTGGCGACGGCGCTGTACCGTTCCCGCCCGCTGGACGAGGCCGGAAACGACTTCCCGGGCGGGCTGTGCGTCGTCATCGGCAGCGAGGGCCAGGGCCTGACGGATGCCACCGTCGAAGCCTGCGACATGGCCGTGCGCATCCCGATGACCGACCGTGTCGAGAGTTTGAACGCCGCCGTGGCGGGCAGCGTGCTGTTGTGGCATTTCAGGGGCGTGTAAGCAGACATCCGGAAGCTGCTGCGCGGCGGCCAGAGGACTGGCCGCCCTACGGGGCAACAGCGGGCGTAGGGCGGGCATTCCTCTGCCCGCCGCTATGCAGCCGAGAGGATAAAAGGGGGCATCCACCATGGACAAAACACTGGCTTGGCTCTGGCTGGCGGATGCCGTCGGCTCGGGGTGCCAATATGCGCGGGAACTGCTGGACCTGTACCCGGACCCGGCAGAACTGTACGATATCCTGCGTGTCGGGACTGAGGCCCCGCCCGCCTGTTTGAGCGCCCACGCGCTGGCACAGCTGCGGGACACGACGCCGTTTGACTATGAGGAACGGCTCGACCACTGCCTGTTGTCGGGCATCGATATCCTGACGCCCGACGAGGGCACCTACCCGGACCGCTTGCGTGATCTGCCCGATTTGCCGCTGGTACTTTACGTGACCGGCAGCGCTGCCTGCCTGAACGGCGGGCGGTACGTGGGCATGGTGGGCACCCGCCGCCCCAGCGCCTACGGGCGGCAGGCGGCGTTTGACCTGTCTCTGGCGATGGCACAGGCGGGCGTGGTGCTGGTCAGCGGCATGGCGGACGGCCTGGACAGCGAAGCCCACCGCGCCGCCGTGCAGGCGGGGGTGCCCACCGTGGCGTTCCTGGGCACGGCCATCGATAAGACCTACCCCGCCGCCAACGCCAAGCTGCGCACCGCCATCGAAAAGGGCGGCGGTGCGGTCTGCAGCGAGTACCCGCCCGGCTACACAGGCCGCACGACCGGCACATTCTTGGCCCGCAATCGGCTGATTGCCGCCCAGAGCGAAGTGCTCTGCGTGGCCGAGGCCCGCACCCGCAGCGGTACGCTGAACACCGTGGGCCACGCCGAGAGGCTGGGCCGCCCGGTGCTGGCCGTGCCCGGCAGCATTTACAGTGCGTTGAGCGAGGGCACGAACGAACTGCTGTGTACCCACCGCGCCGAGCCGCTGTGCAAAGCCGCCGACGCGCTGGACATACTGGGGATTGGCGCAGAGACCGCAGACCCGGCACAGCAGCGGTTTGACCCCGCCGCCGTCAGCCCCGACGCGCAGGCAGTCTACGCCGTTTTGAAGCCCACGCCCCAGGGCATCGACGCCCTGTGTGCCGCCGCCCGCCTGCCCGCCGGCCGCGTGCTGGCGGCCTGTACGGAGCTGGAACTTATGGGCGGTGCACAGGCCCAGCCGGGACGCAGATATATTGCGCTATAAGATAATAGATAATAAAAAAAGGAGTGCGCGCAGCGCAAAATTTTGAGCAGGCCAACGGCCTGCAATCCACAATATTTCTTATCTTTTATCTCTTATCTATTATCTAAAATACTTTTTCATTGAGGTAGCTTATGCCGAAACTAGTCATCGTGGAATCCCCTGCCAAGGCGAAAACCATTGGCAAGTATCTGGGCCGTGGCTATAAGGTCACAGCCAGCATGGGCCATGTGCGCGACCTGCCCGCCAGCACGCTGGGCATTGATGTCGAAAATGGCTATACACCGAAATATATCACCATCAAGGGCAAGCAGAAACTCGTCAAAGAGCTGAAGGCCGAAGCCAAAAAGTGCGACGGCGTGCTGCTGGCAACCGACCCGGACCGCGAGGGCGAGGCCATCAGCTGGCACCTGGCGAACATTCTGGGGTTGGATCCTGCCGCGCCCAACCGCGTGACCTTTGATGAAATCACCAAAAAAGGCGTCAAGGAGGGCATGGCCCACCCCCGCGCCATCAACATTGACCTGTTCAACGCCCAGCAGGCCCGGCGCGAGCTGGATCGCCTGGTGGGCTACAAGCTCAGCCCGTTTTTGTGGCGCAAGGTCCGCAAGGGCCTGTCTGCAGGCCGCGTGCAGAGTGTGGCTGTGCGCCTGATCCGCGACCGGGAAATTGAAATTGAGAATTTCAAGCCCGACGAGTATTGGAACATCGACGCGCTGCTCCACGCCCAGGGCGACAAGAGCGAGTTCACCGCCCGCCTGGCCGCCACCGCCGACGGCAAAAAGCTGACGGTGACGAACAAGGCCCAGGCCGACGGCATCCTGGCCGCGCTGGACGGCAAGGACTACACCATTACCAAAATTGAAAAAGGCAAGCGCCGCCGCCAGCCCGCACCGCCCTTTATCACCTCGACTTTGCAGCAGGACGCCAGCCGCGCCTTTGGCTTCTCGGCCACCCGCACGATGCGCGCTGCCCAGACATTGTACGAAGGCGTGGACATCGCGGGCCACGGCACTGTGGGCCTTATCACCTATATGCGTACTGACTCTCTGCGCATCGCCGCCGAGGCCCAGGCGGCGGCCAAGACCTTTATTGCGGACCGCTGGGGCGAGAATTACGTCTGCAAGACCGCCCGCAAGTGGAAGAGCCGTTCCGCCACCGCCGCCCAGGACGCCCACGAAGCCATTCGTCCGTCTATGCCGGAGCTGACACCCGACGAGGTCGAGCAGAGCATCAGCGGCGACACCGCCAAGCTTTACCGCCTGATTTGGAGCCGCTTTATGGCAAGCCAGATGGCCGACTGCATCCAGGATACGGTGTCCGCATCCATCACAGCGGGGGATTACCTGTTCCGCGCGTCGGGCTTCCGGGTCGCGTTCGACGGTTTCACCGCGCTGTACGAGGAATCCACCGACGACACGAAGAAGAAGGAAACGGCCCTGCCCCCGCTGGAGGAGGGCCAGAAACTGGCGCTGAAAAAACTGACGGCGGACCAGAAATTCACCCAGCCGCCGCCGCTCTACACCGAGGCGACGCTCATCCATGCGCTGGAGGAAAACGGCATCGGCCGCCCGTCCACCTACGCGCCCATCATCACGACCATCGTCGACCGCGGCTATGTGGAGAAGGACCAGAAAAAGCTGAAAACCACCCCGCTGGGCCAGGCCGTCAACACGGTCATGATGGAGCAGTTCCCGAATATCGTGGACGTGAAATTCAGCGCTGACATGGAAAAAAAGCTCGACGTCGTCGAAGCTGGTCAGGCCGATTGGGTCAAGACCATCGACGATTTCTACCAGGGATTTTCCAAGAGCCTGGAACAGGCCGAGAAGAACATGGAGGGCAAGCGCATCAAGGTCGAGGATATCCCGACCGATGAGATCTGTGAAAAATGCGGCCGCCCCATGGTCATCAAATCGGGCCGGTACGGCAAGTTTGTGGCGTGCTCGGGCTTCCCCGAGTGCCGCAACGCCCACCCGCTGGTCAAGGACACCGGCGGCCTGTGCCCACTGGACGGCGGCCATATGCTGGTGCGCAAGAGCGCCAAGGGCCGCGTGTACTACGGCTGCAGCAACTACCCCAAGTGCAACTATATGACCTGGGACGAGCCTGTGCCCGAAAAATGCCCCCAGTGTGGCAGCACCCTGTTTAAAAAGAAGGGCCAGCTGTACTGCGCCAAAGAGGGCTGCGGGTTTGTGAAGGCGATTGAGAAAAAATGACCGCTTTAAAGCCTCCCCGCAAAGGGGAGCCTGAGAGAGGACAAGTATGCAACTTAACATTATCGGTGCCGGCCTGGCGGGGTGCGAGGCGGCGTTGTGGCTGGCGGACCGCGGCGTGCAGGTCGACCTGTACGAGCAGAAACCCACAAAATTTTCCCCCGCGCATAAAAGCGAGGGGTTTGCGGAACTCATCTGCTCTAACTCCTTGAAAGCCGAGCGCCCGGATTCCGCATCCGGCCTGCTCAAAATCGAGATGAAGATGATGGGCAGCCACCTGTTGGACGCCGCCGAGACCGCCCGCGTGGCGGCAGGCGGTGCGCTGGCCGTCGACCGCGATGTGTTTTCCACCGCCGTGACGGAAATGGTGGAAAAGCACCCGAACATCACGGTCCATCGCGAGGAAGTCACGGCTCTGGACGAGAGCGCCCCGGTGCTCGTCGCCAGCGGCCCGCTGACCGAGGGGGCGCTGGCCCAGGCCGTGGCGGCGCTGACCGGCGACCATCGGCTGAGCTTCTACGACGCCGTTGCGCCCATCGTGACCGCCGAGAGCCTGGACTATGACAAGGTCTTTGCTGCATCCCGCTATGGCCGCGGCGAGGCCGACTACCTCAACTGCCCCTTTAATAAGGAAGAGTATGAGAACTTCCACGCGGCGCTCATCGCCGCCGAGCGTGCGCCGCTCCACGACTTTGACGGAGACCTGACCGTCTACGAGGGCTGTATGCCGATTGAAGTCATGGCCGCCCGCGGCGCGGATACGATCCGCTTTGGGCCGCTGCGACCCGTCGGTCTGCGGGACCCGCGCACCGGCCACCGCCCCTGGGCCGCCGTGCAGCTGCGGGCAGAAAACACGGCCCGCACGCTCTACAACCTCGTCGGGTTCCAGACGAACTTAAAGTGGGGCGAGCAGAAGCGGGTGTTCAGCATGATCCCCGGCCTGGAACACGCCGAGTTTGTGCGCTATGGCGTCATGCACCGCAACACGTTTTTGGAAAGCCCCAAGGTGCTGACCAAGCAGCAATTCCTGGCTGACCACCCCAACGTGTTCTTTGCCGGGCAGATCACCGGCTTTGAGGGCTATATGGAGAGCGCGGCCAGCGGCCTGCTGGCGGCCCACCAGATTTTGGCCCGCTTGCAAGGAGGCGAACTGCCGCCGCCCCCGGCGGCGACGATGTGCGGCGCACTGCTCGACTACATCACGACGCCGAACAAAGACTTCCAGCCGATGGGTGCAAACATGGGCATTCTGCCCCGCACCGAGGAGATCAACGCTATCCGCGATAAGCGGGAGCGCTACATGGCGCTCTCGCAGAACGCCCAAGATGCCATGCGTGCATGGACGGAGGAATACAAATGAAAATTTTAGTGGATGCCATGGGCGGTGACAACGCCCCGCTGTGTGTATTGCAGGGTGTAAGCCAGGCGGCTGCAGAGTTCGGCGACGGCATGACTCTCACGCTGCTGGGCGAGGAAAAAGCCATCCGCGACTGCGCGGCAGAAAATAAAATCGACCTTGCACCGTTTGAAATCATCAACTGCACCGAGAACATCGATATGCACGACGACCCGGTCAAGGCTGTGCGCCACAAGAAGGATTCCAGCCTTGTGAAGGGCCTGACCATGCTGAAAAACGGAGAGGGCGATGCCTTTGTCTCCGCCGGTTCCACCGGTGCGCTGCACGTCGGCACCAGCCTCATCGTGCGCACCGTCAAGGGCGTCAAGCGCCCGGCACTGGCCACCCCGATGCCCGGCGCAAGGCAGAATTTCCTGCTGCTGGACTGCGGCGCGAATGTCGAGTGCCGCCCCGAAATGCTGAATGCTTTCGGTACGATGGGCAGCGTCTACGCGGAAAAGGTCATGGGCCGCACAGCGCCCAAAGTCGCACTGGTCAACAACGGCGCTGAGGACACCAAGGGCACCCCCACCTACCGCGAGGCGCACCAGCTGCTGAAAGCGAACCCCTGTATCCATTTTGCCGGCAACATCGAGCCGCGCTACATCATGGACGGCGAGGTGGACGTCGTGGTCTGTGACGGCTTTGTCGGTAATGTGGTCTTGAAATTGACCGAGGGCGTTGCCAAAACGCTGCTGGGGATGCTGAAAAAAATCTTCCTGCAGAACCTCATCACGAAGCTCAGCTACCTGGGTATCAAGGGCGGCCTGGGTGAACTCAAGCGGATGATGGACTCCGAGGAAGTCGGCGGCGCACCGCTGCTGGGCGCGGCCAAGCCGGTCATCAAGGCTCATGGTTCCAGCCACGCCAAGGGCATCAAGAACGCCATCCGCCAGGCCAAGCTCTGTGTAGCCAACGACCTGTGCGGCACGATGGAGAAGGCGCTGGGCGAGGTAGCTGCGCAGAAGGAAGAAGAAGCAGACGCTTAAAAGTAAAGCTGCCTTGTAGGGGCCGGGTATGCCCGGCCCGCAGCATAAAAATGATAACCCCTTCATGGGACAGCAAGGCAAGGTTGAGGGCCGGGCATGCCCGGCCCCTACGACCCTACAAAAGCCGGAAAGGTGATAATTATGGCTCACAAGCCGGAAGAATTGCAGGAAGTCCTGCACTATACATTCAAAAATCCTGCGCTGCTGCGCATTGCATTGACCCACACCAGCTTTGCCAATGAGAGCAAGGTCGCTACCACCCACAACGAGCGGCTGGAATTTCTGGGCGACAGCGTGCTGTCCGTCGTCGTGGCGGACTACCTGTTCCACCAGTCCGGCCGCCCCGAGGGCGAGTTGACCCGGATGCGCGCAAGCCTTGTCAGCGAGGACGCGCTGTTCCAGTTTGCCCAGGAGATCCACCTGGGCGAGTACCTGCGCCTGGGCCACGGCGAGGATCTGGGCGGCGGTCGTAACCGGCCCAGCGTCGTGTCTGACGCGTTCGAGGCCGTCATTGCCGCACTGTATCTGGACGGCGGCATGGAGACCGCCCGCAACTTCATCCTGCCCTTCATCACCGAGGGCAAGACCGCTGAGGACGACTACAAGACCCGTTTGCAGGAGGTCGTGCAGCAGGATCCCAGCGCCGTGCTGAAATACGAAGTCACCGGCGAGACCGGCCCCGACCACGACAAGCAGTTCACCGTCTGCGTCTGGCGCAACGGCCAGCTTTTGGCCGAGGGCAAAGGCCGCAGCAAGAAAGCCGCCGAACAGCACGCCGCAAAGGTGGCGCTGGAAAAACTGCAGTAATATTGCCGTTTAATGATGCTCTGTAGGGGCCGGGCATGCCCGGCCCGCGGCATAAAAATCGCAGCCCGTTTACGGGTATACAGGGCGGGGTTGAGGGCCAGGCATGCCCGGCCCCTACGACCAGACAGAATCGAAAGGGTACACTACTTCAATGCGCCTGAAAGAACTGGAAATCCAAGGCTTCAAATCCTTCCCCGATAAGACAAAGATCGAGATCGGCGAGGGCATTACCGGCGTTGTCGGGCCGAACGGCTCGGGCAAGTCGAACATCTCCGACTCCATCCGCTGGGTTCTGGGCGAGACCAGCTCCAAGCAGCTGCGCGGCAGCGGCAAGATGGAGGACGTCATCTTCGGCGGCACCCAGTCCCGCGGTGCCATGGGCTATGCCTCCGTCGCGCTGACCATCGACAACAGCGACCACGGTCTGGACATGGACGCCGACCAGGTCACGATCGGCCGTCGGTACTACCGCAGCGGCGAGAGTGAATACTCCATCAACGGCCAGAACGTCCGCTTAAAGGACGTGTACGAGCTGCTGCTCGACACCGGCATTGGCCGCGACGGCTATGCCATCGTCGGGCAGGGCCGCATTGCCGAGATCGTCGGTGCAAAATCCGCGGAGCGCCGCGAAATTTTTGAGGAAGCGTCCGGCATCGCCAAGTACCGTTACCGCAAAAACGAGGCCGAGCGCCGCCTGGACGCCGCCGAGGGCAACTTAGAGCGCCTGCGGGACATTCTGGGTGAGCTGGAAAAGCGCGTCGGCCCCCTGAAACGCGACAGCGAGAAGGCCCAGCAGTTTCTGGAATTGAGCGAGAGGCGCAAGACGCTGGAGATCACACTCTGGGTCGATGCCATCCGCCGCGCCAACGACTCGCTGCGCGACCAGCAGCGCAAGTACGAGGCCGCCCAGGCCGACTATGACCGCCTGAGCCGCCAGCTGGACGAGTTTGACGAAAAAAGCGCGTCCCTGCGTGCCGAGGCCCAGCAGCTGATGCTGGCCGTCGAGCAGGCCAACGCCGACATCCGCGCCATCACCGAGGCAAACGCCGGCAGCGAGAGCGAGATCGCCGTCCTGAAAAACGAGAGCGAGCACAGCCGGTTCCGCATCGACGAGGCTGCGTCCGAATTGGAGCGCGCCGGGCAGGGCCGCGAGAGCATCGAGCGCGAGGCCGCGGACCACCGCGCCGCCATCGAGACGCTGAAAAGCGGCATGGCCGGGCTGGACGCCCGCGTGGCCGAGCTGCGCGAGGCCCTGCGTGCCCTTGAGGAAAAGGCCGCTGCCAGCGGCGAGCGCCGCGACGTCATTGACGCCGCCATGGCCCGCCTGCAGGACACCGCCACCGCCGCCAGAGTCAGCGCCGCGTCGGCGCAGTCGGCAGGGGAGGCTGCGGCCAACCGCCTGGCCGAGGCACAGCGCCAGGCCGAGGAGCTGAAAGCCGGCGCCGCCGCCACCGACGAGGAACGCCGCCGCGCCGAGCGCCGCTTTAAGGACGCCGAGGAGGCCGTGACCCGCAACGACAACATCAAGGCGGGCCTGAAGCTGAAATTGGACAGCCGCCGCCGTCAGCAGGCCGAGGCTGCCGACAACCTGCAGAAGGCGGACCGAGAAAGGTCCGCCGCCGCCCAGCGCATCCACATTCTGGAAGATCTGGAGCGCAACATGGACGGCTACCAGCAGAGCGTCAAGGCCGTCATGCGCGCGGCGGGCGGTGGGCGGCTGCGGGGCATCATCGGCCCCGTGGCGGGCATCATCACCGTCGAAAAGGGCTACGAGACCGCCATTGAGACAGCGCTCGGCTTTGCGCTGCAGAACATCGTCGTCGAGGACCAGGGCTGTGCCCGCGCCGCCATCGGCTTTTTGAAGGACGAGCGCGCAGGCCGCGCTACGTTTTTGCCGCTGGACACCGTGCAGGGCTCCCGCTTCACGGGCCGTCTGACCGGCACGGCGGAGGTCGCCGCCGACCTGGTCAGGACAGATCCGAAATATCAGCATATCATCGACAATCTGCTGGGCCGCATCATCGTGGTCGAGGACCTGACCGAGGCGTCCGCCGTGGCGCGGAACCTCGGCTACCGGAACCGCATCGTCACGCTGGACGGCCAGGTCATCAACGCGGGCGGCTCGTTCACCGGCGGCTCCACCGCCCGCAGCGTCGGCGTCTTCAGCCGCAAGCAGGAGCTGGACGAGCTGCGCAGCAAGCTGACGAAGCTCGAGCAGAAACGCACCGAGGCGGAAAAGGAATTGGCCGCCCGCAAGGCCGAGGTGGACAACCTCTCGGCCCAGCTGGCCGGTGCCGAGGGCGAGGGCATGAACGCCGCAACGGAGCACGTCCGCGCGAACCTCGAGCTCGAGCGCCTGACGAAGGCCGCCGCCCAGTACGACGAGACAGCCCGGAGCATCGAGGCTGAGATCGCCGCCCAGCAGGCCGCCGTGACCCGGAACGAGACCGCGCGCACCGAGGCCGAGAAGGCCCGGACCGACGCCGAGGCCGAGCTGGCGCAGTACACCGCCGAGCTGGCCGCCTTGGGCGAGAGCACGGGCAGCCTGACGGCAGAACGCGAAAAAATCACCGGTGAGCTGTCCGAAAAGCAGCTGCAGCGCCTGGCGGACGAGAAGGACGTCGGCCTGCATGAGGCCGCGCTGGAGGGCTTGCGGAGCCGTACCGGCGAGGCCGACGCCCGCGCCCGTGAGCTGCAGACGGCAATTGAGGCCGCCAAGGCAAAAATCGAGGCCAACGCGCTGAAAATCGCCGAGATGGAGCGCGTGCGCGGCGACAACCAGCAGAAAATTGCCGCCGCGGAGGAAACGATTCGATCTGCCAACGCGGCCCGCCTCGAAAAGGAGGCTGCGATCTCGAAGCTGGGGCAGGACAACCGCGCCCTGACCGACGAGCGCGAGCGGATGAGCGGCGAGATGGCCCGCCTGGCCGAGCGCCGCACCGCCGCCGAGACCGAGCTGAACGACACCAACAGCAAGCTGTGGGAGGAATACCAGCTGACCGAGAGCGAGGCCCGCAGCCAGTGCGTGCCGTTTGAGAGCCTGACCGAGCTGCGCCGCAGCGTGACCGAGGTTCGCGGCAAGATCCGCGCCTTGGGCAACGTCAACGTCGGCGCGATTGACGAATATAAAGAGGTCAGGGAGCGCTATGACTTCATGAAGGCGCAGGTCACCGACGTCGAAAAGGCGAAGGCCGAGCTGACGAAGATGATCGCCGAGCTGTGCAGCGAGATGCAGGAGCTGTTCACGGCGAGCTTTAAGCAGATCAACGCGAACTTCCAGCAAATTTTCAAGGAGCTGTTCGGCGGCGGTCATGCGCGGCTGTACCTGTCGGATGAAGCGAACGTGCTGGAATCCGGCATTGAAATTGAAGTCTCGCCCCCGGGCAAGGTCATCAAGAACCTGTCCGCGCTTTCCGGCGGCGAGCAGGCGCTGGTCGCTATCTCGATCTATTTCGCCATCCTGCGCGTCAACCCCGCGCCGTTCTGCTTCCTCGATGAGATCGAGGCCGCGCTGGACGACGTAAACGTCGCGCGCTATGCGCAGTATCTGCGCCGCATGACGGACCGCACCCAGTTCATTGTCATCACCCACCGCCGCGGCACGATGGAGGCCGCCGACGTCCTCTACGGCGTCACGATGCAGGAGGACGGCGTGTCGAAGATTTTGCGCTTGGATCTGGATAATGTGAGCGCGGACCTTATTACCTGATGGCATGTAGGGGCCGGGCATGCCCGACCCGCCACATAAATACGACCACCCGCCAATGGGAAGCCACACAAACCCGCGGGGCGGCAAATCAAAAGTAAGGAGGGCCACGATGGGCTTTTTCAACTTTTTCAAACGCGATATTTCCGAGGAGGAATTTCAGGAGCAGCAAAAGGTCAAGCGCGGGCTGGAAAAGACCCGCACGGGCTTTTTCCAGAGCATCGTCAATACGCTGACCAACGCGCAGATCGACGATGATCTGTACGACCAGCTCGAGGAACAGCTCATTCTGGCCGACGTCGGCCCCGCCTGCGCCGTGCGTCTGGTGGACGAGCTGCACGACGAGGTCAAGGAAAAACACCTGAAAACCGGTCAGGAGGCGCTGGACGCGCTGCGCGGCATCATCTGCCAGGAGCTGACACCCCGCTACCCGATGGATCTGGACGGCAAGCCCGCCGTCATTCTGGTCATCGGCGTCAACGGCGTCGGCAAGACCACGACGATTGCCAAGCTGGCCGGCCTGTACAAAAAGCAGGGACGCCGCGTCATGCTGGCAGCGGGCGATACCTTCCGCGCCGCCGCCAGTGAGCAGCTGGAGCTCTGGGCCGAGCGCGCCGACGTGCCGCTGGTCCAGGCCGGCATGGGCGCGGACCCGGCGGCGGTCATCTTCGACGCCGTCAAGAGCGCCAACGCCCGCGGCTACGACATGGTCATTGCCGACACCGCCGGACGTCTGCACAACAAGAAGGGCCTGATGGACGAGCTGTCCAAAATCTCCCGCAGTGTCAAGAAGGCCAGCCCCGAGGCGAGCCTTGAGGTGCTGCTGGTGCTCGACGCCATCACGGGCCAGAACGCCATCAGCCAGGCCGAGGAGTTCTGCAAGGCCGCCAACGCCACCGGCGTGGTGCTGACCAAGCTCGACGGCACGCCCCGCGGCGGCTGCGCGGTCTCTGTGTGGGAGAACCTCGGTCTGCCCATCCGCTTCATCGGCGTCGGCGAGAAGATCGACGACCTGATGGAATTTGACGCACAGACCTTCGTCGAAAGCCTGCTGCCGGAATCCGCCCTGCAGAAGGACGAAAAAAAAGAGGAAGGGGAGAGCGAAGCATGATCGTTTGCGCCGCCAGCAACAACGCGGGCAAGCTGAAGGAATTGCGCCGCATTCTGGAACGCATGGGCCATGAGGTCAAGAGCCTGCGGGAGCTGGGGATAAACCTTGACCCCGAGGAAACCGGCACGACATTTGCCGAAAACGCCCGCATCAAGGCCGAGGCGTTCTGCAAGGCCAGCGGCCTGCCCACCGTGGCCGATGACTCCGGCCTCTGCACCGACGCGCTGCACGGTGCGCCCGGCGTCTACAGCGCCCGCTATGCCGGGCATCACGGCGACGACGACGCGAACAACGCAAAGCTGCTGCGGGAGCTGGCCGACGTGCCGGAGGAACAGCGCGGTGCAAAGTTCGTGTCGGCGGTCTGCTTCATGCTGCCGGACGGACGCGCACTGGAGGTCGAGGGCGAGTGCCCGGGCCGCATTGCGTTTACATTGCAGAACGGCGACTACGGCTTCGGCTATGACCCGCTGTTCATCCCCGACGAGTACGGCGCACCCGACGGCAAGCACCCGAACACCGAACGCCGCAGCTACGCCCAGCTCACCCCCGACGAGAAGGACGCCATCAGCCACCGCGGCCGGGCGATGGAGAAGCTGGAAGCGCAATTGCCGACGTTTTTGGGATGACATGTAAATGCCTTCCCCTTTGGGGGAAGGTGGCCGAGGCCCCGCCCGAGGCCGGATGAGGGGCAGCCTTGCGGCGGGTACCCGTGAACGGGAGGCTACCGCGAACTCCGCCCTCATCAGTCGCCTGCGGGCGACAGCTTCCCCCGAGGGGGAAGCCTTTGTAGGGGCCGGGCATGCCCGGCCCGCAGCATAAAAGCAGCAACCCGTTTAAAAGGAAACCACACAGACTAGAGGGCCGGGCATGCCCGGCCCCTACCGAGATATATACAATAAAAAGGAGATAATTTATGGCACTTACCAGCAAACAGCGCGCGGCTCTGCGCAGCGCGGCGAACACGATGGACCCCGTTTACCAGATCGGCAAGGGCGAGATCGACGACACCCTCAAGCAGGGCATCGCCGACTGCATCGCCGCACGCGAGCTTATCAAAGTAAAGGTGCTGGAAAACAGCGAATATTCCGCCCGCGAGGCCGCCGACATCCTGTGCGAGGCGCTGGACTGCGAGTGCGTGCAGGTCATTGGCCGCAAATTCGTGCTGTTCAAGCAGAAGAAAAAGGAAAGCGCCTACACCGCCGTGCTGGCAAAATGAGAACACTGCTCTACGGCGGGACGTTCGACCCGCCCCACAACGGCCACATGAACAACCTGCGCGCCGCGCTGGCACTGGTACAGCCGGACCGCGCCCTTGTTATGCCCGCGGGCACGCCGCCCCACAAGCACGCCAGCGCCACCCCGGCAGAGCTGCGCCTGCAGATGTGTGCCTGCTTTACAGCGCTGTCCCCGGCGGTGCAGGTCAGCGATTGGGAGATACGCCGGGGCGGGCGCAGCTACACCGTGCACACGCTGGAATGGCTGCGCGGCCAAGACCCGGACGGCGCGCTGTACCTCTGCGTCGGCAGCGATATGCTGCTGACGTTTCAGGAATGGTACCGCTGGCAGGATATGCTGAAAATGGCTGCCCTCGTCGTCGAGAGCCGCACCGGCACCGATGAGGCCGCCCTGCACGCCGCCGCCGCAGAACTGAAAAAGGCCGGGGGCCGCGTCCTTTTTGCCCGCGCCGAGAGCTACCCCTGCGCGTCGAGCGACATCCGCAGCGGGAAGATCCCGCGGGAGCAGTGGCCGGAGGTGCTGCCGCCGGAGGTGCTGGCAGTGATAAAGGAGCATCGGCTGTACGGGAGCCTGTAGGGCGGCCTGCCCCCACCCCGCCCTACGCATGACCCGAAAAGGGGCGATAAAGCCGCCCCTGCGAACCTTCCGGCAGATTGTAGGGGACGCATATATGCGTCCCGCGGAGCATTGCGGCAGCCGCAAAATTGCCCGGAGCGGTCAAGACCGCTCCCTACAAGCCTGCCATAAATGTTGCTCTGTAGGGAGGGGTCTTGACCCCTCCGCGGACGCTGCCGCCATCACAATGCAAAAATTGTAAAAGAGAGGGGAAGGACTGCCATGGATTACTCCGAAGCCAAGAAGTTGGTCAAGGCCCGCCTGAGCGAAAAGCGCTGGACGCACACGAAAAATGTAAAAAAAATGGCTGTAAAACTTGCCAGGCGCTGGGACACAGACCCGGAAAAGGCCGCTATGGCGGCAATTTTGCACGATTCCGCCAAGGAACTGCCCAAGCAGGAGTTGTTGCAGATTTTTGCCGATAATGCTATAATAGCAGAAAATGCCCCTGCGCGTCCGTCGCCGGTCTGGCACGGCATCGCCGCCGCCATCCTGGCCGAAACGCAATGGGGCATCACCGACCCGGAAATTTTGTCTGCTATCCGCTGCCATACTACCGGCAAGCCGGGAATGTCCAAGCTCGATAAGATCATCTATTTGGCCGATATGACCAGCGCCGAGCGCGACTGGCCCGGCGTAGACGACCTGCGCGCGCTGGAAATGCAGGATCTGGACCGGGCCCTTTGCGACGCACTCAAGCGCAGCATTGATTTTGTGGAAGAAAAGGGCGGCTTGCTGGACCCTGAAAGCGTCGCCGCTTATGAGTATGCAAAAGCACACCTTGAATAAAAACACTCCACAGAGCAGGGAGGAAATGTAATGAGCGAACCGCGTAAGCTGTATACCGGCAGTGCATCGGGCGGGCTGGATCAGGAGCAGTATGAGGCTGCCCGCCGCCGCGCCCAACAACTGGCCGAGCAGAATGCCCGCCGCCGCACCGTGCAGCAGCCCATGCGCACGGCCCAGGGACGGCATATCAGCCAGCGCCCCGTTGTGACCGAGCAGCCGGCCCCCGCACCCGAGCCGCCGGTACAGGAGCGTGCCCAGCAGGCTGCGCCCGCACCGGAAAAGCCCCGTGAGCTGACCTACGCCCAGCGGCAGGCCATGGCCTACCGCGCCGCTGCCGAGCGCAAATACGGCGATACCTTGCAGTTTCAGGTGCAGCGCCCCCGCCGCACCGTGAACCGCCCGCCGGAGCCGGAGCAGCGCGCCCGGCAGGCCGCCGCCCAGCTGTATGAGCAGCCCGCGGCCCCGCGGCAGGGGCAGCAGTCCGCCCCGCGCCCCCAGGCGCAGGCCCCTGTGCAGCAGGCGGCCCCCGTCGGCGGCATCCGGCTGGAGGAGGTTGCCGCGCAGCCCCGCCGCGCAAAGCATGCGGATGCCCCGCAGCCCGCAGCCCATAAGCCCCGCACCGCCGCAGGCGGCAATGGCGGCAGCCGCAAGCCCCCGCGCGATGAGGACGACGCCCCGCGCAAGGCAAAGGGCAGAAAGTCCGGCAAAAAGGGCAGCAGCGGCAAGGGCGGAAACGGGAAAAAGAAGAAAAAGATCCGCTGGTGGCAGATCCTGCTCATCACGCTGCTGGTCATCGCGCTGATCTTCGGCGGTGCGTTCGCCCTCATCATGGGGGCCATCACCCCGGAGGGCGGCAACATCAAGCTCAATCAGCTCATCAACACCCCCAAGGAGTTCCAGGGCAAGGAGCTGAACTTCCTGATGGTCGGCATCGACCGCTCGTCCCAGAAGGAGGGCGACGACCTCAATGATGCAGGCGTCGATGACGGCAACACCGATATGATCCTCTACGTCCATTTCAACAACGAGACGGGCGAGATGAAGATGCTGCAGATCCCCCGCGACACGATGGTCACGACCGACCGCAGCGTGTCGGGCAACTACCGCATCAACAATATTGCCAAAACCCAGGCCGCAGACAGCAACAGCATGAACATGGCCGCCCTGTGTGAGCAGATTTCGAATATGTACCAGCTGCCGATCGATGGCTATATGACCATCCGCCTGGAAATGCTTGTGCAGCTGGTCGACACCTTCGGCGGCATTGAGCTGTACGTCCCGCAGGAGATGGATTATAAAGGCAGCCACCTGGATCAGGGCTACCAGACGCTGAACGGTGACGCCTGCGAGTTCCTGCTGCGTACCCGCCATGTCTACAACAACGGTGACATTGGCCGCCTGAATATGCAGCGGCAGTTCTACTCGGCGCTGTTCCGCCGCCTGAAGAGCATCGGCAACATCTGGGACGTCGCCAAGCTGACCCCCGCCGTGCTGAACTATATGGAGACTAGTTTGAGCGCCTCGAAGCTTGTCAGCTTTGCGGTCAGTATGCTGAAGATCGACTCCAGCAAGATCATGATCTGCCAGATGCCCGTTAAGATGGCCGGAAAGTACAACGGAGAGTCCGTTGTCTACCCGGCCCGCCAGGAGGACGCCGACATTCTGAACCAGTATTTCCGCGAGAATACCGGCTTTGTGGATGCCAGCGAGTTGCAGCTCTGCGACGATGCGTCTGTGCTGGGCTTTGATTTGAGCGGCTACACGGCAACCGACGCGAACGTGCAGTATATGGGCCAGCTGAACCAGGAGGCTGCAGACGCCCAGCAGAACCAGAACCTGGACGGCTCGCACACGGTGGAGTATGTTGATTCCGAGTCCACCGACACCGCGGACAGCAGCAGCGATTCCACCGAGAGCGAAAGCCAGCCCGCCGCGTAATTTACACTAGGAGTTTACACTATGGAAAGCAAAGAACTTGCCATTCGTCTGGCGCGTGCGCTGGACGCGAAGAAGGCCGTCAACGTCCACATCCTGGCTGTTGAGGACCTGACCACCGTTACCGAGTATTTTGTCATTGCCACCGGTATGTCCACCACCCATGTGGGCGCCCTGGCCGATGAAGCCGAGTTCCAGCTGGACCGCGAGGGCGTCAAGGTGCTGCGCACCGAGGGCCACGACGGCAAGCGCTGGGTGCTGCTGGACTACGGCAGCGTCATCGTCCACGTCTTTACCCAGGAGGCTCACGACTACTACGACCTCGAGCACCTCTGGGCCGACGCCACGGTTGTGCCCGCCAGCGAGTGGATGCCGGAGCAGCCCGAGAACGAGCAGTAAAAATGCGGAATGGCTTCCCCCTCGGGGGAAGCTGTCAGCGGCCCCGACCGCTGACTGATGAGGGCAGACTTTCCCGCGGCAGCCTATAAACGGGCAGCGGCGGCACACGCACCCCTCATCCGGCCCTGCGGGGCCACCTTCAGTCTACGCGCTAAGAGCCGCCTTCGGCGGTTGCGCTCCGACACGCGCCTGCGGGCGCAGCCCCTCGGGGGAAGGCTTTAAGAAGGTTACGACCCATCAAAAATTTATCTGTGGGGAGAAATTTATGAAATACGACTTTAAAACAGTTGAGGCCAAATGGCAGAAGGTCTGGGAGGACGAGGATACCTTCCATGCCGAGATCGACCATTCCAAGCCGAAATTCTACGCGCTGGTCGAGTTCCCGTACCCGTCCGCTGCGGGCCTGCACGTCGGCCATCCGCGCAGCTACACCGCGCTGGACATCGTCGCGCGCAAAAAGCGTCAGTGCGGCTATAACGTCCTGTACCCCATGGGCTGGGACGCCTTCGGCCTGCCTACCGAGAACTACGCCCTGAAAAACCACATCAACCCCGAGATCGTCACCGCCCAGAATGTGGCCCGCTTCAAGAGCCAGCTCAAGGCGCTGGGCCTGTCCTTTGACTGGGACCGCGAGATCAACACCACCGACCCCGAATACTACAAGTGGACGCAGTGGATCTTCATCCAGCTGTTCAAAAAGGGCCTTGCCTACAAGAAGGAGACCACCGTCAACTACTGCACCGGCTGCAAGGTCGTTCTGGCCAACGAGGAGGTCGTCAACGGCGTCTGTGAGCGCTGCGGCAGCCCCGTTGTCCAGAAGAACAAGAGCCAGTGGATGCTGAAGATCACGGCCTACGCAGACCGCCTGATCAACGACCTGGACGACGTCGATTACATCGACCGCGTCAAGACCCAGCAGCGCAACTGGATCGGCCGCAGCCACGGCGCCGAGATCAACTTCGACACCACCGCGGGCGACACCCTGACGGTCTACACCACCCGCGCGGACACGCTGTTCGGCGCGACCTACATGGTCATCAGCCCCGAGCACGCCTTCATCAAAAAGTGGGTCGACGCGGGCCTTATCCGGAACGCCGACACCGTCGCCGCCTATCAGGAGGAGGCCGCCCGCAAGTCTGACTTCGAGCGCACCGAGCTGAACAAGGAAAAGACCGGCGTTGTCGTCGAGGGCG
>ERZ773170.1010-NODE-1010-length-23911-cov-10.738892_pt1 | contig 23911 bp, 25 predicted proteins | sample MGYA00581002_ERZ773170 | MGnify/ENA primary metagenome ERZ773170 (study PRJEB29015, sample SAMEA2737811) | human gut metagenome | biome: human gut; feature: human-associated habitat; material: faeces | place: China | collected 2012 ... | reverse complement strand
CTATATGATCAGGCAATGCCTGTTGTAATGATTAAATCGGGCTTTCCCCGATGTGCTATGCTTCAACCACCTCCTTTTCAAGGTACAAAAAAAGCACCTTAACCATATTGGCTAAAGTGCTTGTATATTAATTATCTTTTCTCTCTTTTGTTCTATTCCATTCAATTTTAAGATATATCCTCATTGCATTAGTTAACATATCCACATCACTAAATAATTTATTATTCTGTTCAGCAACACACTGACATTTTGCAAGATTGCCATTTATAAAAGAGCTACACTCATTTTCTTGTTGTTGATTTGAATAATGCTCATTATATATATTGCAATTCTCATATTCACTTCCCGATTTACGGCATGACTTACATAGTGAATCCAAATCATTACATGTTTTCATTGTCTTGATATTGATAAAATAACTACAACATCCTATATATATATCTTCTATCAACTTGACTATATGCTGATTTTTAGAAATATTATCACCCTTATTTAATAAATCAACTTTATCATTTTCCACTTTATCTGGTCCAAAATAAAGAATTAATAAATTACTCTTTTCCCTTACAGACATTAAATTCATTTTTACCAAATCAACATCATTTTCGTCAGAATAAATATAATTATTTATTGCTGTGAGCAAATCAGCAGTCGCCCTTCTTACATTTTGTATCCACTCAACTCTTGCTGACCATACAATACTTGCATCTATTTGACTTTCATTTCTTTTATTTTCTTCATCCTGCTCAAACACAGCTATTTCTCTATTTGTTCTATTAGTCACTTCATTGCTTTGTGCTGCTGCTTTATTTGACTTGTTTGCAGCACACCATGCAAATACTGACGATCCTAATGATACGGCTGCTGCAATTGCTGCCGCAATTATTGTTGCATTTCCAACATCCATTGATTTAAATCTCCTTTTTATCGTATAGGCACATTATACCATATTCCTGTACCTATACAATAACACTTACTACTTCTTTCTGTATGAACTCATCTTCTCCACTGTAACATCCGGATAGAAGTAAGTAAGAATCGTTGCTTTCGGAACTCCTACAGCAAGTGCTTTCCTAAGCTCTTCCTTCTGCTCCGGTGTATACGACCAGTGCAGCATTCGATTTGTGATGGTATCCTCCCACTTAGGCTTTTCCCTCTCAGGATTCCTTACAGGCTTAGCACCAGCACTCCCACTAGAAGCATTGGCACTTTCTGTTGCTTCCGACTTCTGCGATTCATCGACATACTCAAGCTCATTTGCCTGTTCCCTGTCAATCTTTGCTTTCTGCTCTGCTTCATCCTGCATGGAGAATCTTCTGCTTAATTCCGCATCACCAAGCATCATAAACTGCTCATAGGTAAGAGAATCTATATACACATTCTCGCCCTTATCCTTCAGCTTTTCATAATACTTAACTGCCTTGTCTGAAAGAATCTCAAATGGCGGACCGATAAGATTATCCGTTCCTCTTATCTGATGAACATATGGTTTTCCCTTACCATCTGCCGTCTGGTTAAACATCGGATGATTGAATGGTATAAACTTATTATCCATGATAGGATCAAAACCACGGATAAAGATAATACACTTTTTGTTATCCAGCTTTCTGACTTCATCGGGTGTAAACAATTCTCTTCCTAACACATCATAATTCCTTGATGAGCTTCCCTGTCTGCCCTTTGTCTCTCCACTTGACTTCTTATCAATCGTACCTTTTCCAAGCAACTCAGACACATACTTATGTGTACTCTGCTCATTTCCACCAAGATATATGAAAGTATCGCAGTTGCCGGGAATTGTCTCCCAGGTATCTTTAAAAAGTGCTTTTAACTGGGCAAAGTTCTGAATAATGATAATACTTGAAATCTCACGGCTTCGCATTGTCGATAACAGGGAACAGAAGTCATCGGGCAATGCGACATTCGCAAATTCATCTAACATAAATGTCACATGGATAGGCAATCTGCCTCCACAGTTAAAGTCCGCCTGATAGTACAATTCCTGAAATATCTGCGTGTATAACATACCGATAATAAAGTTATAGGATTTGTCACTATCCGGGATTACACAAAAGAGTGCTGTCTTTGTCTCCCCATCTCCGTTTACACCAATACCGATATCGGACAGATTAAGCTCATCTTTGGAGAGTAATCGTAAAACCTGCTTATTTTCAAGAAATGCAAGTCTTGAGTTGGCACTGATGATAATGGAACGGACTGTATCTCCTGCACCTCTCATACATTTGTTGTACTGCTTGACTGCCGGATGATTTGCTCCAAGCGGGGAACTTTCCTCTAAAAACTTCATACGCACATCCAGCTTTGATGCCTTCCCCTGCTCTGTAACCTCTGCCTCTCCAAGAAGTTTCAGTACTGTCTCAAAGTTTCTCTTTGCCGGCTGTACCTCCAGCCACACATAATAAAAGATAGCCTGTAAGAACAATCCTTCCGCTTTTTCCCAGAACGGATCACTTGGTGTCGCTCCCTTTGGTGTCGTATTGCTGATAAGGTTTGTAATCAGCTTGACCACATCTGTTTCCTCTCTGATATAGGAAAATGGATTGTAACAGTCTGATTTATCCATCTCTAACAGATTTATGACTTTCACATTATATCCGTTATTCTTTAGCATCTGACCGCAGCTTCTAAGGATTTCTCCCTTTGGATCGGTACAGATAAAGGAACAGTTATGCGGCATCTGCATAAGATTCGGCTTTACTTCATAAAATGTTTTTCCTGCTCCGGAACCACCACAGATAAGTATATTTCCATTGAGCTTGAGTCTCCTAAAATCCAGCGACATCTTCACATTTTGGCTGAGTATCCGGTTGAAATTCTCATCCTTATCTGCAAGTATCTTGTTGACCTGCTTCGGATTTTCAAATCTTGCCGTACCAAATTCTTTGCCAGGCATATAGTTTCTCTGACTGGTGTAATACATGACAATAGCCATCGCATAGATACCTAATGCAATGGCTACTGCTTTTACTGTATTGGAATTGTAATAGTTGGCAAAGGGAACAGCACATACCTCATTGAATCTGTCCATAAATTCATTAAAGGCAATCCCTTCCGTCCACGCACCATTTATCAGATAACCAAGATACCCGGCTAACACTGCACCCACAAGAATGAATATCAGTGAAGGCTTTTTCTTTGTTGTCTGCATGGGCTGCTACCTCGCTTTCTTCGTGGTAACAGTTTTCTTCTGTGCTGTCTTTTTCTGCTGCTTCTGTACTTTCTCGTAACGCTCCCTGACAGATGACTCCACCTTGTCATAGTGAGTATAAAGCTCGGTTCCTTTCTGAGTTGTCACCACACGATTCTGCTCATCGTAGAGCTTATAATCCTTGGTTGAATCAAGGAAGGTAAGCATTGTCTTTCCACCATGAATCTCCATGATGTTTTCCTTACGGAGCCATACATATTTTGCCTCTTCTCCCCATGTGCCGGGAACTCTGGTCTTAACAGCATGGTCATTCTCTTCTATAATCAGCTTCTTGCTGATAGTCACATCTGACAGGTTCGCATTCTTTGATGCCGCAACCGCCCTCATTCTCTCAGCAAGGTCCTGATAGCCTCTGACACGGTTGATAAATGCATCCTTGTCCATCATGACTGTATGGGTGCCATCCTCATTCTTACTGCCAAGCACACCGATTGTCTCAAGCTGTCTGATAACACTTTCAGCCTGCTCACCATTGATACTGAAATTCTCCTTGACCTGATCCACACTGATAGCTTTCTTTTCCATTGCAAACATTCCGACCTTTTCGATCAGTCCGTCAATGGCAGAATTTACCTTATCCCCTTCTATCGTGTGGCTTTTCTCGTTTCCCTGCTGTTTCTTCAAAAAATCCATCAGCTTGCCAAGGGATTTTTCATCTCCATTCTTCAGATAATCGTCAAATGTGGCAATCTTGCCAAACTTGAGTTTCTGTATCATCATATTCACACGTAGAACTGCCTCTGTATGAAAGATTACCTCACTCAGTCCGTCTTTCCTGTTGCAGTCCGGAAGTACTGAATAGAGTATTCCATACTTCTTTGCCATCTTTTCAACCTTTTTCATATCTTCGGTATTAAACTGTAACACCTGTAAATCGCCACCTTTTAAGATCAGCTTTCTCATGGATGTCTTGCCAAGTGACTTTTCATAATCAAGCATCCCTTTTAAGAAATCTATTGCCTTCTGCATGGCAGCAATGCCGCCGCTTCCTACCTTCATGGCAATCTCAATGCCATCATAAGCTACACGGATGATCTGCACCGCTTCCTGAATCTCTTCTGCCATTATCGCACCTCCACTTTCTCTCTGACTGTTGTTTTAAGCGTTTCTGTCTCTGTAGTACGGATTTCCTCGGCTGATACATCAATACCATAAGCAGTCAAAATATCTGCCAGATGATTGATTGCTTTCTCCTCCTCGACACGATACATTTCAAGTGCCACAAGCAGGTTTTCCACCTGTTCCACCCATGCAGGCTTCATATCATATTTAGCCCTGTATGTGACCATAATCTCGTCCGACTCAGCCTTATCCGCTGAATGTGCCAAAGCTTCAATAAGAGAAATCGTGTCTTCCTTGCTGCCGCTTCTGAATGCGAACTGGACAACAAAGTTTTTCTCTTCCTCTGTAAATTGATGCTCCACACCATTCATCTCTGTTACTGCTTCATTTACTACTGCTAAATTCATAAGTTCCTCCTAATCTGCCATGCTGTTTTCAAGCACAGCAATCTCAATGATCTCCTTCATCTTTTCCGCTGAAATGTTGTTGTTTATAAGCTCTACAAGCTGTGACTCAGTAAGTCCCTTTTCTATTGCACTCTTAATCTGCACAAGCTGCGCCGGAACAAGGTCTCCCGATGCAACCAGCTTTACAATGTCTGCCCTTGACTTTTTCTTAAATGACAGTCTTGCAAAAAGGCTCACCACTCCGCTGTTGCTGCTCTTTCTCACACTTCTCTCAATCGGAAGTCTCTGCACCACATTTCCAGTACCATCAACTACCGGAATCTGATAATAGACCGGAATCCCGTTTGCCACAGCCTGCATATTCTGAGGAACTGCAACTGTATCAACCATCTTTTTATCTGCCTGTGATACGGACTGGCTTTCCTGCGGCTCTGCCTTACTTTCTGCTTCTTTTTTATTCTCTGTGGCAACACTTATGATCTTATCTTCCAATGACTCTATTCTGTCTCCCATACGCTTCATCTCCTTATCCTTTTTCTCAATATCATCCCTGAGTCTTGCAATCGTACTGCTTGCCTTATTCAGTTCATTCTGCTGACTGTTGATAAGAGCATCCTTATCCTGGTTCTCCTTGACCAGACGCTCCCTGACTTCCTCATCATCTTTGGAAGTTTCTATTTCAGAAAGCTTCTTATTCAAGGCATCATACCTTTCATTCTGGTGATTGATCTTTTCAACCACTTCATCCATCTGAGCTACAAGACTTTTCACATACTCTAAATCCTGTGGCATCTGCTCTTTGGCTTTATTAAGCTTTTCTAATACCACATCAAACATCCTGCGCATATTTACTGCTGTATCATCTTTTTGGACTACCTCTCTGATTGCATCAATCGGCACACCTTTTTCATAGTAATCCAATGCTGTCTGCATCTTAGGTGCTGCCATCCTGCTATCTTTCAGCAGCGTTAACAACTCTTCTGATACACCCTTATGCAGACATTTTGATAACACCTTCATCTGCTCAATGTCATAACTTTTGTTAAGATACAGACCGATTTCATCATCAGTCAGTCCATATTCATAATCGCTTTTGACAAGAGCAATAACCTCACTGTCCATATGCTTATTACGAAGAATCTGTATCTTTCTCTCAATCGCCATTTCACTTAATGGCTCTCTTTTTTCTTCCATATATGCCTCCTAACCACTAAAAAAACAGCCTAACGTACCGGCTGTTCTTTTCTGTCTCTTATTGTTTCTTTGTCATACTGCTTCTCTTCTGCCGAAGCTGATACCGTAAGTTCCTTCCATATTGATCTTCCAAGATTAAGTTCCTTTGATACCGCCCGTTCTGCCTTACAGTCCTGTGCATACTTGCTCTCATATTTTTTTCTAAGACTCTCGACCTCTTCCACACTGTATCCCTGTGCCAGAAGCTCAGTGTTAAGCCTTTCCCATGCATTGTGCTCATCTTCAAAGAAGGTATCCCCACTCTGATAACACGATTCCGCATCATCAAGCCCCCGGATCTGTTCAGCCTTGTCAAAAATATCTTTGAATCTTTCCTTAGCCTTATAGGTCTTACTCTTTTCCTTTGATGCTTCTTTTTTCTTATCCGTCAGATTATCAAGTACCGATACAAGTTCTTCCGCACTCTCAATCTTATGCCTTACCAGAAATAGATACTGCTCCTGCAGCTTATGCATCTTTCGGATATCATCCTTATACTTCCATACCTGACTGTATGGCTTCTTTTTCAGCTTTCCAATCCGGTAAAGCTTTGCATAATATCTTTTCTGCAAGCCTGACATCTTCGCCCTGCGGTATCTTTTGACATAGCACTTTACTATCGCTGCCTGTTTTTCCTCATTCTGTGACTGGTAAAAAGATAAATCTTCCTTAGCAATACGCTCCACAATAGCTTCCTGTGAATAATTCTCGCCAAGAGTCTTACATCTTCTGAATCTTGTCATCCCCTGTGGTCTGACTGCCAGATACTTTCCCTGCTTGACCTCATATCCTTTTTCCGACAGCAGTTCCAGAAATCCTCTGAAATCATTTGCCTGTAAAATGCAGGCATCCAAATCTCTTTTTATCATATCTGCCCACACAAAGCTGCCTTCACGATATTCGCTCCAATCCTTATAATTCTCGTGCTGTTTCTCTTTGCTGCCATCCTCCACATCTATAATGGAAAGACCATACTCCTGACACAGCTTATTGGTAATCGGCTGGATATACTTTGCCCAGTCACCTTTCTCGTAGCGATACTTTTTCCCATCCACAAAGCTTACACTGTTAAATACAATGTGTGAATGAACATGGTCTGTATTATCATGAACCACAAATACCGCTTCATAGGCATCGCCAAGATATTCTGCTACAAACTTCTGTGTTATCTCAAAAGCCCTGTCCGGTTCCACCTCATCCTCTTTGAAGGAAAGAATGATGTGATACCCCTGTCGCTTGTCTGTTTTTCCAAACTGCTTCTTTGTATCCATCATCTGTTCAAAAGCCATATCTGCCTGACAGTTAACAGCTCCCACAAGTCTTCCTCTCTGAGTTTTCTCAGGATTCATCACATAATCCAGTGCCCGTTTCAAATGCCTTGCATGAAAAGAATTCCCGCTGTCCTTCATGTGAAGTATCTTACTGATTGCCAATCTTTACCACCGCCTCGCTGACAGACTGATTCAGCTTTTTCATATATGTCACAAGCTGTTCCTTATCTTTCTTGGAATACAGCTGTGCATTGCTGTTAAATACAATCTGATTGATGTTAATGCCGATTCGGTTTATCTCATTGATAAGCTCTTTAAGAAGTTTCCTTACTTCCGGATAATCATTTGGTTTCTGACTGATTAGAAGCCTGATATATTCGGCTTCATTCATTCCATTTGCCTTTGCCTTATCAGAAAGTACCTTCGCTTCCTGTGGCATAAGTCTTAGTGTTTTCCTTATACAATGAACTTTATCCGCCATAGAATCACCTTCCTCTCTTACCCGTACTGTATTCTCTTACTCCTTCTGCTACTGTTACAGCAACTTTTTCCAGTTCTTTATTACCCAGCTGGGCAATAACCCTGTCTGCAAGCTCTGTGGCAACTTCTATAAGTTCCTTACCATAACAGGTTTTATCAAACAATCTGTCCAGTCTCTTTTCATCTGCTTTCAGACTTTCATACTTGCTCTGATACTCGTTATAGTCGTTAAAATCCTTTGGATCACTCCTGTGTGCTTCCGCATCAAGTATCAGTTCATAGTTCCATTCACAGACAATATCTATAACATCATCTATCGGGTATGGTTCAATTTCACCATTCTCCTCAGCTACATCCTGCCTGTACATCTTCCCATCTGAATCTATGCCAATGGCATAATCATGTCCTTCCATATAGTTAAGCAGAATTGCAGCATCTTCTATCGAAGGGTTTAGTAAGATATCAAATGTGTCTGCCCAGGCAATAAGTTCCTCTGGTTCTGCGATTATTGTAAGTTCTTTATCCATTGCTTTCCTGCACCTCCCTTATCTGTGTTTTGTATATCTCTTCCACCCACACGCCTGTCTGAATCTCTTAGGTTTACGGCTAGATACGCATTAGAGACATCTCTGTCCTAATGCCATCTAGTTAGGGAGAAAATCTCCCTAAAACCCTCTGTTTATGAAAGTGGGGGCGCTTTTTGCCCCCACTTTGCTACTTTGGGGGCGCTTTCTGCCCCCATTTTGTTATTTTGGGGGCGCTTTCTGCCCCCACTTTTATTTTTACTTCAGTCCGGATTTTGTCGTGTCCAAATTGTGGGGGCACTTTTTGCCCCCACTTTGACATTTTGGGGGCGCTTTCTGCCCCCACTTTGCTGTTTTGGGGGCGCTTTCTGCCCCCACACATCAAAATCCGTTTTCTCATGCCCTGACTGGTTCATCTGCTCGCTTATTCATCCTGTTCAGATTAAGCTTTGCCGCTACAAGCCACTCGTTGTAATCCTTATATCCGGCAGGTGGCGGACAGTCTTCTACCTCATATCCAAGCTCATAATACTTTCTCATAAGTTCAGCTGCTGCTTTTCTCCCCGGCTCATCTCCATCAAGGCAGAACCGGATGGAAGTAATCTGCGGATGTTCCCGAAGAAAAGTCTCAAGTGGTGCATCTGCAAGCATCCCAAGTGCCAGCTTATTTGATTCATAATCCGCGAAGATATCGACATAACTCATAAGGTCGATTGCAGCCTCAAATACTACAAGCTCTGTACTGTTTTCATTTACCACATTAAATCCATAGTTCTTATCATTTCCTGTGACATCACACTTGAATGGCTTGCCCTGCTTATCAAACACTCCCCGCATACTTGCAAATCTTGTCACTCCATTTTTATCATTTCCTTTGAAAACAACATTGTGGTAATGCCTGCTCTCATAAATCAATCCATCTTTTAAAAACAGATCTATGACTGCTCTGCTGATTCCTCTCTCCTGATTCAGATATGAAATAAGATAGGAATTATCTCCTGCCGGTTCCGGTAGGACAAATGGCTTTCTCTCCTCTGCCTGCTTCTGCGATACCTGATGAACAAGAGGCTGCTTTACAGGCTTCTCAATTCTTCTGTATCCTGCGAAATCTAAAAGCCAGAACACAGCCTCTTTTACACTCATTCCACAAAATACCCGTAAGAAATCTATCTGTGAGCCGCCATTGTTGCCTTTGTCAAACTGCCTTGACCATCTGTACCAATGGCTTCTGTTATAGATACGGATGGAATCCATCTCCTTTAAAGTGTGGTATTTGCCAATCCTCTTTACTGTATACCCAAGGCTTTCAGCAGCTGCACACAGGTCAACACTCTTTGCTATGGCAAGCTCTTCATCCGTAAATCTTCCATCCATGCTTTCACCTTGCCTTTCCCTGCTCTGCTACAAGCGGTGACTTGATATCAAGTGTCCGGTAATCTGTGCTCAGGGTAATCTTAGGATTATCAATCATGCCTTTTTCCCTGAAACTGAAAAATTCACGATTGTCTCCACCGACTATGATATGGTCAATGAGCGGTATTCCCATCAGTTCACACAGCTTGTTCATGCGGTCTGTCATCATCGTGTCTGCCTTGCTTGGGAATACATTCCCGGATGGATGACAATGGATTAACATCATGCTTGCCGCATTGCTTAGGATACTTGATTTAAACAGCTCTCTCGGATGTGCCATTGCCTCATTTAAAGAACCAACACTTGCAAAATGCACATTGATAGGTTTTAAATCTGACCTTAGATTGACCACACACACTACTTCCCTGTCAAACTGGCACATACAGTCTCCCATGACAGCAGCTATATCCGCCGGATTATTAAAGGTGTGCTCCGAATAAATCGGAGCATCCTTTACAAGTCTTACCGAAACCACATCAAGCTTGAAGTCATTCTTCTTTGGCATCAGACACCGCCTCCTCTCCAGACTCGACACGGATAACAAAGTCACCTTTCTGGCTGTTTATGAGAGCAATGAGTTCTTCCATTGTAAGTTCCTGCTCCATAGCTGCCTCCTATCTGGACTTTTCCTTCGCGTCATATACAAGGGGAGGTTCTGCAACGATACCATCAAGTCTCTTGTTTGGTGTATCAGTTGCAAGGGTGAGTTTTCTTAAATCCTTATCATAGTGATATACCTGATTGGAAAGTCTCTCGTCCAAAGACACCTCCTGCATATTTACTTCGACTACCATCTGTGCAAGCATCTCAGGGCTTCCCATATCTGAAGATACTGCAATAACCTCATGCACGCTCGAAGGGAGAATATAAAGGTCACTCTCTAAACTCTCTGCCAGCTCATGAAGCTCATTCTCATAAAGCATGGACGCTGCACCATTGATACCCTTTTCATTGGAAATCACCCACATCGTCTGCTCCGGTGGAATCTCAGCTATCATCATCTCTGCGATCTCCTGTGGCATCCCATCCCTTGCGAACATTTCTCTCATAATGTCATTCATGCTACGAACGACAGGTGGGAAGAGTCTTCTTGTGTTTTCCGCTGCACACTTAAAGAGCTGTTCCTCGCTCATTCCAAGTCTTTTCGCAAATTCATTTGTAATTTTTGAACTCTGCACCGCATCCTTATCGGCACTGATTATTACCTTATACACAATAGAGAGATCCTGAAACTCCCTGTGAGGCACCTGTTCCAAAAATGTTTTATTCTGCTCTGTATTGATGAGCTGGAATACAATCTTCTCGTTAGCATCCTTCATAATGCTGTCCACATCAACAACCGGAGCCTGCTCATATGCCCTTTCCATAAAGTCACATGCAGCCATAAGTGTTTCCTCAAGATCCCCACAGTCCTGATACTTCTTATACATGTCATTGATATAAATCGTAGGCGAAATATTCCTGCCTTCCTCTCTTAAGATGATGCCATCAAGAGTCACATTCACCTTTTCCACGGGTTCTGCCACAAGCTCCATTCCTTTGAACTTCTCAGGCATATAATCCATAAACTTTTCTTTTACTACTTCCTTAAAAATCTCGTAATTCATCATATTACGTTTCCTCCTTAATCTAAAAAAGCAGGGAACATAAGTCACTGGCTTACATTCCCCGCAAGGTTAATTGTTACTGTTTATTCTTTTTCTTTCTTCCACGAAGTCCTACTCCAACACCTGTAATAAGTGCAAGTGCACCAATTCCAAGATAAAGAAGCGGATTTGCATTGTCGCCTGTCTGTGGAAGCTTAGGCTCTGTCGGTACATTGACAAGCTTAAGAGTTGCTACAACAACATCCGGTGCATTGTCATCATATCGAAGAGTTACATCATGAGCTGTTTCATCAAGGATATATCCGTCAGCTGCTTTTGTCTCAACTACTGTATAATGGATATCTTCCTTAAAAGTTCCATCCTCGTTGTAAGTACAGATAGGGAGCTCCTTGCTCTCTGCATGACCATTCTTGTCAGTAGTGAGTGTATCAAGCACCTTTCCGTCCTTATCTCTTACTTCAAATACAACACCCTCGATTAGCTTTCCGGTTACTTTGTCAGTTTTCTCAATGACAATCTTTCCGACAACCTGCTCATCCTTCATGGATACCTTCTGGATTTCTGCTGTCTCCTTTACTTCAAAGGTTACATCACTTGCCACCTTATATCCATACGGTGCAGATTCCTCTCTGAGTGTGTACTTGCCAACAGGAAGTCTTTCAATCATATGAGTCTTTCCTGCTTCAGATATCCAGCTCTCAACAAGCTTTCCATCAGCATCAATAACAGAAAGCTTTGCTCCAGGCAACTCTTTCTCGCCTGTGATATCAGTCTTTGAAATCTCTACCTTGATCGGTGCGTTTTCAAATGCTGCGTCAAACTCGATAACCTTTACCTTATCTCCCTGATATGAAGCATCCACATCAAAAATCTTATCAGACTTCACATATCCCTTTGGTGCCTCAATCTCTTTGACATAATACTGTCCAAGCGGAAGGTCAGAGGTAAATGCAGCCTTTCCATCCTTACCTGTTACTGTTCTCTCAATCTGTGTATCAGCTTTTACGATTACCTTGCCATCTTTATTTACGATATCTTCTTTCGCAAATAAACCGAATACTGCTCCTTCAAGTGCTTCCTTAGTCTCTGAATCCGTCTTGGTTACAGTAATCTGCACTTTCTGACGCTCATTTGTCACATCCATTCCTGCGAAAACAACCTTTGTATTCTGGTCGATATAGGAAAGGTCTGCCTCAATCGGTGTATCATCTAATACAAATCCATCAATGGTCTTTGTCTCAACAAGATAATATCTGCCAAGTGGAAGGTCATCAATTCTTGCGATACCCTTATCATTTGTCACAATGGTTGCCACCTTGTCTCCTGCCTTATGATATACAGTGTCAAGTCCGTCAGCACTTACGATATCCTCTTTTGCATATACATCAAAAGTTACTCCTGCAAGGCTGTCCTTGAAGTAATTGAAAATGAAATCATACCAGTGTCCCTTCATAAGAGTGGTATCTGTTACAAACTCGCCATCCTTGTTTATCACGATAGAACCAGTCGGAACTTCATCCTTCATCTCTACATGCTGCACTTTGCCCGTGTCCTCTACTGTAAACTGTATATCTGTTGCCTTGAGATATCCGTAAGGAGCAAATTCCTCACGAAGAGTGTAAGTCTCTCCTACGACAAGTCTCTTGATCACATGTGCTTCCTTAGCATCAGATGTCCATGTGTCTACCACATTTCCATCCTTATCAAGTACAGTAAGTGTTGCACCTGTAAGCTCTGCACCGCTTGTGATATCTGTCTTTGTAAACTCAAAGGTTGTAGGTGTGTTTTTATACTCGCTGTTATATACAGCAGTCTTAACATCCTGTCCCTGATATTTTGTATCAAAGTTTACTGCTTCCTCATTTGTCACATATCCGGCAGGCTTTACAAGCTCCCTTGCAACATATTTTGCAAATGGATAATCCTTAACAAAAGCAATCTTTCCATTCTCATCAGATGTTGCCTTCTCAAGAAGTGTGCCTTTCTCGATAATAACCCTGCCATCAGCATTCTTGATATCCTCATCTGCATAAAGACCAAATACTGCACCTGCAATCGGTGTGTTATCTTCTGCATCAAGCTTAGTCACTGACATATCAAGCTTCTGTCTGTCATCTGAGAAAGTAAGGCTTTCCTTGATAACAGGTGTCTTATCATCCACATATGTGAATGTCACTTTCTGCTCATTCGGATTTAATACATATCCGTATGGAGCTTCCACTTCCACAACTCTGTACTGTCCAAGAGGAAGATTCTTAGCTGTTGCCTTTCCATCCTTGCCAGTTGTAAGAGTTGTCACAAGGTCTCCCTTGCTGTAATACTTAATGCGGTTTCCGTCTGCATCCTTCTGGTTGTCTGCTGTGTAAATATCCTCGGCAGCATAAACTTTGAATTTTGCTCCGGCAAGTGAGCCTTCCTTATAAACAAACTCTTTCTCATATGAGCTTGCAAGAAGTCCACCCTTAAATCCGTCAAGTACCTCTCCCTTCTTTTCTACAGTCAGCTCTCCGACTGCAGGGGCATCGGAATATTCCACTGTGATGATGGCATCATTGGTATCTCCATCAGTCTCAAATGCTGTGTCTGTATCAACCGAAATGTTGATATAGTTATCGTTTACCACATATCCGAATGGTGCTTTGACCTCTTCAATGCGGTAGTTACCGATTTTAAGTGCTTCCGGTAAGATTAAATCTCCATCCTCATCTGTAAAGAATGAAGTATGCTCTACCTTTGACGGATAAGTTGTGTACTGCTTTACATATTCGTTCTTATCAATATTGAAGATCTTAAACTCTGCGTTTGGTACAAGTACTGTCTGCTTTGTATCGGAATCCTTCTTGATTACACGAAGCTTTGCAGTAAACTCCCTGTCAAGGAATACTCTCCATGTCTGAGGCTTGTCAGGATGGTTCTCGCTGATTTTTACCTCAAATGGCTTGATTGTCTTCATGTTATGCGGAGTCTTTGACTCTACTACCACATAAGTTCCATAAGGAATTGCAATGGAAACTGCATGTCCCTTGTCATCGGATGTGATTATTGTTGCTCCGTTTTCCCCGATTACCACAGGAGTAGCCTTATCAAAGTCATAACTTCCATCTGCCTTTACGGATAAAGAAGATTTTAAGTATGCTGTGAACTCTGCACCTGCCAACAAGACTGCTTCAGTATCATCGCCATTGTCAGATACCTTGATAAGCTGGAATGGCTGCTTGATGACCTGCTCTGCTGATGTTGTGCTTCTTGATACCTCTGCTACAAGGTCTCCCTCATAGTCGCATACTACATCGTGCTCCTCTTCGTCTAAGAGATACCCCTCTGATGGAGTGATTTCTTTCACATAATAGTTTCCAAGGTAAAGGTTATTGACCTCTGCTTCGCCATTCTTATCTGTTGTAAGTGTTGCTACAAGGTCTCCTGCTTTGAATACAACTCCTGTTGCTCCGTCCGGATGCACGATATCGTTTCTTGCATAAAGACCATAAACTGCACCTTCAAGGCTTGCATCTCCCTGGGCTGCTGCCTTGCCTGATTCCTTGTCTACCTTGTAGATATGAATCTTTGCTGTGGTTCTGTCATTTACAAATGTGTGACTGAATGATGCCTTTGCCTGTGTTTCAGGTAATACATTGAAATTGAAGCTGTAAACATCTTTACTGTTTCTGATATACGCATATGGTGCCTGTGTCTCTTGGATATAATATCCGTTAGAGATTGGCAGATCCACGCTGTAGCTTGCCTTTCCGTCCTCACCTGTAGTTACTGTCTCAAGAGCTGTACCCTTTGTCACAATAACCTGTCCGGCATAGTTTTTGATGTCATTTCCGGCATAAAGTGTGTACTTGCCGCCATCAAGAGGATTCTCTGTGTCAGAGTCCTTCTTTACGACAGATACATCCGCTTTCTGTCTTGTATTCTCAATCGTAGTTGATTCATACTGTACTGTCACAGTCTGGTCCTTATACTCAACTGCTACTGTCTGAGGTGTGGTATTGATTGTATACCCGTCAATGCTCTTAATCTCAGTTACCACATAAGTTCCAAGATGAAGGTCAGATAATACCACCTGTCCGTCAGTTCCTGTTGTAAGGCTTTCTGCCACTACATCGCCAGCATTGTAAACCTTAGTACCATCTGCCTTGTAGATATCTGCTCCAGCAGTTACCTTGAATGCTGCTCCGGAAAGCTTCTTTTTCTCATAAGTGAAATTGCTTCCATTCCATGAGCTAAGCACCTCACCCTCTTTATAGATTGTGATTGCTCCAAGCTGCTCTTTATCTGTTGCAGAGATTCCCGTTGTCTGTCCTGCTTTTACAGTAAGTGTATGAACCTTACCGGAAAGGACATATCCCTTTGGTGCGGTAATCTCTTTTACATAATAAGTGCCTGCAACAAGTGCAGCTGACTTTGCATATCCGTTTCCATCTGTTGTCATGGTCTGTACTCTGTTTGTGCATCCGCTGTCAGAATAAATTCCATAGACTGCACCGGAAAGCTTCACTCCGCTTGACTCATCTGTCTTTGTAAGCTCACCATATCCGATGTTCTCTGTCTTGACCTTGATATAGGCTTTGATAGGATCTGCTGTCGGTCTTTCAGAAATAAACTCCTGATATCCGCTCTTTCCTGTAAGCCAGAATACACAGCTTGATGTTGTCTCAACCTTGCCAGCATTGGATGTGAATGTTCCTGTTGTAGCTGTAGTATTCACGCTCGTTGAAGAGATTGTAATACTGTTGCCATTCTTATCAACAGAATATCCGCTGATGCCAAAATCAAAATCCGATAAAACACCATTGCTGTCAGATAATGTTGTTTCAAATCTCTGACTTCCATCATTCCACTTTAATTCATAAGTTGGTGCCTCACTGGTTCTGCGTGATGCAAAACTTGGAAGTGTTGCATTGTAGGAGCTGCTGATATTGTCCCTGAGTCTCTCATAATAGCTGTATGAAGAATCAGGACTTGGTGCTGTGTTGCAGAGCTTTCTCGCTGCCGAATCACCACTTCCGGTTCCAAAGATATCTGCTACAATAACCCATACCATTGCCTGAGTTGCGATATACTCATCACACTGGCTGTTGCTCGGTGCCGCCTTTTGTGTACTGTTAAACCCATAATAAAGGCAGTAACTTAAAAGCTTTCTCTGCTGTGCTGACATTGATGTGCTCGCATCATCGTAGCTGTTCATAAGCTGACCGCCATCTGCTCTTAATCCGAAATTCATACAATATGCAGAATTTCCGTCAAGAATTGAATACAGAATCTTGCCATGATTATATCCGGGCTTCAGCTCACTTACTTCTCCGGAATTTTTGACTGACGCATTCCAGAACGCAATATTTGCCTGCGGACTGGCTGCAAATGCTGTTGTACCATTCGTAAAGAGTGTTCCAACCAGTGTGAGCATAGCCATAAATCCTGCCATAAAACGCTTTAGTTTCTGTTTCATGTGCTCTTTCCTCCTTAATTTACGCATAAAAAAAGAAAGACATAAGTTTATGGCTTACATCTTTCTTCCTTCTGCTTCTATTCGTTTTTATTTATCTGTGACATCGAAACTCGTAATAGTCTGTGCCGCCTGTCGTGTAAACTCCATCATAACTGATGTAGAATACCGGATCTGTTTCCAAAAGTAACATACTTGCAATATATTCTGCGATTGCATCCTCAGATGATAACCGCTGTCCATCAATGGTACTTGCTTTGTTGAGGTCTGTCTCTACAAACACACTATAATAAGAGCCTTCCATACCATCGTAAGGATAATACTCATTGTACTCTTCCTGCGTGATACTGCCGTCATTCAAATGATTCTGTAAATTCTGCTGTGTGGTAATCATCCCTCCTGCCTGACACTTTGCTGTTGCAAGTGACACAACATTCTGTGGACTGTATGCCACGGATGCAGGCTGTGGATTGCTCACATTGTCTTTCGGACTGTCTGTAGTCTGACCACCATTACCTGCATTACTCTGATTTCCACCAGCTTCCTTATTACCACTTGCAGGAGCTTTCTGTTCCGGCTCGTCATCCTGCTCTGACTTTTCTTTCTGCTTTGAAGCAGTTTCATTATCAGCAGACTGGTTATCTTCCTTATCAGTCTTCTCTTCTGAATCCTTAACCTCGGCAATATCTTTCTCTGTCTCTTCACTTCCAGCTTCGGTTGTGACCTCTGTGACAGCTTCCGTTGCCATTGCTTCTTCAGTTGGCTTTACGCTTTCCGTCTGTTTCTCTGTCTGATTATCAGCCTTTTCCTTACCACCATTACAGGCAGCCATTGAAAAGACCAGTACTGCGGATAATAAGATAATACTTATCTTCTTCATAGTAATCACCCATCCCTTCTCCGCAAGAGGGACGGGCTTTGTGTTCCGTGCCATCCACCCTTGCGGTGAACTATTTATCTGTAATGCACGGGACACATAGGACTGTCCCGTATTCTGTGCATCTTAAACTCCTTTCATTATACCAGCTCTCTTATTTTAAAGAAATACTGCATAAGTCTTCTGTTTTTCTTATAATTTAAGAATAAACCCTTTACCTGCATACGCTCACCTCCTCTCAGAATGTGCCCATTCTTACGAATGAAAGAAATATCCTTGCCACCATAGCAAATAGAAGAAGAATTATTCTGGCAAGTCCTAAGACCAGCTTCAACGCTCCAAGAATTATCCTTAATATCCACTTGAGTATCTCTAAAATTACTGTTCCTACGGCTCCCATAACTCTTCTCATAATAATCAGTCTCCTTTCGACATCCATCCCATTGCAAGTCCTGCAACATCTGCATCGTCCATAACATCTTCTGTAGGTTCTTGTGCTTCACTATTGGCTGCCTGCATTATTACCGGCTGACCAACATTCATCCCGGATATCACTCCGCCTAACAGCCTTATGACCTCTTTCCTAGCCTCATTGGTTGCTGCTTCAATGACTTCTTCCTTAATATCCTCAATATCTTCTGACCGGATATATTCAGCCCTCTCTTTTTCCTTCTTCTTGATAACAAAGGTTTCTTTTCCATAATTATCAATATAGAACTGAATCGCATCTATGATGAACTGGTTCTTAGATTTGAAAATCTTCGGATCAAGGTTCTGAATCACATCATTGATTTTCACATGCTGAGGATTGCTCATGTTGAGGCGGACAGAAGTTTTTACTTCATATTCAAGTCTTCTTCCCATCATCTGCCTCCTTATGATAATCGCTTAGTGCTTTTAAGTCCCATTGTGGCAAGCTGCTCATATCCTCTTGCATTTGCCTTTACATCAAGGTTATAGGAAATGTTCTTAGCATCATGACTACCAAAATTCTTCATCACAACTGCCCCGCCACCGACAAATACAATCGGTGTAGTCTTTAAGTTATACCCAAACTCACGGATTGAGTTATATACCTTATCAACAAAATCCTCTATCTCTGCCTTGATAATGGCAAAGTATTCATCATCAATATCTGACCTGCCATATCGCATGATATTCTGTATCTCCGACTCGTCTACCTCTCCGTTAAGCTGTCTTACACACTGCTCATTGATAGAACGCATACAGGTAATAAGACCTTTTGGAATCGTCACACACTTTGATTCATCCGGTGACTTGTTGATTACCGGCATAATGTCGATTGTCCAGCTTCCAATATCAACAATCAATGTCTTCTTTGCCATAGCAGGAATCTTGTCCACTACTGCTGCATAGCACTGAGGAAATACTGCCACATCATCAATTTCAATATGATATGACTCATTCTCATATTTGAAGCTTACACGCTTATTCTTTGTAAGGTACTTGATAAAATCATTCTTCTCTGCACCAAACCTTGTAAGCGGAAGTCCTACAGCAAGGAATACCTTTGCCTCTGCAAGACCTCTTCTTTTAAGTTCCTTAGCAACTGCTGCAAGAGTAAGAAGATAAAAGCTGTCATCTTCGACCTTTGTATCCTTTACTTCCTGCCTCACAGTTCCAACCTTATAGAACTTTCCTTCATACTCAAGTACATCGCCGAAAAGTGCCGGAGTTGTTGTAATCTCCTTAACTCCTGTGACAAATACCTGAGAGATTGTTTTCATCATTGACCAACCATGATCAATGCCGATTACTTCTAACTTGTTATTCATATGTTTTGCACATCCTTTCTTCTTAAACAGCCACTTGAACATCTTAACCACCTACTTTCCTATCAGCTTTCGCATACAAGGAAAACAATAACCATTCCCTTGATAATATGGACATCCGACACATTCCGTCGGAAGTTTCTGTTCTTTTTTCTTAGATGGTTTACAACATGTTCCATTGGCACATCTGTTGTTATGTCCCCAGAAGAATCTACAATGCATACAATCTTTTAATTCTCTTTCAAGCTTTTCTTCTGGAGATACAAACCTGCGTTTCTTATGCTTATCTCTTTTTTCAACTGTTCCCACCAGAGCTCTCCTCCCTTCCAAGGAGTGATTGCTCTCTTATATTTTCCAATATCCGGTCCGACTCACCTGCCGTCCTCGCTAATGAATACAATACGATAAGAACAATAATTATAAATGCTATGCTAAATCCCATCATCACTTTATCCTCCTTCAAATTAGTTGCCATATAGACAAAATTTGAATTTGGAAGTGATATAGTCTACATGGCTATGCTTAATGCTAAGCATGTAGGTACACGCCAGTCTTCTAGACTCCTATATCGCCCCGTGTACAAAGAGGTGTTCTCACCTCCGGGAGTTACAGACGAGCCACAAAATGTGTTTCACGACGCCCTTCTGAATTATCAGAAGCACTATCTCCTCTTTTAGCCTTTTGAGGATAAGGACAAACTTCTCGCCCTCTGTGGTTGATTATCCTTACGCAACATGCCGAATCCTTTTTCCAGATTTCCATCCAACTTCTCACCCTTCATCTTTCGATCCATCAGGCTACTAATATGATAGCTGTGACTTTCATCTTCCAGGTACATGCCCCGTAAATTTACTACCTACAGATACTCTGCAGTGCAAACTACTTTGCAAATCTGTAACTGATTATTAAATTGTTCATCCCAAGTTTTTCTTGGAATGTCCATATATTACATTAGTTTCTATAATGCCGAAAGTGACAATCACGGGTCTTTTTTGTCAAAACAGGTACTATTGTGGTCTTTTTTATCTTCGCTTGACAATTTATTCCAAATATGTTTGGGCAATGGTCTTGTTGGTTCCTTAAATTTCTCCAAATACATTTCAAAAATATCTGTATTAATCAATGCTGAATTTCCAACCTTATATACTGCCCCTGCTTCTGAAGCCAAAACCATAATCCTTGATTTACTTATACCATAAATAATGGCTCCCTCAGTAGCATTTACATATTTTTTCATAATGTCTTTTGTATCTGAATAGAACTTATATGAGTTACTCATTCAATTCACCTTCTTCCTGTCCGTATAACGGCTCTTTCAAAGGTCTTACAGGTTGTCTGAATTGCTCCATGTAATTATCAAATATTTCCAAATTAACTAGTACAGTCCCTCCTGTCCCCTCATTTATTTTATATGTAGCACCTGCTGCTCTAGCCAACTCGATAAACCTATGCCTTCCTATACTGTATATAATTGAAGCTTCTCCAATTCTCGCAAACTTTTTGATTATCTGCTTATTTGTTCCCGGCACTTTATATATGTGTTTCATAAACTCATCAAACCTTTCCTTTTTTACCAAATGAATACGGGTAAGCTTGTATAAAGAACTTGCAGCCTTAGCTATATATTCAGTTTCCTCAACACTAAATCCATATTCATGAGCCACCTCTTCGACCCTTATGTATCTTTTTATTACCTCCCCACCATGAAGATAAGCCCTAACATCCGGCTGTAATTGTGTTACCATCCTTTTCACCTACTTATAAAATTCATCATCAACTATATGGAATGTCTCAATGTACTCATCAAATATTTTTAAATTCACAAGTACTAACTGTCCTAACTTATAGATTGCTTTGGCATCCTTAGCCATTTGCATAAACTTTGATACGCTCATATGATACATTTCTGCTCCTTCGCTATATCTTACAAACTTTGTATTACCATTCTTCTTAAATTCCTGATATGCCTTTGTGTGTTCCATGCTATTCTCCTTTCGGTATTTCAATTGTTCCTATAACGCAAAAAGAGGACATCTTCTAAATTTCTTTAGAAAATGTCCTCTAAGTAATACAATCTTTAATTTTTCAGACTAAGCAATCTGTACTAACCTGTACTAATCTTTTTTTGACTATGCCAAAAATTGGTCAAATCTTGGTCAAAACCCCTTGACCAACTATATATTTTAGTACATCCAAGCTCTGAAACCCTTGATTTTCCTGCATTCCTACTTATCAATAGACTTCATTGTCGGGAAGAGCAGAACATCACGGATCGCAGGAGAGTTGGTCAGCAGCATTACCAGACGGTCGATACCGTAACCGATACCGCCGGTAGGAGGCATACCGATCTCCAGTGCGTTCATGAAATCTTCATCGGTCGTATTGGCTTCCTCATCGCCTGCTGCCAGGGCAGCTTCCTGCGCCTTGAAACGCTCTCTCTGGTCGATGGGATCATTTAATTCGGAATAAGCGTTACACATCTCACGTCCGTAGATGAACAGTTCGAAACGCTCTACGTAATCGGGCTTGTCCGGCTTTCTCTTGGTCAGAGGAGAGATCTCTACCGGATGATCCATGATGAATACGGGCTGGATCAGATGCTCTTCTACGAACTCTTCGAAGAACAGGTTCAGGATATCGCCCTTGGCATGACGCTCTTCGTAGTGTACACCCTTCTCGTCTGCCAGTTTCTTCGCAGCAGCGGTATCGGGAATCTGGTCGAAGTCAACGCCTGCGTATTTCTTGACAGCATCTACCATGGTCAGTCTCTCGAAAGGCTTGCCCAGGTCGATGGTCTCTTCTGCGTAAGGGATCACGGTGGTACCGCATACTTCCTGTGCCACATAGCGGAACATGTTCTCAGTCAGATCCATCATTCCGTAATAGTCGGTGTATGCCTGGTACAGCTCCATCAGTGTGAATTCCGGATTGTGTCTGGTGTCCAGACCTTCGTTACGGAATACACGGCCGATCTCGAAGACACGCTCCATGCCGCCGACGATCAGTCTCTTCAGGTACAGCTCCAAGGAGATACGCAGCTTCACGTCCTCATCCAGCGCATTGTAATGGGTCTCGAAAGGTCTTGCTGCCGCACCGCCGGCATTGGATACCAGCATGGGGGTCTCTACTTCCAGGAAACCCTGTCCGTCCAGATAACGGCGAACTGCACTGATAATTCTGGAACGTTTAATAAATGTGTCACGAACCTCCGGGTTCACAATCAGATCTACATACCTCTGGCGGTAACGTGTATCTGTGTTTGTCAGTCCGTGGAACTTCTCTGGAAGAATCTGCAGACTCTTAGACAGAAGTTTTACTGCAGATGCATGGATAGAAATCTCACCGGTCTTAGTCTTGAATACTTCACCTTCAATACCAATGATATCTCCGATATCCAGTTTCTTGAAATCCTTATATGACTCTTCTCCGATACTGTCTCTTGCAACATAAGACTGAATATTTCCACTGAGGTCTAAAATGTTACAGAAAGAAGCTTTTCCCATAACACGCTTCTGCATCACACGTCCTGCTACGGATACGTGTTTTCCTTCCATCTCCTCAAAATTTTCTTTAATATCTGTTGCATGACAAGTCACATCATACTTTGTGATCTCAAATGGATTCTTTCCGTTTGCCTGTAAATCTGCAAGTTTCTCACGACGAACCTTTCTAAGCTGATTTACGTCAGGTTCCTGTGTATTCTTCTGCTGATCTCCCACTGCGATTCTCCTCTCTTCCTTTTCTTATACTGTACGTGTAATATCCAGTACTTTGTACTGCATAACTCCAGCCTGTGTCTCCACTTCTACAACATCTCCAATCGTCTTGCCGATCAGGGCATGTCCAACTGGTGACTCGTTTGAAATCTTTCCTTCCAGACTATTAGCCTCTGTTGAACCTACCAATTTGAATTCGATTTCTTCGTCAAATGTGATATCATATGCCTTTACTGTACATCCTACGTTAATCTTATCAAAATCAACTTCATCTTCTACAACGACTTCAGCGTTCTTGAGAATTGCTTCCAGCTCCTCGATACGAGCCTCAATATCACGCTGCTCATCTTTTGCAGCATCATACTCCGCATTCTCTGATAAATCTCCCTGTTCTCTAGCTTCTTTTATCTTTGCAGCAACTTCCTTACGCTTAACAACTTTCAGATTCTCTAACTCCTCTTCAAGTGCTTTTAATCCTGCATAAGTAAGTAATTTCTTCTTTGCTTCCATGGTATTCTTTTGCTCCCTTTCTTGAAAATAAAGATACTTTCACAATTTCATTATTATACATAAATGCGTGTTTTATGTCAATGTTTTTGTCTCTTGTATATCCCTATTTTACGCCTGTTCTTTTCATTTTCCGACGGTATCTATTATTCAGATTCTCTGTTTATACAATCGCCTTGTCCAGAAGTTCCACCAACTCTTCATAAGATTCCACCTGGTTGATCGCATCCCTGAGTTTTGCAGAACCTTTCATTCCCTTTGTGTACCAGGCAACATGCTTACGCATTTCCCTGATCCCGATAAAGTCTCCCTTGAATTCAATCTGTAGTCTTGCATGTCT